>OAVG01000032.1_pt1 | contig 172005 bp, 152 predicted proteins | sample 1495271 | NCBI WGS metagenome assembly OAVG01 (sample SAMEA2580077, study PRJEB22360) | human gut metagenome | biome: human gut; feature: human-associated habitat; material: faeces | place: Denmark | collected 2008/2010 | reverse complement strand
CAGAAGTTGACGGTGTCGGCTCCATGGCAGGAAATATCACCAATGAACTGGTAGGCAAGCTGGGCATGAAGAACCTTTCCAAGGGCGTCAAAGTGGACGTGCTTGAGGACGTTGTATGTGTGGATTTGGCCCTGAATATTGAATATGGTTTCAATATCCTGGAAACCAGCAAAAAGGTGCAGGAAAGAGTAAAATCTGCGATTGAAAATATGACAGGTCTGAATGTTTCCGATGTGAATGTGCGGATTGCCAGTGTGGAGATGGAAAAGACCAAATAAGGTGTAAAGCCGTTAGAGTACCCTGACAAGTGAAGCACAGCATTTTAGAAATGAAAAAATGAAAAGGTGTCTTTTACAAAAAGGGCACCTTTTCTTTATAGAAGATGGAATGGATTACAAACACAAACGGAGGATAACCATGGGTAGAAGAGAAATGAGGGAGCACATTTTCAAGCTCCTGTTTTTGAGAGAATTTAATCCGTCAGAGGAGATGCCGGAGCAGATTCGGATGTATTTTGAATCTCTGGAGGAACTGACCCCGATGAATGAGGTCTATATGCAGGACAAATACGGAAAGATTCTGGAACATCTCGCTGAGATTGACGAAGTCCTGAATCAGGCATCCTCCGGATGGAAAGTGAGCCGTATGAGCAAGGTGGATGTGAATATTCTGCGTCTTGCGGTCTATGAGATGAAATATGATGAGGATGTGCCTGTGAAGGTGGCGATCAACGAGGCAGTGGAGCTGGCGAAGAAATTCGGCGGCGATGATTCCTCTTCCTTTGTCAACGGTATTTTAGGAAAGATTGCCAAGGAGCTGTCATGAACAGCGTCTACTCCGTAGGCCAGGTGAACACCTACATTAAAAATATGTTCACACAGGACTTCCTTCTAAATAAAATCTATATAAAAGGGGAAGTATCCAATTGTAAATACCACACTTCCGGCCATATTTATTTCTCCCTGAAGGACGAGACAGGAGCCATGGCCTGCGTTATGTTTGCAGGAGCCAGAAAAGGCCTGGCCTTCCAGATGAAGAACGGGGATAAGGTGATCGTGGGCGGCAGTGTGAATGTATACGAAAGAGACGGCAAATACCAGCTCTACGCAAAGGAGATCACCCTGGAAGGGGCCGGCCTTCTGTATGAGCGTTATCTGGCTCTGAAACGTGAGCTGGAGGAGATGGGAATGTTTGCCCAGGATTATAAACAGCCCATACCAAAACACATCCGCACCCTGGGTGTGGTCACAGCTCCAACCGGGGCTGCCGTGCAGGATATCAGGAATGTGGCCGGCAGAAGAAATCCCTATGTGCAGATCATTCTCTACCCTGCCCTTGTACAGGGAGAAGGTGCGAAGGAGAGCATTGTGAAAGGGATTCAGATGCTGGATGACTATGGTGTGGACGTGATGATCGTGGGAAGAGGCGGAGGCTCCATTGAAGATCTGTGGGCCTTTAATGAGGAGGAAGTGGCACGTGCCATTTTCAACTGCAGGACGCCTGTGATCTCAGCCGTAGGGCATGAGACAGATACCACCATTGCGGACTATGTAGCAGATCTGCGGGCTCCCACGCCCTCCGCGGCGGCAGAGCTGGCAGTGGGCGATGTGCGCATGCTGCTGAAGACCTTTGAGGATTACAGGGATAAGCTGTCAAGAAGCGTGGAGAACAGAATTTTACTGCTTCGCCAGCATTTGCGCCTGTATCAGAACAAGCTTAGGTTCTTAAGCCCGGAGAATCAGATTCGGGAAAAACGTCAGCACCTGATGGATTTGGAGGATAAGATGGAGGCTGCCATGAAGAATCAGATCTATATGGCAAGAAGAAGCTTGGACATCTATATTGAGAGGATGAAGGGTCTGTCACCTCTTGAAAAGCTGAATCAGGGATTTTCTTATGTGGAAGATGAAAGACATCATGCGGTGACCAGTATAGAGCATGTGAAGACAGACGATATTCTGCGTATCCAGGTCAGTGACGGCTGCATACTGTCACGAGTGACAGGCGTGCAGGCTGTGAGCAGAAATGACCGTCCCGGCAGTTCCGACAGCGCACAGATGGGACAGTGATTTGAAAACAGACCGGATAGTAAACCGAAAGCAGATGGGACAGTAGGCAGACCGGACAGTGAACCGAAAGCAGGCCGGACAGTAGGCAGACCCGACATCGAACCGAAAGCAGACGTGACAAAGAAGGAAAACGCTAAGAGAGGTGTGACATTTGGCAGCGAAAAAAGAAGCAGAAGAAAAGACGATCGAGGAATCCTTAAAAGAACTGGACACCATTGTGGAAAAGCTGGAGAGCCGGGAGATTTCCCTGGAGGACTCCTTTACCATGTACCAGCAGGGCATGGAGCTTTTAAAACAGTGCAGCAATAAAATTGATACTGTGGAAAAAAAGATGCTCAAGATGAATGAGAATGGTGAATTAAGTGAATTTTAAAGAAGAATTACAAATGAGGACGGAACTGGCGGAACAGGTCATCAGAAAATACCTGCCCCGGGAGTCCGGATTTTCAAAAAAGATGGCTGAGGCGGTGAACTATAGCATGCTGGCAGGCGGAAAGAGACTGCGTCCTGTCTTTATGTATGAGACATACCGCATGTTCGGAGGCACTGAGAAACTGGTGGAACCGTTTATGGCAGCCATGGAGATGGTGCACACACATTCCCTGATCCATGACGACCTGCCGGCCCTTGACAATGACGAGTACCGCAGAGGAAGGAAGACCACACATGTGGTCTACGGGGAATCCGCGGCTATACTGGCAGGGGATGCTTTGCTGAATTATGCCTATGAGACGGCATTTACCGCGTTTGATATGGAAAGCGCGCGCGGGGAAGGCAGACAGGCAGAGATCGCCCGGGCCCTTCAGATCCTGGGAAGGAAAACAGGCATTCACGGAATGCTGGGCGGTCAGGGCGTGGACGTGGAAAATGACGGAAAACCTCTTTCCAGGGAAATGCTTGATTACATTTATGAGAACAAGACTTCAGCCCTGATCGAGTGTGCCATGATGATAGGCGCCGTGCTGGCAGGGGCATCCGGGGAAGAGACAGAAAAAATAGAACAGGCAGCAAGCCGTATCGGCATTGCCTTCCAGATCCAGGATGATATACTGGATGTGACAGGCAGCTCAAAGGAGCTTGGAAAAGCTGTGGGCAGCGACGAGAAAAACCATAAAACCACATACGTGACCCTGGAAGGAATCGAAAAAGCGGGAGAGAAGGTCAGGATTCTGACAGATGAAGCCATCGGGCTTCTGCAGGAGCTTCCCGGAGAAAAAGAATTTCTCACAGAATTGCTGATCTCACTTTGCACCCGCAGAAAATAGAGGTGCAGTAAGAAATGCTGTTAGAGCAGATAGAAAAAGAAAATGATATCAAGAAGATCCCGCCTGAGAATTTCCCGCAGCTTGCACAGGAGATCAGGGAATTTCTGCTGGAACATCTGAGCAGAACAGGGGGACATCTGGCTTCCAATCTGGGAGCTGTGGAGCTTACCATGGCTCTGCACTATGTCTTTGACCTGCCCAAGGATAAGATCATCTGGGATGTGGGGCATCAGTCCTATACCCATAAAATCCTGACCGGGCGGAAGGAAGGCTTTGATGAACTTAGAAAATTCGGCGGACTGAGCGGTTTCCCCAAAAGGTCGGAGAGCTCATGTGACGCTTATGATACAGGACACAGCTCCACTTCCATTTCCGCAGGGGTGGGCTATGTCAGCGCGCGTGATCTGAAAAAAGAGGATTACCGGGTGGTCTCCGTGATTGGGGACGGTGCCCTGACAGGCGGCCTGGCCTACGAAGCACTCAACAACGCGGCGCAGTTAAAAAAGAATTTTATCATTGTCTTAAATGACAATAAAATGTCCATTTCCGAGAATGTGGGCGGCATCTCCCAGTACCTGAGCAATCTGCGCACAGCGGAATCCTACACAGGGCTCAAGACAGAGGTGAAGCGCACGCTGAACAAGGTGCCGGGGATCGGCCCTGCCATGGTGCAGAGGATACACAAGACAAAGGACAGTATCAAACAACTGATCATTCCCGGTATGTTCTTTGAAGATATGGGCATCAAATATCTGGGACCCATCAGCGGCCACGACTGCGGGCGTATGATCCAGGTACTCAATGAGGCCAGGAAAGTGGAGGGGCCGGTGCTGGTCCATGTGCTCACGGAAAAAGGCAGGGGATACGAGCCTGCCATGCGGCATCCCGCCAGATTCCACGGCACAGCGGCATTTGACCTGGAACACGGAATTCCCCTTGCCAACAGCGGGAAGGCCAACTACACGGATATTTTTTCCACAGTCATGAGGAAATTCGGCGACAGGGAGGAACGCGTGGTAGCAGTCACAGCGGCCATGCCGGACGGAACAGGGCTGAAACGGTTCCGCAATATGTTCCCGGAACGTTTTTTTGATGTGGGCATTGCCGAGGAACACGCCGTGACCTTTGCGGCAGGCCTTGCCCTGGGGGGATTGATTCCCGTGGTGGCGATTTATTCCACTTTTCTGCAGAGGGCAGTGGACCAGGTGATCGAGGATGTGTGCCTCCAGAATCTGCATGTGATATTCGCAGTGGACCGGGCAGGCATTGTGGGAAGCGATGGGGAGACCCATCAGGGCTGTTTTGACTTATCTTATCTGTCCATGATTCCCAACATGACCGTGATGGCTCCGAAAAACAAATGGGAGCTTTCCGATATGATGAAATTCGCGGTGCGCTACAGCGGCCCTATCGCAGTGCGCTATCCCCGCGGGGAAGCCTATGACGGCCTGGAAGAGTACAGGGAGCCTATGGTGTACGGGAAAAGTGAGCTGATCTATAAAGGGCGCGACATTGCGCTGGTGCCTGTGGGCAGCATGGTCAGGACAGCAGAGGAAGTTTACAATATGCTGAAAGAGGAGGGCAAAGACCCCACTCTGGTAAATGCCAGGTTTGTGAAGCCTCTGGATACCAGGATGCTGGATAGCCTGGCAAAGGCCCATAAAGTGCTGGTGACCATGGAGGAGAATGTGAAATCCGGAGGTTTCGGAAGTGCTGTGCTCTCCTATATGCATGAGAACCATCCTGAGGTAAGGGTGGAGATTGTGGCCATTCCGGACGCATTCATTTCCCACGGCAATCCGGAAGTGCTGAAAAAAGAAGCGGGCATGGATGCTCTGTCAGTATACAAGAAAATCAAGGAGGCATACGAAGGATGAAAGAGCGTCTGGATGTGATGCTGGTTAAACAGGGGCTTGCGCCTTCCAGGGAGAAGGCTAAGGCTATAATTATGTCAGGCAATGTCTATGTGGACAACCAGAAAGAGGATAAGGCGGGCTCTATGTTCGCCGATACCGTGAAGATAGAGGTAAGGGGCAGTACCCTTAAGTATGTAAGCCGTGGCGGGCTGAAGCTTGAAAAGGCTATGGAGCGCTTCGGTGTAACTCTGGAAGGCAAAGTGTGCATGGATGTGGGCTCCTCCACAGGAGGGTTTACGGACTGCATGCTGCAGAACGGAGCTGTGAAAGTCTATGCCATTGATGTGGGGCACGGACAGCTTGACTGGAAGCTCAGAAATGATGCGCGTGTGGTCTGCATGGAGCGTACCAATATCCGCTATGTGGTGCCGGAGGATTTGGGGGAGAGAGCCGGATTTTCGTCCATAGACGTATCCTTTATCTCCCTGACAAAAGTGCTTCTGCCTGTGCGGGAGCTGCTGCTGGAAGGCGGCGAGATCGTCTGCCTGATCAAGCCCCAGTTTGAGGCGGGGAGAGAAAAGGTGGGGAAAAAAGGCGTGGTCCGTGACCCGGGAGTACATGAGGAAGTCATTGAAAAAGTGATGGCATATGCAAAGAGCATCGGATTTGCCGCCCTGCACCTGGACTTTTCACCAATCAAAGGGCCCGAAGGTAATATTGAGTACCTGTTGCACTTAAAGAAAAAAGATGGAGAAGAGCCAGCAGAAGATGCCGCTCTGGATGTTCATACAGTGGTAAGCGAGGCGCACAAAGAGCTGGACAAATAGACAAATGGAAAAATTTTTTATCATAGCCAACTGTGAAAAAGACGAAGGACTGAAAATTTCCAGAAAAGCGGAGGCCTATCTCAAAAGCAAAGGAAAAATGTGTACCATCGGGGCAGAGAAATCCTGCGAAAGAGATGCCGACAACCATTACACGGACGCGTCTGCCATACCGGAAGGGGTGGAGTGCGTCATTGTCCTGGGCGGGGACGGCACACTGCTCCACGCGGCCAGGGATGTGGTGGACCGGCAGATTCCCCTGCTGGGCATTAACCTGGGAACCCTGGGATATCTGGCGGAGATTGACCATTCAAATATTGAGTCAGCCCTGAACCACCTGATGCTGGATGAATATACCATTGAAAAACGCATGATGCTCAGCGGCAGGGTATTCCATCAGGGAGAGCTTATGGCCAGGGACGTGGCACTCAATGATATCGTCATCGGAAGAGAAGGACCTCTTCGCGTCACACGGTTTCATAATTTTGTAAACGGGGAATTTCTGAATTCCTACACAGCAGACGGCATTATCATTTCCACGGCAACAGGTTCCACAGGATACAGCCTCTCCGCAGGAGGGCCTATCGTATCCCCGGAGACGAATATTCTGATCATGACACCGGTAGCGCCGCATACCCTGAATACGAGAAGCGTGATCTTCCCGGCGGATGATGAGATCACCGTGGAGATCGGTGAGGGCAGGCAGAAGGGTATGGCCCGGGCAGTGGCATCTTTTGACGGGGATACCAATGTGACCATGACCACAGGAGACAGGATTGTCATCAGACGCTCCGTCAGGGATACCCAGATCGTGAAGATCAGCAACATCAGCTTTCTGGAAGTGCTGCGGCGGAAGATGAAGAACTGACAATGGCTTGAATCGAAATTTCACACAAGGAGGGAACCATGAAGATTGCCAGACATTCAAAAATCATAGATTTGATCAACCAGTATGACATTGAGACACAGGAAGAACTGGCTGCAAAACTGCAGGAGGCCGGCTTTGCGGTAACGCAGGCCACCGTTTCACGCGATATCCGGGAGCTGAAGCTGATGAAGATCGCCAAGCCGGACGGCGGCTCCAGGTACACCGTTATGGGGCAGCGTGACAGCCAGAACAGCGAGAAGTACATAAGGGTTTTGAAAGATGCCTTTCTATCCATGGAGATGGCACAGAATATTCTGGTGATCAAAACGGTTTCCGGTATGGCAAATGCAGCAGGTGCAGCCCTGGACAACATGAACTACAGTGAAGTGGTGGGCTGCATCGCAGGGGATGACACCATTGCCTGCATCAACAGAAGTACAGATGACACGATCATCCTGATGGATAAAATTAAAAAAATAATCAATGCTTATGAAGAGAGTACAAGGTAGAGAGTATGCTGGTACATTTACATGTAAAAAATCTGGCGCTGATCGATGAGATAGAAGTGGACTTTGCGGAAGGCCTGAATATCCTTACAGGTGAGACAGGCGCAGGTAAATCCGTACTCATCGGCTCTGTCAATCTGGCGCTGGGACAGAAGGCTTCCAGAGAAATGATCCGGGAAGGCGCCGAATTTGCTTTTGTGGAGCTGGTCTTTGAAGTGAATGAAAAAACAGCGGCACATTTGAAGGCCATGGATATTTTTCCTGAAGATGGGCAGATTATTATCAGCAGGAAAATTACCGGGAGCAGAAGTATCTGCAAAATTAACGGTGAGACCTGCACCGTGTCCGCTGTGAAGGAAGCAGCGTCCTATCTGCTTGATATCCACGGACAGCATGAACACCAGTCCTTATTATATCCGGAAAAACAAATGGATATTCTGGATGCATACGGCAGAGAGGATATTCTTCCCTGCAGGGAACAGGTGAGCAGACTTTACAGAGAATATGCAGATATGAAAAAAGAACTTTCCACCTACCAGCTTGACGAGGAACAACGGAAGCGGGAGATGGACTTTCTTGCATTTGAGATTGGTGAGATAGAAGATGCCCAGTTAAAGGAAGGCGAGGATGAAACTCTGGAGACAGAGTACCGCCGCCTGATCAATGGCAAAAAGATCACGGAAGCGTTAAATGAGATCCATGAGCAGACCGGATATGAGAGGGATGGAAGCGCCGACCGAATCGGAAGATCTGTGCGGCGTCTTGCCCAGGTGACAGAATTTGATGAGAACCTGTCCGGGCTGTACGCGTCACTGAGTGATGTGGATGCACTTCTGAGCGATTTTAACAGGGAACTGTCCTCCTATTTGAATGATTTTTCTTTTTCCCAGGAAGAGTTTCTGCAGCTTGAGGAGAGGCTGAACCTGATCAACCACCTGAAGGCAAAATATGGAAGGACCATCCGGGATATCCTCTCTTATAAAGAAGAGAAAGAAAAAGAACTGGAACGTCTCCAGAACTTTGAGCTTTACAGGGAACGGCTGAAAAAAGAGCTGTCCGTGAAAGCGGAGGCACTCACCGGGAAAAGCGATGTCCTGACCAAAGCCAGAAAGACCTGGGCAGGGAAGCTGGAGCGTGAGATCACCCAGGCACTGAAGGATTTGAATTTTCTGGAAGTGGTATTTCGTATCGACTTTGCAAGAAAGGAAGCTTTTGGAGAAAACGGTGTGGACCGTATCTGCTTTATGATCTCCACCAATCCGGGCGAACCGGTGAAGGATCTGACAAAAGTGGTATCCGGCGGTGAGCTGTCCAGAATCATGCTTGCCATCAAGACTATTCTGGCTGACAAGGATGAGAAGGAGACCCTGATCTTCGATGAGATCGACACAGGAATCAGCGGCAGGACAGCCTGGAAGGTGTCTGAGAAGATGGCAGTCATCGGCAGGCAGCATCAGGTGCTCTGCATCACCCATCTGCCCCAGATCGCGGCCCAGGCGGATTTCCATTTCCTTATTGAAAAAAATGTGGAAAATAAGGGGACGCGGACCAGGATATTGAAGCTTGGAAAGCAGGACTCCGTAAGAGAACTGGCAAGGATGCTGGGCGGTGACAGGATCACAGACGCCGTATTATCCAATGCTTCCGAAATGAAAGATTTGGCACGTCAACAAAAAAATACAAGATTGAAATAGATGAATCATCACATACTAAAAAGGGTACACAAGAGTGTATCCTTTTTTCTTTTTAAAAAAATTATGAAAGGATGTGATTTTTTGTCGAAAAAGCGTAATTATCGGCGCCTTCTTTTCGTATTCTTAATAGCAGATATTATTGCAGCCGGCACAATGGGATATAAGGAGGTTAAAGACTCCATACCGGACACCCTGTATGTCCGTTCAGGAAATGAGGATGGGATCAGCAAAATGCTGGATAATCCCCTGGTCACTTACCCGGAAACCCTGAACGTGGCAGACAGCGGCACCTACCGGATTCCCTGCAGCCTGCTTGGAGTAGTTCCGCTTAAGGATGTGAAAGTGGAGACTGTGGAGGAGAAATGGGTATCTGTGTGCGGCATGCCCATAGGCCTCTATATGGACACACAGGGAGTTTTGATCGTGGATACAGGGGAAATCATTGGCAGCGATGGAATTCCCTGTGAGCCGGCCGCTAACATTGCCAAATCAGGAGATTACATCCTGCAGGTTGACGGAGAAGCTGTCAATTCCAAAAAAGATCTGATCTCAAGGATCCATGACTGCGGCGGAAAGCCTGTCACCCTTCTTGTAAAGCGCGGCGAGGAGGAAGTTCCCATCTCCATCGACCCGGTCATGGGGGAGGATCAGGAGTATAAACTGGGCATCTGGGTCAGGGACAATACCCAGGGTATCGGCACCCTCACTTATGTGGAGGAGGATGGAAGCTATGGTGCGCTGGGCCATGGGATCAGCGATACGGATACAGGTGAGCTTCTTGATATAGCCGGCGGGGAACTGTATCAGGCACAGATCGTATCTGTCTTAAAAGGGACAAAGGGAAATCCGGGGGAACTCTCGGGCTATATTGATTATGATGACAGCAAAAGGATCGGCACCATTGACAGCAACACGCAAAAGGGTATATTCGGTTCTGTGGGCGATGGCTGCATGTATAAGCTTCCGCTTACTTCCATGGAGGTGGGCTACAAACAGGAGGTGGAGACAGGGGAAGCCCAGATACTGGCAGAACTGGAAGGTGAGGTAAAGGCTTACCAGGTAAATATCACGGATATTTACAGGGACCAGGCGGACACGAACAAAGCTTTTGCCATACAGGTGACAGATCCGGAGCTGCTTGCGGCAACAGGCGGGATCGTGCAGGGCATGAGCGGAAGTCCTATTGTACAGAACGGAAAACTGATCGGCGCTGTGACACATGTTTTTGTACAGGATTCTACCAAAGGCTACGGCATTTTTATTGAAAAAATGCTGGAGGATTAGGCGAAAAAATATCTGCAAAATCAGGTTAGATGTCGAAAAAATGATGAATGTGGCAGAATACGGTGAAAGTTGTAAGATGATTTAGCTTGATTATGAAAACAACTGATAATATAATACAAGTAGTCTTCAGAAATGACGATTCAACAGGGCGCCCGTCATTTACTGAAGAAAAAGAGCAACATGACATGGAGGACGAGTTATGGAAAAGTTAAATGTCGCTATAGCAGATGATAATGAGAAAATGTTGGATTTACTGGGGAATCTCATCAATGAAGATAAAGAGCTGGAATTGGTAGGTCATGCCAACAATGGCGCCGATATATACGATATAATCAGAGAAAAAGAACCTGACGTAGTACTTTTAGATATCATAATGCCGAAAGTGGACGGATTGAGCGTGATGGAACGTGTCGGAAGGGACGGCAATCTGAAAAAACATCCCGCTTTTATCGTGGTATCCGCTGTCGGACAGGAGCAGATCACAGAAGATGCCTTTAATCTGGGGGCAAATTATTATATTATGAAACCGTTTGACAACAAGATGCTTCTGTCCCGCATCAAGCATATCAGGCAGTCCAGGGACACGAGAGTGAAGGAACTGCGCAAAGTCAATGCATATGAGGATAAGGGTACTTATTTCGAGAGAAATCTGGAAGCAGATGTGACCAACATCATCCACGAGATTGGTGTTCCTGCACACATCAAGGGCTATCAGTATCTGAGAGATGCGATCATACTCTCTGTCAATGACATGGAAATGCTCAATTCTATTACGAAGATCTTATATCCAACCATAGCAAAAAAACACCAGACAACACCCAGCCGCGTAGAACGGGCAATCCGCCACGCCATTGAAGTGGCATGGAGCAGAGGAAAGATGGATACCATCGACGAGCTGTTTGGCTATACCGTAAGTACAGGAAAAGGCAAACCCACCAATTCGGAATTTATTGCCTTAATTGCAGATAAAATCAGATTAGAATACAAGAAATAAAAATCACCGCCAAAAAAGCACTTTTCATTGCACTGAAAATAGGGTATAATCATTATAATAGGCAGGTTGAGATACTGTCTAAAATATGCAGGCATGGCAGACTTGGGAGGTTTGTGAGGAAGGTGCCTGGCTGAAGGAGGGTATTTCAGTGAAGAAGATATTGTTTGTGGCTTCAGAGGCCGTACCGTTTATTAAAACAGGAGGGCTGGCAGATGTTGTCGGCGCGCTGCCCAAGTGCTTTGATAAGAATTATTTTGATGTGCGGGTGATTATCCCCAAATACATGTGCATGAAGGAAGAGTTCAAGAACCAGCTTCAGTATGTTACACATTTTTATATGGACATAGGCTACCGCAGAGAATATGTGGGCATCATGCAGATGGAATATGACGGTGTTCAGTTCTATTTCATTGATAACGAATACTATTTTTCAGGATACCAGCCATATGGTGATATCCGTTTTGACATTGAGAAATTTGCGTTTTTCTCAAAAGCCGCACTGTCCATCCTGCCTGTAATTGATTTCAGGCCTGATGTGATCCACTGCCATGACTGGCAGACAGGACTGGTACCGGTTTACTTAAAGGACAGGTTCCAGGAAGGTGCCTTTTATCAGGGTATTAAGACAATCATGACCATACATAACCTGAAATTCCAGGGTACCTGGGATATTAAGACGATCCGAGAACTGACCGGACTTCCGGCATATTATTTTACCCCTGACAAGCTGGAGTCATTCAAGGACGGCAACCTCTTAAAAGGCGGACTGGTGTATGCGGATGCCATTACAACTGTGAGTAATACCTATGCAGAAGAGATTAAGACTGAATTTTACGGAGAAAAACTGGACGGACTGCTTCGCGCCCGCGCCCATGACCTGCGCGGTATCGTAAATGGAATTGACTATGATGAATACAACCCCGAAACTGACCGTATGATCGCGAAGAACTACAATGCGAAGACGTTCCGCAAAGAAAAAATAAAGAACAAGACAGCTCTGCAGAGCGAACTGGGATTGAACCAGGATCCGAAGGCTATGATGATTGGTATTGTGTCACGTCTGACAGACCAGAAGGGCCTTGATTTGATCGCTTATGTAATGGATGAGCTGTGCCAGGATGCGATCCAGCTTGTAGTGCTGGGCACTGGTGAAGAACGATACGAGAATATGTTCCGCCATTTCGCATGGAAATATCAAGGCAAGGTGTCCGCCAATATTTTCTATGACAATGCGTTATCTCACAGAATCTATGCATCATGTGATGCGTTCCTGATGCCGTCACTGTTTGAGCCATGCGGCCTGAGTCAGTTGATGAGCCTTCGTTACGGAACCATTCCCATTGTGCGTGAGACTGGCGGTTTGAAAGACACAGTAGAACCATACAATGAATTTGAAAGTACAGGAACAGGCTTCAGCTTTACGAACTACAATGCTCATGAGATGCTGAGTACGATTCGCTATGCAGAGTCTGTATACTACGATAGGAAGCGCGAGTGGAACAAACTGATCGACCGCGCAATGGCCAAGGATTATTCCTGGTCCAATTCTGCGAACCAGTATGAAGAAATGTACAACTGGCTGATTGGATCATGACAGGAAGGATTCTTGTAAAAAGCTGAGAGTGAACCGGATGCGGCAGAGGCTGCGTCCGGTTTTCTGGTTGTGCAGCCGCGCAGAGAAAAGATCACTTACCCGGCTGCAGAAGAAAGAAGGGATAGATATGAAAGTTCTTTTGACGGAAGACGATGACAAACTGCGCACAGAGCTGGCGCTGTTTTTTAAAATGCACGGATATGATACCGGGGAGATCACGGATTACAAAAATGCAGTGGAGGAGATCTGCCGTGCAGGGGGCGATATTCTGCTTTTAGACCTCTCCCTGCCGGACGCAGACGGAAAATACATCTGTAAGGAGCTGAGAAAACGTCTGGCGATTCCCATTGTCATCATAACCAGCCAGAATACGGAGATGAATGAGCTTCTGTGTCTTAATTACGGGGCAGATGATTTTATAGCGAAGCCGTTTAATCCCCAGATCCTTTTGGCCCATGTGGAGGCAGTGCTGAAGAGAAGCCAGGGAAGCCTGCAAGAGACAGAGGAGATATCCTGCGGTGACTTTATTCTGGATATTTCCCGGAGCGTGGCAAAAGCAGGGGAGCAGGAGGCGGACCTGACGAAAAATGAGAGCAGGATACTGTACTGCCTTGCGAAAAACAGGGGAAAGATCGTGTCCAGGGATGTGATCATCAATGATCTGTGGGACAGTGAACTGTTTGTAGATGACAATACCCTGACTGTGAATATCACAAGGCTTCGGGCAAAACTGGAATCTATCGGACGAAAGGGCGTGATCCATACCAAGAGAGGGCAGGGGTATCTGTTAGAATGAATCTGAGAGAATATATAAAGGAGCGATGGCTGCAGTTTATTATGCTGCTGGCAGTTCTCACGGTGGTGATCCTTTTCGGTGTGCTGGTCATGATACCGAACTTTTACCTGCTGCTGGTAGGGGTCTCTTTTGTCAGCATCTGGTTCGCGGTGTGGTGCACGGATTATATGAGAAAACGCCGTTTTTACAGGACAGTGGAAAATCATCTGGCACATCTTGACCAGAAATACCTGCTTCCCGAGCTGCTGGAATGCCCGGGTTTTCTGGAAGGGAAATTCATGTATGAAACCCTGCAGGAAATGGCGGAATCCATGAACTGGCGGGTGGGAGAGTACAGACGCAAAAGCGATGAGTACAAGGAATACATTGAACTGTGGGTTCATGAGGTGAAGCTCCCCATAGCCACCGGGAAAATGATTCTGGAAAACAACAGGGACAGCTGCAGTGAAAGCCTTTCGGAGGAGCTGGACAAGATCGATGACTTTGCAGAGCAGGCACTTTTTTACGCCAGAAGCAATTACGTGGAAAAGGACTATATACTGAAAAAGCTGAATCTGGAGGAGCTGGCACGCGAGGTTATACGCAAAAACAAGAAAGCACTTATAGGCGGAAAATTCTCCATAGCCCTGCATGACCTGAATGTATGTGTGTATTCTGACAGTAAGTGGCTGGCCTTTATTCTGAACCAGATCCTGGCAAACAGCATCAAATACCGGAAGGAAGACAGCGCGGGAATCGAGTGGTATGCTGCTGCCGAAAAGGAAAAAGTCATCCTGTGCATGAAGGACAAGGGCATCGGTATTCCGGTCATGGATGCAGGCCGTGTTTTTGACAAGGGTTTTACCGGCTCCAATGGCCGTTTTGGCAAAAAGTCCACGGGTATAGGCCTCTACCTGTGTAGAAAACTCTGTGAGAAAATGGGACACAAAATCTACCTGACATCCAGGGAAGGGGAAGGCTGTGAAGTCTTTATTGAATTTCCAAAAGGCAGTATGACCGGATTTCTGGAGTGATCCCTTCTGCCTATGTGACTCTGTTACGGAAACCCCATCCGAATCTGTGTATGATAGTGGCAATGAGAAAACAGACCAACCACAAAAAAGGAGTGTTTCAGATATGCCAAAAAAGACAGTGATAATCGGAGGCGTAGCAGGAGGAGCCACAGCAGCGGCCAGACTGCGCAGAAGAGATGAGAATATGGAGATTGTTGTTCTGGAAAAAGGAGACTATATATCCTTTGCCAACTGCGGCCTTCCCTACTATATCGGGGATGTGATAAAGAGCAGAGATGCCCTTCTTCTCCAGACACCGGAGGCCATGAAGAAAAAATTCAATATTGATGTCCGCACAAAAGCAGAGGCAGCCGCCATTGATCCGAAGGAGCACAAAGTCCTGGTACGCAGCCTTTCCACCGGAGAGGAATACGAGGAAACCTACGACAGCCTTATCCTTGCCACCGGTTCCTCTCCCTTAAAACCGCCTATCCCCGGCATTGACGGGCAGGGTATTTTCACCCTCTGGAATATTCCGGATACGGACAATATAAAGCATTACATGGAACAGCATCATCCGGGCAGGGCGGCCGTGATCGGCGGAGGCTTTATCGGCCTTGAGATGGCGGAAAATCTGCACAGGGCAGGTCTTGACGTGACGATCATAGAGATGCAGAATCAGGTCATGGCGCCTCTTGACTACGAAATGGCGCAGCTTCTCCACGAAAACATCCGCATGAACAACACCAGGCTGATCCTGGAGGACGGTGTCGACCACTTTGAGACACAAAACGGCAGTACAAAAATCCATCTGAAAAGCGGCAGAATCGTGGAGGCTGAGCTGGTTCTCCTCTCCATCGGCGTAAGGCCCAACAGTGCACTTGCAAAAGACGCAGGCCTTGCCTTAAATGCCCGTGGAGGCATTCAGGTCGATGCCTGTCTCAGGACTTCCGAACCGGATATCTATGCAGTAGGTGATGTCATAGAAGTCAACCATCTGGTGACCGGTGAGAAAACCATGATTCCCCTTGCAGGACCTGCCAACAAGCAGGCCAGAATCTGCGCGGACAACATTACGGGCAGCCAAAAAACATACGAGGGTTCCATGGGAACCTCTGTTGCCCAGGTCTTTGACCTGACCGCAGCTGCAGTGGGTCTGAACGAAAAAGCCCTTCTGGCATCCGGCAGGAAAAAGGGAACAGATTATGAGACTGTTGTCATCAACCAGAAATCCCATGCCGGCTACTATCCCCAGGCTACACCCATCACTCTGAAGCTTCTCTTTGACAAAGAGGGAAAGATACTGGGGGCCCAGGCAGTAGGCCAGGATAAAGTGGATAAAAGGATAGATACCATAGCCACGGTCATGAGCATGAAGGGAACCACAGAGAATCTTGCAAAACTGGAACTGGCCTATGCCCCGCCCTTTTCCTCAGCCAAGGATCCTGTCAATATGCTGGGCTTTGTGGCGGAGAATATTCGGAACAACATGGTATCCTTTGTCACCCCCGCGGAGCTGGATCTGCTTCTGCAGGCAGAGCATGAGGGCGTTACCGTCCTGGATGTTACAGAGGAGGCTGAACGCATGGTATTTTCCATTCCCGGTTCTGTCCACATGCCTCTCGGCACCCTGCGGAGCCGTCTCAGGGAGCTGAATCCGGATAAGAGGATTGTAGCGTATTGTTCCATAGGCGTGCGTTCCTACAATGCGGCCCGCATCCTTATGCAGAGCGGATTTCAAAAGGTAAGTGTACTGGCCGGCGGTACATCCTTCTACAAAACATATCACCACACTGCATCCGGTGAGACACCGCCGGTTTTTACTTCCGCTGAAAAAAGCCCTGCGGCGCCGGAGCCTGCCAAAGACTCACCGCAGAAGCTTCAGATTCTGGACTGCAGCGGCCTTCAGTGCCCCGGTCCCATCATGAAAGTAAATGAGACCCTGAAGAAGATGCCCGAAGGCTCCAGACTTCAGGTGTCCGCCACAGACATGGGATTTGCCCGGGATATAGACGCCTGGTGCCGGAGAACCGGCAACACTCTATTGTCCACAGAACGCCAGGGCAGGGAAAACATTGTGACTATTCAAAAAGGCACTGCATCCTCCTCAGCTGTAGATGCAGCCTCCTGTCCGTCCCACAACCGGGATGATTTGAGCGCAGCCTCCTGCCCGTCCCACAACCGGGATGATTTGAGCGCAGCCTCCTGGCCGTCCCATGACCGGGATGATCAGGGAAAGACAATTATCGTCTTCGACGGTGATTTAGACAAAGTTCTGGCCTCCTTCATCATAGCCAACGGCGCTGCTGCCATGGGCCGCCCGGTCACCATGTTCTTTACCTTCTGGGGCCTGAACGCTCTTAGAAAACCGGAAAAAGTCCATGTCAAAAAGCCTTTTATTGAGAAAATGTTCGGTTTCATGATGCCCCGGGGCACCACAAAACTGAAGCTTTCCAAAATGAACATGATGGGCATGGGCACCAAAATGATGAAAAAAGTCATGAAATCCAAAAATGTCTCCTCTCTGGAAGAACTCATCAGGCAGGCCCAGGAAAACGGCGTAAAGCTGGTAGCCTGCACCATGTCCATGGATGTCATGGGCATTACCCCGGAGGAACTCATAGACGGCGTAGAACTGGCCGGTGTAGCCTCCTACCTGGGCGACGCGGAGCAGTCCAACGTAAATCTGTTTGTATAAGCAAAACGTCCGGCATCTGTTTTTTACAGAGCCGGGCGTTTCTCTTTGTCCTCCGGAATCACCTGAATTTGGCGTGCGGGAATCCTGAGCTTCAGCAGAATATTTTTACATACAAGAACAGAAAGTATGTTCGAAAAACATTGTCATACTCCTGCTAATCCTGTATACTATAACTAAATTCAGCCCTGAAAAAGCAGCACCAATCCATTTCAAAAATTTTTGGGGCAGCTACTAATATGAACAAAGGACGGTGTTTTGATGATTATTACAAAAGCTACAAAAGAGGACTTATCAGAAATTCTACAACTGCAATATTTGTCTTATCAAAGCGAGGCAAAACTATTAAATAATTTTGATATTCCGCCACTAAAGCAGACATTACAAGAGGTTCAAAACGAATATGATAATGGGACAATATTAAAAGTTCTTGATGATAATAACAGAATTATCGGTTCAGTACGTGGCTATATAGAAAATGGTACTCTATACATTGGAAAATTATTCGTACACCCATTTTGGCAAGGAAAAGGGATAGGCACAAAATTATTAAAAGAAATTGAACACACTTGTCCACATAACCGATGTGAATTGTTTACAAGTTCAAAAAGTGCAAAAAATTTACAGCTGTATGAACAGGTTGGATATGAAATTTTTAAACAACAGGAAGTTTCGAATGAACTTACTTTTATATACTTAGAAAAATAGACAACAATGGAGGATGAATCGTCTGCCTGTTAAATTATTGTGTTATTTTACGGCACATGAGTTTAAGACGCATGATATAAGAATAATGTTGACCGGAAAACCGATAGATATATAAGCGAGGATAAATATGAATAAAAATTTTATTAACCTGACAACCGAAAACCTTCCCGCTGAGCATTTATGCTGCATCATCCGCAGCAAAAAGCCCCATCCCGGCGTTGAGGCAAAGCGGCAATGGCTTTCTTACCGCCTGAAAGAGGGCCATGTCTTCAGAAAATTAAACGAAAAAGCAGTGGTCTTCATAGAATACGCTCCTCTGGAAACCGCCTGGGTCCCCATAACCGGCTATAATTACTATTATATATACTGCCTGTGGGTCACGGGTGCCCACAAAGGAAACGGTTACGGCAGATTACTGATGGAATACTGCATAGCCGACGCCAAAGCAAAGGGAAAGTCCGGCATCTGCATGCTCGGCTCCAAAAAACAAAAAGCCTGGCTTTCCGACCAGGCATTTGCCAAAAAGTTCGGCTTTGAAGTTGTCGACACCACAGACTCCGGCTACGACCTTCTTGCCCTCTCCTTCGACGGAACCACCCCTCAATTTACCAAAAGCGCCAAAGCCCAAACAATCGAGAACAAAATCCTCACCATCTACTACGACCATCAATGCCCCTACACCTACCAAACCATAGAAACCATAAAAAAATACTGCGAATCCACCAATACCCCCTCCGCCTTCATCCAGGTAGACACACTACAAAAAGCAAAAACCCTCCCCTGTGTATTCAACAACTGGGCCATATTCTACAAAGGAAACTTTGAAACCGTAAATCTTGCAGACCTCAACACCATAAAACGAATCCTAAACAAATAAAAATAATTTTTCTGCATAAAGAAAAAGAAGCTTCCACGGTTTTAAATATCAACCGTGGAAACTTCTTTTTTCTACCGCTTTCACTGTCCCTTATATCACATCAAAGAAACAAAGGCGTAAACACCACCGCCACAATCGTCATCAACTTAATCAAAATATTGATCGAAGGCCCCGAAGTATCCTTAAACGGATCCCCCACTGTATCACCGACAACCGCCGCCTTATGCGCCTCGCTGCCCTTACCGCCGTGAGCCCCCTCCTCAATAAACTTCTTGGCATTATCCCATGCCCCGCCGGAATTTGCCATAAAAACAGCCATCAGCACTCCTGTGACCAATGCCCCGGCCAATAACCCGCCAAGCGCTGCCGGCCCCAGAACCAGCCCCACAAACAGTGGAGCCACAACAGCCATAATACCTGGAACCAGCATCTCTCTTAACGCTGCCTGGGTAGAAATCTGCACGCAGGAAGAGTAATCCGGCTTCCCTGTCCCTTCCATAATACCCGGAATCGTCTTAAACTGCCTCCGCACCTCCTCGATCATTTTATTTGCCGCCTTGGAAACAGAATCCATGGTAAGCGCAGAGAATAAAAACGGCAGCATACCGCCAATAAACAGCCCCACAATAACCTGCGGATTCAGAATATCGATGGTATCCAGATTCACCGCCTCCGCGTAAGACACAAACAATGCCAAAGCCGTTAACGCCGCGGAGCCAATGGCAAATCCTTTGCCCATGGCAGCAGTGGTATTTCCCACAGAATCCAGCTTATCCGTAATATTCCGTACAGATTCATCAAGCCCTGCCATCTCCGCGATACCGCCTGCATTATCCGCAATCGGCCCATAGGCATCGATGGCGATGGTGATACCGGCTGTGGAAAGCATTCCCACTGCGGAAAGAGCAATCCCGTACAGTCCGCTGAAATGATAAGCAGCCAGGATTCCGACAGCAATAAAAAGGATCGGGAGCATAGTGGAACGCATACCCACAGACAGTCCGCTGATAATAGTAGTGGCAGCACCTGTCTCAGACTGGGATGCAATCTTCTGAACCGGCTTAAAATCCCCGGAAGTATAATACTCTGTGGTGATACCGATCAGCAGTCCCACGATCAGTCCGCTGATAATGGCGACAGCCGCCTTAAAATTTCCAAAGAACATATGACTTAACACAAGGGAGAGCACCAGTACCACTACACTGGAACCGTAAGTTCCTACCTTCAGTGCCTTGCCGGGGTCTGCGCTGCTGCTGGCTTTCACCAGGAAAGTGCCAGCCATGGAAGCCAGAATCCCCACACCTGCCAGCACCAGCGGGAATACGGCACCGGAACCCTGAAAATAGATCAGCCCCAGCGTGATGGCAGATACCAGGGAACCCACATAAGATTCAAACAGGTCAGCCCCCATACCGGCCACATCACCTACATTGTCACCTACATTATCGGCAATAACAGCCGGATTTCTGGGGTCATCCTCAGGAATCCCCGCCTCCACCTTTCCAACCAGATCGGCGCCCACATCAGCCGCTTTTGTATAGATACCGCCGCCCACACGGGCAAAAAGCGCGATAGAGGAAGCGCCCAGGCCGAAACCGGAGATGATTCCGGCATCCTTTGTCACAAGATAAACCAGGCTGACACCCAGAAGGCCCAGGCCGGTTACACACATACCCATAACAGAACCGCCTGAGAAGGCAATAGAAAGTGCCTGTTTCATGCCGGATTCCTTTGCAGCGCCTGCTGTGCGCACATTGGCCTTTGTGGCAACCTGCATGCCGCAGTAGCCGGATACGGAGGAGAAGACCGCTCCCATAAGAAACGCGGCTGCAGTCATCCAGCTTTTCAGAGCGATACCTAAAATCAGGAAGAACACCACAACGAAAATGATCAGTATCTTGTACTCAGCCGTTAAAAAAGCCTGTGCCCCCTCATGAATGTAGGAGGCGATCTCCTTCATCCTGTCATTTCCGGCCTGCTGTTTTTTTATGGTGCAGGTCAGAAAGAAGGCGAAGAGAAGTCCCAGTATCCCTATAACAGGGACGAGATAAAGCAGTTGTTCCATAATATAATTCCCTTCCTTTCCCTGTGAGGACATTTGGCTGCGCAGGGGTGCGGAGGAGTTTCACCCGGCGTGGACGTTTGTCCTGTCACAAATAAGTTTTGTAATATCATTATATAACAAATATGTCGAAAATACATAAAAAAACTTAAAAAAACATGACATTTTTCAGTAAATCGCTAATTTTTATCAAAAACGCATGGAAAACCTTACAAATCTGAAAGATAAATGTAAGTCAAATCGATGGGATGGATTTTTAAACGGTTGTATGATAGAATCATCAATCAAGGAAGGAGTTACCATCATGAATACAGTATTGGAAGTAGCGAATGTGGAAAAATATTATGGAAATAAAAGTAACCTGACAAAAGCCCTGGACGGAATCAGCTTTTCTGTGGAGGAGGGTGAATTTGTGGGGATCATGGGAGCGTCGGGAAGCGGTAAGACAACACTGCTCAACTGTGTCTCTACGATTGACCGTGTGACCAGCGGAAAGATCATCGTCAATGATATAGATGTGACAAGACTCAGGGGAAATCACCTTAATCAGTTCAGAAGAGAGGAGCTGGGTTTTATTTTCCAGGATTTCAACCTTCTGGATACATTGACCGCCTATGAGAATATTTCCCTGGCACTCACGATTCAGCGCATCAGCCCGGCGAAAATCCATAAGTCGGTAAAAGAGATCGCAGATAAGCTGGGAATTGAGGACATTTTAGAGAAATATCCCTATCAGATGTCAGGAGGCCAGAAGCAGCGTGTGGCCTGCGCAAGAGCCATGATAACAAATCCGCAGATCGTAATGGCCGATGAGCCCACAGGCGCTCTGGATTCCAAGTCTGCCAGGATGCTGCTGGAGAGCTTCCAGTATCTGAACCAACAGATGGCTGCCACGATCCTTATGGTCACGCACGACGCCTTTACCGCCAGTTATGCCAACAGGATTCTGTTTATCAAGGACGGAAAGCTGTTCAATGAACTGGTAAGGGGAAGGGACACGAGAAAAGAATTTTTCAACCGCATCATCGAGGTGGTTACTCTCCTGGGAGGTGAGCTGAACGATGTTATTTAAGCTTTCGGTCAAGAATATCAGAAAGAGCCTGAAGGACTATGCTATCTATTTCATGACACTGATACTGGGGGTTGCCATTTTTTATATTTTCAACTCCCTGGATTCCCAGCAGGCCATGACGGATCTGTCCTCCTCCACAAAAGAGATCATACGGCTCATGATCACCATGTTAGGCGGGGTCTCCGTGTTTGTTTCCTGTATCCTGGCGTTTCTCATCGTTTACGCCAACAATTTCCTGATCAGGAGAAGGAAAAAAGAATTTGGGGTATATATGACACTGGGAATGGGAAAAGGGCAGATATCCAGGATCCTTGTGGGAGAGACCTTTCTCATCGGTCTTCTGTCCCTGGCAGTTGGACTGTTCATCGGCGTTTTGGGAGCGCAGTTCATGTCCGTGCTGGTGGTGAAAATGTTTGAGGTGGATATGGAGTCCTATGTCTTCGTATTTTCCAAAACGGCCTTCTTCAAAACGATTTTATACTTTGGGATCATGTACCTGGCTGTCCTGGTCTTCAATACTGTCAGCATCTCAAAATGCAGCCTCATAGACCTTTTATCTGCCGGGAAGAAGACAGAGCAGATCAAAATGAAAAAGCCGGCAGTCTGCATACTGCTGTTCCTTGCTTCCGCTGCGCTTCTGGGAGTGCTCTACTATCTGGTAGCTGTTACACCGGATAAGCTGGATACCGGTTCCTACGGGATCATCATTTTACTGGGCTGCCTGGCTACATTCCTGATCTTCTGGTCTCTGTCAGGATTTCTTCTGCACATGGTGAAGCGGAATAAAAAATATTATCTGAAGGATTTAAACGCTTTTGTTCTCAGACAGATCAACAGCAAGGTCAATACCACGGTGTTTGCCATGACAGTCATCTGCATTATGCTTTTTATGACGATCACAGTGCTGTCAAGCGGTCTCGGAATAAACCACTCTTTCCGGGTATCTTTAGAGGAAATGACTCCGGTGGATGTGAATACGGAATATATGCCGCCTGAAGGGGAGAGCGCAGGGATTTCTGTTTCGGATAAACTGCAGGAGGAAGGATTTGACCTTACTGCTTTTCAGGATGACTATGTGGATATGGGTATCTATGCCACAGACCAGCTCACCATGGGCATGACTATTGGGGAAAACATAGACGAGGTGACAAAGAATTTTATGTTCCTTGACGCGAATCTGCCGGAGGACATTGTAAAACTGTCAGATTACAACCGCCTTGCAAAGCTTTACGGCAGGGAACAGTATGAGCTTGGGGATGGGGAATATCTGGTGCTCTGCAATATAGATGATGTGAAACTGCAGAGAGACAAAATGCTGAAAAAGGGGGAGAAGATCCGGCTGGACGGCGTGTCCTATTCACCCAGATACGAGGAATGCCAGGACGGTTTTCTCATGATGATGACCAACCGTATTAATCCGGGAATCTATATACTTCCGGACCATGCGGTAAAGGAAGCCTGGAGGACAGGCGGATTTCTGGCAGCCAATTATGCCGTGCAGGATAAAAAGGGCGTGGAGGAGACAGATATCAAGATCAACGCTGTGCGAAGAGAGAGCGGAATTTACAGCAATACCAGGACAGATATTGTGTCTGCCAGCATGGGGCTTTCCACGATCATTACATTTGTAGCCATATACCTGGGAATCATATTCCTGATCTCAGGGGCAGCCATTCTGGCCCTGAAAGAGCTTTCGGAGAGTTCAGACAACCGTGAACGGTATGATGTGCTGCGCAAGATCGGTGCGGATGAGAGCATGATAAACCGCTCCCTGTTCAAACAAATTGGGATATTTTTCCTCATGCCGCTCAGTTTGGCAGTGGTGCATTCCGTCTTTGGTCTGCAGTTTGTTAGGAAGATGATGATCACCATAGGAGAAGTGAACCGTTTCGGCTCCATTGTCACCACAGCGGCCGTTCTGCTGGTTATTTACGGCGGATATTTCCTCACCACATATCTGGGCAGCAAACGAATTATTCAGGGAAAATGAGAATAAGAAAAACCCGGACCTGCCATACTATTTCTGTAGACAAAACGGTGTTAGAACCACCAAAAACAGAAATAGGAGGAAAATGTCATGACAGAACTTTCAGTACTTGACTTACAGAATCTGCGCCATCTGATCGGCGGATTTGAGACTACCCACTGCAAAATGCAGGACTATGCACACGAGGCACAGGACCCACAGGTGAAACAGTTCTTCCAGAAGGCTGCACAGTCAGCTATGGAGAGCAAACAGCAGCTTATGCAGTATTTACAGTAGGAGGTAGGAAAAATGACAGATAAGACAATGGTAGTAGATACCCTGGTTGGTATCAACGGTGAACTGGTACACTATGGTGAAATGATTCCCCAGACAGAAAATGCCCAGTTAAAACAGGCTTTAAAACAGATGAGAAACCAGAGTGAAATGTCACAGGAAGAGATCTATCAGATCGCCAGAGCAAAGAGCTATTACGTTCCCGCTGCGAAAGCGACACCGGAAGAGATTTCTCATGTAAAAAGCGTACTGACACAGTTATCTGCACAGTAGACACTTCTCACACACCGCTGGCCTGCCGGGCACGGAGTAAACAGCAGTGCACAGGGACATCGGAACACATCCGGTGTCCTTTTTTTCTTGACAAATCCCGCCAGATGCTACATACTGAACACATACCGTCAAAGGCAGCTCTGCCTTTTTTATCTGTTCAAGCAGCATTCCGCTGCGCCGGTATTCCCATAGAAAAAGAACGCGCAGAAAGGGTGTGATGCGTATTGCAGGCAGGAAAATAACAGTTGACAAGGAACGAAAAGTGTACTATTATGATAACAGCAATACGAACATAAGTTCGTAGAAATGACAGAAGAAGAAATTATTGAGATGAATCGAATAAAGGAGATTTCAAATGGTCAAAGAAGATAAATTAAAAGCCCTGGATGCGGCCCTGGGACAGATTGAGAAGCAGTTTGGTAAAGGCTCTGTTATGAAACTAGGCGATTCCTCTGTACATATGAATGTGGAGACAGTACCTACAGGTTCTCTCAGCCTTGACATTGCACTGGGTCTGGGAGGCATCCCGAAAGGAAGGATCGTAGAGGTCTACGGTCCGGAATCCAGCGGTAAGACCACCGTGGCGCTGCATATGGTGGCTGAGGTACAGAAAAGAGGCGGAATTGCCGGATTTATTGATGCAGAGCATGCTCTGGACCCGGTATATGCCAAGCATATCGGCGTGGATGTGGACAATCTCTATATTTCACAGCCGGATAACGGGGAGCAGGCCCTGGAGATCACAGAGACTATGGTGCGTTCCGGTGCTGTGGACATTGTGATCGTGGACTCTGTTGCGGCTCTGGTTCCGAGAGCGGAGATCGAGGGTGATATGGGTGATTCCCATGTGGGTCTGCAGGCGCGTCTGATGTCACAGGCTCTCCGTAAACTGACGGCTGTCATCAGCAAATCCAACTGTATCGTTATCTTTATCAATCAGCTCCGTGAGAAAGTCGGAGTTATGTTCGGCAACCCGGAGACCACCACAGGCGGCCGTGCCCTGAAGTTTTATTCCTCCATCCGTCTGGATGTCAGAAGGATTGAAGCTCTGAAGCAGGCCGGAGAGATCGTTGGAAACCGTACCAGGATCAAGGTAGTTAAGAATAAGATCGCGCCTCCTTTTAAAGAGGCAGAGTTTGATATCATGTTCGGCCAGGGAATCTCCAAAGCCGGTGATATCCTGGATCTGGCAGCAGATCTGGGCATTATCAATAAAAGCGGCGCATGGTATGCATATAAGGACGGAAAGATCGGCCAGGGACGTGAAAATGCAAAACAGTACCTGAAAGAAAATCCGGACGTGGCAGCAGAAGTGGAAGCAAAAGTCAGGGAACACTACGGACTTGTTGAGGGAAATACAGAAGAAGAAGACAAGAAAGGTGCAAAAGAGGAGAAAAAGGCTGACGCCAAAGCCTCTGACACAAAAGCACCGGATATGAAGGCCGCGGAGGCACCTGCAGCGCAGGGTGCGAAAAAGGAAAATGGGGTTGTATAATGCTTGTCACAAAAATACAGGCTGTAACAAAACAAAAATACAGGATTGAACTTGACGGACAGCCCGCCTTTGTTATTTACAAAGGCGAGCTGTCTCGCTATGGAATAAAAGAAGGACAGGAGATTCCAGGACCGGTTTATCAGGAGCTTGTGGGACAGGTTCTCACCAAACGGGCCAAACTGCGCGCCATGCACCTTTTGGAGAGCATGGACCGGACCAGGGCGGAGCTTGAGAGAAAACTGCAGGCAGGTGAGTACCCCAGGGAAGCTGTGGAAGCGGCACTTGCGTATGTGGAATCTTTTGGATATCTGGATGACAGAAGATATGCCCGGCATTATGTGGAATGTAAAAAAGAGGGCAGAGGAAAAGCAAGGCTGAAGATGGAGCTGGCCCAAAAAGGTGTAGACAGAAGCATCATAGAGGAGGTTCTGGAGGAGGCGGAGCTGGATGACTCCAGGGACACGATCCGGGAACTGGTAAGGAAGAGAAGAAGGGGCAGCGGCCCCATGGATGACAGAGAACGGCAGAGAATTTACGGCTATTTAATGAGAAAAGGTTTTTCCTCCTCTGATATTTTGTCCGTATTAAAAGAAAAAGAGGATTTTTGCTGAAAAATCTTGGACAGATTTCACATACTTGTCTTTTAGAAAAATAGGTTTTATGTTGACTTTTCAGTAAAAACAGTATAAAATTAAACTGTTGTATTTGTACAATGAAAACTAAATAAGGAGGTGCTCCTGTGGCAATCTATGTAATAGTTGCAATTGTTGCTGTGGTAATCACGCTGCTGATTGCAGTTCCTGTTACAGCCAACATTTCAGTTAAGAAAAAAACTGAAAAAGATGCTGAGACGATCGGAACGGCAGAAGTAAAAGCAAGAAGCATTATAGATGAAGCATTGAAATCTGCGGAAACGAAGAAACGTGAAGCTCTCTTAGAAGCAAAAGAAGAAAATCTCCGTACTAAAAATGAGTTGGAGAAAGAGACAAAAGAGAGACGGGCAGAACTTCAGAAGTATGAGAAGCGTGTTTTATCCAGAGAAGAAGCAGTGGACAAGAAGGCTGATGCCCTGGAAAAACGAGAAGCAGATTATACAGCAAAAGAAGCCGAGCTAAAAAAGAAAGAAAAGAAAGTCGATGAATTACATGACCAGAGAGTACAAGAGCTGGAGAGAATTTCCGGCCTGACCTCCGAACAAGCAAAAGATTATTTGTTAAAAACTGTTGAGGACGAAGTAAAAATTGACACTGCCAAGCTCTACAAGGAATTGGAGAGCAAAGCAAAAGAGGAAGCCGATAAGAAGGCCAAGGAATACGTGGTGACAGCCATTCAGAAATGTGCGGCAGACCATGTATCGGAAGCTACAATTTCCGTTGTACAGCTTCCAAGCGATGAAATGAAGGGCCGTATTATCGGTAGGGAAGGACGCAATATCCGAACTTTGGAAACACTTACGGGCGTAGATCTCATTATTGACGATACCCCGGAAGCAGTCGTATTGTCCGGTTTCGATCCGATCCGGCGTGAAGTAGCACGTATTGCGCTGGAAAAACTGATTGTGGACGGAAGAATTCATCCGGCCAGAATCGAAGAGATGGTGGAAAAGGCACAAAAAGAAGTAGAGACCATGATGAGAGAAGAAGGTGAATCCGCAGCCCTGGAAGTTGGCGTACACGGTATTCATCCGGAATTGATCCGTCTGCTGGGACGTATGAAATTCCGCTCCAGTTACGGCCAGAATGCTTTAAAGCATTCTATTGAGGTGGCACAGCTTGCCGGCCTTTTGGCGGGTGAAGTTGGGACAGACATTCGCATGGCTAAACGTGCAGGTCTGTTACATGACATCGGAAAATCCATCGATCATGAAGTAGAAGGTTCCCATATTCAGATCGGTGCTGACTTATGTAGAAAATATAAAGAGTCCCAGGTGGTAATAAATGCCGTGGAATCCCATCATGGAGACACGGAACCCACATCACTGGTGGCTTGCATTGTACAGGCTGCTGACGCGATCAGCGCGGCAAGACCTGGTGCTAGAAGAGAAACTTTAGAAACATATACCAACAGATTAAAACAATTAGAAGACATAACAAACTCTTTCAAAGGAGTGGACAAATCTTTTGCTATTCAGGCAGGTAGGGAAATTCGAGTGATGGTAGTACCGGAACACGTAACAGATTCCGATATGGTACTGCTGGCACGGAATATTTCAAAACAGATTGAAGCTGAACTGGAGTATCCGGGACAGATCAAGGTTAATGTGATTCGGGAGAGCCGCGTAGTAGATTACGCAAAGTAGGCTGGACCGGGAAAGATGTGCAGAATGCTGCGATGATATTTTATATATCACTGCAGATTCTGCACTTTTTTATTGCAGAGAAAGATGGCTGCAGGGCCTGTTTACCCGGGAGCAGCGGCGGAAGAAAAAAGATGTGACAGACAGGAGCGTACTAATCGCAGGGGGCAGGGCATAGAATATATAGGGTGAGATTATGAAAAAATATTTGAATGTGTTTTTCCTCCTGTACTTAGGAGGATTTGTAGTGGGGGTGCTTTGTTGTAATTTTTTGAGGAGTTATGCGGGGTATCAGACCAGTCTGCTGGGGGTCTATCTGGCAGACAGGGCGGCGGGAAGTGTTTCCGGGAGCGGGATCTTTCTGCGGTTGTTTGAGAGAAGAGGTGTCTGGTTTTTGTTGTATCTGATCAGCGGGGTGACGCCTTTTGGGATTCCGCTGGTGCTTGGGGGACTGCTTTGGCTGGGGTTTCTGGGCGGGAATCTGCTGACTGTGTTTTTGATGGAATATGGGATTCGCGGAATCGGGGCCGCGCTTGCCTGCTTTTTTCCTCAGGGGCTTTTTTATGTGCCCTCTGTGCTGCTGTTTTTCTTCTTCATTGTGCAGATGAGCCAGAAGTATTGGGGGAAGGGTATTCGGGTGAAGGCGGACTACAGGGCATACCTTTTTTTTATGACCGGGATTGGTATCTTATTCCTGCTGGCTCTTTTTATGGAAAGTTATGTCAACCAAAATGTGCTGAGTTTTGTAATTGAGAGGTTTTTATAAAAAATTAACAAAATATTAACAATTTCAAATTTACCACATCTGGTAGACATAAATAGAGCTTTTTCGATATGTTGTGGAAATGTAAAAAAAGCCTGAAAAACAAGAAAAACTTTGGAAAAATCCGTTTGCTTTTTCTATGGAAGTTGATATATAATTTCATTATGATTTGGAAAGGTATGGCCTTTTACAATTAACTTAACGAGGGATAATCATACATGAAGTGCGAGATTGAAGAGTTTATAGCCTATTTACATAACACCAAAGGCACTTCCAAAAATACAGAAGTATCCTATGAGCGGGATTTGCGAAAGATGGATCAGTTTCTGAGGAACGAAGGAGTGGACAGGGTTCAGGATGTGACTGCCACGAATCTGAATTCTTATGAGATGTATTTGGAGCGGGAGAAGTTCGCTGCTTCCACCATTTCCAGGAGTATCGCGTCTATGCGCGCTTTTTTTCAGTATTGCTGCCAGCAGGGAATGCTTTCGGAGAATCCGGCAGACATATTGAAGGCGCCTAAGATCGAAAAGAAGATGCCTGGGATTCTTACTGTAGAAGAAGTCGATTTGTTGTTGAACCAGCCAAAGGAAAATACAGCCAAGGGTGTCCGGGATAAAGCCATGCTGGAGCTTTTATATGCCACAGGAATCCGGGTCAGTGAGCTGATCGGACTGAAGCTGGAGAATATAAATTTAAAACTGGGATACATCACCTGCGAGGCCAGCGAGAAGGAGAGGGTAATACCTTTCGGAAACGCGGCGAAGAAGGCGGTGAAGGAGTATCTGGAGCAGGCAAGGGAGGAGCTTTTAAGCCATAAGGAAAGCGACTGCCTCTTTGTTAATTGTTCCGGAAAACCTATGAGCCGGCAGGGATTCTGGAAGGTGCTGAAGACCTATGCCTCTTCTGCCGGGATTCAGCAGGATATCACACCACATACGCTGCGGCATTCCTTTGCAGCCCATCTGGTGCAGAACGGTGCGGATCTGAAAAGTGTACAGGAAATGCTGGGACATTCTGATATATCCACCACCCAGATTTATCTGAATATGAATGTGAATAAAATCAGGGATGTGTATCTGAAAGCGCATCCGAGAAAATAGAGGACCTGAAAAGATATGAGTTTTCGGGTTCTTTCTTTTTGGCAGGAGAAACAGGAAAGGCATTTGCCTCCGAGTGTGATGTTCGGAAGCAAATGCCTTTTGTTTTTGAACATCGGAAAGTTCAAAAAGCGTGGCTTTCCGATAATTTAACACAGTTCCGCGATGGTATAGAGGAGTTTCTCTGTCTCCTCCCAGCCAAGGCAGGGGTCTGTGATGGATTTTCCATAGATATGGTCAGGGCCGATCTTCTGGCAGCCGGATACCAGGTAGCTTTCAATCATGACACCTTTTACCAAATGGCGGATATCACGGGATACCAGGCGGCTGTGCAGCACTTCTTTGACAATGCGGACCTGCTGTTCGTATTTTTTGCCGGAGTTGGCATGGTTGGCGTCAATGATGACTGCCGGATTTTCCAGGTCACGGTCATTGTACATTTCCAGAAGAAGCTGCAGATCCTCGTAGTGATAGTTGGGCAGGGTATTGCCGTGTTTGTTCACAGCACCGCGCAGGATGGTGTGGGTGAGGGGATTGCCCTCTGTCTTGACTTCCCATCCTCTGGAGATGAAGTCATGTCCCTGCTGTGCGGCAACCACGGAGTTGAGCATAACAGAGAAGTCCCCGCTGGTGGGATTTTTCATACCCACAGGAACGTCAAGGCCGCTTACCATGAGACGGTGCTCCTGGTTCTCCACAGAACGCGCTCCGATCGCCACGTAGGAGAGCAGGTCAGATAAGTAGTGGTAGTTGTCCGGGTACAGCATTTCATCCGCGGAGCTGAGCCCTGTCTCCTGCAGGGAACGGATGTGCATGTGGCGGATGGCCAGAATGCCTGCCAGTACGTCCGGCTTTGCCTCAGGGTCCGGCTGGTGGAGCATGCCCTTATAGCCCTCCCCTGTAGTACGCGGTTTGTTGGTGTATATACGCGGAACCAGCACCAGACGGTCTTCCACTTTATCCTGAAGCTTTGCAAGGCGGTTGGTGTAGTCACATACAGAATCTTCATTGTCTGCAGAACAGGGGCCGATGATGACAAGGAATTTGTCGGAAGCACCTGTGATGACATCGCTGATCATTTTGTCTCTTTTAGCTTTTATCTGTTTCAACTCTTCGGACACGGGTGCCTGTGCTTTGATCTCATCCGGAGAGGGAAGCTGTTTTACGAATTTGAAACTCATAATTATCTCCTTTGTTTGACTTTCCAGAGCGTGTTTGAAAATTTATTCCGGCAGTCTGTACGCCGCACATCTTGCCGAAAGCAATTTTCAAACACGTTCTAGTTGATTATTATAATACAAAACTTTCCGGTTGTCGACAGTTTTGGGTAATTTTTTGCTTTAAAGCGTCTAAGCGGTAAAGATTAGAACTGCATGGTACGGGAGTCTGGGGGGGATCTTTTCCCGGGTGCGAAAAGCACCGGGTTTATTCACCCGGCGCTGTTTTCATGTAATCTTTTAAGAAAAATAAAGTGAGGAGCGTGATTGCCAATTCACTGATCAAAAGCCCCCACAGATACCCCAGAATACCGAAACGCGGAATCACGAAAAAAACAAAGAGCAGGCGGATGGAGAGGCCTAACAGGTTCTGGGCAAAGTATTTTCCCGTCTCCCCCAGACCGTTTAAGATTCCGCTCAGCGTGCTGGAGAGATACAGGCAGGGGCAGATAAAGGAAAGCGTTTTGATAAAAGTCCCTGCGAACTCATTTTTGAATAAAAACAGCCCCAGAAAATCACCGGAAAAATAAAAAAAGGCGGTGGAGAGGAAACCCAGCAGCAGGCAGTAGCGGGTGGTGGTAAAAATGCTTCTCCGTATATTCTTATAATTCCCCACTGCCTGGTCCTGTGCCACAGAGGGCAGAAGCATGGCTGAGACAGCGTTGGTGATCGCGGAGGGAAACAGTATGAGCGGCAGTGCCATACCGTTTAACACCCCGTAGATGGAGAGTGCGGAGGCGCTGTCCATGCCGAAAAGCCGCAGATGCCCGGGGATCAGCACAGACTCCATACTGTGCAGGATATTGATAAAGAGCCGGTTTCCTGTAAGGGGCAGAGACAAAGACACAATGTCCTTTAAATCCTTACCCGGCGCATGGATATTGCTGATTTGGTAATGATACTTTCTGTAATCCCACAGAATGAACAACAGAGAGAACAGCATGGAGACCAGTTCCCCCGCGAAAAGCCCCACAACAGCCAGCATGGGTGTGAGCGGATGCCCTTCCCCGGTCCACACCAGGTAGAGAAGGTAGGTTGCGCTCATGCGCGCTGTCTGCTCCACAAGCTGCGACCAGGCCGGGATTCCTGTCTTCTTCCTGGCCAGATAGTAGCCGTAGGCACAGGAATGAAAAGTTCCCATGGGAATTGACAGGGAGGAGACACGGAGCAGGTCTGTACACTGTTCCTCCAGCAGGATATGTACGGCAAACCAGGAGGCATGTCGGTACAGCAAAAAGGTGACGGCAAAAGATATGGCCATGGACAGGGAAGTGGCGATGAGAAAAATATCACGGGCGCCCTGTTCATCCTTTAAAGCTACCCGGGCAGCCACGAAGCGGGAGATCGCGGTCTGGATTCCTCCGACTGTCAGTGCAAAACAGAGGGTGTGGATGGGAAAGATAAGCTGGTAGATACCCATCCCCTGTGCACCAATTGTCTGCGACAGGAATATTCTATAGAGAAACCCAAGGATTTTTGTAAGGAAACCAGCCAGGGTCAGGATGAGTGTTCCTTTCAGCAAAATATGTTTGTTATCCATAAGAAGTCCTTTATAGTCACTATCCGCAGAGAGAGCAATAGTAACTTTTATAGCCTTTTTCACAATATATTCCAAAAAGTATCTTGACAGAACAGGATAAGAATGATATTCTACAATCAAATCCGAGTAAAACAGTCGGAATTTGAAAAGGATGGTGATGATTTGAAATTATCAACCAAAGGAAGGTACGGCTTGAGAGCTTTGATCGATTTGGCTTTATACAGCGAATCTGAGGCTGTTTCCATACAGAGCATTGCCACACGCCAGAACATTTCTGACAGTTATCTGGAACAGCTGGTGCGCAAGTTAAAGAGTGCCGGGTTGGTAGTGAGCGTCCGCGGTGCACAGGGCGGATATAAGCTTGCCAGACCTGCCGGTGAGATATCCGTAGGGGATGTCCTTCGGGCGCTGGAGGGCAGTCTGGATGCCGTTACCTGTAATGGAGGAGGAGAACATAGCTGCCAGGGTGCGGATTTGTGCGTCACCCGCTATGTATGGCAGCGTATCAATAATAGTATAAAAGAAACTGTAGATTCCATCATGCTGGATCAGCTCGTAGAGGAAAGCCGCAGGATGCGGGATAAGGGGCAGATTCAGGTGCAAAAATGTGACAATTAGGAGAGAGGAATTATGAAGACAACAATATATCTGGATAATGCAGCAACAACAAAAACAGCACAGGAGGTTGTAGATGCCATGCTTCCGTACTTCACAGAGAGCTACGGAAATCCATCCAGCATCTATGAGATCGGACAGAGAAGCAAAGAGGCGATCACAAAAGCCAGAGAACAGATCGCAGAGGTGCTGGGCGCAAAGTCAGAGGAAATTTACTTTACAGCAGGCGGCAGTGAAGCGGATAACTGGGCTTTGAAAGCGGCATTTGAAGCATACAAAAGCAAAGGAAACCATATCATCACCACGAAGATTGAGCATCACGCTATTCTGCACACCTGCGAATATCTGGAAAAACGCGGAGCAAGGGTGACCTATCTGGATGTGGATGAGAATGGTATCGTAAAGCTGGATGATCTCTTAGAAGCCATCACACCGGAGACAATCCTGATCTCCATTATGTTTGCAAACAATGAGATCGGCGCTGTCCAGCCCATCAAAGAGATCGGAATGATCGCCAAAGAACACAATATATTATTCCACACAGATGCGGTACAGGCATTCGGACAGGTCCCGATTCATGTGGATGAGATGAACATTGATATGTTAAGCTCCAGCGGACATAAGATCAACGGGCCAAAGGGCATTGGTTTCTTATATATCCGCAAAGGCGTAAAAATCCGCAGTTTTGTACACGGCGGTGCTCAGGAGAGAAAGAGAAGAGCAGGTACAGAGAACGTGCCGGCCATTGTGGGATACGGTGTGGCAGCAGAGCGCGCAGCCAGAACCATGGAGGAGCGTACGAAGAAAGAGATAGAGCTGAGGGATTACTTTATCGGCAGAATCTTAAATGAGATTCCCTATGTCCGCCTCAACGGTGACGCCAAAAGACGTCTGCCGAACAACATTAATGTGAGCTTCCAGTTCATTGAAGGTGAGTCCCTGCTCATTATGCTGGATATGAAGGGAATCGCGGCGTCAAGCGGCTCTGCATGTACCTCCGGATCCCTGGACCCGTCCCATGTACTGCTGGCCATCGGTCTGCCTCATGAGATTGCCCATGGTTCCCTCAGAATGACCATCAGCGAGGAGACAACAAAAGAAGATCTGGACTACACACTGGACCAGATTAAGGAGATTGTAAACCGTCTGCGTGAACTCTCCCCGTTATATGAAGATTTCATAAAAAAACAGAAACAGAACAGAGCGTAAGATCAAAAAAGACAAATTATGGAGGAAAATAAATTATGTACAGCGAAAAAGTAATGGACCATTTTCAGAACCCGAGAAATGTAGGAGAGATTGAAGGCGCCAGCGGTGTCGGAACCGTAGGCAATGCAAAATGCGGAGACATTATGAGAATGTATCTGGATATTGATGAGGACGGAATCATCCGGGACTGTAAATTCAAAACCTTCGGCTGCGGCGCCGCAGTGGCAACCAGCAGTATGGCTACAGAGCTTGTGAAGGGCAAAACCATTCAGGAGGCCCTGCAGGTGACAAATAAAGCGGTTATGGAGGCTCTTGACGGCCTTCCCCCGGTAAAAGTACACTGCTCCCTGCTTGCTGAGGAAGCAATCCATGCAGCACTCTGGGATTATGCGGAAAAGCACGGAATTAAGATCGAGGGTCTGGATAAGCCAAAAAGCGATATTTCTGAAGGGGAAGAAGAGGAAGAGTATTAATGGAAAAAAAGAAGGTAGTTGTGGGGATGTCCGGCGGTGTGGACTCCTCAGTGGCGGCCTATCTGCTGAAGGAACAGGGATATGATGTCATTGGAGTCACCATGCAGATCTGGCAGGATGAAGACAATGCGGCACAGGAGGAGAACGGCGGCTGCTGCGGCCTGAGCGCTGTGGACGATGCCAGAAGAGTGGCGAACATGCTGGAGATTCCCTACTACGTCATGAACTTCAAACATGAGTTCAGAGAAAATGTCATTGACTATTTCATTCAGGAATATCTAAAAGGCCGCACACCCAACCCCTGTATTGCCTGCAACCGTTATGTAAAATGGGAATCCCTTCTAAAAAGGAGCATGGAGATCGGTGCGGATTACATTGCCACAGGCCATTACGCCAAGATCGTGCAGACAGACAGCGGCAGGTATTCTCTGAAAATGTCGGATGCCACAGGAAAAGACCAGACCTATGCCCTTTATAATCTTACCCAGTTCCAGCTTTCACACACGCTTATGCCTGTTGGATTCTATGAGAAGGATGAGATCAGAAAAATAGCGGAACAGATTGGCCTTCCCGTGGCGAAGAAGAAGGACAGCCAGGAAATCTGCTTTGTGCCGGACAAGGACTATGCCGGATTTATCGAGGAGAATACAGAGCATAAGATAGAAGAGGGCAGCTACGTGCTGGCAGACGGTACGGTGATCGGGCGCCATAAAGGGATCACCCATTATACCATTGGTCAGAGAAAAGGCCTGGGCCTGGCAATGGGACATCCTGTCTTTGTGACAGAGATTCGTCCTGAAAGCAACGAGGTGGTGATCGGAGAAAATGAGGACCTGTTCCAAAGAGAACTGATCTGTAACCGGATTAACTTTATGTCCATTCCTGACCTGAAAGAGGACATGCATGTTATGGCTAAAATCCGGTATAACCACAGAGGTGCTTCTGCTGTCATACACAGAGAAGAGGAAGACAAGATTCGGGTGATCTTCGATGAACCCCAGAGGGCCATCACTCCGGGACAGGCAGTTGTCTTTTATGACGGAGAATATGTAGCCGGAGGCGGCATTATTTTATGACTTTTTTGGAGTATAAAATTGCCCGGGAGACAGTTTTTGCATGAAGCTGTTTTCCGGGCCGTTTTTTCTTTGGGCCGGTACAGATCGTATGCAGAACACGCGGCCGAAATATTGGGTTTTAACCGGGAGGTAAGGATTAGATGAATGTGAGAGCAGAGAGACTGGATAATGAAAGCATTCGGTACATATATAAAACCTACATGAAGAAAGATTTTCCAAGGTCAGAACTCAAACCTCTGAAAAGTATTCTGGCGCTGACAGAGAGCGGCAGAGGGGATGGGTATGGGTTCTATGACGGGAATGCACTGGCAGGATATGCGTTTTTGATAAAGGCACCCTCCGGGAGGGCATACCTGATCGATTATCTGGCAGTGCTGCCGTCTGTGAGAGGCAGAGGGTATGGGAGTGCATGTCTTCTGGCACTTCAGTCTATTTTAGATAAAAGAGACATGTACAGCGATAAAGAAGCCGTACGGGAGAAAGAGGGGTATATCATCATGGCAGAGACCGAAGACCCATCCTTTGCAGCCCGGGAAGAGGAACTGCAGGTCCGCAGAAGAAGAATCCGCTTTTACGAAAAAAATGGATTTTTTGATTCCCGGAACACCTGCCGCCTCTTTGGGGTGGAATACAGAATTTTAGGAAAGTCCTCCGCTGCAGCCGAAAAAGAGGAGATACAGATACGCTGCAGGGAGGAATTGGACAGCATTTACCGCACTGTCATTCCTAAGATCGTATATGGCAGCCAGGTGATCTGGCTGTAAGATTTCGGAATTTCTCTTACAATGGAAGAAATTCCGGTTTTCTGTTCCTGAAAACCGTATAATAATGAAAACCACATTCCTTTAACAATGCCCCTGCGCGCTCAAAGTCATAGGCTATATGTTCCGGCGCATGAGCGTCAGAGCCAAGGGTGAGGATTTCGCCTCCCAGTTCCCGGTAGCGGCTCAATATCTTTTCCGTGGGATTGGGATGCCCGAGACCGTATTTGAACCCCGCGGTGTTGCATTCCAGTCCGATGCCTTTCTGCACCAGAACGCGGAGAATTTCGTCCAGGATATCCCTGTATTTTTCATAGGTATAATACAGGTTGCGGTTGGGGCCGTAGCGAACCACATAGTCAATGTGACCGCATACATCGAAACAGGAGAAGACTTTTAAGTTTTCCAAAAGGCAGGTAAAATAGCTGCGGTATGCCTCCTCCTCGCTGCGGTTTTCAAAAAATATCCTGTCATAGGGGTCACATCCGTCCGCAACATGCACGGAGCCGATGACAAAATCAAAGGGGTAGCCGGCTGCGAAGGACGGCAGTTTCCCGGTCAGATGGGGCTGGAGTCCAAGCTCGATACCGAAATTTATCTCTATTTTATCTTCATACTTTTTTCTGAGTTCCAGAAGTTTTTCCCGGTAAGCCGGCATATCCACAAGAAAATCAAATTCTCCTGTGGGAAAATCGAAATCCATATGCTCTGTAAAGCAGACCCGGGGCACATTTCTGTGAATGGCACCGAGGATCATGTGCTCCATAGGAGCTTCGCTGTCGCTGGAAAATGATGTGTGCATGTGATAATCTGCGTACATAGATGACATCTCCTTTTCATTTGCTGCCCTAATTATATAGGAAAGAAAGGGAATTGTACATAAAGAGAATGTAAAACTGGTACGATTTTTCATTTTATGCTTGAATTTTTGTCTCAGATTAGGTACAATATCAAATAGGTTGATGTTTCTTTAACAATCTTAATAGAAACCTCACGGAATACAAACACTTTTAGGAGGAATGAATAACATGGCAGTAAAAGTAGCAATCAATGGATTTGGACGTATTGGACGTCTGGCTTTCAGACAGATGTTTGGAGCAGAAGGATTTGAAGTTGTAGCAATCAATGACTTAACATCTCCGACAATGTTAGCTCACTTACTGAAATATGACTCTACACAGGGAAGATATGCACTTGGCGATACAGTAACAGCAGGTGAAGATTCCATCACAGTTGATGGCAAAGAAATCAAAATCTACGCAAAAGCTAACGCTGAAGAACTTCCTTGGGGAGAAATCGGTGTAGATGTTGTTCTGGAATGTACAGGTTTCTATACATCCAAAGCAAAAGCAGAAGCTCATATCAAAGCAGGTGCTAAGAAAGTTGTTATCTCCGCTCCGGCTGGAAACGACCTTCCGACCATCGTTTACAATGTAAACCATGAGACACTGACAAAAGATGACAACATCATCTCCGCAGCTTCCTGTACAACAAACTGCCTGGCTCCGATGGCAAAAGCATTAAACGACCTGGCTCCGATCAAATCCGGTATCATGTGCACAATCCATGCTTACACAGGCGATCAGATGACACTGGACGGACCGCAGAGAAAAGGCGATTTAAGAAGATCTCGTGCAGCTGCAGTTAATATCGTTCCGAACAGCACAGGTGCTGCAAAAGCAATCGGTCTGGTTATTCCGGAACTGAACGGCAAACTGATCGGATCTGCTCAGCGTGTTCCGACCCCTACAGGTTCTACTACAATTCTGACAGCAGTTGTTGACGGAACTGTAACTGTAGATCAGGTTAACGCAATCATGAAAGAGCAGGCTACAGAGTCCTTCGGATACAACACAGATGAAATCGTATCCAGCGATATCATCGGTATGAAATACGGTTCTCTGTTCGATGCAACCCAGACAATGGTTCTGCCGTTAGACAATGGCACAACTGAGGTTCAGGTTATTTCCTGGTATGACAATGAGAATTCTTACACAAGCCAGATGGTAAGAACAATCAAATACTTCGGAAAATTATTAGAGAAATAATATTACGAATAAAGACTCATTAAGGGGTCCGGTCTATTTTGGACCGGGCTCCTTTTGTCCATTCTGTTATTTAACAAGAACAAATATTAAAGGAGGCATCATCCAATGCTCAACAAGAAATCAGTTGATGACATCAACGTAAAAGGAAAAAAAGTTTTAGTCCGCTGTGATTTCAACGTTCCCCTTCAGGAAGGTAAGATCACAGATGAAAACCGTCTGGTGGCAGCCCTTCCTACCATCAAGAAGCTGATTGCTGACGGTGGAAAAGTAATTCTGTGCTCTCATCTGGGCAAACCTAAGGGAGAAGCAAAACCGGAGTTATCTCTGGCTCCTGTTGCCAAGAGAATGTCAGAGTTACTGGGCCAGGAAGTAAAATTTGCAGCAGACCCGGAAGTAGTCGGACCGAATGCAAAAGCTGCTGTCCAGGCAATGAAAGACGGAGATGTTGTTTTACTGGAGAATACACGTTACCGTGCAGAAGAGACAAAGAACGGAGAGGCATTCAGCAAAGAGCTGGCATCTCTGTGCGATGTATTTGTAAATGACGCATTTGGTACTGCCCACAGAGCACACTGCTCCAATGTCGGTGTGACACAGTTTGTAGATACCGCAGTTGTCGGATATCTGATGCAGAAAGAGATCGACTTCCTGGGAAATGCTGTGGACAACCCCAACAGACCGTTTGTTGCAATTCTGGGCGGCGCTAAAGTTTCCAGCAAGATTTCTGTGATCGACAACCTGCTTGATAAAGTAGATACTCTGATCATCGGCGGCGGAATGTCCTACACATTCTCAAAAGCTCTGGGCGGACACATTGGCGTGTCTCTCTGTGAAGACGATTATCTGCAGTATGCACTGGATATGATGAAAAAGGCAGAGGAAAAAGGCGTGAAACTTTTACTGCCGGTGGACAACCGTATTGGTGATGCATTCTCCAATGACTGCAACATCCAGGTTGCAAAACGCGGTGAGATCCCGGATGGCTGGGAAGGCATGGACATTGGACCTGAGACAGAGAAGATTTTCTGTGACGCTGTAAAAGATGCCAAGACTGTTGTATGGAACGGACCTATGGGATGTTTCGAGATGCCGAATTTTGCTCATGGTACAGAAGCAGTTGCAAAAGCACTGGCTGAAACAGATGCTACCACTATCATCGGCGGCGGTGATTCTGCAGCGGCTGTCAATATCCTGGGATATGGTGACAAGATGACCCACATTTCCACAGGAGGCGGCGCTTCCCTGGAATTCTTAGAGGGCAAAGAACTGCCGGGCGTGGCAGCAGCTAATGATAAATAAAAGTAACTGTGAAAACACTGGACAGTTGCAGATAAAGAATAAGTGAAAGAAGGAAATAAAGTCATGGCAAGAAGAAAAATTGTTGCTGGTAACTGGAAGATGAATATGACTCCCAGCGAAGCTGTTGAATTAGTAAACACATTAAAACCTCTGGTAGCAAACGAGGAAGTTGACGTAGTATTCTGTGTACCGGCAATTGATATCCTTCCGGTTGTAGAAGCCTGCAAAGGCACAAACATCCAGGTTGGCGCTGAGAATATGTACTATGAGGAGAAAGGTGCCTACACAGGTGAGATCGCTCCTGGCATGCTCACAGATGCCGGTGTAAAATATGTTGTTTTAGGCCACTCTGAGAGAAGAGAATACTTCGCAGAGACAAGCGAGACTGTAAATAAAAAAATGCTGAAAGCATTTGAGCATGGAATCACTCCGATCATGTGCTGCGGCGAGACTCTGGAGCAGAGAGAGCAGGGCGTGACCATGGACTTCATCCGTCAGCAGGTGAAAGTTGGATTCCAGGGCGTAACAGCAGACCAGGCTAAGACAGCAGTGATCGCTTACGAGCCGATCTGGGCTATCGGAACAGGTAAGACAGCTACCACAGAGCAGGCACAGGAAGTTTGTGCAGGTATCCGTGCATGCATCGCTGAAGTATATGACGAGGCGACTGCAGAAGCTATCCGCATCCAGTACGGCGGATCCGTAAATGCCAAGACAGCTCCGGAACTGTTCGCTCAGAACGATATTGACGGCGGCTTAGTAGGCGGCGCTTCCCTGAAACCGGAATTCGGACAGATTGTGAACTACAAATAATATGTAACAGCAGAAAGAAAGCCTTCCACGGTAAACACGGGGAAGGCTTTTTTGACACTGTCTATATCCCCTCCAGATCAAAGGGCGGGGTGTATTCCTCTTTGGCACTGCTTTTTTCCTGCATATATCCGTCTGTGAGCCCAAGACGGACAGCCTCCTCCAGTACGCTCTCGTATTCATAAGTTGTGATCCTGCGGTTGATCTCAGGATACCCGCTGCTTTTATAGAATGGGGTAAACTGGCTCAGCAGGCTGATGAGATAGTGGTTGTCCGGAAGATTTTCCTTGATCCAGTGCAGCAGCCGGATGGAATCTTTTCGACAGCCGGGGAGGACCATATGGCGGATGATGACACCGCTTTTCAAAAGTCCGTTATCGTCAAATCTGGGAGCACCTGTCTGCTCTATCATATATGGTATGGCTTTGGACGCGGCGGAAAAATAATCGGGGGCCATGGAGTAGCGCATGGAGAGCGCGGAATCATAATATTTTAGATCCGGCAGATAAATATCCACATAATCTCTGAGGCGTGCCAGGGTTTCCGGTTTTTCATATCCTCCGCAGTTGTACACAACGGGAATATGCAGGCGGTCCTTTACCCTGTCAAGGGCAGGCAGGACGGAAGGCAGGTACTGGGTGGCTGTCACCAGATTGATATTGTGGGCACCGGCATCCTGCAGTTCCAGGAAGATTTCGGACAGCCTCTCCTCTGTGATCTCCTTTCCAAAGCCTTCACTGCTTACGGAATAATTCTGGCAGAAACAGCAGCGGAGCGTACAGCCCGTAAAAAATACAGTGCCGCTGCCGTTGGTGCCGCTGATACATGGCTCTTCCCAGTGGTGCAGGGCAGCTCTTGCGGCCGTCAGCCTGTCGGTACATTGACAGTAACCTTTACGCAAATGACGGTCTGCATGGCAGTTCCTTGGGCAGAGTGAACAATTTTTATATTCGTCAGGCTGGTTCATCAGCGATTTTCCTCCAAACATTTCAAATCTCTTCCAAAACTGTTTCGTTTTATTAACATCATAATGAAAATTTCCTAAAATTTCAAGTGTGTGCCTGAAACCTCTTCCTTTTTGTCGTATTTTGCGTTAAAATAATTCATGTGAAACTTTTTAGGGGAGAAATGCGTCTAATAATTAAGGGTGTGAAAATGAGTAAAAAAACGAATGAAAAAAAGAAAACAGAAAAAAAGAATAAGGGAAAAAGCAAGGTCGTCAAAAGGATACTGCTGGCGCTTCTGATCGTGCTGCTTTTGGCAGTGGTGGGTATCTATTGTGCTGTGGGCTATTATTACCAGGACAAGTTCTACAGCGGCACTACCATCAACGGATATGACTGCAGTGAAAAATCTGTGGACTACATCAAGGAGATCATTAAAAAAGAGGCGGAGACATATTCTCTGACGATCAAAGAGAAAGAGGATAAGCAGGATGTGATCCAGGCGGCAGATATTAAGCTGACTTATAAGGACGACGGTGAACTGGAAAAGCTTATGGAGGACCAGAACGCCTGGCTGTGGATCTTCAGCCTGACAAAAGACAAGAATTATGAGGTGAGTCTGGATAATTCTTATGATGAGGCAAGTCTTGACACGGTCATCAGCAGCCTGGCCTGTCTCAAGCCGGAGAATATGACAGCGCCGCAGGATGCTTATCTGGAGGATACAGGGGAAGCATATCAGATCGTTCCTGAGGTGGATGGCAATACGCTGGATCAGGAAAAGACAGTAAAAGCCATCAAGGATGCCGTTAACGGACGAAAAGGAGAAGTCTCCTTAGAAGAGTCAGGCTGTTATCAGGCACCGGCAGTGCGGCAGGATGACCCGGGGCTGACCCAGGAAAGAGATAAACTGAATGCATTGACCACCATGCAGATCGTTCTGGACTTTGGGCATGGACAGGAAACCATCACAAGGGACCTTTTGAAATCCTGGCTGAAGAAAGACGATGCAGGCAATTATTATTTTGATGAACCTACTGTGAAGCAGTATATTATCGATCTTTCCGCAGTATACAACACAAAGGGCAAAGCAAGGGACTTTGTTACTACAGGCGGAAGTACGGTCCATCTTACCGGAGGCGACTATGGCTGGCAGTTATGGCAGGATAAGACTACAGAGTCTCTGATGAATACTCTCAATGCAGGGGAAAGCACAACCTTGGAAGTGACCTGGCTGTACAAGGCGCAGAAGCATGATGGCAATGAGATTGACGGTACTTATGTGGAGATATCCATTTCCCAGCAGCATATGTGGTTCTATAAAAACGGCAGTCTTATTGTGGATACCCCGGTCGTGACCGGCAATCCCAACACAGGACATGCAACACCGGCAGGGGGTGTCTGGAATCTGAAAGATAAAAAGAGTCCTTTCACTCTGGTGGGCAAAAAACCGGACGGAAGTATTGACTATGAAGAGCCGGTTAACTATTGGCTGCCATTTAACGGAGGCGTGGGAATCCATGACCTTGTAAAGAGAGATGCTTTTGGAGGCGATATCTATCTGTCCAATGGTTCTCACGGATGTGTCAATACACCCATAGATGCGGTGCAGATGATCTATAATAATATTGAGGTGAATACACCGATTGTGGTGTACTGACGAAAGACGGCCGGAGCGGAAGCTTCGGCCGCAGCTATATCCGGAAATATTTGGTGCTCTCTGTGTGCGTAACAGCATCACTGCGGCGCGGGAAGGTGTGAATGTGTATCTTGTTTTTGCAGTTTTTCTGTTGAAATTTGCCTGCAAAGCTGATATAATGCTAATCAGTTGAATAAAAATACATAATATACATTAAAAATGCATAAAAATGAATGCGTAAGGAGAGAGAAAAATGAAAAAATTAGCAGCAGCAGCTTTAGTTGCTGCCATGGTACTGTCTTTGGCAGGATGCGGCAGCAGCACAAAGAAGATTGAGTCAAAAGAGGATTTAAAGGATGCCGTTATCGGCGTTCAGCTTGGAACAACAGGTGATACCACAGTATCAGAGGCGTCAATCGGCGCAAAAGAGGTAAAGCGTTATAACAAAGGCGCTCAGGCAATCCAGGCGCTGAAAAAAGGCCAGATCGACTGTGTGGTGATCGATACAGAGCCGGCCAAGAAGTTCGTTGAGCTGAATGATGACCTGAAAATGATTGAGAACCAGTTTGAAGACGAGCAGTATGCCATCAGCATGAAAAAAGGCAACACAGAGCTGAAAGATGCATTTAATAAAGCTCTGGGCGAGCTGGAGGAGGAAGGTGTTCTTTCCGATATCGTAAACAATTATATCGGTGACGAGGCGGGTAAAAATCCTTATGAATCACCGGCAGATGCAGACCGTTCCAAAGGAAAGCTTGTGATGGCTACCAACGCGGAGTTTGAGCCGTGGGAGTATCATGACGGTGAGGCTATCGTAGGTATCGATGTGGATATCGCGCAGGCAATCTGTGATAAGCTGGGTTATGAGCTGGAAGTGTCCGATATGGAGTTTGACGCCATCCTTCCTGCAGTACAGTCCGGAAAGGCAGACTTCGGTGCAGCCGGCATGACAGTAAACGAAGAACGTCTGGAGAGCGTTGATTTTACAGACACGTATGCAAACGCAAGCCAGGTAATCATAGTAAAGAAATAAGTTGAAAGATGACCCATGAAAAGAAAAGCTGCTGACAATCCTGCCGGCAGCTTTACTTGCGGGAGAAAGTAAGACAGGTGAAAAAATGTGTGTATTAGGGATTTCACAACAGCTTTATAACAACTTTATCAAGGATGACCGGTATATGTGGCTGCTGGAAGGCTTGAAAAATACTCTGCTCATCACACTTCTGGCAGTGATCATCGGTATCATCATCGGATTTGCGGTGGCCATTGTGCGTTCCAGCCATGATAAAAACGGTTCCTTCGGTGTTTTAAACGCCGTATTTAAGATTTATCTGACCGTGATCCGCGGAACACCAACCATGATCCAGCTGCTGATCATGAACTTCGTTATTTTCGGCAGCCTTTCTCTGGACCCTGTGCTGGTGGGCGGCCTGGCTTTTGGTATCAACTCAGGCGCCTATGTGGCGGAGATCGTCCGTTCCGGTATTATGTCAGTGGATCAGGGACAGTTTGAAGCAGGGCGTTCTCTGGGACTTAATTATTCCCAGACCATGAAGTCCATTGTCATGCCGCAGGCATTTAAGAATGTACTTCCGGCACTGGTCAACGAGATGATCGTGCTTTTAAAAGAGACTTCCATTGTGGGCTACATCGGAATGATGGATTTGACAAAGGGCGCTATGCTGATCCAGAGCCGTACCTACAACGCATTCCTGCCTCTGTTGGCAGCAGCGCTGATTTATTTGATACTGGTTATGATTTTAACAGCATGTATGAATAAGCTGGAAAGGAAGTTGAGGACCAATGAGCGATAACAACATTTTACTGGAAGTGCAGGGGCTTGAGAAAGCCTTCGGAGATAATAAAGTGCTGGACGGCATAACCACGGATATCCGCCAGGGTGAAGTGGTTGCGGTCATTGGACCTTCCGGATCCGGTAAATCCACTTTTCTCCGCTCCCTGAATCTGCTGGAAGTGCCTACAGGGGGAAGGATTCTCTTTGAAGGTACGGATATTACAGATCCCAAGGTGGATATTAACCGCCATCGCCAGAAAATCGGTATGGTGTTTCAGCAGTTTAATCTTTTCCCTAACATGACTGTGAAGGAAAATATCATGCTTGCGCCTGTGAAGCTGAAACTCATGTCACAGAGTGAGGCGTCAAAGAAAGCGGACGAGCTGCTTGCCAGAGTTGGGCTGCCGGAGAAGGCTGACACATATCCGGAAATGCTCTCCGGAGGTCAGAAGCAGAGGATCGCCATCGCAAGAGCTCTGGCAATGAATCCTGATGTTATGCTGTTTGACGAGCCTACATCAGCCCTTGATCCTGAAATGGTCGGGGAGGTTCTGGAGCTTATGAAGGAACTGGCACAGTCGGGAATGACTATGGTCGTGGTGACTCATGAAATGGGATTTGCCAAAGAGGTGGCTTCCAGGGTGATCTTCATCGATGAGGGGAAGATCCAGGAGGAAAACAAACCAAAGGAATTTTTTGAAAATCCGAAAAACCAGAGATTAAGGGACTTTTTGTCAAAAGTATTATAAATTCAAATCTTCCTGCCCTGTCATTTTTTTAACAAAATCCGTCCAAATCTTGCAATTAGGATTGAAAAATTCTGGATTTCTGTTAAAATGAAAAAGGTATGAGATGCAGAAATGGAATTTGACATATAAAGGAGAGAAAATATGAGTAAAAAACCAACCGTATTAATGATTCTCGATGGATATGGCCTGAATGATAATTGTGAGGCAAACGCTGTATGCGAGGCGAAGACTCCTGTTATGGACCAGTTAAAATCCCAGTGCCCCTTTGTAAAAGGCAATGCAAGCGGAATGGCCGTGGGCCTTCCGGAAGGACAGATGGGCAACTCTGAGGTGGGTCACCTGAACATGGGTGCAGGACGTATTGTCTACCAGGAGCTGACGAGAATCACAAAAGAGATTGAAGACGGGGATTTCTTCCGGAACGAAGCACTGCTGAAGGCAGTACGCAATGCCAAAGAGAACGGCTCAGCACTGCATTTATTCGGACTTCTTTCTGACGGTGGTGTGCACAGCCATAATACCCATGTGTATGGTATTCTGGAGCTGGCTAAGAGAGAAGGTCTTTCCAAAGTATTTGTACACTGCTTCCTGGACGGACGTGACACTCCGACCACAGCAGGAAAAGAATATATCAAAGAGCTCAATGACAAGATGAAAGAGCTGGGTGTTGGCCAGGTGGCATCCGTTATGGGACGTTACTATGCTATGGACCGTGACAACCGCTGGGATCGTGTGGAGAGAGCCTACAATGTTATGACTAAGGGAGAGGGCAAGCAGGCAGAGTGCCCTGTATGCGCTGTCAAGGACTCCTATGCGGCAGAGAAGACTGACGAATTTGTAGAGCCTACAGCCATTGTAAAAGACGGCCAGCCGGTAGGGATCATCAGGGACAAAGATTCTGTCATCTTCTTTAATTTCCGTCCTGACAGGGCGCGTGAGATCACGAGAGCCTTCTGTGATGAGGAGTTTACAGGTTTCGCAAGAGAGAAGAGACTGGATCTGACCTATGTATGCTTCACAGAGTATGACCCGACTATCCCGAACAAAGACGTGGCTTTCCATAAGGTAGCCATCAGCAATACATTCGGTGAATTCCTGGCTGCCCATGGCATGAAACAGGCACGTATCGCAGAGACAGAGAAGTATGCGCATGTGACCTTCTTCTTTAACGGTGGTGTGGAAGAGCCTAATGAGGGCGAAGACAGAATCCTGGTGAAATCACCCAAGGTTGCTACTTATGACCTGAAACCGGAGATGAGCGCTTATGAAGTCTGCGACAAGCTGACAGAGGCCATTCGCTCCGACAAATATGATGTTATCATCATCAACTTTGCCAACCCTGATATGGTAGGCCATACAGGAGTGGAAGAGGCAGCGATCAAAGCAGTGGAAGCCGTGGATGAGTGCGTAGGCAGAGCCGTGGACGCTGTGAAGGAAGTGGGAGGCCAGATGTTCATCTGTGCGGACCACGGAAATGCAGAGCAGTTGAAAGATTATGTGACAGGGGAAACCTTTACGGCCCACACAACGAATCCGGTGCCGTTCATTCTTGTCAATGCAGACCCCTGCTATGGTCTGAGAGAAGGCGGATGCCTGGCAGATATTGCACCTACACTGATTGAGATGATGGGGATGGAACAGCCGAAAGAAATGACTGGAAAATCTCTGCTGATCAGGAAATAAATGATTCAGTATGCCTGAATGAGAAAGGGCGCTGTTTCCCAAAACGGTTATAGGAACCGGGAGGGAACAGCGCTCTTTTTGCTGTACCGGAACAGTCTTCCGGACAGGATGTACGTAGATCAGGGGGATTTCTGAAAGCCGGAGGGGTCGAAGAATTTGCGGTAAACAGCAGGAGTGAAATCCAGGTCTTTTTTAAAGGCGCGGATAAAGTGGGAGGTGCTGGAAAAACCGCATTCCACGGCGATGGCGTCTATGGAGCGTGTGGTCTCCATAACAAGCTCCCTGGCCCGCCGGAGTCGGAGGGTGGACAGGTACTCATGGGGAGAGGAGCCGGTTTCGGCCTTGAATACCCGTGAAAAGTGGTATTTGCTCAGAGCTGTCTGGCGGGCAGCGTCCTCCACGGTCACTGGCTCCTGGAAATGGGTTTCCAGATAGAGGCAGGCTTTTTGAATGGAGGGGCTTAATGGTTTTCGGATTTTGGCAGCCAGAGAACCGAACAGGGTGTGGACCAGGGCGGAAAGACGGTGGTCATCAGGCTGGGGAAGACGGAGCTGATCCAAAAGCTGTTGGAAAGTTAACGCGGCCTCGGATTTATTACGGAACAGTGCTCCGTCTTTTTGGTAGAGATATTCACAGTAATCAGAGGTGATGCTGCCGTCAAAGTGAAAGAACTGGAACCTTACCTGTTTGGGTGTGTAATAATGGTGGGGATACATACAGTCTAAGAGAACGATATCCCCGGTAGCTGCTGTGAAAGAGTGATCCCTGTATGTAAAATGCAGTTCCCCTGACAAAATGCAGAAAAAAAGGTAAGAGTGCAGACCCTTTCGGCTGACCTGGTAGGGCGGTGCACAGAGATATTCAGCTCCCCAGTATACGCAGAAGAGATGCTCCTTCGCAAAGGGGGAGGGGGAATGAAAGTATATCCCTTTTTTGCTCATGATTCCCCGTTCCCCCGGTATCATGCCTTCCTCGTGTATTTTTTCCAATATCATAAGCAGCCTCCTGACAGCACAAAATGTATATTAATGAGCATGATTGAGTAGTGAAAAAACTATAAGAATAGTATATATTATGAATTAGAAACAAGCAAGACGGAATTACAGAGACATGGGAGAAAACTATTTTGTATGCGCACGATTTGTTAATTATGGGTAAACTGCGCATGTTGGGACGTACTTTTTGAAGTACGGGAAAGGAGAGGTAAGGATGACATCAAGAGAGAGAGTTCGCGCGGCGTTTGAACACAGGCAGCCGGATAAAGTGCCGGTGGATTTTGGGGGAATGTGCTGTTCCATGATCAATGCCATTGTGCTGAAGGATCTGCGGGCATATTACGGGCTGGAGTACCGTCCGCCGAAGATCAATGACATGTCCACCATGACAGCCTTTGTGGAGCCGGATCTGGCAGACTGCCTGGGATGTGATGTACAGCAGCTTTATAACTATGGGGACACTTACGGACATATCAATACAGACTGGAAAGAGTGGAGATACCGGGGAGAGACTGTGTTGATTCCCTCCAATGCGGTGGTAAAGGATGACGGAAAAGGCGGATATTTCGTCTATCCGGAGGGAGATGATTCCCTGCCCCCGTCCGGCCACATGCCCGCCAATGGATTTTACTTTGATAATCTTACGCGCACGCCGGAATTTGATGAGGACGAGGCTAATCCGGATGACAACGTGGAGGATTATACCCATGTGACAGATGAACAGATCGCCTACCACAAAAAAGTGCTGGCTCGGGTGAAAGGTTCACAGAGGGCCATACAGGTAGGCCCAGGCTATTTTGGCCTTGGGGATGCCAATAATATACCGGGACCAAATCTGAAGAATCCCAGGGGAATCAGAAGCATTCAGGAATGGTATATGGCGCCCCTTCTCTATCCGGATTACGTGGAAGAGGTTTTTGAGAAGGGAACAGATATTGCCATAGAGAGTTTTAAGAAATACTGGGATGCATTTGGTTCGGATATTGATATTCTCTTTATCTGCGGTACGGATTTCGGAACCCAGAGAGGCCCTTTTATGAGCCCGGAAGTGTTCCGCGACCTGTATATGCCGTATTATAAAAAGATGAATGACTGGGTGCATGAGCACACAACGTGGAAGACACTGAAACACTGCTGCGGGGGTATTTTCCCCATTCTTCCGTATATGATCGAAGGCGGGTTCGACGCCATCAACCCGGTGCAGTGTTCTGCAGAGGGAATGGACCCTAAGACACTGAAAGATACATACGGCAAAGACATTGTATTCTGGGGCGGCGGTGTGGATACACAGCAGGTACTGCCCTTTGGCAGGCCGGAGGAAGTGCGCAGACAGGTTCTGGAAAGACTGGAGATCTTTTCAAAGGACGGCGGCTATGTGTTTAATACCATACATAACATACAGGCCAATACCCCAATTGAAAATATAGCTGCCATGATTGAGGCTGTGAAGGAGTTCAACGGGGACAGGTAATAATATTTCAACAAAAATGCAGGGTAAAACAAGACGGGAATTTGTGAAAGTTTCCGTCTTGTTTTCATGAATTTCGTATGCTATGATTTATCTACAAATCAAATCTCGGAGCGATTCCGAAAATCTGAAAAGGCCGTTCGGCCGAAGTTTCCAAATGTAAAGTAAAAGCAGAAGGGGTAAAAAGATCCTTATAGGGGAATTTTGCGCCCTGAAGCGGAAAGGGGCATTGTTTTTATGAAAAAATGGAAGAAGGTTCTGGCAGCAGGGCTTCTTACAGTCCTTTTTTCCTGTGCTGTCTGTGCACAGGCAATTTCTGCCGGAAACGGCAGGGATATGCTGCATACGGATGCGCACGGTTTGGCTGTGGGGACAGCAGCGGGGGGAAAAGGCCCTCCGTTCAAATCGTCAGGAGGACAGGAATATGGACAGAAGTCCATAGGAGCAGAAAAAACTGCAGTTCAGAAGGAGGTTGCAGAAAATGATCACAGCAAGAAAGTGGGATTACACGGATGTACAGGAGAAAAGACAGAATATCAGAGCTCATCAGGCTATGAAGAAGACATGGAATCCGGCCAGATGCCGGGAACAGGCCAGATTTCCGGTCTGGAGACAGGGCGAGGGGAAAAGCCTGCCTGTAGTACATCCGCAGTACAGAAAGAAATGTCCTGTGATCCAGGTGTGGAGGCACGGGGAATATACAAAGCTGCCGGTCACCCGAAAACACAGTATATATCCGGCAAAGGATATGTACAAAAGAGACAAGAGCAGCAAAATTCTGACCTGGAACCCGGATATAAACAGAAAAACGGGCAGGATAGCTGTGAGGAAACCGAGATCAGTCTAATGGCTGAAGGAGGTGCAAAAGAGTTCGGCAGGCAGAAAAAGACGGACGGTTTGGAAGAGCCTGCAGGTTCTGCTTCTGCGCAGAAGCAGCCGGAGGATGTCAGTACGCCCGGTGAAAAGGACAAAAAGGAAAAACCGGAAAAGCAGCCGGGAAAGGAGAAGCGGCTGGAACAGAAGAAACAGCTAGAGAAAGAGAAACAGCTAGAGCAGGAAAAACAACCAGGGCAGGAGAAACAGCCAGGGCAGGGTAATCAGCCAGGGCAGGGTAAACAGCCAGGGCAGGAGAAGCAGCCGGAACAGGGTAATCAGCCAGAGCAGGAAAAACAGCCGGAACAAGAGGAACAGTCGGGGCAGGAGGCACAGTCGGGGCAGGGTAATCAGCCAGAACTGGAGGCGCAGCCGGAACAAGAGGAACAGCCAGGGCAGGAGGAACAGCCAGAACAGGAGGTGCAGCCGGAACAGGATACATCCGGGCCGCTGTTGGAGGAACAGATACCGGGACAGTATTCCAGAATCTCGGATATGTACCTGAGGAGTGCGGCCACCAGTACCATACAGGTGGGATGGCAGGAATCCTTAGGTTCCATTGACCCCGGCCTTTTAAGCCTGGACGATCCGTATAATGTCTCGATCAAGTATGTGGACTCCAGCGATTCTGACAACCAGGATATGCGGGGAAAGTGGCGCCTTCTTTACTGTGTGCAGTATCAGCACAATGCGCCGGAGGGGCAGATTACCTGGGATGGAGCAGGGCGTGTGTCACCGTCTATTGCCTATCTTATGTACTGGGGCTGCCGCTACTGGGGCCAAGAGAGCCTGTGGCCAAATTACAGGACAGGATACGGATGGAAATATGATGCACTGGCCACCCAGTATGCTGTCCACATAGTCAACGGGGAATTCTCCCTGAACACACTTTATAATCATCTCAAAGGATCTAAAAAAGAACAATTCTACAGCATCATCAACAAGATGGTAAATGATGCAAATCATCCCCCCTATTACACACCGTTTGCTGACGGATGGAGAGATTTTGACTACGCATTGTCTGACTCCAGTGTGACCTGGACAGCTCAGGATTATAACGGCAAGGCCGGTTTCACAACAAAATGGATCAGCCAGAACCTGTCGGACGGCCTCACAGACTGCAGCGAGTACATCACATCCAAAAAGGGAACGGCGGACAACGGTGCCACCGTGATCTGGAAGGACAGCGGCGATGCGTCCGCATTCCGGATCTGGATTCCCAAAACACAATATCTGCTGCTGCAGGAAAAAGGGGCCAAGGTCACAGCAACAATCTCAGGAAACCATTCCCTGTATCTGGCGGGATGGGTATATAAAAGCAGTAATTCCAAATATCAGATGGTGACCATGCTGGAGGGCGGCGGTGGTTCCGCGGCACATAAAAAGACAGTTACAGCCCAGATTCCCAAAAAGGCGGTAAGCTGCTACATTGATCTTCAAAAAGCGGACAAGGATACCGAAGAAACAAAACCACAGGGCAATGCGGAATTTTCCGGTGCGGTATATGAAGTGAAAAATAAAGCAGGGACCGTGGTGGACAAAATGACCACAAATACATCAGGGAAAGCCACCAGCGTACCGCTTGCTACAGGAACTTATACAGTCAGGGAGGTTACCGCGCCAAAAGGATATAACCTGGATAAAAATACATATACGGTTACCTTTACAAACACGGATTTGAATCAGACCGTATACCGGAAAAGCGTCCGCTCAGAGGAGCCTGTGAAAAAGGGAAATGTGACTTTGAAGAAATTATCATCAGAGTCTGACAAGACCTTAAAGGGTGCGGTTTTTTATCTCTATACAAGTAAAAACAAAAAAGTAGGAGAATACACTACGGATGATAAGGGATGTATCACAGTCAAAAATTTACCATGGAACAGTTACTTCTTCATTGAGCAGACTGCGCCGGAGGGATACGAACTGTCCGATGAGAAGATCGCATTTTCTATAAATAAGGAATCCGCGGGAAAGACCCTGGAGGTTGCGGCCAGGAATACACCGAGAAAAGTAAAACTCATTCTGGAAAAAGAGATCCGTGCGGATGAGATCAATTTTGCCAACGGCAACCCCATTTTTCTGTTTGAGGTTAAGGGGGTGGATCTGGAAGGAAAGACACATATTCTGCATGGAACTGCCGAATTTACCAGGGAGTATACGGAACAGGAGAAAAACAGTGATGGTACGATCCGAAAAACTGTCACATTTTCGGAATTACCTGCCGGTACTTACACGGCATATGAGATGGAAGTTATGCGGTATTCACTGGAAGATATTACAGAAATAACAGGAGGCACCAGGAAGGAAGATACCGTGGTATTTGACCTGATCCAAAACGATGCCGGCCGCGCAGTCTTTATCAATCATAAAGACGAATGGCAGGACTGGTCAGATACGTCTGTCTGTGAAAATATTATTTTGAAGAGGGAAAAGGAAGAACATGAGTGAAGTCAGAAAAAAAGAACGGCTGAAGGAAGCCGCGGCACTGCTGCTGCTGATTCTTCTGCTGACAGCAGCCGGTCTGGCTGTGGGTGTGGGGAGTGCTTATTTCAGTGACCAGGACGCGCGCAGCAACCGAATCAGACCGGGTGACAGCAATCTGGAGATCACAGAGGAATTTCATCCCCCGGATGAGTTAAAGCCCGGGGAGGTCATAGCAAAAAGCGTGCAGATTGCCAACAAAGGCAAATCCAGTTGTTTTATACGGTGCAGGCTTCTTATGGATGATGAGGAAATCCTGCCCTATCTGCATCTGGGAATCGATTCAGAAAACTGGGAGAAGTCAGAAGATGGATACTATTATTACAAAAGCGCACTGGAGATGGGAGAGATCACTACAGAACTGCTGAGACAGATTACCGTGTCAGAGGGTGCACCGGAAGAATTGTTAAAGCGGGGATTTTCCCTGAGTGTCTATGCGGAATCTTACCAGCAGGGCCAGTTTTTAAAAGACGCCTGGCAGGAGGCATGGAAACATTTTGACAGGAACAAAAAAACAGGGAAAGAGGAGGGGAATGTATGAAAAGAAAGAGATATCATCCGCTGTTGTGCATCTGCCTACTGTTTGTAGGATTGAGTCTTCCGGTCCCTGTCCTGGCAGAAAAGGCCGAAGGTCTGGAAAAAGCCAAGGGGAAGGTGGATATCAGGCTTGAAGAATTCACCCTGGATAGAAACGGCCGGGAAGTACCCTGGAAGGACCTGGAGGCAGTTATGCCCGGACAGGAGATCATAAAGATTCCCAGAGTCACTAATTTGCAAAATGAATGTGAGATTCGGGCTAAGATTGAAGTGACCATGGGAAAGGAGGTGAAGCTGCCCGTCACAGAGGATATGATAAAGGGAATGCCAAAAGAATGGAAACGACGGGAGGATGGCTGGTATTACTATGAGAAGAAACTGAAAAAAGGTGAGAAAACAGACATCTTCCGTTCTTTTACCATTCCTTCTGCGTGGGATACAAAATATGACAGCAGTGGAAATATCATAAAATACTACACGGAGAACAGCCTGGATATTGTTGTAACCGTGGAGGCTGTGGGAGAGGGAGACTGGACAAAAGAAAAAGCCACAGTACGCTCCCCGAAGACAGGTGATGATACAGCCCTCTTTTTGACAGCGGTTCTGTGTCTGGGATCTGCGGCTGCGGCCTATGCGGTGTGGAAATGGAGAAAACAATGAAAAAAGCATGTTACCGCATAGGGGAAATCTTGTACTGGGTACTTTGTCTGCTTTTGATAGCCAACATAGCCTTATGTATTTTCGGTATTCGTCCATTTGTTGTTGTCAGCGGATCAATGGAACCGGCCATTCAAACGGGAAGTATATCCTGGGTAAATCTCCGCGCGGATGCCGATCACCTGCAGCAGGGGGACATTCTGGCTTTTGAAAGAAATGACGGAGAACTGGTCCTGCACCGGATTCTCCGAAGAACAGAAGCGGGAATAGTGACAAAGGGGGATGCCAATTCGGTGCCGGATGCGGCTTTGGTGAGAGTACACCAGATAAAAGGTAAGGTTTTGTTTAGCGTCCCGTATGTGGGAAAGGCGTTTATGAAAAACGCAGAAGAGTTTGCCGTATTTTTTTTAACAGGCAGTGTGATTTTATTTATTTTATTAAAAACAGTGAAAATTTCAGGAGGAACGTATTATGAGAAACATAACACGGAAGAGTAAAAAACAAGCATTTCTTTTATGTCTGGCACTGGCAGCCATACTTTTGGCCGGAAGTGCGGCGGCGTACTTTACGGACAGGGAACAGGTGAAAAACCATTTAACCATCGGTAAAGTGGATATTACCCTGACAGAACCGAAGTGGGACGCTGTGCCTGAGAAAGAAAAGCAGGATATCACGCCCAATAAAAAGCTGATCAAAGATCCTAAGGTGACCAATGTGGGGATAAATGACGCTTTTGTCTTTGTCACAGTACAGGTGCCGGTGGCAGATGTCATTACTGCAAACCAGGACGGCAGCAGGAATCCAAAGGCACTTACGGAACTTTATTCCTGGACCGTCAACAGCGGTTGGACAAGGATGGGAAATGCGGCAGACATTAAAAATGAGAGTAATGTGGTGGTAGCCCATGAGTACAAATATGTATACGGCACAGAGTCTGCCTGCACCGCGCTGGCAAAAGGAATCACAACACCGGAGCTTTTCAGTTCCGTAACTTTTGCCAATGTGATCGAGGGCGAAAAAATGCCGGATGGAACTGCCATGGAGGAGGCAGCAACGGATATTGATCTGAAGGCTTTTGCCATTCAGACTACGGATCTTACGGAGAAGGATGTGACGGACCCTGCAAACGTCTGGAAAATTTTTGAAACACAGAATAAATCCTGACAGCGTAAAATAATTTGTCAAGGCATATTTTTACCGGAGCCAGACAATACTAGTTTTGTATGAAGAAATTGCAGGAGGTAATGCCATGTATCGTTATTTACCAATACGAAAGGTATACGCCAGAGAAGTATTAGACTCCAGAGGAAATCCGACTGTGGAAGTGGAAGTGACAGTCGGTGAAGGAATAGTGGGAAAAGACGGGGTGACAGGAAGGGCGATCGTACCCTCCGGCGCATCTACGGGAAGATTTGAGGCAGTTGAGCTGAGAGACGGAGAAAAAAGGTATAGAGGCCTTGGTGTACAGAAGGCTGTGAACAATGTCAATGTGAAGCTGGCAGACGCTGTGCTTGGAGAAAACGCGCTGAGGCAGAGTCATATTGACAATCTCCTTCTGGAAGCAGACGGAACCGACAACAAGGAGCATATAGGTGCCAATGCGGTGCTGGGTGTGTCGCTGGCTGTGGCGAGAGCGGCCGCCAAAGCCCTGAAGCTTCCTCTTTATCAGTACCTCGGCGGATGTCACGCAAAGAGAATGCCGGTTCCCATGATGAATATATTAAACGGAGGAAAACATGCGGACAACACGGTAGACTTCCAGGAATTTATGATCATGCCGGTGGGAACAGAGAGCTTCCATGAAGGTCTGCGCATGTGTACAGAAATCTATCAGGCTCTGAAAAAGATACTGAAGGACAAAGAGTTATCCACAGGAGTAGGGGACGAGGGCGGCTTTGCGCCAAATCTGAGCAGTGCCGGGGAAGTATTTGAGATCCTGAATCAGGCTGTGGAAAAGTGCGGTTATGCACCGGGGGAACAGATCTGCTATGCTATGGATGCTGCGGCAAGCGAACTGTATGACCAGGAAAAAGACTGTTATTACTTTCCAGGGGAATCCCAGATGAACGGCAGTGAAGTACAGAGAAATTCCAGGGAAATGGTAGAATATTACCAGGAGCTGCTGGATAAATTTCCGATTGTCTCGATAGAGGACGGCTTACACGAGGATGACTGGGACGGATGGCAGCTCATGACGCAGGAGCTTGGTGAAAAGGTGCAGCTTGTGGGAGATGACCTGTTTGTCACGAACGTAAAACGACTCAAATGCGGTATTAAGTTAAACGCGGGAAATGCCATATTGGTGAAAGTAAACCAGATCGGCACTCTGACAGAGGCTATGGATGCTGTGGAAATGGCCCAGAAAGCAGGATATCGGGCAGTGATATCCCACCGCTCCGGTGAGAGTGAGGATACTTTTATTGCGGATCTGGCTGTTGCAGTGAATGCGGGACAGATCAAAACAGGTGCTCCCTGCCGTTCAGAACGTACAGCAAAATATAACAGACTTTTAAGGATTGAGGATTCTCTTGGCGCGCAGGCTTGTTATGAGACACCATTTGAGAGATAAAATCCCGAGACATCCGGCGCGATACAGAGCAGAATGCTCCATATCTGTGCATCGCGAAGCGTGATACTGGGCACGCAGTGAACAGTAACTATAATATTTCCAGAAACAGGCTAAAATCGCTAAAAACAGTTGAAATCTCGGAAATACTGTGATACACTAATTTTGTTTGACGATTAGGAGGTGTAATCATGGAAATTTTGAGAATTGTACTGACGATTTTATTCGTTATTGATTGTATTGGGTTGACCGTTATTATTCTGATGCAGGAAGGAAAATCTCAGGGACTTGGCACAATTGCTGGTATGGCTGATACCTATTGGGGTAAAAACAAGGGCCGTTCTATGGAAGGGGCACTGGTTAAAGCCACTAAGATCATGGGAATTTTATTCTTTGTTCTGGCACTGGTTTTGAATCTGAAATTTTAAGAGATGGCACTCTTGCAGTCACGCAAGGGTGTCATATTTTTATAGGCGAAAGACGCCTTTAGTTAGGAGTAAATATTTGAAAAAAAATGCGCAGGTTAAGAAACGCAAAAAGATGCTGTATGAGATCATGTGCTGCAAGGAGTATACGCCTATGCGGGCGAAGGAACTTGCAGTGCTCTTACAGATTCCGGCAGGAAAAAGAGAGGAGCTTCATAAGACTCTGGACATGCTGCTGGAGGAAGGAAAAATAAGCATCAACAAGCGGGGCCGCTATGAGGCGGTGAGAAAAGAGAGCGGGAAGAAGGAAAAGGAACCTTCCCGTGAATATGAGAAGAAAAACAAAGCAAAACGTGAATTTTATCTGACAGGAACCTTTGTGGGCAATGCCAAGGGATTCGGCTTTGTGGAGGTGGAAGGTGAAGACGAGGATATTTTTATCCCCGAGGAACACACCGGTGATGCGCTCCACAAGGATACCGTACAGGTAAGAATCCTGAGAGAGGAAAGAGACGGAAGGCGCAGGGAAGGCGCAGTGGTCAAGGTACTGGAACACGGAATGAAAGAGGTTGTCGGCACATATGAGAAGAGTGACAGCTTTGGCTTCCTGGTTCCTGACAACAGAAAATTTTCAAAAGATATTTTTATCCCCATGGAACACTCCATGGGTGCTGTCAGCGGTGATAAAGTAGTGGCGGCTATCCGCAGTTACGGCAGCAGAAGCAGAAACCCGGAGGGAAAGGTGAAGGAGATTCTGGGCCATCTGGGTGAAAAGGGCGTGGATGTCATGTCTGTGGCCAGAAGCTATGACCTGCCCATGGAGTTTCCGGAAAAGGTGCTGAACCAGGCGGAAAGAATCAGGGAAACCCTCAATGAGGGTGACTATTACGGACGCATGGATTTGAGGGATTGGACCATGGTCACCATTGACGGGGAAGATGCAAAGGATCTGGATGATGCGGTGTCTATTACGAAAGAGGGAGAGTTCTATCATCTGGGCGTGCATATTGCCGATGTGAGCAATTATGTACAATACAACAGTGCCCTTGACAGAGAGGCACTGAAAAGAGGAACCAGTGTCTACCTGGTTGACCGTGTCATTCCCATGCTCCCCAAGAAGCTGTCCAATGGCATCTGTTCCCTGAATGCAGGGGAAGACCGCCTGGCACTCAGTTGTCTCATGGATATTGATAAGAAGGGAAATGTGATTGGGCATAAGATCGCAGAGACTGTCATTCATGTGGACAGAAGGATGACATATACGAATGTGAAAAAAATCCTGCTCCACGAGGATGAGGAGGTTACCGGGGAATACGCGGAACTGGCCCCCATGTTTTTCCTTATGCAGGAATTATCAGGGATATTGAGAAAGAAAAGAGGAAAACGGGGAGCTATTGACTTTGATTTCCCGGAAAGCAAGATAAAGCTGGATGAAAACGGCAGGCCTACAGAGATATATCCCTATGAACAGAATGTGGCAACAGAAATTATCGAAGATTTTATGCTGCTGGCGAATGAGACGGTTGCGGAGGAGTATTATTTCAGGGAGATTCCCTTTGTGTACAGAACGCACGATAATCCGGACCCGGAGAAGATGGAGGCAGTGCTTTCCATGATACGCGGAACGGGGATCAAAGTGAAAAAGGCAAAGCAGGAGATCCATCCAAAAGAAGTGCAGCGGATTCTGGATGAAATCGAGGGAATGGATTGTGAACCTTTCTTTTCCAGACTGCTTCTGCGCTCCATGAAGCAGGCAAAATACACCACTGACTGCAGCGGGCACTTTGGACTGGCAGCCAGATATTACTGCCATTTTACCTCTCCGATCAGGAGATACCCGGACCTGCAGATACACAGGATCATCAAGGAGACCATCCATGGAAGAATGACCCAGGATAAGAAAAAACATTATGGGGATCTCCTGGACGCGGTTGCCAATCAGTCCAGCACCTTGGAGCGCAGAGCAGAGGAAGTGGAGCGGGAAACCGTGAAGATGAAGAAAGCAGAATACATGGAATCCCATCTGGGCGAAATCTTTGAGGGCACCATATCCGGCGTTATGGAATGGGGCTTTTACGTGGAACTGTCAAATACAGTGGAAGGGCTGGTGCATGTCAATACACTGACCGATGACTACTATATCTTCGACAGGGAGCATTACAGCCTGACCGGCGAAACGACAAAAAGGCAATATATCATGGGACAGAAAGTAAAGGTGCGGGTTGAAAATGCGGATATTGTCACAAAAGCAGTGGATTTTTCACCTGTGATCGGGGAAAGTGAAGAAATGGTGAGAGGAAAGGATTAAAATTATGGGAAAAGAATCAGGGATTCGTCTGATCGCAAACAATAAAAAAGCCTATCATGATTATTTTATAGAAGATACCTATGAGGCGGGTATCGAGCTTGCAGGCACTGAGGTAAAGTCCATGCGCATGGGAAAATGCAGCATTAAGGAGTCCTTTATTCAGATTGACAGAGGCGAGGTCTTTGTCTACGGCATGCATATCAGCCCTTATGAGAAAGGGAATATCTTCAATAAAGATCCTCTGAGAACCAGAAAGCTTCTCCTGCACCAGTATGAGATTCGTAAGATCGCAGGAAAAATAGCAGAGAAGGGTTATACCCTGGTACCGCTTAAGGTTTACTTCAAAGGCAGCCTTGTGAAAGTGGAAATCGGCATCGCAAAAGGCAAGAAGCTGTATGACAAGAGGCAGGACATTGCCAAGAAGGATCAGAAAAGAGAAGCTGAGCGGGAATTTAAAGTAAAAAACTTATAAAAAAGCGCGGGAATAAATTCAGTGAAAAGCGAGGAAACCAACATGAAATTTTGTGATATGCCGTATGAGAGAATTGACTTTGGAAAAGTAAAAGAGGAACTGCTGGGACTGATGAAGGCATTTGAAATGGCAGAAAGTGCACAGGAACAGTTTGAGATCCACAAAAAGTATTATGCCCTCTCTGACCGGGTTTCCACACAGGTCACCCTGGCATCCATCCGGCACAGCATGGATACCACAGATGCGTTTTATGAAGAAGAAAAGGCTTACTACGATGAACAGGTGCCTGCTTACAGCAACCTGTCTGTGGAGTATTTGAAACTGCTGTATCATTCCCGGTTCAGGGAAGAGCTGGAGCAGATCATCGGGCCTGTAGCATTTAAAAATATGGAGCTTTCCTTCCGCTGTGTAAATGAATCCGTGATACCGATCATGCAGGAGGAAAACGCGCTGGTGACAGAATATGAAAAACTCCTGGCCAGTGCCAAAATAGACTGGGATGGGGAAATATTAAATCTGTCTCTTTTAGGTCCTTATCTCAAGCATAAAGACCCGGAAGTCCGAAGACGGGCATATGAAAAGCAGAATGCATTCTTCATGGGTATTGCGGATAAACTGGATGAGCTGTACGACAAGCTGGTAAAGAACAGGACACGCCAGGCAAAAGAGCTGGGCTTTGAGAGTTATACAGAGCTGGGGTATCTGCGTATGCAGCGGAACAGCTACCAGAGAGAACAGGTGGAAAATCTGAGACGGCAGGTAAAAGAGGTCTTTGTGCCATTTGCGGAGAGTCTGTATGAGAACAGAAGAGAGCGCCTGGGTCTGGATAAGATGTATTTTTCAGATGAACAGGTCTATGGAAAGGATGGAAATCCCCAGCCGTTTGGGACACCGGAAGAGATTCTGGAAGCCGGACAGAAAATGTACGGAGAGCTTTCAAAAGAGACAAGGGAATTTTTTGACTTCATGATGGAGAACGAGCTTCTGGATGTGTTCGGTAGAAAGACAAAGGCAGTGGGCGGATATATGACATATATACCGGATTATAAATCTCCGTTTATTTTTGCCAATTTTAACGGAACCAGTGATGATGTGAATGTCATTACACACGAGTGCGGGCATGCTTTTCAGGGGTATCTGGCATCAGAGGACCCTATTCGGGAGCATGCTGATATCGGTATGGAGACTGCAGAGATCCATTCCATGTCAATGGAGTTTTTCACGGAGCCCTGGTATCCTCTGTTTTTTGCCGGAGTCAAGGCTGAGGCATACCGGGAGATGCATCTGGAAGATGCGGTATTATTCATTCCCTACGGCTGTATGGTGGATGAGTTCCAGCACAGGGTCTATGATGATCCGGATATGACGCCAAAGGAGAGAAAAGCCGTTTGGAAAGAGCTGGAGAAGACCTATAAACCGCATTTGGATTATGGCAGTCTGCAGTTCTTTGCAGAGGGCGGTTACTGGCAGCGGCAGCATCACATTTACAGCTTCCCTCTCTATTATATTGACTATGTGATTGCACAGCTCTGTGCCTTTGAGTTCAAAAATAAGATGCAGGAGAATTATGAGGAAGCGTGGAAAAGCTATCTGCAGCTCTGCAGACTGTCTGCTTCGGATTATTTTGAAAATCTTCTGCGGAAAGCCGGACTGCGCTCCCCCTTTGAGGATGGATGTATTCAGGAAATCGTGGATAAACTGAAGAAGGATATCACCAGGTAAGAAAAGCTGCGGCCGGGATAGGATTCCGGCCGCTGTAAAGCAGTGATCAGATGTATGCTATGACTTTCTTTGGCGGCACATAAGAAGATACGCAGCCAGCCAGATGATACTGTGCAGCAGAAGTACAAGGATGTATTCCTGCATATGTCCGCAGTATCCGTTTATAAGGTCCAGGATGCCATAAAAAGCAGCGCTTGAGGGAAGCAGATATGTTATGGTATGCAGGAAACTGTCTTCCGGAATGACCAGATAGAACAGCACCGGGGGTGCAAGGAACAGTATCATAACCATTTTAATACAGACAATCCCGGACATAAGCCCGTCTGAAAAATGTCCGATGAACAATCCCGCAAGAGCGGCAAGAAAAGCAGACAATAAAATGACCAGAAGCAGCGGGATTATCATATCCGGGGATATGCGTATGCAGATAAAGGCAGTAAGCGCGGCGGACAGAACGGCACCTATATATCCCAGAGAGAGTTTCTGCAGCATATAGCCCATCTTAGTCATAGGCATCACTTCATTCACAAATCCGATTCCCTCTTCCTTTTCATTGATCATATTCATAGCGTTGAACGTACATCCCATGAACAGAGCAGTTGCCATGGTGATGGCTGTCAGCAGCGGTTTTAAGCTGTCACTGCTGCCTCCCGGCACAATATCTATCTCGTAGGAGGAAAGTGCTGCCCGCTCCTCATACATCTTAGGAAGGGTATTTCCGATTACGGTATTTACTTCCAGTTCATCTCCGGAGAGAACGGCAGTGAGGCTGTCTCCGTTTTGGATCACACCGATCAACTGTGAGGCTGGCTGGTTGACTGCAGTTTCCATAGACTGTCTGTTTTCATACATTTCCAAACGCCCCATGCTGCGGAGCCAATGGACAGCGTCAGAGGTGAGGCTGTCTTTGACTGCGGCGAAACCTGTCTCACTGACTGAGGATAAGTTTATACCTGACAGCAGGTTGACAGCCAGTCCTGCAAGGATGGGAAGCAGAAAGGTCAGGATACACATTTTATCGCGGCGGACATTTTTTAACTGAAAGGTTATTCCTGTCATGTTACCCCTCCTTTGCCATTTCATGTTTCAGAGTCCGGCAGATCAGCATAAACAGTGACAGAACCGCTGCTGCACAGACTGCATAATATATGTTACCTGCAGGTTTCATGCCGAAATATGCGTTTTTCAGAGCCATAAACAAGTGATACATAGGATGGTATCTGATCCATTTCCAGGATATACCGGTCTGCCCCGCAAGAAAAACCGGTGTTGTGACAAATACGGCAAGTATTAGATACAGAAGGGAAAACTGCCGGAAACCCTGCAGGCATACGGCGCAGAAAAAACCTGTAAGTGCCATGACAACGGACAGAATACCTGCCTGGATCATAACAGCAGGCAGTACGGATAGTCCCTGTGAAACACCAAGATTAACTAAAGTCAGTAATGCCGCGAAGATCAAATCTGCCGCGAGAAAGAGCACCAGTTTGGAGAGCACTATGTAAGTCTGACTGACCGGCAGCGTACTGTGCACAAGGATGACACCCATCTGCTTTTCTTTAAACAGGGTGGAAGCCAGTCCGAGAAATCCCACTGCAGACAGTTCAAAGAAGAGAAATTCACAGGTGATCTCCCGCCTGTTTTTCATTTCCTTTGTATTGGTGCCTATGACTACAGTTTTCGTTTCAGAATCTGGGAAAAGCAGGGATACCGCATAGGCTGCCCTGCTGTTGTCGGTGCGCCTGATACCGGAGGAGACCATGTAGATGCGGGGAACACGGCCGGAGGCGTCAATCCCTACAGAATAACCGTCTGAACAGGCCTGATGCATTTGCTCTGCACTCTCTGATCTTATAGCTGCAGAGGAGGCAGTGCTCTGAACCCCCATGGGGTCATAGAGGTATACAGGGTAGATTTCCTGGTCCAAACGGACATAGACCAGGTTAATATAACAGGAATAGAGAATAAGGGATCCAAGTGCCAGCAGGAAAAATTTTGATGCCAGCATCAGGCGGAAATCTTTTTTGAGAAGAGAAAATACAACATATCTCATGAAATCAGCCCCTTCCCTGTATATTGGATAAAGATATCTTCCAAAGTGGGTTCCTTTGTATGGATACTGATGATTTTATCATGTGGGAAAGGGAAAACCCGGGATAGGCGGGACAGCTCCACGCTGACAGTACAGCGCTTATTTTCATAGAGATAAGTGACCTCTGCCATATTGCTGTTCTTTTGTTCTTTCAGCTTTTGCGGCGTATCCAGTGCATTGATCTCCCCGTCCGCTATAAATGCGACCCTGTCGCAAAGCAGGTCGGCATCCAGCATATTATGGGTGGTAAGAAAGACGGTAGTTCCTTTTCGGCGTTCCTCCTCAATGATTTTCCGAAACAGCACAGCTCCGGATGGATCAAGCCCGCTGGTCGGCTCATCCAGAAACAGCAGCCTGGGATTGTGTATCAGCGCTCTTGCCATGCTGACCCGCTGCCTCATGCCTTTTGAATAGGAAGATACCGGCTTTCGTAGAAATTCCTTTTTAAATTCCAGCATTTCCAAAAGTTCTGCAGCATTTCTGCGTCTTCCGGCGGGATAGAAAGAAGCAAAATAATTCAGATTGTCAAGAGCACTCAGATTTGTATACAGGTAAGGAAATTCAAAGAGCACACCGATCTGACTTCGGAAATCCATGGGATGTGCATCCGGTTTCTGCCCAAAAAGGAGTGCTTCGCCGCAATAACCGCCAAGAATCCCTGTCAGTATTTTCTGTGTTGTGGATTTGCCTGAACCGTTGGGCCCCAAAAAACCGAAAATTTCTCCGTCATCCACAGCAAACGTCAGACCGCGCAGCGTTTCATGGCCCTTTTTATAAGAAAAACGAAGATTCTTAACATCAATCATGATTCATCCCCCCATTTGTCGTTATCGAACTTTCTTTTTTCCACTCTGCGTTTGTTCCACCATCTCATAAATTTCACTTTCAGAGGTATGGAAAGTGCAAAAATCACGGCGATTATGAGCCACCAATACCATGCAAGACCAAAGAACATAAAATCACCTCCCTTGTATAAGATAGTCTATACAGGGAAGGTGAAGTCAGTGTGGGACTGCTGTGAAGTTCATGTGAAATAACTGTCCGCTGCAAAAGGGCAATCGTTGTCCGGGAATCATGTGATAATAGGGAAAGAAAAATAGAATTCCACTCCGTTCTTATGATTACGGACGCCATAGGGAACCCGGTATGCTGAGAGCACCTGGGCTACAATCGCCAGCCCCAGTCCGGAACCGCTGCCGGCAGTATTCTGTCCGCGGTAGAACTTGGACCAGATTTTTGGCAGTTCCGGTTCCGGAATGGGGGCGCACTGATTGAACAGGGAAAAGGACAGCTCCTTTTCAAAACAGCTTATAGTGAGGCGGATTTCACCGCCTTCCCGGACATTTTTTCTCGCATTTTCAATGAGATTGTCCAGCACCTGTTCCATGCGTTTTGAATCTGCCCGAATCAGAACAGGAGTATCAGGAAGCCGGTAAGTGAAACGGTAATTTCCGCCCGGGGTGCCGAGGAGCAGGCGTCCGGCACACGTCTCTGCCATTTCAATAAAATCAAAGGTTTCATCAGAAAGTTCCGCGGAACCGGACTCCAGTGCGGACAGATCCAGCAGGGATACCAGCATATGGCTGATCCGGTCTTCGGCAGATAGTATGGCATCCAGATACTGCTGTTTTTTTGTCTCATCCACCTCATCCTTTAAGCCTTCCGTATAAGCGCGTATGAGTCCAAGGGGTGTTTTCATCTGGTGTGACAGGTTATCGGTCAGCTCTTTTCTCTGAGCCTGCAGAAGACGCTCTTTCTGCACATCTTTTTCAAGCTGGATATTTGCCTGCTCCAGCTTTTGCAGTGCGTCCTGCAGATTGGCGGACATGGTATTCAGGCTTTGAGAGAGTCTGCCGAATTCGTCGTTGGAGTTTATGCGGCAGCGTGCTGTGAAGTCCAGATGTGCCATCCGCTCTGCCTCCCGGTTGATTTCGTTTAAGGGGGTGGAGATGAGGCGCCCCAGCAGAATATCCACACAGATGATAACGGCTGCCATAAGGCAGAACCATATGAGAAAAGAAAGACTGCTGTCTGCAGGCAGCTCCGAAGTGAGCAGATAGAATAAGACAATGGTTCCGCCCATGAGTTTTGAGAGCAAAAGTGTTTTTTTACGGATCGTGGTCAGTTGAAATGCAGATAGTATTTTTTTCATAGTCATACCTCAAACTTATAACCGGAACGGATGAGGGTTACAATATGCTCTCCTTCGCTGCCGAGCTTTTGGCGCAGAGTTTTGATGTGGGTATCCACAGTTCTTGTATTCCCTTCAAAATCATATCCCCAGATACGGTTGAGGAGCTGTTCCCGGGAAAAGACCTGGTTTTTGTTCAGCATGAAAAGGCGCAGCAGTTCAAATTCTTTATGGGTCAGTACAGTTTCCGTGCCGCTGACGGTAACTGTATGGGAGGAGAGCTGCAGCACTATGTCTCCGGCGCTTAGGATATCCTGCGGATGGACAGACGCAGCGCGGCGCAGGAGGGCATTGATTTTGGCGAGCAGTATTTTGGGACTGAAGGGCTTCGTGATATAATCGTCGGCGCCGTATTCATAGCCTTTTAATTTGTCTGTCTCGCTGTCTTTTGCCGTGAGAAATATAATAGGGATACTGCACATTTCCCTGGCAATCCGGCATACGGAAAAGCCGTCCAGATGGGGCATCATAATATCCAGGACAGCCAGATCCACAGGATTATTTTTCAGGATCGTCACAGCGTCTATGCCGTCATCTGCCGTTATACAGGTGTGTCCTCCGTGGCGCATATAGTCTGTCAGGATATCCTGCATACCTTTTTCATCCTCAGCAATTAAGATCAGTGCCATTTTTGTCTCCTTTTGTTTTTGTTCTTTAGTACAGGCTTTTATAACTGCCTGATTAGATTTTATTATATTACGTTCCAAAAGGGAATGCAAACAGAATGAAAAAGAGCTGCCCTATGCGGACAGCCCTATGTTACTGTTCACGGCAGAGCCGTAATCATTCATGGAAAAGTCCGCGGCGTTTTGCTTCAGCGGATATCTTGTCAAACAGCTCCTGTTCGCTCTGCGTCTCTTTAGGAACAGCTTCGCGTCTGACCGTTTCGGCGATCCACGCTTCAAATGCTTTGTCTGCCTTTTTATCAGAGTTTTCCAATCAAATCACCCCTGCCTCCATTATAAAACCGTAAGTCTGACAGATAAACTGGTAAATAATGGAAACAGCAGACTGCCATCCGAGGCAGTCTATTGATTCCGGTATACAGTGTAGGCGATAATATCTATAAATTCGCTGTTTGAGGGGCATCTGGAAAGCTTGTAGCCGGACAGCTCCTGCAGATATGTTTTATTGTTGTCCCAGCACTTCTCGATCACAGTTCTTATGTCACGTTCTACACTGACTTTGGTAACCCCATACTTATGAGCAATGACAGGATAGACATCCTTTGTCACCTTGAGACATTCATCGTAATTCTCGGCAGCAATGTGAATTGCGTCCAGCAGATAGCGGTATCCTTTATATTTTGAAGTAATGCCAAATTGCCTTATGATTTTATCTTTTGTATGCATGATTATTTACCCTCCTCATATGTTCTATAATATTATAAAGGAGATTCGTATAGAGAAAGGAAAGTTCGACATTATAATGCAAAAAAAGACCTTCGTTACACTGAATGTACAAAGGGAATGAAAATGCAGAGTGTCCTGGAAATAAAAAAAGACCCGGATGCCGGTAAAACCAGGCATTCCGGGTAAAATAAAAGTGGAGCTGATAAGTCAATATCCGAACACTCCTGATTCGGATTTGCACTATTAAGTGGACCTGGCGGGAATCGAACCCGCGTCCGAAAGTCTATCCCTTGAGGCATCTCCCATCACAGTCATTCTTTTAACATTCCCTCATACAACCGCCGGATGACAGGCTGATGTACTTAGTAGCTTCATGAATCTTTTACTTTCTCAAAGCTTTGAAAGTAAAGGGCCCTGCAAAGTCGATGCCGGATTCCCGGGCAGCAGGTGACCCGGGGCCGACAAGCTGCAATTAGGCAGCTAACGCTAAATTATTATTGTCTGCGTTTATATTTAAGTTCCAGGTTGTTGCGCAGTCCCGGAGTCTGCGGATGGCTTCCCCAACTTCAAAACCCCCGTCGAAACCAGTACAAGCCCATAACTGGACTTCACTGTGGAAGTATACTATAGAATAGCGTCTTTTTATGGTTTTGTCAAGGGAAAAGCGTAAAAAAATTGTTTTGTGCACAGGCGGGAAGCAGCAGGCTTGACAGATAAATCTGTCTGGGATAGACTGAATTTAAATGAATCACAAGGGGAAAGCAGGGGGAGGGCCCATGGGGGACAGTTTCCCTGCAGACAGAAGAGATGATGAAGTTATCAAATAAGAAAAGAAAGTATAGGAAGTTCTGGCACGGCTGTTTACTTCTTGGAATACTTCTGACTGCTCTGGCTGTGCCTGTCTGGGGACGGGCCGGCGGCGGAAGTTCGGGCGGAGGCGGCGGACACAGCGGAAGTTCCGGGGGAGGCAGTTACCACAGCGGCCGCTCCTCATCCCGCAGCAATCTGACGGGGAATATTCTTTTCGGGGTGAATGCTATTGTCGTTACCTGCGGCGGAGCAATCGCGTTTACAATAAAAGCCAAAAAAGCTGCTGCAAAAAGCAGAAATCTTATGCGCCAATATGAAAAAATCGGAGGAAACTGGGATTACCGGGAAGTACAGCGCCAGGTGGAGGAGGCTTATTATCAAATACAGGAGTGCTGGAGACGGATGGACGCCGGTTATGCGGCTGCCTATCTCAGTGAGGAACTGCTGGAAGATTTTAATATGAAGATTCAGTGGATGGAAGTGAGGGAGGAAGAAGTGGTACAGAAGCATGTAAAGCTTCTGAGCGCAGTGCCGGTAGGGGCCTATGACGAACTGGGAGAGGAGAATGACTGTATCTGGTATCTGATTCACGGCAGCATGGTGGGGTACTATATTAACAGGAACACAAAAATCTGTGTGCGCGGCAACACGAAAAAAGAGAGCTTTTATGAATATTGGAAATTTATTTACCGGAATGAGCGGTGGGTTCTCCAGGAGATCAGACAGCAGGATGAAATAGATATCAATCAGTTTGTATAAAAGCATTTGTTCACAAATTCAACAAATTTTTCTGCTATATTTAACTGAAATGGCAGGGATATTACGGTTTCTGCCGGCAGTATGAGTCAAACAGGTACATAAAAAACAGACAGAAATAGTCTGTAGGAATAGAGAGGGAACGGATATGGAAAAATGCAAAATACTGGTAGTGGATGATGAGAGCAGGATGCGCAAGCTGGTGCGCGATTTCCTGGTTAAGAAAGATTTTGAGGTGCTGGAGGCCGGCAACGGTGAGGAGGCACTGGATATATTTTATGCTACAAAGGACATTGCCCTTTTGATTCTGGATGTCATGATGCCGAAGATGGATGGCTGGGAGGTATGCAGGGAAATACGCAGGGAGTCAAAGGTGCCCATTATTATGCTGACAGCCAGGGGAGATGAGAGGGACGAGCTTCTGGGATTTGAGCTGGGCGTGGATGAGTATATTGCAAAGCCTTTCAGTCCGAAGATATTGGTTGCCAGGGTGGAGGCTATCCTGAGAAGAGCAAATATCTGCGGAAGCAGTGATGTTCTGTCAGCAGGCGGTATTGAGGTGAATAAGGCATCCCATATTGCAACCATTGACGGGCAGCCCATGGAGCTGAGTTATAAGGAATTTGAGCTGCTGACCTATTTCCTGGAAAACCAGGGAATTGCGCTTTCCAGGGAGAAGATTCTGAATTCTGTATGGAATTACGATTATTTTGGCGATGCCCGCACCATTGATACCCATGTAAAGAAACTTCGCAGTAAACTGGGGGACAAGGGTGAATACATCAAGACCATCTGGGGCATGGGATATAAGTTTGAGGTATAAGACATGAGAAAATCAATTAAGGTGCGTTTGGCAGTTTCTTTTATCGGGATCACGCTTTTGTCTCTTTTGTCCATAACGGCAGTAAACCGGCTGTTCTTGGAGAAATATTACATTTCCAGAAAAGCGGACTCGCTGGAAACGGTCTATAAAGCATTGAATGAGCAGGCCTTCAATGACCCGGAGGGCAGGACGCATCTGCAGGGGCTCTGTATTGAAAAGAATATATCCTGGGTACTCGTGGACGTGAGCTCTCAGGACTGGACCATCATAGCCAATGACGGCCGGAATCCGGATCTGCTGGCAACCAGGCTTCTCTTTGGATATATCTGGGGCATGATGCCGGAAAACAGGGAAGTCATTTCGGCAAATGATTCCTATACGCTGGAGCAGAACACAGATGATAAGGAAAATGTGGTGTATCTGGATATGTGGGGCGTGATGGAAAACCGAAACTGCGCGTTTCTGATTCGTATGCCCATGGCGAGTATCCGGGACAGTGTGGAAATCTCCAATATGTTTTACGTCTATATCGGGCTTCTCGTGATTATGATAAGCAGCGGGATCATCTGGTTTATGAGCAAGCGGATCACAAAGCCTCTTTTGGAACTGACTGAAATCTCCAGGCGTATGAGCAATCTTGATTTTGAGGCCAGATATGAAGGCGGCGGGGAGGATGAGATCGGCACTCTGGGGCAGAATTTTAATAAGATGTCCGAGGAGCTGGAACATACCATATCCGAGTTAAAGACCGCCAACAATGAGCTGCAGGAGGACATTGAGCAGAAGAAACAGATTGATGAGATGCGTAAGGAATTTCTCTCCAATGTATCCCATGAGCTGAAGACGCCCATCGCTCTGATCCAGGGCTATGCGGAGGGCCTGAAGGAGTGTATCAATGACGATGCGGAGAGCAGGGAATTTTACTGTGATGTCATTATGGACGAGTCTGCCAAAATGAACAATATGGTGAAAAAGCTGCTGTCTCTCAACCAACTGGAGTTCGGCAATGACCAGACTGCCATGGAACGTTTTGATCTGACGGACCTTGTGAGAGGCGTCGTGCAGTCTGCGCAGCTTCTGGCAGACCAGAAAGGCGCGCAGATTTCCTTCCCTCAGGATGAGCCTGTATATGTGTGGGGCGATGAGTTCAAGGTGGAGGAAGTGGTGACCAACTATGTGTCCAATGCCCTGAATCACGTGGATGGGGATATGAAGATCGAGGTGAAGATGAGAAGAAGGGACAATCATGTGCGCCTCTCCGTCTTCAACACAGGCAGACCCATTCCGGAGGAGGATCTTGATAAGATCTGGATAAAATTCTATAAAGTGGACAAAGCCCGTACCAGGGAATACGGCGGAAGCGGTATCGGTTTGTCAATTGTCAAGGCTATTATGGAGGGAATGCACCAGAAGTTCGGCGTTGTGAACTATGACAACGGGGTGGAATTCTGGTTTGAGCTGGAAGAAAAGTAACCGGGGGTTCTGCGACACCTCCTTGCATTTTTCGATGGATTCTGCTAAACTAGAGGACATGATAAAAATGCAGGAGGGATGTTTTTATGCCGCCTTTACAGGGAGAATGGCTGGAGGCTTTAAAGCCGGAGTTCGGAAAACCATATTATAAACAATTGTTCGCGAAGGTGGGGCAGGAATACCAGACAAGAAAGGTATTCCCCGCACCGGACGATATTTTCAATGCATTTCATTTTACCCCCTTGGACCAGGTGAAAGTGGTCATACTGGGACAGGATCCTTATCACAATGACGGACAGGCTCACGGCCTGTGTTTTTCTGTGAAGCCGGATGTGGAGATTCCTCCTTCCCTGGTGAATATTTACCAGGAACTGCAGGAGGACTGCGGCTGTTATATACCCAACAATGGATATCTGGAAAAATGGGCAAAGCAGGGCGTACTGCTTCTGAATACAGTGCTGACTGTGCGCGCCCATCAGGCAAATTCCCACAGAGGGATCGGCTGGGAGGAGTTTACGGACGCAGCGATCCGTATTCTGGATGAACAGGACAGGCCCATGGTATTTCTTTTATGGGGAAGACCGGCGCAGATGAAAAAGAGTATGCTGCACAATCCCGGCCACCTGATCCTGGAAGCACCTCATCCCAGTCCGCTGTCTGCGTTCCGCGGATTTTTCGGATGCCGTCATTTCAGCAAGGCAAATGCTTTTCTGCAGGAGCATGGCCTGGAGCCAATTGACTGGCAGATAGAAAACAGATAGAGGAATTTGGACAAATGGGTAAAAAGAATAGTAATACATTAGTAAAAAACGCGTCTTTCTTAATGGTTGCAGCACTGATTTCAAAGATCATCGGAATGATTTACAAAAGTCCGCTGTCTTCTCTTTTGGGAAGAGAGAGCTTTGCCTGCTTTCAGTTTGCGCAGAATGTCTATTTTATTCTGTTGATGATCGCATCCTTCAGTATTCCGCAGGCTGTATCCAAGATCATGTCAGAGAGGATCGCATTCAAACGGTACAGGGACGCGCAGAGGGTTTTTAAAGGTGCCCTTTTATATGCAGTCATAGCAGGAGGCATTGTGGCGCTCATATGTGTGTTCGGCGCTTCTGTCTTAGTGCCGGACAGTGTGGCAAATGCCAGACTGGCGCTTCAGATGCTGGCCCCCACCATTTTCATTTCGGGTATCCTGGGTGTGTTCCGCGGATATTTCCAGGCTTACAGGAATATGATGCCCACGTCGATCTCACAGATCGTGGAGCAGATAGCAGTTGCGGTAGTGGCGCTTTTGATGGCAAACTTTATGGTTCACCATTTCGCAGGCGCAGGTGAGGATACGCTGCAGAGATGGAGTGCCGCCGGAGCGACCATCGGTACGGGCGCAGGTGTTACGGCAGCGCTTCTTTTTATGCTGTTTGTATACAGTGTGAACAGGAAGACCATCAACCGCCGGATCGCCAGGGACAAAGTGTCTGTGGATGAGAGTTATCAGCAGGTTATGAGAAACATTGTGCTGATTGTGGCTCCCATTATTCTCAGCGCCTTTATTTACAATGTGAATGGCTATATCAATGGTGTGATGTACACAAGCATTTCCGATTTCAGAGGGATGGACAACAGCCAGGTGAAGGTGCTGTATGCGGAGTTTGGATTTTTCATGACGCTGATCAATATCCCCCTGACACTGGCAAGTACGGCGCCAACCTCCATGATTCCGGAGGTCTCCGCCCACTATGCCACCGGTGATGTGAAGGGGGCTATTGAAAAGATAAACAATGCCACATGGATCAGTATGCTGATTTCCATGCCGGCCTCTGTGGGTCTTGCTGTGCTGGCACAGCCGGTGACCTCCCTGCTGTTCCCCTCCACAGAAGGCGTGGCAGGAAAGCTCATGGTGCTCGGTGTCATCACGGTTATTTTAAACAGTACATCCAATATATCAAATGGTGTGCTGCAGGGAATCGGAAGGGCCAATATTCCTATGATCAACGCAGCTGTTTCCCTGGCTGTGGACGTGGTTTTTCTTGCGGTACTGCTGTTTTTCACCAATGCGGGCATCTATGCCGTGGTTATTGCCATGATTGTCTATGCCATAGTGATGTGTGTGCTCAATGACAGGGCGCTGAAGAAATATCTGGGATATCAGAATCCCTGGAGATATGCTTATCTGCCTCCGCTTTTAGCTACCATTCCCATGGGAGCAGTGGCATTCGGGGTGTACAAGGGAGTGCGGTTTCTGGCAAAAGCTCTGCCCCATTCCAATTTGCTGGCATTGATTCCCTCCATTGCGCTGGCTGTTGCTGTGTATTTTATTGCATATCTCTTTATTGCGAAACCATCCAGACAGGAACTTTTGTCTCTGCCGGGAGGAACAAAGCTGGCTGTGCTGGCTCAGAAACTGAAGATCATTTAAGAAAAATAAATCTGCAAACAGAAAAAAGCTTTCGGGCCGCATAGAAGACGGCGGCCCGAAGGCTTTTTTTATATTCCGGAGCATTTACATTTTTTTGAATGCAGTGGAGAGCATCAGCTTAATACGATTTAACTGGTTTACCTCGCTGGCTCCCGGGTCATAGTCAATGGCAACGATATTGGCGTCAGGGTAATCCTTGCGGATAGCCTTGATGACACCTTTGCCCACAATATGGTTAGGCAGGCAGCCAAATGGCTGTGTACATACAATATTGGGCGCTCCGCTGTGGATCAGCTCCATCATTTCTCCGGTCAGGAACCAGCCTTCCCCGGTCTGGTTGCCGATGGACACAATGGGTGCTGCCATTTTTGCCAGATCTTCAATGCTGGCAGAGGGCGTAAAGTGCCTGCTTTTGGCAAATTCTTTGTTGGCGGCGCCTCTGATAAACTCAATGGCTTTGATACCCAGATTGGCGGTTTTCGCGGAAGATTTCTTGAAGCCGAGATATTTTGCCTTAAAGTTCTGGTTGTAGAAACAGTAGCATAAAAAGTCTATGAGATCAGGGCATACAGGCTCTGCGCCTTCTTTTTCCAGAAGTTCTGCCAGATGATTGTTGGCAGCCGGAAGGAATTTGACCAGAATCTCACCTACAATGCCGACCCTCGGTTTTTTCTCACCGGTGATGGGGAGAGTATCAAACTCCCGGATCATCTGGCGGCAGATACGGTTAAACTGTCCGAAGGTGATATGTTTCGCGCTCAGGAAACGGATGCAGCGTTTCTCCCATTTGCGGTGCAGGGCATTTGCGGAGCCTTTGACTGCTTCGTAGGGGCGCATGCGGTAAATGCATTTCATCAGGATATCACCGAACACTGCGCCGAAAGCCAGCCTGGTGGCCAGTTTTGCCGTGATCTTAAATCCCGGATTTTCTTCCAGCCCGCTTAAGTTGATGGAGATGACCGGTATGTAGGACATGTTTGCCTTGGCAAGTGCCCTTCGGATAAATCCGATGTAATTGGAGGCACGGCATCCGCCTCCTGTCTGTGACATGATGATCGCTACCTTGTGCAGATCGTATTTGCCTGACAGAAGTGCCTGCATGATCTGGCCCACCACCATGAGGGAAGGATAGCAGGCATCATTGTTCACATATTTTAAGCCTACATCCACGGCTTCCTTGTTGTCATTGGGAAGCACCTCCAGATTGTATCCGCTGGCGTTGAAAGCTGCCTGCAGGATAGAAAAATGGATGGGTGACATCTGGGGGCAGAGAATGGTATATTTTTTTCTCATTTCCGGTGTGAACACCACCTTTTTGATGGAGGAGGGTGATATTTTCCGTTTGATATGCTGCTCTTCCTTGACGCGGAGGGCAGCAATCAGGGAGCGGACACGGATACGGGCAGCACCCAGGTTGTTTACCTCATCAATTTTCAGGCAGGTGTAGATCTTGCCGCTGCCAGCCAGAATTTCATTTACCTGGTCAGTGGTCACGGCATCCAGGCCGCAGCCAAAGGAGTTTAACTGGATCAGATCCAGATTATCTTTTTCCTTCACAAAGTTGGCAGCCGCATAAAGTCTGGTGTGGTACATCCACTGGTCATTGACACGAAGCGGGCGTTCAATGGGAGCCAGATGGGAAACGGAATCCTCAGTGAGTACGGCGATACCGTAGGAATTGATCAGATCCGGGATGCCGTGATGGATTTCCGGATCAATGTGGTATGGCCTTCCTGCCAGCACAATGCCGTGTCTTCCTGTCTTATCCAGGTAGCGCAGGGTTTCCTCGCCCTTTCGGCGGATATCCTCCCGGCATCTGGCCATTTCCTTCCAGGCAGCGTGGGCGGCGTCAGAGACTTCCGTGGAGGGAATGTTTTGGAATTCTTCCAGCAGTCGCTCTGTGATGGTCTCCTCATTCGTCATGGCTAAAAACGGATTGTGGAATTTGATTTCCGGGTCATTCAGCTCGTCAATGTTATTCTTGATATTTTCCGCGTAGGAGGTGACGATCGGACAGTTATAATGGTTGATGGAGTCCTCAAATTCCTCACGCTCGTATGGGATACAGGGGTAGAAAATGTATTTCACGCCCTGTTTGATCAGCCATGACACATGACCGTGGGCCAGCTTGGCCGGGTAGCACTCGGACTCACTGGGGATGGACTCAATGCCCAGCTCATAAATCTTTCTTGTGGAGGTGGGAGAAAGCACCACCTGATATCCCAGTCTGGTGAAGAAGGTATACCAGAAGGGATAATTTTCAAACATGTTGAGGACCCTGGGGATTCCCACTTTTCCTCTGGGGGCTTTGTCCTCTGTCAGCGGTTCATAGGAGAACAGCATTTTATATTTATAGTCAAACAGGTTGGGAATATGATCCTTGTTCTTCTCCTTGCCGATGCCGCGCTCGCAGCGGTTGCCGGAAATGAACTGGCGTCCGCCTGAGAATTTGTTGATGGTCAGACGGCAGTTGTTGGTACAGCCCTTACAGTTTGCCATAGTGGTCTTATACTGAAGGCTGTTGATCTTCTCAATGGGCAGCATGGTAGTGTCCTGTCCTGCCGTATAGCGCTCTCTGGCAATCAGGGCAGCACCGAAAGCTCCCATGATCCCGGCAATATCCGGACGGATGGCCTCACAGCCGGCAATACGCTCAAAGCTTCTTAAAACAGCATCATTATAGAAGGTTCCGCCCTGTACCACAATGTGTTTTCCAAGTTCGGAGGCGTCGGATACCTTGATTACCTTATACAGTGCGTTCTTGATGACAGAATAAGCCAGGCCCGCTGAGATATCCGACACCTCGGCACCCTCCTTCTGTGCCTGTTTTACCTTGGAATTCATGAAAACAGTACATCGTGTTCCCAGGTCAATGGGGTTTTTGGCAAACAGGGCAGCTTTTGCGAAATCCTGCACACTGTAATTCAGGGAGTTTGCAAAAGTCTCAATAAAGGAGCCGCAGCCGGAGGAGCAGGCTTCGTTGAGCTGCACACTGTCTACGGTCTTGTTCTTTATCTTGATACATTTCATATCCTGTCCGCCGATATCCAGGATGCAGTCCACCTCCGGGTCAAAGAAGGCAGCGGCATAATAGTGGGAAACAGTCTCCACTTCCCCTTCATCCAGAAGAAGCGCCGCCTTTATCAGTGCCTCGCCGTATCCGGTGGAGCAGGAGTAGGCAATCCTTGCTTCCCGCGGAAGGTGGCTGTAAATCTCCTGGATGGCGCGGATACTGGTAGCCAGGGGATTGCCGTTATTGTTGCTGTAGAAGGAATAGAGCAGGGAACCATCCTCACCGACCAGGGCTGCCTTTGTTGTGGTGGAACCCGCGTCAATGCCCAGATAACAGTTTCCGCTGTAGCTGGAAATGTCTCCGGTTATGACATTGTAGTGGCTCTGGCGCTCATTGAATTTGTCATAATCCTCCCTGGAGGCGAACAGAGGCTCCATACGGTTCACCTCAAATTCCATATGTATATTGGCTGACAGCCTGTCGCGCATGGCAGTGACAGAGACAGCAGGCGTTTCTTTTTTCGCATTCAGCGCGGAACCGATAGCCGCGAACAGATGGGAATTGTCAGGCACAATAGTGTGCTCCTCATCCAGCTTCAGTGTGCGGATAAACGCTGTCTTGAGTTCAGATAAAAAGTGAAGCGGACCGCCCAGAAATGCCACATGGCCACGGATGGGTTTCCCGCAGGCAAGACCGCTGATAGTCTGGTTTACCACAGCCTGGAAAATGGAGGCGGAAAGGTCTTCTTTGGTGGCGCCCTCATTGATCAGCGGCTGGATGTCTGTCTTGGCGAACACACCGCAGCGGGCTGCAATGGGATAGAGGGCTTTGTAATTCTTTGCGTACTCATTCAGCCCCGCAGCATCTGTCTGCAGCAGAGAAGCCATCTGGTCAATAAAAGAGCCGGTACCGCCGGCGCAGATACCATTCATACGCTGTTCAATATTTCCACCCTCAAAGTAAATGATCTTTGCATCCTCACCGCCCAGCTCTATAGCCACGTCGGTTTTGGGTGCCAGTTCCTGTAAGGAGGAGGATACAGCGATAACCTCCTGTACAAAGGGAACCTCCAGATGCTTTGCAAGTGTCAGTCCGCCGGAACCGGTGATGACCGGGAGGACTGAAAATTCCCCCAATTGTCTGTATGCCTTGTCAAGCAGCCCAGCCAGTGTATTCTGAATGTCTGCAAAGTGGCGTTCATAATCAGAGAAAAGGATTTCTTTTTCTTCATTTAAAACTGCAATTTTTACCGTGGTGGAACCGATATCAATGCCAAGACGGTATGCGGCTGCAGTATTTTTATTATCTGCTGACATAGTCAGGAGACCTCCTTCATAAAAAATGGACGGTTTTCACGCCGTCATATATGCGTTTCTTCTTATTTATATAGTGCTATAGAAAATCATTTAACATTATACGACAATATTTCTAAAAATACAATTGCTATTTTGAAATTGGATTATTTTAGTTATATATATGGACAAAAGAAAATATTCCTGCCGGTTGCGTTTATATTTTCCATATGGTAGAATAAGCCAGACACAGATGCCGGAAACAGCCGGCAGAAGAATTATTTTTAGAAAGAGGAAATTGCTGTATGTATAAGATATTGAAACAGGAAGGCATGGCAAAACGCGCCCATTTTGAAACTGTGCACGGGTCAGTGGAGACACCTGTCTTTATGAACGTTGGCACAGTGGCAGCCATCAAGGGCGCTGTAGCCACAACAGACCTGCATGAAATAGGAACCCAGATAGAACTGTCAAACACCTACCATCTCCATGTGCGTCCCGGTGACCAGGTGGTGAAGAAGCTGGGCGGCCTTCACAAGTTCATGAACTGGGACAGGCCGATCCTCACGGACTCCGGCGGATTTCAGGTGTTTTCCCTGTCAAAATTAAGGAAGATCAAAGAGGAGGGAGTTTATTTCAATTCCCACATTGACGGTCATAAGATTTTCATGGGACCGGAGGAAAGTATGCAGATACAGTCCAATCTGGCATCCACCATTGCCATGGCCTTTGACGAGTGCCCGTCCTCTGTGGCGGACCGGAAATATGTCCAGGATTCTGTTGATCGAACCACAAGGTGGCTTGCAAGGTGTAAGGATGAGATGGCAAGGCTGAATGCGAAGGAGGACACCATCAATCCCCAGCAGATGCTGTTCGGCATTAACCAGGGCGCAGTGTATGATGATATCCGTATTGCCCACGCAAAAGAGATCGCCAAAATGGACCTTGACGGCTATGCGGTGGGAGGACTGGCCGTGGGAGAGAGCCATGAGGAGATGTACCGGATCCTGGACAGTGTGGTTCCCTATCTTCCGGCAGACAAGCCCACATACCTGATGGGTGTGGGAACACCGGCTAATATTCTGGAGGGTGTTTCCAGGGGCGTGGATTTCTTTGACTGCGTATATCCAAGCCGGAACGGACGCCATGGCCACGTGTACACCAACTTTGGAAAACTGAATCTGTTCAACGCCAAATATGAGCTGGATTCCCGTCCCATTGAGGAGGGTTGCCAGTGTCCTGCCTGCAGAAGCTACAGCAGGGCATATATCCGACATCTGCTGAAGGCAAAGGAGATGCTGGGCATGCGTCTGTGTGTGCTTCACAATCTGTACTTCTACAATACAATGATGACGGAAATCAGGCAGGCACTTGATGAGGGGCACTATGAGGACTATAAACAGCAGAAACTGGAGCGCATGGCAGCAGGCCCAAAGGCATAAAAACAGAAAAAATGTGTAAAATATATAAAAAAACCTGAAAAACACTTGAAGAAATAAGAGAAATTGTGTATTATTGTAATAGCGTTCAATATAGCAGTCCGGGTGATCGGATGAAACAGCGGTATAGCTGCTGTATCATACCGAGTTTATATGGGAACTCGGCATATAAGTTGAAAGAACTAAAAAGTTTATTTTGCAGGAGGAGCTAAAATGTTTTTAGGACAGGCAAGCGCAGGCGGTGCAGGCGCATGGGCAACTATGTTACTGCCCCTGGTTGTATTTTTTCTTTTAATGTATTTCATGATTATGAGACCGCAGAAAAAGGAACAGCAGAGAGTAAAATCCATGTTATCCTCTATGGAAGTGGGAGACAGCGTGGTAACAACAAGCGGTTTTTACGGAATCTTAATTGATATTACAGATGAAGATGTGATCGTAGAATTCGGAAACAACAGAAACTGCAGAATTCCTATGAGAAAAGCGGCAATCGCAGAAGTTGAGAAAGCCGGAGACGGAATCGCAGAAAAAGAGTGATCAGAAGATTGAAAAGTAAGACAGGTGTTGCAGGAAAAATAGTTCTGCGGCGCCTGTTTTTTCGTCTGTCAGAAGGTATTTGAAAATAGTGTTCTGCAGTCTTCGCCAAATGGGATACAGGCTGTGGAGATGAATCAGAAATGGAGAAATAAACATATGGCATTTATCAGTTTATTTGATGTGATCGGTCCCAATATGGTAGGGCCTTCCAGCTCTCACACGGCAGGAGCGGCGTCAATGGCCCTTCTTGCGCGGAGGCTTTTTCCGGGGAAAATAAAGAAGGTACGCTTTACTCTGTATGGCTCCTTTGCCCAGACATACCGGGGACACGGCACAGACCGTGCACTACTCGGGGGAATCATGGGATTTCAGACGGATGACCTGCGGATCAGGGATTCCCTGACACTTGCCCGTGAACAGGGACTTGATTATGAGTTTATCATCAGTGATAAGCTTGGCGACGAACATCCCAATACCGCGGATATGGATATGGAGGGTACCGGCGGGGAGCATCTCTTTGTGCGGGGTGTGTCGCTGGGCGGCGGTAAAGTAAAGATTGTCCGGCTGAACCAGATAGAGGTGGATTTTACAGGGGAGTACAGTACCCTGGTGGTGAGCCAGACGGATAAGCCGGGTGTGGTGGCCCATATCACCAAGGTACTGAGCGAAAGAAATGTGAATATTGCGTTCATGCGCCTCTACCGGGAGGAGAGAGGAGCCAGGGCATATACCATTGTGGAGTCGGATGAGAAAATACCGGAAGATGTGACAGAGAAGATCAGGGAAAATCCCTGTGTCTCCAATGTGATTCTGGTACAGATATAGGAGGATAGGATGGAATTCAATCAGGGCAGTGAGCTTTTAGAGATATGCAGTGAGAAGAACATACCCATTTCCAGGGTCATGAAGCTGAGGGAGACAGAGTTTTCCCGGATTTCAGAGGAGGAAGTGGATGAGAAAATGAAGAAATCCCTGGCGATCATGCGCCGTTCCGCAAAAGAACCTCTGACCAATCCAAAACCGTCCGTGGGCGGTCTCATCGGCGGAGAGTCCGGGAAGCTTCACCGCCATGCAGAGGCAGGAAAATCTGTCTGCGGGACTGTGCTGCAGCGTGCGGTCACATACGCCATGGCGGTTCTGGAGGTCAATGCCTCCATGGGTGTGATCGTGGCTGCGCCCACAGCGGGCTCCTCGGGTGTGGTGCCGGGCGTGCTCCTCTCTCTGGAGGAGGCGTATGATCTGCCGGAAGAGGTGATCTTAAACGGGCTGTACACGGCAGGGGCTGTGGGATATCTGCTTATGAGGAATGCCTCTGTGGCAGGCGCGGAAGCTGGCTGTCAGGCAGAAGTGGGCGCCGCGTCCGCCATGGCTGCCGCGGCAGCGGTGGAGATGATGGGCGGTACACCAAAGCAGTGCCTTGACGCGGCTTCTGTGGCAATGTCCAACCTGCTGGGCCTGGTCTGTGACCCCATAGCCGGCCTTGTGGAATACCCGTGTCAGAACCGGAACAGTGTGGGAGCGGCCAATGCGCTGATCTGCGCGGAGCAGACACTGGCAGGGATTCCGGCTCTTATTCCCTTCGACGAAATGGCACAGGCCATGTATCATGTGGGCAGAAGCCTTCCCTTTGAGCTACGGGAAAGCGCGCTGGGAGGCTGTGCGGCAACCCCGGCGGCATGCAGGCGTACCTGTGAGATTTTCGGCGGCTGAAAACGGACAGACGCATTTTCCGTGCCGATATTTTCCGTAGAAAAATTGTCGGGCAGACAGGATCTGGATGGCTTATACTATGCGTAAGGCAGGTGAGAAAATGGAGTGGATGCAGCGAATCAACCGGGTGATGGATTATGTGGAGGACCACCTCCGGGATGATGTGGATGAGGAGGAAGTCAGCAGGATCATGGCGTGTCCGTATCAGAATTTTCAGAGTCTTTTCGGACAGGTGACTAATATCAGTTTTTCTGAATATGTGAGAAGACGCAGGCTTACCATGGCAGCCTATGATCTGCAGAATACAGAGGAAAAGGTAATAGATATCGCATTAAAATATGGCTATCAGTCAGGAGATGCCTTCCGGGTGGCGTTTCGCAAAATGCACGGCGTCAATCCCTCAGAGGTAAGGCAGAGTGCTGTTCCGCTGATGTTTTACTGCAGGCTGGAATTTCAGGTGACTGTGAAGGGAGTGGAGTCTATGAAGTATACGATTGAGGAAAAAGGGGCTTTCCGGGTATTGGGAACAAGAATGACAACGCCGTATGGCGGCGGTACCTGGGCAGTGGTCAAAAGTGACGGCACCAATGAGAAAATGAAAGCCGTAAGCGGAGATTTCTTTGATCTGGGACTGTGTTTCGGATTTCAGGAGGATGGCAGCAATGATTATATGTGCGCTGTTTTATGGGACGGGCCGGAGATAGATGGTTTTGTGACATATCAGTATCCCCCGGCAACGTGGCTTATTTTTCAGGCCAGGGGTAAGATTTCTGACAATGTTCTGGGAAATCTGTGGCGGCAGATCAATCAGGAATTTCTTCCGCAGAGCCAGTATGACAAGTGCGGACTGCCCACCATTGAAAAGTACGTTTTCTGGAACGAGGCGGAAGATTTGGGAGAAGTGGAAGTCTGGATACCGGTGAAATATTGAAAAAGAAGGATGCCTCATATCTGTAAAAAGATATGGGGTATTTTTATATGAAAAATATAGATAACAAAGCATTATTATTGGAAAATTAATAAAAATAACTGAAATAGTATTGACGATAAAGCTGTAAAATGGTAATTTTAAATTATAACTATATCCCGTTAATATGATAAAGCGAAAGGGTAACTGTCATATCATTCTGAGATCATATGGAGCCCGGAATGTATATGGGCGGCAGTTCAGAACAGTTATCTGAACTGCCGGGTATACAGAAGCAATTGGAGGTAGATATGAGCAGATTAAGTATCATTACGCAAAACAGCGCGCAGCGGACAGTGGAGGAACTCTATAAGGACCTGGAACGGCGGATTGTTGCCAGCCCGCCCGGGTTATGTCCGGTGGATATGGCGGCATCTTTCCTGAAAATGTGCCATGCTCAGTCCTGCGGAAAGTGTGTTCCCTGCCGTGTCGGACTGGGGCAGCTGGAAAAATTATTTGATGATGTGCTGGATGGTGATGCCACTCTGGAGACCATTGCGGTTATTGAGCGGACAGCCAGGAGTATCTTCTATTCCGCGGACTGTGCCATCGGTTATGAGGCCGCCAAGATGGTGCTGAAGGGAATCCGGGGATTCAGGGAGGATTTTGAAGAGCATATTTTAAGGGGGAGGTGCTCCTGTAACCTGAACCAGCCCGTGCCGTGTGTATCCCAGTGTCCGGCTGGTGTGGACATTCCCGGTTACATTGCCCTTGTCAGGGAGGGCAGGTATGCAGATGCGGTGCGCCTGATCCGGAAGGACAATCCCATGCCGGCAGTCTGCGGCCTTATCTGTGAGCATCCCTGTGAAGTGCGGTGCCGCAGGACCATGTTGGATGACCCCATCAATATCAGGGGACTGAAACGTTTTGCAGTGGAGCAGGCAGGAGAAGTGCCGGTACCAAAGACAGCCCCTGCAACGGGTAAGAAAGTTGCAGTGATCGGGGGCGGTCCGGGAGGCATCAGCGCAGCGTATTACCTGGCTTTAATGGGCCATAAGGTGACAATCTATGAAAAGGAAAAACAACTGGGCGGCATGCTGCGATACGGCATTCCCAGCTACCGGCTTTCCAGAGAGGTTCTGGATGGGGAAATAAGCCGGATTTTGAGCGTGGGGATTGACGTGGTCACCGGGGCAGATGTGGGGGAGGAGCCGTATCTGATACAGGATATCCGTCCCCGGTATGATGCCGTCTACATAGCCATCGGTGCCCATACAGACCGAAAGATAGGAATGGAGGGCGAGGATGCCGAGGGCGTTATGTCCGCAGTGGAAATGCTGCGAAGCATCGGTGACGGAGAGATGCCGGACTTTAAGGACAGGGATATCATTGTGATCGGCGGCGGCAATGTGGCTATGGATGTGGCGCGCTCCGCGGTGCGTCTGGGCGCAAAACGTGTGCGTATTGCCTACAGAAGAAGGAAAGTGGATATGACGGCTCTTCCGGAGGAAGTGGAAGGAGCCATTGCGGAGGGGTGTGAGGTGCTGGACCTTCATGCGCCGCTGTCTATAGAGAAGGACGGACAGGGCAAGGTTTCCGCGCTCTGGGTACAGCCTCAGATCATCGGTAAAATGAAAAACGGAAGACCCACACCGGGAGACGCGGATGTGGCAAAGCTCCGTCTGCCCTGTGACCGGATTCTGGTGGCGATAGGACAGGGGATTGACTCCCGGCATTTCGGGGAATCCGGTATTCCCATTACAAGAGGTGCTGCCATTGACGCCTTTGACTGGAGCGGTGTGAAGGATGCTGCCGGCGTATTTGCCGGAGGTGACTGTGTGACCGGTCCGGCGACTGTGATCCGTGCCATTGCGGCGGGGAAAGTGGCGGCAGCCAATATTGACGAATTTCTGGGATATAACCATACGATCACAAGCGGTGTGGAGATTCCAAGGGTCCGTCTCCATGACCGTCCCACCTGCGGCCGTGTGAATATGAAGGAGCGCGAGGCATCCGTGAGAGTGAAGGATATGGAACTGATCGAATGCGGTATGACTTCTGAGGAGGCTTCCCAGGAGGCAAGACGCTGTCTGCGCTGTGACCACTTCGGTTTCGGTGTGTTTAAGGGAGGCAGGGTGGAAAAATGGTGAATACAGAGAGAGTTAAACTTACGATTGACGGCATACAGATAGAGGCCGACAGACGCAGCACGATCCTACAGGCGGCTGCCCTTGCAGGAATCCGGATTCCCACTCTGTGCTATCTGAAGGGTATCAATGAGATTGGAGCCTGCCGTGTCTGTGTTGTGGAGGTGGAAGGCTACGCAAAGCTGGTCACGGCCTGCAATAACCGGGTAAAAGAGGGAATGATGGTGCATACGAACAGCCCCAAAGCCCGGAAAACCAGAAGAACGAATGTGCAGCTTATTTTATCTCAGCACAACAGCAACTGTGCCTACTGTGTCAGGAGCGGGAACTGTTCCCTGCAGAGCGTGGCAAACGATTTGAACATCATGGATGTTCCTTTTGTTAAGGAGCTGCCGAAAAACTGCTGGAATATGGAGTTTCCGCTGATCAGGGATTATACGAAATGCATCAAATGTATGCGCTGTGTACAAATCTGTGATAAAATCCAGTCTGTTAATATCTGGGACGTGGTGAATACAGGCTCAAGAACCACAGTGGATGTGTCAGGCAACCGGAAAATTGAAGAATCGGACTGCGCTGTGTGCGGCCAGTGCATCACCCACTGTCCGGTGGGGGCGCTTAGAGAGCGGGATGATACGGAGCATGTACTGGATGCCATTGCCGATAAGGACAAGATCACAGTAGTTCAGATCGCGCCTGCCGTGCGTGCGGCATGGGGAGAATCCATTGGCCTGGCGCCGGAATTTGCAACCGTAAAAAGGCTGGCCTCGGCTCTGCGCAAAATGGGATTTGACTATATCTTCGATACGAATTTCAGTGCGGATCTGACAATCATGGAGGAAGGCAGTGAGTTTCTGGAGAAACTGAAGAACAGAGAAAATGAGACATTCCCTATGTTTACCTCCTGCTGTCCGGGCTGGGTCCGGTTTATGAAATCCCAGTATCCGGATATGGTGGACCAGCTTTCCACAGCCAAATCACCGCAGCAGATGTTCGGGGCTGTGGCAAAGACCTATTATGCAAAGCTGCTGGATGTGGACCCGGAGCGGATCTTCTGCTTGTCTGTGATGCCGTGCGTAGCCAAGAAACAGGAATGTGCCCTTCCGACCATGAGGGATGCGGGTGCAGGGCAGGATGTGGACGCTTCTTTGACTACCAGGGAAATAGACCGGATGATTCGTATGTTCCATATACTTCCTGAGACGCTTAGAGAGGAGGAGCTGGATATGCCTCTGGGCGTGGGCTCCGGCGCAGGCGTCATTTTCGGCGCCACAGGCGGTGTTATGGAGGCTGCACTGCGCAGCGCGTATTATCTGGTGACCAGTAAGAATCCCGAACCGGATGCCTTCCGGGCAGTCCGGGGCATGGACGGCTGGAAGGAGGCAGAATTTAATCTGGCAGGCACGATTTTAAAGGTGGCGGTTGCCAGCGGACTGGGCAATACCAGGAAATTGATGAAAGCGCTAAGAAAGGGCAGGGTTTCCTATGATTTTGTGGAAATCATGGCATGTCCAGGCGGATGCGCAGGCGGAGGCGGCCAGCCTATCCACGACGGCCGGGAGCTTGCCGGGGACAGGGGACAGATCCTATACGGCCTGGATAAGGTCAGTCACATCCGGTTCTCACATGAAAATCCCTCTGTGATAAAATGCTACGAAGATTTTTTGGAAAAACCATTGTCCCACAAAGCCCACGAGCTGCTGCATACAGACCATCACGGATGGAAAATGCCGGGAGAAACGTGAGCTTAAGCGGCATACATAAAAACCATAGCCTTTGGGAATACTGAAGTGTAAGAATAATATGTAAAAACACTTTAATGCCGAGGTGAATAAGATGGATAAAAAGCAGCAGGAAGCGTTAAACAGAAAGAGATCAAACGAGACTTTCAACAGCATTACCCAGAAGGTAAAACCGGAAAACCAGAATCAGCAGCACAATGCCAGGTCTGAGGCCGTGGAGCCGAAGATCAGACAGGTATAAAGAGCTGTCGGCAGGGGCGGAATGCCGCCCCTTTCACAAAGCAGTGTCAAACAATTATATCTGTGACAAAAAGTCACTGAAAATATTATAGTGCAGTTTTTCATCGAGGGCCAGTCTTGCCAGCATTTTTGAAACAAGAGGATCTTTTATTTCTCTTGACTGTTCCAGATATGCTTTGGCAGCAAACTTCTCTGATTTAGCGTTAACTGCAAGTATGGTGTAAATATCAGGGCTGTAATCCACCATATCCCCGCACCAGAAAGATTTGGATTCTGAAGAACGGCATTCCGGCTGTCCGCCGAGAAGGGCGATCAACTGTCCAATGACAGAGAAATGGTGTTCCTCGACCACGGCAATGCGTTTGATTATACGGCGGATATTACCGTATTCGTTATTGATTGTCCAGGATTGGAATAGATATTGATGTACAGTTGTCATTTCACTGACCGCAGATGCAAGATCCGGCATGAGCAGCTGTGCGTAATCTGTATTTTTTTCAGTGACTTTGACCGGGGGATACCAGTTAGAGTATTTCACTGGTATGGAATCGGGATTGGCATGGATATTATACTGGTATTTATTCATATTTGATTTCCTAAATGGGATTAATAATTTTTATGTGGGAAGGTTCCGGGATAGAACTATATTTGCAGGTAGTTCCGGATAGCTCAACAGGCAGTATAAAAACGGACTCAGCAAAATTGCTGGGTCCTCTGTTTTTATTTGGCTATAAATCCAATAGGATATTTAACGGAATTACATTAATGAAGAAGCAAAGAAAAAGCAGTAAAAACCTTTAAATTCAAGATTTTTACTGCAAACACTTAACAGCAGATAACGGGAATCGAACCCGCCTCTCCAGCTTGGGAAGCTGGCGTTCTACCGATGAACTATATCTGCATACATGTATAATTGAGGAACCTGAACATTTCCAGGCATGCACCAGCCTGCGCGTGTTCCTCCGGGATATTCATATGTGTGAACCGAGACACCGCAGATACGGGCGTAACCGCACTCCTCCCGGAACTGATGCGTTGAAAATATTATAATCCAAATTATTTTTATTTGCAAGAGGGTTTTTAAACTGTTATAGCTTATATAACGAAAAAGAATAGCAGACTGCCTTATTATGCCTTGAAATATAAGCGAAAAAGGATTATCATAATTAAAATACTATAATGCGATAACATACGACAACTGTACGACAGGAGGAGAATCTCATGAACTATAAAATTGCATTGATACCGGGTGACGGAATCGGACCGGAGATTGTGGCAGAGGCCAAAAAAGTGCTGGATAAGGTCTGTGAAACATACGGACACAGCTTTTCCTATGAGGAAGTGCTGCTGGGCGGGGCATCTATTGATGTACACGGTGTACCGCTGACAGAGGAGGCTGTGGAGACGGCAAAGGCTTCTGACGCAGTGCTGATGGGTTCCATCGGAGGGGATGCCAAGACTTCTCCCTGGTATAAACTGGAGCCGTCAAAACGCCCTGAGGCAGGACTTTTAGCTATCAGAAAAGCCCTGAATCTGTTTGCCAATCTGCGCCCGGCGTATCTGTATGATGAGCTGAAAGGTGCCTGCCCCCTGAAAGAGGAAGTCATCGGAGACGGATTTGACATGATCATTGTCAGGGAGCTGACCGGCGGCCTGTATTTCGGTGAGAGAAAGACTGTGGAGGAAAACGGTGTAACTACAGCCGTTGACACACTTACATATAATGAAAATGAAATCCGCAGAATCGCTGTCAAGGCATTTGATATTGCCATGAAGAGAAGCAAAAAAGTTACAAGTGTGGACAAAGCCAATGTACTGGACTCCTCCAGACTCTGGAGAAAAGTAGTGGAAGAGGTGGCAAAGGACTATCCGGAAGTGACACTGGAACACATGCTGGTAGATAACTGCGCTATGCAGCTTGTCCATAACCCGGGTCAGTTTGATGTGATCCTCACAGAGAACATGTTCGGCGACATTCTGTCTGATGAGGCCAGCATGGTGACAGGTTCCATCGGAATGCTCTCATCAGCCAGCTTAAATGAGACAAAATTCGGCCTTTATGAACCAAGCCACGGTTCAGCGCCTGACATTGCGGGAAAAGGCATCGCCAATCCCCTGGCAACCATTCTGTCTGCGGCTATGATGCTGCGCTATTCCCTGGACCTGGACAAAGAGGCAGATGCCGTGGAGGCAGCCGTACAGAAAGTCCTCACAGAGGGATACCGCACAGTGGATATTATGGCAGACGGTATGAAGCAGGTGGGAACCAAAGAGATGGGAGATTTGATCGCAGAGCGGATCTGAGATTGGAATGAGATAGATAACGGACAACAGAAAGGATTGTGAATGATATGAGAAGTGATGCAGTAAAAACAGGTATGCAGCAGGCACCGCACCGTTCCCTGTTCAATGCCCTGGGAATGACAAAAGAGGAACTGGAACGGCCGTTGGTAGGTATTGTGAGTTCCTACAATGAGATCGTGCCGGGTCACATGAATCTGGACAAAATCGTGGATGCCGTAAAATTAGGTGTTGCTATGGCAGGCGGAACGCCCATTATGTTTCCGGCTATTGCTGTCTGCGACGGCATTGCCATGGGACATACGGGAATGAAGTATTCCCTGGTGACAAGGGATCTGATCGCGGATTCCACAGAGGCTATGGCTATGGCCCATCAGTTTGACGCCCTGGTCATGGTGCCAAACTGTGATAAGAACGTGCCGGGACTTCTGATGGCAGCAGCCAGGATCAATGTCCCCACTGTATTTGTGAGCGGCGGCCCCATGCTGGCAGGCCGTGTGCATGGCCAGAAGAGAAGTCTCTCCTCCATGTTTGAGGCCGTGGGCTCCTACAGCGCAGGAACCATGACAGCGGAGGAAGTGGAAGAATTTGAAAATAAAGTCTGCCCCACCTGCGGCTCCTGCTCCGGCATGTACACTGCCAACAGCATGAACTGTCTGACAGAGGTGCTGGGCATGGGATTAAAAGGAAACGGCACTATTCCGGCTGTATATTCCGAGAGAATCAAGCTTGCAAAACACGCGGGCATGCAGGTAATGGAAATGTACAGACAGAACATCCGTCCAAGGGATATCATGACAAAAGACGCCATCATGAATGCCCTGACCGTGGATATGGCACTCGGATGTTCTACCAACAGTATGCTGCATCTGCCGGCAATTGCCCATGAGATCGGATGGGATTTTGATATTACATTTGCAAATGAAGTGAGCGCAAAGACACCGAACCTGTGCCATCTGGCACCGGCAGGCCCCACCTACATAGAAGACTTGAATGAGGCCGGCGGCGTGTATGCGGTCATGAATGAACTGACCAAAAAAGATCTGCTGAACCTGGACTGCATGACAGTGACAGGAAAGACAGTGGGTGAAAATATCAAGAACTGTGTAAACAGAAATCCGGAGGTGATCCGCCCTGTAGAAAATCCTTACAGCCAGACCGGCGGCCTTGCGGTTCTCACAGGCAACCTGGCTCCGGACGGCGGCGTGGTAAAACGCTCCGCGGTCTGTGAGGAGATGATGGTACATGAAGGCCCTGCAAGGGTATTTGAGTGCGAGGAGGATGCCATTGACGCCATTAAGGGCGGTAAGATCGTGGCAGGCGATGTGGTTGTGATACGCTATGAGGGACCAAAAGGCGGCCCGGGTATGAGAGAGATGTTAAACCCCACTTCCGCCATTGCAGGTATGGGACTCGGCTCCAGCGTGGCACTGATCACGGACGGACGTTTCTCCGGTGCATCCCGCGGAGCTTCCATCGGACATATTTCCCCGGAAGCAGCCGTAGGCGGCCCCATTGCCCTTGTTAAGGAGGGAGATACCATCCGCATCAATATTCCGGAAAACAAACTGGAACTGGCCGTATCGGATGAGGAGCTGGCAAGGAGAAAGGCTGAGTGGCAGCCAAGAGAGCCTAAGGTGAACACAGGATACCTGGCACGCTATGCGGCTATGGTGACCAGCGGCAACAGAGGGGCTGTTCTGGAAATCCAGAAATAAAAAGAAAAAGAAAAGATAACGGTTGGGAGGATTTCAATATGCAGTTGACAGGAGCAGAAATAGTAATCGAATGTTTAAAAGAGCAGGGTGTAGATACCGTTTTCGGTTATCCGGGCGGAACGATTCTGAACATTTATGATGAGTTATATAAACACAGCAATGAGATTCATCACGTACTCACATCCCATGAGCAGGGTGCAGCCCATGCAGCGGACGGCTATGCCCGTTCCACAGGGAAAGTGGGTGTGTGTTTTGCAACCAGCGGCCCCGGCGCCACCAACCTGGTAACAGGTATTGCCACAGCACATATGGATTCTGTGCCTGTGGTTGCCATCACCTGTAACGTAGGTGTTCCTCTTCTGGGAAAAGACAGCTTCCAGGAGGTAGATATCGCAGGTGTGGTTATGCCGATCACAAAACACAGCTTTATCGTAAAAGACGTGAAAAAGCTGGCGAAGACCATCCGTCGTGCTTTTGTCATTGCAAAGAGCGGACGGCCCGGCCCTGTCCTTGTGGATATCACCAAGGATGTGACTGCAGCCAAGACAGAATTTGAAACTACAGTGCCAAAGCCGGTGAAACCCTATGTGGCTGAGATTGAAGAAGCAGATCTGGCTAAAGCAGCAGATATGATCCGGGAGGCAAAACGTCCCTTTATCTTTGTGGGCGGCGGAGCCATCGCGTCCAACGCCTGGGAGGAGCTGCGCACACTTGCACACAAGATCCAGGCTCCTGTGACCGATTCCCTTATGGGAAAAGGCGCATTTTCCGGCGAGGATGAGCTGTATACCGGTATGCTGGGGATGCACGGAACCAAAGCCTCCAATCTGGGTGTGACAAAATGTGACCTGCTGATCACCGTGGGTGCCAGATTCAGTGACCGTGTGACCGGCAATACCAGAAACTTTGCCAGAAATGCGAAGGTGATCCAGATAGATGTGGATGCAGCGGAGATCAATAAAAATGTGCTGGTTGACTGCAGCGTTGTGGGTGACGCCAGAGAAGTTCTGAAACGCCTGAATGATATGCTGGAGCAGAAAGAACATAAAGAGTGGCTGGGATACATAGAGGAGCTGAAAGAAAAATATCCTCTGCGCTACAACCAGGAGGGCTTAAGCGGTCCTGCCATTATCGAGGAGATCTACCGCCAGACAAAAGGCGATGCCATAATTGTAACAGAGGTGGGACAGCACCAGATGTGGGCTGCCCAGTATTACAAATATAAAACACCCCGCACCTTCCTGTCCTCCGGCGGCCTGGGAACCATGGGCTACGGCCTTGGGGCAGCCATCGGCGCCAAGATGGGCAATCCGGACAAGGTGGTCATCAATGTGGCAGGAGACGGCTGTTTCCGTATGAACATGAATGAGATCGCAACAGCCACCAGAAATGATGTACCTCTTATCCAAGTGGTCATCAATAACCAGGTGCTGGGAATGGTACGTCAGTGGCAGACGCTGTTCTATGAGGGCAGATATTCTAATACAGTATTAAAAGACAAAGTTGATTTTGTCAAACTGGCAGAGGCCATGGGAGCAGTGGGTATCCGCGTGACCACAAAAGAGGAGCTGCAGGAAGCCCTTGCAAAAGCCATCCGGTTAAATACAACGGTGGTTCTGGACTGCATGATCGACAGTGATGATAAGGTATTCCCAATGGTACCGGCAGGGGCCAACATTGAGGATGCGTTCGACGAGGAAGACCTGAAAGCAAAACAGAAATAATATGTCTTTTGTAGAAAGACAAATGTTTTTATTGACAATAATATAACAAAGAGGTAGAATACTTCTTGTCAAGCAATTTATGCCACGTGTCCCCAGAGGGGGCATGTGGCGTAACCGTTTTGAAGAGTAAATCAACAGAGGAGGAAACAACAAGTGAGCAGAGTTTATAACTTTTCAGCAGGACCGGCTGTTCTGCCGGAGGAAGTGCTGCGGGAAGCGGCAGAAGAGATGCTGGATTATAAAGGAACAGGCATGTCTGTTATGGAGATGAGCCACCGTTCCAAAGCATTCGAGGATATCATACATACTGCGGAGGCAGATTTGAGAGAGTTGCTGCATATTCCGGATAACTATAAAGTATTATTTCTGCAGGGCGGTGCCCATCAGCAGTTTGCCATGATCCCCATGAACCTGATGAAAAACAAAGTGGCTGACTACATCGTAACAGGCCAGTGGGCGAAAAAAGCATGGCAGGAGGCACAGAAGTACGGGACAGCCAACAAGATCGCGTCCTCTGAGGATAAAACTTTCTCCTACATTCCGGACTGTTCCGACCTTCCCATCAGCCCGGATGCGGATTATGTGTACATCTGCGAGAACAATACGATATACGGAACAAAATTTAAAACACTGCCGGACACAAAGGGCAAGACCCTGGTGGCGGACGTTTCCTCCTGTTTCCTCTCCGAACCGATGGACGTGGAGAAATACGGTATTATTTACGGCGGCGCGCAGAAGAATATCGGCCCTGCAGGTGTGGTGATCGCCATCATCCGTGAGGATCTGATCACAGAGGATGTGCTTCCGGGAACACCGACCATGCTGACCTATAAGACACATGCGGACGCGGAGTCCTTATACAATACACCGAACTGCTACGGCATTTACATGTGCGGCAAGGTATTTCAGTGGCTGAAAAAACAGGGCGGCCTGAAAGCCATGAAAGAGCACAATGAGAAAAAAGCAAAGATCCTGTATGATTTCCTGGATGAGAGCGTAATGTTCAAAGGTACCGTGGAACCGGCTTCCCGTTCCCTTATGAATGTTCCCTTTGTCACAGGAGATAAGGATTTGGATGCGAAATTTATCAAAGAGGCCCAGGCGGCAGGCTTTGTGAATCTGAAAGGCCACAGAAGCGTAGGCGGCATGCGTGCCAGCATTTACAATGCCATGCCCATAGAGGGCGTGGAGGCTCTGGTTGCCTTTATGAAAAAATTTGAAAAGGAGAATGCTTGATCATGTACAGATATCACTGTTTAAATCCCATTTCCAGCGTAGGACTGGAGCATTTCCCGGCAAAATACGAGAGCACGGACAATATGTCTGATGCGGATGCCGTGCTGGTGAGAAGTGCAAACATGCATGAGATGGAGCTTCCGAAGAATGTGGTTGCCATTGCCAGAGCAGGTGCCGGCGTCAACAATATTCCGCTGGAAGAGTGCGCAAAGGACGGCGTGGTAGTCTTCAACACACCGGGAGCAAATGCCAATGGTGTAAAGGAGATGGTCATTGCCGGAATGCTGCTGGCATCCAGGGATATAGTGGGCGGTATCGAGTGGCTGGAGCACCAGGAAGCCACAGAGGATATCGGAAAGCTGGCTGAAAAGAAGAAAAAACAGTTTGCCGGCTGTGAGATCAGCGGCAGAAAGCTGGGTATCATCGGTCTTGGCGCCATCGGTGTAAAAGTGGCAAATGCCGCGGTACATCTGGGAATGGAAGTCTATGGATATGACCCCTTCATCTCCGTGGATGCTGCGTGGAACCTTTCCAGAAGCATTCACCACATCAATGACCTGAATGTGATCTACAAGGAATGCGATTATATCACCATTCACGTGCCGCTGATGGAATCCACAAGAAAGATGATCGGCGCGGATGAGATCGCCCAGATGAAAGAGGGCGTGGTTATCCTGAACTTCGCAAGAGATCTTCTGGTGGATGAGGAAGCTCTGGCGGAGGCCCTGAAAGAGGGAAAAGTGAAAAAATACGTGACAGACTTTGCCAACCCTCTTGTGACCAGTACCCCGAATACCCTGGTAACTCCTCATCTGGGAGCATCCACAGAGGAATCCGAGGACAACTGTGCTGTCATGGCTGTCAGACAGCTTATGGACTATCTGGAAAACGGAAATATCAAGAATTCCGTAAACTATCCGGATTGTGATGCAGGAGCCTGTGTGGACGTGGGAAGAGTGACGATCAACCACAAAAATATTCCGAACATGATCAGCCAGTTCACAAAAGTGCTGGGTGATGCAGGCGTGAATATCTCCAACATGACCAACAAGAGTAAAGGCGATTTCGCCTATACTATGATCGACGTTTCCACACCGATTTCCGGAGACGTGGCAAAAGAACTGAAAAAGATTCATGGTGTTTACCGCGTGCGTATTGTGAAATGACCCTTTTAAAAGAATAGACGGATATGGGCCTGTCCTGAGACTTTGGTTTCAGGGCGGGCCCTTTTGTGGATATTCCGGAAATTATATATATTATCCTGTCGTTACCACTATGGAGATAAATAAACCAGGGTCGAAAAAAGCACCAGCGGGGAAAGAGTCAAGGCAATCCCCGTCTGGTGTTTTTTTAATACCTCTGTCAGTCATAAATCCGCCGGAAAGTGTGCAAATTATTGTGCCTATTTCATTGTATTTTAAGACTATATACGGTATAATTTTATTATGGCGTTATAAATAGGCATCAATATATTTGGGGTGTGAAAATGAGCAGAAAAATAAAAAAACCGAAAACATTCATACAGAAGAGAATCCGCAGTGCAAAGCGGATGAAATCTTTTTTTGGCGCGCTTGGCAGAAACCGCAGGCGGCTGGGAAAGGTATTCAATGGTGTCTGCGAAGTTGCTGCCCGCGTTATGGAGAAAAAACTATAAAGGAGATTTGATAATGGCGGTAGTTAAACCATTTTGTGCAGTGCGTCCCCAGGAGAACCTGGCATCTAAAATTGCCGCACTGCCATATGATGTATATAACAGAAAAGAGGCGAAAGAGGAGACCGAAAAAAATCCATATTCCTTTCTGAAGATTGACCGTCCGGAGACACAGTTTCCGGATGATACGGATATGTACGCTCCTGAGGTGTACAAACAGGCCCGCAGGATATTCTGGAAGATGATGGAGGACGGGGACTTCCTGCAGGATGTGGACCCCAATTTTTATCTCTATGAGCTTACCAGAAACGGGCATGTGCAGACAGGAATCGTGGCATGTGCGTCGATTGACGATTACTTAAACGGTGTCATCAAAAAACATGAGAACACCAGAGTGGAAAAAGAGCTGGACCGCATCCGCCATGTGGATGTGCTGGAGGCGCAGACAGGACCTATTTTCCTGGCCTACCGTGCCAATGCGGATTTTAAGCATCTGATGGATGTGAAGAAAAAGGATTTTCCCATTTTCGACTTTGTATCAGAGGACGGCATCCGTCACAGAGGATGGATGATCTATGAGTCAGCCATGATTCACAAGATAGAGAAGACCTTTCAGGCCATGGACAGCATATATATCGCAGACGGCCATCACAGGGCGGCCTCAGCCATCAAAGCAGGTCTGAAGAGACGCCGGGAGAATCCCAATTATACGGGCAGGGAGCCCTTTAATTACTTTCTGTGTACCCTGTTTGCAGATGAGGAGCTGGAAATCCTGGATTACAACCGTGTGGTAAAAGACTTAAACGGATATTCCGCGGAAGAGTTCCTGGAAAAAATAAGGGAGCGCTTTACCGTGTCCGAACCGGGAACAGAGGCAGTATCGCCCCGGGAAAAAGGCGAATTCGGTATGTATCTGGAGGACAGATGGTATAAACTTAAGATAAAGGAAGAATACCGGGCTACAGATGTGGTGGACGGACTGGATGTGGCATTGCTTCAGAATAACCTTCTGGAACCTGTGCTGGGGATCCGGGAGCCGGCAAAAGACCCCCGGATTGATTTTATCGGGGGAATCCGGGGACTGGGTGAGCTGGAAAAACGTGTGCAGACAGACTGTAAGGCAGCCTTTTCCATGTATCCCACTTCCATGGCAGAGCTTTTTGCGGTTGCGGACGCAGGAAAGCTGATGCCGCCGAAATCCACCTGGTTTGAGCCAAAGCTGAGAAGCGGGCTGTTTATTCACAGGATATAGACTATGACAGAGAATTTATTTGATAAAATTGACCGCTTAGAGGCAGGAGAGTCCCTGGACAGGGAGAGCTATACCGCGCTGATCGAAAAGCGGAATGAGGAACTTGCCGGATACCTGTTCGGCAAAGCAGCCGGGATGCGGGAGAAATATTACGGAAACCGCATTTATATCAGAGGGCTGATCGAGTTTACCAATTACTGCAAAAATGACTGTTATTACTGCGGAATCCGAAAAGGAAACCGAAAGGCAGAGCGTTACCGCCTAGGCAGGGAGGAAATCCTGGAGTGCTGCCGGAAAGGTTATGTTCTTGGGTTCAGAACTTTTGTGCTGCAGGGCGGAGAGGACCCCTGGTATACGGATGACAGGATCGCAGAGCTGGTCCGGGACATAAAAAAGGAGCACAGCGACTGCGCAGTGACGCTCTCCGTGGGGGAAAAGGAGAGAGAAGCTTATCAGAAGCTTTTTGATGCAGGGGCAGACAGATATCTGCTCAGGCATGAGACTGTATGCGAGGAACATTACCGCACGCTGCATCCCCCATCCATGTCTTATGATCACAGACAGGAATGTCTGAGAAATCTAAAGGACATTGGATTTCAGACAGGATGCGGATTTATGGTAGGAACGCCGGGGCAGACGGCTGAGAACCTGGCTGATGAACTGCTGTTTTTGAAAGAATTCCAGCCTGCCATGGTGGGAATCGGGCCTTTCATCCCCCACAGGGACACTCCATTTGGAACAAAGGCCCCGGGGAGTGCAGAGCTTACTCTGTATCTTCTGGGACTGATCCGCCTGCTGCTTCCGAAAGTCCTGCTTCCGGCCACAACTGCCCTTGGAACCATTTCCGATGACGGGCGGGAGAGAGGCATACTGGCAGGAGCCAATGTGGTTATGCCGAATTTATCGGCTTCACTGGTACAGGGGAAATATGAACTGTACGACCATAAAATTTATACCGGCGCAGAAAATGCCGCCGAACTGGAACTTCTTCGCAGCCGAATGAAGAAAATAGGCTGTGAAGTGACTGTAGACCGGGGGGACACCAAAATGTACACCCGGTAAAGAGAAAAGGAGAGGGTAAAAATGAATTACAATCCGAAATCACTGAAAGCAGAGGAATTTATTTCCCATGAGGAAATCCAGGAGACACTTGCCTACGCTGAGGCAAATAAGCACAATGAAGAGCTTATTGACCAGATCCTTGAGAAGGCAAAGCTCAGAAAGGGACTCACCCACAGGGAGGCATCCGTACTGCTTGACTGCGACATAGAGGAGAAAAACCAGGAGATTTACAAACTGGCTGAACAGATTAAAAAGGATTTCTACGGAAACCGGATTGTTATGTTTGCGCCCCTTTATCTGTCCAATTACTGTATCAACGGCTGCGTGTACTGTCCTTATCACAGAAAAAACAAACACATAGCCAGAAAGAAACTGACGCAGGAAGAGATCGTAAAAGAGGTAACCGCTCTGCAGGATATGGGCCACAAGCGCCTTGCTCTGGAAGCAGGGGAGGACCCGGTCAACAATCCCATTGAATACATACTGGAGAGCATTAAGACCATATACAGCATCAAACATAAAAACGGCGCAATCCGCCGTGTCAATGTAAATATCGCGGCCACCACAGTGGAGGATTACAGGAAATTAAAAGACGCCGGCATCGGTACCTATATTCTGTTCCAGGAGACCTACCATAAGGAGAGCTACAAAAAACTGCATCCCACAGGACCGAAGAGCAATTATGATTACCACACAGAAGCCATGGACAGAGCCATGGAGGGCGGCATTGACGATGTGGGACTGGGTGTACTGTTCGGGCTGGAGATGTACCGCTATGAATTTGCCGGTCTTCTCATGCACGCGGAGCATCTGGAGGCGGTTCACGGAGTCGGCCCGCATACCATCAGCGTTCCGAGGGTAAAACACGCAGATGATATCGATCCGTCTGCTTTTGACAACGGTATTGATGATGATATTTTCGCGAAACTGGTTGCCTGCATCCGAATCGCAGTGCCTTACACCGGTATGATCATCTCCACAAGAGAGAGTAAGGAGTGCAGGGAGAGAGTGCTTCACCTTGGCATTTCCCAGATCAGCGGTGCTTCCAGGACAAGCGTGGGCGGCTACAGCGAACCGGAACCGGAGGATGAGAACTCCGAGCAGTTTGATGTGTCAGACAAGCGAACCCTGGATGAGGTGGTGCACTGGCTGATGGACATGAAATATATCCCCAGCTTCTGTACTGCATGTTACAGGGAAGGAAGAACCGGTGACCGTTTCATGAGCCTGTGCAAGACAGGACAGATTCAGAACTGCTGCCACCCCAATGCCCTGATGACCCTGAAAGAGTTCCTTATGGATTACGCAAGCCCTGAGACAAGAAAAATCGGAGAAGAACTGATCCGGTCAGAACTTGTGAACATTCCAAGGGAAAGAACAAGAGAGATCGTGGTGGAACGCCTGGCAAAGATTGAGAACGGGGAGAGAGATTTCCGTTTCTGAGAGGAGGATATACATGAGCCTGAACGCAGCACCCTCTGCAAACAGGGTACATATCAGCTTTTTCGGGCGGCGCAACACCGGAAAGTCCAGTCTGCTCAACGCAGTCACAGGGCAGGAGATGGCAGTGGTATCGGATGTGAAGGGAACCACCACCGACCCGGTGCAGAAAGCCATGGAGCTTCTGCCCATAGGTCCTGTTTTGTTTATCGACACGCCGGGTATGGATGATGACCAGGAAGGCCTGGGCGCTCTCCGGGTAAAAAAGGCGGAGCAGGTGCTCCACAAAACAGACGTGGCAGTCCTGGTGGTGGAGGCGGGAAAAGAACTGGTCCCCATGGAACTACAGCTCATAGATCTCTTTGAAAAGAGAAAGCTGCCGTATCTTGTGGTATACAATAAAATGGATCTGCTGGCAGAGGAGAGAGAACCGAAGACAGACCATGAAATCTACGTGAGTGCCGGACAGGGTGTTCACATTACTGAACTGAAGGAAAAGCTGGGAAGCCTTGCAAAGGAAGGGCAGGAACGTCCTCTTGTAAAAGACCTGGTGTCACCGGGGGACTTTGTGCTCCTGGTGATCCCCATTGATAAAGCGGCACCGAAAGGGAGGCTGATCCTGCCTCAGCAGCAGGTGATCAGAGAACTGTTGGATACAGGTGCAGTTCCCCTTGCCGTGCAGGATGACAGGGTGGAGGATGTACTTGGACGTCTGGGAGAAAAACCGCGGCTTGTCATTACAGACAGCCAGGTGTTCGGGAAGGTGGACAAAGCGGTTACGGCTGATATCCCTCTTACTTCCTTTTCCATACTGTTCGCACGGTATAAAGGGATCCTGGACGGCGCGCTGGAGGGTGCCTATGCCCTTGACCGTCTGGAGGACGGGGACAAAGTGCTGATCAGTGAGGGCTGTACCCATCACCGGCAGTGCAATGATATCGGTACGGTGAAAATGCCCCGCTGGATTGAGGCGCATACCGGGAAAAAGCCTGACTTTGCATTTACCTCAGGAACCGGGTTTCCGGAGGATCTGACACCATATCGGCTGGTGGTACACTGCGGAGGCTGTATGCTTAATGAGCGGGAGATGCAGTGGCGCAGGAACCAGGCTGGCCTGCAGGGTGTGCCTATGACAAATTACGGTATAGCCATTGCGCATATGAACGGTATTTTGCAGCGGAGCCTGGAAATATTCCGGTGATCAGTAAATATGCGGGAGGGCAGTTTAATGGAGTATGTTCCAATTGATGAGACAAACCGGGAACGCGTCAATGAATTCATAGAGAGCCAGTGGCTCACAACAGAGATGGTCATTCGCGGCAGAGTTGTGGATATGACCGGGACAGACGGCATTGTTGTCTGGGAAAAGGGAAACATTGTGGGCCTTCTCACATACCTGATCCGGGACGGTATCTGTGAGATCATATCCCTGGACAGCCGTCAGGAGGGCCGGGGGATCGGAAGAAACCTGATCGAAAAGGTAAAAGAGACAGCAGAAAAGAAAAAATGCAGAAGGCTTGTGGTGATCACCACAAATGACAACATTCAGGCCATCCGCTTTTACCAGCGCTGCGGATTTGATATGTCACATCTGTACCACAATGCCCTGAACTTTTCAAGAAAGCTGAAACCGGAGATTCCTCTGATTGGGGCAAATGGAATTTTGCTGATGCATGAGATTGAATTTGCGATGGATCTGCAGCCGGGAAGGAACAGATAAAGAATCCGGCAGCAGAAAGGAAGAAAGAGGAGGATAAAAATTGTTTGCAGATTACAGCAATAGCCTGGTGAATTTATCCTGCTCTGTATTAAAAAGATTCGGCGCAGAATACGGTCATAAGACTTTGCCCTGTGCGGATGAATGGATGGGAAAGGGATTCAGGAACGTTGTTGTGGTCCTGCTGGACGGAATGGGATGCGAGGCGATTGACTTCCATCTGAAAGAGGATGGATTCTTCAGAAGCCATTACAGATGCGGGATCTCCTCCGTCTTTCCGCCTACGACAACGGCTGCCACCACGACTATGGAGAGCGGTCTGACACCGGCAGAGCATGGATGGCTGGGATGGAGCCTGTATTTTGGGGAAATCCATAAAGTTGTGAATGCTTTTACCAATCAAGACCAATATGAAAGGTGCGCAGCGGAAGATTACCATGTTGCCAGCCGTTTTATCCCTTACACAAAGATATATGACAAGATAAACCGGGCGGGAGTCGGACATGGATACAGTGTGTCCCATTTCGGCACAAATAAAATAGAAACCCTGGATGAAATGTGTGAGGAGATACAGAGGCTATGCGGGCAGGAGGACGAAAAGTACATCTATGCCTATTGGGAGGAACCGGACAGCACCATGCATGACCAGGGATGCCACAGTGAATGTGTGACAAGGGAATTAGAGTATCTGGAAGGGAAAATCGCCCGGATGTCCGACAGACTGGAGGATACACTTCTGATCGTGACAGCAGACCATGGGCATATAGATCTGTCGCATTATATTCTCACAGACTATCCGGACATATTGGAAATGCTGAGGCTTCCCATATCTGTGGAGGCCAGGGCAGCGGCCTTCTATGTGAAGGAGGAATTCAGGGAAGAATTTCCAAAAAGATTCCGCAGACATTTCGGAGAGGAGTTTCTGCTTTTCTCCGCCAAGGAGATGCGGGAGAAGCAGATATTCGGTGATGGGACACCCCGTGAAAGGTTTCGTGAACTGGCCGGTGATTTTCTGGCTGTGGCAACTGCGGATAAGGGATTTGCCTGGTCCAGAAATCTGCCCATGTTTCGATCAAACCATGCGGGCATGACAGAACAGGAAATGATGGTACCGCTCATTGTAGTGGAAAAGCAATAATTTCTGATATAACAGGAAAAAGGACATGCTGATGACCCAAAAAACGTTGTCAGCATGTCCTTTTTTTGCTGCTGTGAAACCTTTCCGGATCTCACAGCAGCCATTTTTATACAGCAGCTTTAATAGCTGTCATTGTGCAGCAGTTCGTGCTCTTTTCCTTTTAACAGAGTATCATACAGAGACATAACCAGCGGGTTCTCATCCGCCTTGCGGATACTGGTCACATTGTCTGCTTTGTAGAGGCCGTCTTTTCTGGCCGCTTTTGTGCGGTCTCCGGCTCTCGGCGGCTGTCCGCCTCCCATGATACATCCGCGGCGGCATGCCATAATCTCCACAATGTGGTAGTGGGCTTCGCCGCTCTTGATCTTTTCCATAACCTTCTGTGCATTGGCCAGGCCGCTGGCAACACATACATTCAGCGGAATACCTTTGTAGGTGACAGAGAATTCCTTGATACCCTCTTCACCGCGGGCACCTGTCTCAGCTACGGTATCCATGGTTGCCTTGTCGTGTTTGTCTGCAAAACGGCGGAGCATGGCTTCTGTCACACCGCCGGTTACGCCGAAGATAACACCGGCGCCGGAACCAAAGCCGAATGGCATGTCGCAGGCTTCCGGAATCAGAGTCGGGAACTCAATGCCGGAGTTTTTGATCATACGGATCAATTCTGTTGTTGTGATGACAATATCCGTGTTCTGCTCTCCGTGGGTAAAGCTGTTTGGACGGATGGCCTCCATCTTCTTGGCTGTACACGGCATGATGGACACAACAACGGTCTTCTTGCCCTGGTTTTTCTCATATCCCCTGTAGTATTCCTTGATGACTGCGGAGAACATTTCCTGAGGAGAACGGCAGGTAGAAAGATTGTCTTTGTATTCCGGATACTGGTCACAGAGGAATTTCACCCATGCCGGACAGCAGGAGGTGAAAAGAGGAAGCTTGGAACTGTCTCCCAGACGCTCCAGGAATTCCTTGGATTCTTCCATGATGGTTAAGTCCGCACTGAACGCGGTATCGTAAACTTCATCAAATCCCATGCGGTGCAGAACGGCTACCAGTTTGCCCATAACACTGTTTCCCTTGTCCAGGCCAAAGGCATCGCCGACTGCCACACGTACGGCAGGCGCTACCTGAGCCACAACTCTTGTATTCGGATCAGCAATCGCTTCCCATACTTCGTCCATATGGGTCTTGATGCTGATCGCGCCGGTAGGACAGTAAATACGGCACTGACCGCAGCTTACGCAGTCGGTCTCTGCCAGAGTCTTGTTAAAGGCCGGCATTGCCATGGCGTCTGTTCCTCGGAACGCGAAGCCTAAGACGCCCAGTCCCTGAATCTCGGAACAGGCACGCACACAGTCGCCGCAGAGAATACATTTGTTGGGGTCCCTGACAATGGAGGGAGAGCTGGTATCCAGCGGACGGATTTCCCTTGTGTTCTGGAAACGCACATCCGTAATATTCATTCTGTGGGCCAGATCCTGCAGTACGCACTCGCCGCTCTTTACACAGGTGGTACAGTCACGGCAGTGGGCGGAGAGCAGAAGCTCCACAATCAGTTTTCTGTATTTTTTGATCCTTCCGGAATTGGTATAGATGACCATTCCATCTCTGGGAACCTCTGAGCAGGAGGCAAAGGTACGTCCCCTGTCATCCTCCACAGTACAGAGCCGGCAGGCGCCGAAGGTGGAAACCTCAGAGTGATAGCAGAGTGTCGGAAGATTGATCCCGGCTTTCCGGATGACGGAAAGCACATTTTTTTCGTCGGTAAATTCAACTTTTCTACCGTCAATCGTCATAAATCCCATATTAAAACCCTCCTATGCTTCCACGTAAATGGCATCAAAGGCACAGTTGTCTTTGCAGGCACCGCACTTGATACACAATTCGTTGTCAATATTATAAGCTTGCTTGCGCACACCGGTGATGGCACCAACCGGGCAGTTCTTGGCACATTTACCGCAGCCTTTACAGAACTCAGGATTGATGACAAAGCGGCGCATAGCAGTACAGCATTTGGCAGCGCATTTGTGGTCTAAAATGTGCTCCTCATACTCATTTCGGAAGGTCTTTAATGTGCTGATAACAGGAAGCGGAGCACTCTTTCCGAGTCCGCACAGAGCCATATTCTTAACCATGGCTGCCAGCTCTTCCAGGGTATCCAGATCCTCGATGACGCCTTTGCCGTCTACGATGCGTTCCAGGATCTCCAGCATACGTTTGGTTCCTTCACGGCAGGGAACACACTTTCCGCAGGATTCCCTCTGGGTAAAGCTCATGAAGAAACGGGCAACCTCTACCATACAGGTGTTCTCGTCCATGACAACCAGTCCGCCGGAACCCATGATGGCATCGTATTTTTTTACACTGTCAAAATCCAGACCTACATCCAGATGCTCCGCCGTAAGACATCCGCCGGAGGGACCGCCGATCTGTACGGCTTTGAATTCTCCGCCTCCCTTGATGCCGCCGCCGATATCATAGATCATCTCGCGCAGGGTAGTTCCCATGGGAACCTCAATGAGGCCTGTGTTCTCAATGGAGCCGGTGATGGAGAAGGTCTTCGTTCCGGGACTTCCCTCTGTTCCGATGGTGCGGAACCAGTCAGCACCCTTCATGACGATACCGGGCACATTGGCGAAGGTCTCCACATTGTTCAGGACTGTGGGTTTGGCCCAGAGTCCCTGGTCTACGGTTCTTGGCGGTTTAACACGGGGCATACCTCTGTCACCTTCGATGGAAGCGGTCAGGGCAGAACCTTCACCGCAGACGAATGCACCGGCACCGCGGTTGATATGCATATGGAAGCAGAAATCTGTTCCCAGAATGTTATCTCCGAGCAGGCCCTTTTCCTCAGCCTGTGCAATGGCGTGGGTGAGCCGCTCTACAGAGAGGGGGTATTCCGCACGTACATAGATATAACCGTCCTGTGCATTCACTGCATAGGCGGCTATGGTCATACCTTCGATCAGACGGTAGGGGTCACCTTCCATAACGCTTCCATCCATGAATGCGCCCGGGTCACCCTCGTCGCCGTTACAGACAACATAGTGTTCTTTTACATCTGTGTGGGCAGCTACCTGTTTCCATTTCTTTCCGGTGGGGAATCCGCCGCCGCCTCTTCCGCGCAGGCCGGATTTGTCCACTTCGTCGATGACATCTCTCGGAGACATGTCAAAGATGGCTTTTGACAGGGCACTGTAACCGCCGGATGCTATGTATTCGTCCAGAGACTCCGCGTCAAAACGTCCGCAGTTTTCCAGAGTGATCCTGGTCTGCTTTGCAATGAAGGGGATGTCATCCGGTGTGGGGAAGGAGTCCTCGCCTTTTTTGTAGAACAGGCGTTCCACAGGTTCTTTGTTCAGGACTGTGCGTTTGAAGATCTCTTCACAGTCGTCCATCTGAACCTTTACATATTGATAATGCAGGGGCTCGATTCTCATCAGGGGTCCCAGTTCGCAGATACCCTGGCAGCCTGTCTTCACAACTCCGATGTGAGGAACATGGCCGTCAAATTCTACGGAAACACCGGGCATGTCTTTACAGAGTTCCTGCATTTTTTCGTAGATTTTCTGTGAGCCGGTAGCAACACAGCCGGTTCCGGCGCAGATCAGGATACGGCATTCATAAGAATCAATCTGTTTTTGTGCAGCCTCCTGCTCTCTTTTCAGAGCCTCTCTGTTTTCGATAATCATACGCTATCACCTCTCAATTCTGTGAGTAATTCCAATGCTTTTTCCGGCGTCATAGTGGGGTGTACTTCATTGTTCACGGTGAGTGTAGGAGCCAGCCCGCAGGCACCCAGGCAGGAAACAGTCTCCACAGTGAAAAGCATATCGTCTGTGGTATGTTTTTTCTTGCTCAGGCCCAGCTCTTTTTGAAGGGCTTCCAGAATGGGCATGGATTTGCGGACATGGCAGGCAGTTCCGTCACAGACTTTGATAATGTATTTTCCCTTGGGTTCAAAGGAAAAGTTTTCGTAAAATGTGGCAACACTGTAGGCTTTGGCCTCTTTTACCCCAATCTCTTTTGCCACGTAGGTCAGTAGTTCGCCTGGCAGATAACGGTATTCTGCCTGAATGTCCTGCATGATGGGAATCAGTGCACTTGGCTTGCGGCCGTAATGGCTGATGATTTCGTCCGTCTTCTGGTAGTAGCTCTTGTCAAGCATTCAGATACCTCCTTTAGATTTAATCATTCATGACAACAGTAAATTCACCGCAGGTGATTTCTGTTGCCTACAGTACACTTCCGCATGTGCTTTGGGTATTTTTGCACATATACCTGTTCCCCTAATTATATAATGCCGGGAGGAAATACACAATAAATATTTTGAAAAAAACACGGAAATATACAAATTGGTTAATGGTAATATCCGCGTCAGCGCATATTTTATATTTTGCAGCGGCAGGATGTTCGGATGATCCAAATACGGAATGTCTTTCAGGCTGCTCCGTCAGGGATTAAAAAGGATCATATGCAGTATTGCGGTCTCATTGCCGGTATTTTTATAGGAATGGACAGTATCGGCCCTAAATCGTATGCTTTCGCCCTTTTCGACCATAAATCTCTGGCTGTCAGCATGAATTTCGATTTTGCCCGAGAAGACAGTGATAAATTCAGTGGTTCCCTTTAAGTGCGGTTCGGATTCCCAATAACTCCCCTGGTCTAATTCCAGATAATAGACTGCAAATCTACGGTTCTCGTTATCCGGGAAAAGGGAGTAGTTTTTTACTTTTCCGTCATCTTCAAGCAATGGCTGCACTTCAGATGTTTTTACGATCTCATATGGACTCTTTGGGCGAACGGTCAATGCGTCAAATGGTACTTTCATTCCATTTGAAATTTTCCATAATGTAGAAAGCGTCGGGTTTCCGTCACCGCGTTCGATCTGCGCAAGCATACTCTTACTGACACCGCTTAATTTTGCAAGCTCGTCCATGCTTAATTTCTTTTCTTCACGCAATCGTTTAATATTTTTAGCAACTATTGTATTCATTGAATCCATGATATGGTTCTCCTCTCTTGACAATATAATGCACATGATGTATTATTATATCGTACTAGTGCGATATAATAACTGTTTTGTATCATTATACGATTTCAGCTTGGGCTTGTAAAGAGGAAAGGAGATATGTCTATGATTCTAAATCTTGAAGAAGAAGGTGAAATGTTCAAAGAATACAACAAAGGTGACTGCTCAAAATGCTGTGAGGTTCTTCTGCGGACATACGGTAGAAATGAGCAATAGAAAGGATGCATTATGTTCCGTTTATACGATTTTCTGATTTATTGTTTTATTACGGCTTACACACCGGGTGCCAACAATCTGCTTTCCATGAGTAATGCCATACGGCTGGGATTTCGCCGAAGCATTCGCTTTAACTTGGGCATACTGGCCGGATTTGCAGTCGTTATGTCTGTTTGCACCGTCTTCAGCGCAACACTCTATTCCTTTCTTCCTAAGGTAAAGATGGTCATGCAGATCCTGGGCGCTGCTTATATGCTGTACCTTGCATGGAAGGTCTGGAAGAGTTCTGCGGAGGTAAATACGGAAGGCGGGAAGGAGGCTGGTTTTATTTCCGGCATGGTACTGCAATTTATCAATCCTAAAATTTACATTTACGCAATCACGGCAATGTCGCTTTATATCCTGCCGGTTTATCATTCCGGCACGGCACTGGCCGGATTTACTGCCGTACTGTCTCTGATCGGTGCTTCCGGTTCTTTTATATGGGCGCTTTTCGGGGCGGCATTTTGTAAATTCTTCTCCAGACATACGAAGCTGGTAAACGCTGTTATGGCTCTTTTACTTATTTACTGCGCTGTTTCTTTGTTTCTTTGATCCTTTGTCCGTGGTCCCGATGAGCAAATATCCGTGAAGAGGAAGAGATGCGAAAAGGTTAAAACGGAGCGGCAAAATGCAGTGTGGCAGGGGCACCGGACGGAGGGAAAAGAGTGCGCCTGTTTTCATTGACAAAGAAGAACTGCCTGTGCTAGTATCAAACATAACCAGTTACCCTTTGGGCATTCCCAGGCGCCGGGAAGCCGCAGGATTTTTGAAAAGGTAACGAAATACGAATTGCAGTCGGAAAACCAGCAGTCAGAAAAGGAGAATTGACATGGCATTTTATTATGAGGAGCCGTCCAGAACATTTAGCGAATATCTTCTGATTCCGGGGTATTCGTCCACACATTGTGTGCCGTCCAAAGTGGATCTGAAAACACCTCTGGTGAAATACAAAAAAGGGGAGGAACCGGCACTGACTATCAACATTCCCATGGTCTCTGCAATCATGCAGTCTGTCTCAGATGACAATCTGGCCGTAGCCCTTGCCCAGGAGGGCGGTATTTCCTTTATCTACGGTTCCCAGCCGGTTGAAAAGCAGGCGGAGATGGTGGAAAAGGTAAAACGTTACCGTGCCGGTTTCGTGGTCAGTGACTCTAACGTGTCGCCGGAGATGACCCTTCAGGATGTGCTTCGTCTTACGGAACAGACGGGCCACTCTACCATAGCTGTCACGGAGGATGGTTCACCGGGGGGAAAGCTGCTCGGCATTGTCACCAATAAGGATTACCGGGTAAGCCGCATGAACCTGGACTTAAAGGTAAAAGAATTTATGACAAAACTGGACGACCTTGTATATGCAGACGAGGAGACGACTCTGAAGGAGGCCAATGACATCATCTGGGAGCACAAGATAAACTGTCTGCCTCTTGTGAATAAGAACCGGGAACTGGTGTATCTTGTTTTCAGGAAGGATTACGATACACACAAGAAAAATGAAAATGAACTGATTGACAGCCATAAGCGCTACATGGTAGGGGCAGGAATCAACACCAGGGATTACGAGACGCGTGTTCCGGCACTGATCGGGGCGGGAGCCGATATTCTGTGTATTGACAGCTCGGAAGGCTTTTCAGAGTGGCAGAAGATCACGATTGACTATATCAGGAAAAATTATGGAAATGATGTAAAGGTAGGTGCCGGAAATGTGGTGGACGCGGAAGGATTCCGCTTCCTGGCTGAGGCAGGGGCTGACTTTGTCAAGGTGGGAATCGGCGGCGGTGCTATCTGTATTACCCGCGAACAGAAAGGCATCGGCAGAGGACAGGCCACTGCATTGATCGAGGTGGCAAAGGCCAGGGATGCGTATTTTGAAGAGACGGGAATCTATATTCCCATCTGCTCTGACGGCGGAATCGTCCACGATTATCATATTACCCTGGCGCTGGCTATGGGTGCTGACTTTATTATGCTGGGAAGGTATTTTGCCAGATTTGACGAAAGCCCTACCAAGAAGGTTAATATCAACGGCAGCTATATGAAGGAATACTGGGGTGAGGGCAGCGCGCGGGCCAGAAACTGGCAGCGGTATGATATGGGAGGCGAGAAAAAACTTTCTTTTGAGGAAGGTGTGGATTCTCTGGTACCCTATGCAGGAAGTCTGAAGGATAATGTAAACCTGACTCTGAGCAAGGTCCGCTCTACTATGTGCAACTGCGGAGCGCTCACCATTCCGGAGCTTCAGGAAAAAGCTAAGATCACACTGGTTTCCGCTACAAGTATTGTTGAGGGCGGCGCACATGATGTGTTGCTGCGGGATCAGAGATAAATTTATGAGACAGATTCTGTAAAAGAGGGGGTTCTGATGACGGAACCTGCTTTTGCGGAATCTGTTTTTTTCTGGTATCGCGCGCCGTTTTCATCCAAGGTTTACTTTTTAACGCTTTAATGATAAAATGTAACAAAAGGAGGGTGTTTTATGTCTGACAAATTATATGAATTGATGGATTGGCCGGAAATAGAGGCTGTTGTATATTCTGAGGAAAGCGAACCGCGCCGTATTTTGGGACCGAGAGTGACAGAAGACGGTATTTTGATCCAGTGTTTTGTGCCGGGCGCTGTGCAGGCAAGAATTCTGCTCACAAAGGAAAAAGAGACTTACGATATGGTCATGGAGGATGAGGCAGGCTTTTTCGCTGTGCTGATTCCGGGAAATAAAATACCGAAATATAAAGTGGAAATCCAGGATGGGGAAGGAAACAAAAAACAGTTTTATGATCCCTATGCTTTTACATCTAAAATCAGCCTTGACGAGGAACAGCAGTTCTGTGCAGGCATCTGTTATGATATCTATGAAAAACTGGGCGCGCATACCATGACGATCAATGGTGTGTCCGGTGTGTATTTTGCAGTCTGGGCACCGAATGCGATTCGTGTTTCCGTGGTTGGTGATTTTAACCACTGGGATGGCAGGGCGCATCAGATGAACCGCCTGGCTGTGTCAGGGATTTTTGAGATATTTATACCCGGGATCAAACCGGGCGCCTTATATAAATATGAGATCAAGGCAAAAGGTTCCCTGGTATACTTAAAGGCAGATCCCTACGGAAACCAGGCGGAGCTGCGTCCGAAAACAGCCTCCATAGTAGCAGATCTGAACCATTACCGTTGGCAGGATGACCAGTGGTTAAAAGACAGGAAACGTGTCAATGACGAGAAGAAGCCCATGCTGGTCTATGAGATGCATCTCGGTTCCTGGATAAAACCTGAGGAAGAGGGAAAACTGTTCTGTAATTACCGGGATATCGCGCCAAAGCTTGCTGAGTATTTAAAGGATATGGGTTACACACATGTGGAGCTTATGCCGGTTATGGAACATCCCTTTGACGCCTCCTGGGGATATCAGGTGACAGGATATTATGCGCCTACCAGCAGATACGGCACCTGTGAGGATTTTATGTATTTCATGGATTATCTGCATCAGCAGGGCATCGGTGTGATCCTTGACTGGGTACCGGCACATTTTCCGAAAGATACCCCGGGACTTCCGAATTTTGACGGCACCTGTCTGTATGAGCATTTAGACCCGAGACAGGGTATGCATCCCCATTGGGGAACACTGATCTACAATTACGGAAGGCCGCAGGTTAGAAATTTCCTTATTTCCAATGCACTTTTCTGGGTAGAGAAATTCCATGCAGATGGTATCCGTATGGACGCGGTGGCTTCCATGCTGTATCTGGATTACGGAAAGAATGACGGGGAATGGGTTCCAAACATTTACGGCGGCAATGAGAATCTGGAAGCCATAGAATTTTTAAAACATTTGAATTCCATTTTTAAGAAGAGACATCCGGATGCACTTCTCATAGCAGAGGAATCCACGGCATGGCCTAAGATCACGGGCAGCATTGAGGATGACGGCCTGGGCTTTGATATGAAGTGGAATATGGGCTGGATGAATGACTTTATTGACTATATGAAAAAGGATCCGCTGTTCAGAGGCGGTGCCCACGATGAGCTTACATTCAGTATGGTGTATGCCTACAGTGAAAAGTTCCTTTTAAGTCTGTCACACGATGAGGTGGTGCATTTAAAAGGCTCCCTTCTTATGAAAATGCCGGGTGACAAGGAGCAGAAGTTCGCGAATCTCCGTGCTGCCTATGGATTTATGGCTGTTCATCCCGGCAAGAAGCTGTTGTTCATGGGACAGGAGTTTGCCCAGGAGAGAGAGTGGTCTGAGGAGAGAAGCCTTGACTGGGAGCTTCTGGAACAGCCGGATCATCAGCAGTTTAAAAATTATGTGAAGGCACTCTGGAACTTCTATAAGGAACAGCCGGCTCTGTATGAGATGGATTACGATACAGAGGGATTTGAGTGGATCAACCACATGGAATCCGAGAAAAATATGCTGACCTTTATCAGGAAGACGAAAAAGAAAGAGGAGCTGCTGGTGATCGTGTGCAATTTCTCACCTCTTTCGTACGAAAAATACCAGATGGGCGTTCCGTATCCGGGCAAATATAAAGAAATCTTCAACAGTGATGCCGCAGAATTCGGCGGAACCGGCGTGAGAAATGCCAGAGCAAAATCCTCCAAACGGGCAGAGCATGACGAGAGAAAGAATTCTATCGTTATTGATGTTGCGCCGTTGTCTGTACAGATATTCTCCTACATAAAAGAGGAGAAAAAGACGACAGCAAAGACCGGTGCAAAGAAAACCGTGAAGGAGACAACGTCTGCAAAATCTGCGGAAAAGGGTAAAACCAGGGCTGCCAGAGCAGAAAAGGCTGCTGAGAGCCGGGAAAATCCTGCAGTTTCAAAAGTCCGGGCAGAGTTAGAGCAGAAGATCGAAGAAGAGCGTAAAAAGGAGCTGGAGCAGCAGGCGCTGAGTATCGCGGCGGCAGCAGAGGCTGTCAAAGCGGATGCGGTATCCAAAAAGGAGACAGGAACAGGCGCCGAGGCGGAAAACACCGGGACGAATGCAAAGAGCAGTAAGGCTGAGGCAGGAAAGAACGACAAGGCGCTGACAGCAAAAGCCGGGGCTAAAAAAACAGCATCCAAGAAGACAGCAGGAACAAGAGCAAAAAAGGCGGCAGCCAAAACGGGAACAGAGAAGGCAGCCGGGGCTAAGGCTAAAAAAGCTGCAGTCGGGACAGCGGCTGAGAAAGTAGAAGTGAAAGCGGAAGCTGAAAAAACCATGGCAAAGCCGGAGAATGAGAAGATAGAGGCAAAGCCGGAAGCTAAAAAGATAGAGGCAAAGCCAGACGCTAAAAAGATAGCGGCAAAGCCGGAAGCTGAAAAAATAGAGGCAAAGCCAGACGCTAAAAAGATAGCAGCAAAGCCGGAAGCTGAAAAAATAGAGGCAAAGCCAGACGCTAAAAAGATAGAGGCAAAGCCGGACGCGGAGAAGATAGAAGCGAGGCCGGAAGCTAAAAAGATAGAGGCAAAGCCGGACGCGGAGAAGATAGAAGCCAAGCCGGAAGCTAAAAAGATAGCGGCAAAGCCGGATGCAGAGAAGATAGAAGCGAAGCCGGAAGCTGAAAAGATAGCAGCAAAACCGGAAGCGGAGAAGATAGAAGCCAAGCCGGAAGCTGAAAAGATAACAGCAAAGCCAGAGGCCGAGAAAATAGCAGCAAAACCGGAAGCCGGCAAAACAGCTTCCAAAAAGGGAACAACGAGAAAGACGACCGGAAAAAAATAAGGATGAACTAAATGACAGGAATTTTGGCAAAAAGCATTAACCTAGAAAAAATCTGGAACCACATCAGTGCCCAGATTCCCGCTGTGGAAGCTTTCGCATGGAAAGTGATCCTGGCGATCGTCATCTATTTTATAGCCAGCAAGGTGATCGTCAAGATATGTGCCTTTATACGGGCAGCCATGAACAAAGCAGGTGCAGACACCGGCGTAATCCAGTTTTTGACTTCTTTTGTAAAAACGGCCCTGTATTTCCTGCTGATCGTAAGTATTGCGGTCCGTTTTGGAATTAAGGAATCCTCCATTGCGGCATTACTGGCATCCGGAGGTGTAGCGATTGGTCTGGCACTGCAGGGCGGTCTGTCAAACCTGGCAGGCGGAGTGATCATTATGCTTCTAAGGCCCTTTACAGTGGGAGACTACATTATAGAGAACACCAACAGCCAGGAAGGGACCGTGGTGAAAATTGATCTGTTTTATACCACACTCTCTACCGTGGACAACAGAAGGATTACCATACCAAACGGAAACATTACCAATTCCAGCATTGTGAATGTGACATCTCAGGACAAGCGGAAACTGGAGATCAAGGTGATGATCGGCTACCAGTCGGATCTGAAAAAGGCTAAAGGAATACTGGAAACGCTGCTCCATGCAGATCCTGCCATTATGTCGGAGCAGGAGATGCTGGTGTTTGTGGATGAACTGGCAGATGATGGTGTGATCCTGGGACTCCGGGCATGGGTGAAGACAGAAGACTACTGGCCTGCAAAATGGAGGCTGAACGAGGAGATTAAACTGACATTTGACGAGGAAGACATTGATATTCCATATCCGCAGCTTGATGTGCATATCAAGTCCGGATTGCCGGAAACTTTCGGCAGAGAGGAGCGCAGCCTATGAAACACAGAAAAATATGTCTTGCCATCCTGCTGGGCGCTGTCCTGATATTTGGCGCGGCCGGATGCAGCAATGCCAAGGATACAGACGCGAAAACCCAGACAGAGGCAAAAGAAGAGCAAAAGGACAGCGGCCAGGAAAACAAAGAAACCTCAGATAAGGAGTCAAAAAAAGAGGACACCAAGACAGATAAGAAAGAAAATACGGAAGCAAAAGAGAATCCGGATGAGACAGCAAAGAAAGACACAGAAAAAGATGCGGATAAGAACAGTGCTGATACACAGGAACCTGAGGAGGAGAACACCCCGGTCCAGGCAGGCCAGGCTTTTATCTATGTTCCCGATGACAATGCAGAGGGCTGGAATGTCAATCAGGTAGAGATTGCACAGGTGACAGCAGATGCCCTGATTGGCCAGCTTGTGGGCGCCGGCGTTCTGACGGACAGCATTACAGTCCAGAATTTTGAGGAGACAGAGGAGGAGGGGCAGTATGTCCTGAAACTGGATCTGTCCTCCAATTTTAAAGACAGTGTCCGTTCCATGGGGACTGCCGGAGAGATTCTTACCATTGGTGCAGTGGTCAATTCTTTTCTGGACACCTTTCAGGCGGAAGCAATCCAGATTACCGTGGACGGTGGTACACTGGAGACAGGCCACGAGGTTTATGAGGGCTATATGACACATATGGATTATCAGTAACTACAGGTGCAGCGCCGGGGATATTCCGGCTGCTGCATTTTCAGATTGGATGGGAGTGGTTGGCTATGAAAAAACTATTTGAACCATTACAGATAAAAAATGTGCAGATAAAAAACAGAATTTGTTTTCCGCCGGTGGTATGCTATGCCTGGGGTTCCCGGGACGGCTATGTGTCACCGGAAAATGTGGAACATTACAGAAATGTGGCAAAAGGACAGACCGGCCTGATCATACAGGAGGCTACCTGTGTGGATAAGAACGGAAAGCTTGCCGAAAATCAGCTGGGCATCTGGGAGGACGGCCAGATCCAGGGACTTTCCCGGATCGTGGACGCAGTACACGGGGAAGGATGCCCCATCTTTATCCAGATCCATCATGCCGGTGTCTCAGGTCTGGATGGTGAGCTTGCCTGTCCCAGTGACTACAGCTTCTATAAAGATGGGGTCAAAAAAACAGGAAAAGAACTGACAACCGAGGAAATACATAAGATTCAGCAGGAATTTACAGACGCGGCAGTCCGTGCCTGGAAAGCAGGCTATGACGGTGTGGAACTGCACGGATGCCATCAGTACCTGATGTGTGAATTTTTTAACCGCTGGGTGAACCGCAGGCAGGACGCATACGGGGAACACGGAGAACGGTTCGCAGTGGAAATCCTGCGGGCCATTAGGGAAAGGGTGCCGGAGGATTTTGTGGTGGGAATCCGTCTGGGCGGATTTGAGCCAAGGCTGGAGGACGGAATCCGGCATGCCAGGATACTGGAAAAGGAGGGCATAGATTTTATTGATGTGTCCTATGGCTTTTCCGGTGAAGATGACCCGAAAGCACCGGTGGATTTTCCATATGAAAAATGTATCTACGCGGCAGCGGAGATCAAGCGTGCCGTGTCCGTTCCTGTATTTGCGGTAAATGGTATCACAAGCCCACAGATGGCCCAGGACGTATTGGAGCGCACCGATGTGGATATGATCGACATTGCGCGGGGGATCATTGTGAATTATAATTGGGCTAAAGATGCCATAGAAGGCCGGGATACAGGGAAATGTCTGCACTGCAGGCGCTGTCTGTGGTGCGAGAATCCGGAAACCTGTGCCGGCAGAAAAGTCCTTAAGAAAAATCTGAGAAGAAAAAAGGAATTTATAGACAATTTATAATTTTTAAGAGTCAGGAAATATCTATTTGTCTGTCATCGTGCTATTATTAATATATCGTAAAAATGAGAGAGGATGATACCACATGAAGACGCAGGTATTGTATAAGAGCAGAACGGGCAACACGGAAAAGCTGGCAAAGGCCATATTTGCAGCAGTTCCGGGCTCGGATAAGGACATTGCCCGGCTGGACGGGCAGACAGACTATGATATGGCGGACATTTATTTTATCGGTTTCTGGACAGACAGAGGAAGCGCCAGCGTAGAAGTGCTGGATTATCTGGGCTCCCTGCAGGGAAAGAAGATCGCATTGTTCGGCACCTGCGGAATGGGAGAAAGCCCGGAGTATTTTAAGAAGATTGAGGAGAACATCCGGGTTTTCATAGAGGATGACAATGAATATCTGGGCGCATTTATCTGCCAGGGCAAAATGCCGATTCAGGTCAGGGAAAAATACAACCGTATGAGAAACGGGGATAATGACAGGCAGATTGACACCATGATACGGAATTTTGATATGGCCATGCTGCATCCTGATATGGATGATCTGGAGCATGCGGCACAGTTTGTGAGCAAAATATATGAATCATTAGAGAAGGATGGGAATTAAGAATCATGAAAGAAAAATTTGCAAGGTTTATGGCAGGACGCTACGGCACAGACAGGCTGAACCAGTTTATGCTGATCGTACTTCTGGTCTGTGCTGTCATCAATATGTTCATCAGAAATGGATATGTTTCCATGCTGCTGACTTCCTGGGAGATTCTGCTGATCGTTTTTATTTACATCAGAATGTTTTCAAGAAATCTCACGAAACGTTATGCTGAGAATCAGAAGTATCTGGCTGTGGAGAACAAGGTACGCCATTTTTTCGGACAGAAAAAATATATCCAGCAGCAGAGAAAGGATTACCACATTTATTCCTGCCCAAACTGCAAGCAGAAGATTCGTATTCCGAAGGGAAAAGGCAAGGTAAGCGTGCGCTGTCCAAAATGTGGGACAGAATTTGTAAAAAATAGTTGAAATTTTCTCAAAATCGTGTATAATATCACTTGTGTGTGAAACACAAGCTGGAATAGCTCAGTCGGTAGAGCACTTCACTCGTAATGAAGGGGTCGTGAGTTCGAGTCTCATTTCCAGCTTTTCAGAATCCCGCAGATATGCGGGATTCTTTGTCTTTTCAGAGCTAAAAGCGCAAGGTCCTATAGCAGGACTTTACGCTTTCTTTGTTTTTCAGCGGGTTACACATTCGCCAATACTGCTCACAGCCAGCCGATATTTTAATAACAGAGAATAAAATGGATAAAATACATCTGAATTGCCCGCCGGGAATTGACAACGCCGAACATTTGTGCCATTATATACCAGAGATAGTTTAACAAATAACAATGTTAAGATTAGAAAAGGACACTACATGAACGATATACGACACCTGCAAGAAACTCCCGCGGATTCTGCAGTGGCAGATGCGGGAAAAGAGACGTTACTGGAACTTAAGGGGATAAGCAAGAGCTTCGGGACCACAGACGTGCTCAAAGATATTGACCTTTCGATAGAAAGAGGAGAATTCATCACATTCTTAGGCGCTTCCGGCTGCGGAAAAACCACAACTCTGCGTATCATTGCCGGGCTGGAAATGCCGGACAAAGGCCAGGTGATTCTGGAAGGCCGGGATGTGACCATGCTGGAACCCCATCAGAGGGATGTGAATACAGTGTTTCAGAATTATGCCCTGTTTCCCCATATGAATGTGGAGGCAAACATCGGCTATGGCCTGAGAATCCGTAAGGTTCCAAAAAATGAAATCAGGGAAAAAGTAAAGAAAATGCTGGATCTGGTTCAGCTCTCCGGCTATGAAAAGCGTATGCCATCAGAACTGTCAGGCGGGCAGAAGCAGAGGGTTGCCATTGCCCGCTCCCTGATCAACAGCCCAAAACTCCTGCTTTTGGATGAGCCTCTGGGCGCCCTTGATCTGAAGCTCAGAAGGGCTATGCAGACAGAGCTGAAGCGGCTTCAGAAGAAGCTGGGCATTACCTTCCTGTACATAACACATGACCAGGAGGAGGCAATCAACATGTCAGACCGTATTGTGGTCATGCGTGACGGTCAGTTTGAACAGATCGGTACCCCGGATGAGATCTATAACCGCCCGAAGACCAGCTATGTGGCTGACTTTGTGGGCAATGCCAATATAATCTCCGGTGTTGTGGAGCATATAGGGGAGGAGCTTACGGATATCCGGGTGAACAACTGCCTTATCACAGCAGGGACGGCGGACGGCCTGAAAAAAGGCGGCAGGGCTGTGGTAGCTGTGAGAAGGGAAAATATCAAAGTCTGCCGCGAGTGTAAAAAAGGCCTTCCTGCAGTGATAACCGATAAATCCTTTAATGCAGGACAGCTCCACATGGCCTTTAAACTGGAGGACGGCAGGGAAGTGGTTGCCAGCCATTACGGCATAGATACAGATCTGACGGTGGACCAGAAGGTCTGTGTGGGATGGGAGCCGCAGCACGCTGTCTTTGTGGATCTGGAAGATACACAGGAGGCGTGAGGATGGAGAAAAAGAAAAGATCAGGACTGTTTCTGACGGTTGCACCCCTCTATATCTTCACCCTTGTCTTTGTGGCAGGACCGCTGCTCTACATGATAGCCCTGAGCTTTGCCACAAACAGTGACGGATGGGGGACCCTGTGGAAATTTACCCTGGAAAATTATAAGAAGATCGCAGATCCTGTTTACCTGAAGAGCTTTTCCCAGTCCTTCCAGCTTGCGTTTACCAGCACCATCTGTATCACGCTGCTGGGATATCCCTTTGGCTATTTTATGGCAAAACAGTCGGCAAAATGGAAGAAGAGGATCATGCTGCTGATCATGGTGCCTTTCTGGACCAGTTCCCTGATCCGTATGTACGGATGGATCATCCTGCTCCAGGCAAAAGGCGTGTTCAATACGCTGCTTGTGAAGCTGGGCATCATTGAGGAACCGCTGAAAATCCTCTACTCCTATCCTGCAGTTGTCATTGGCATGATTTACGCGCTGCTGCCTTTTATGGTGCTCTCCGTGTATTCCAGCGTGGAAAAAATGGACTGGTCTTTGGTGGAGGCTGCAAGAGATCTGGGGGCCAGCCGGGCCAAGGCATTTTTGACGATTACGCTGAAGCTGACGCTGCCCGGACTTTTGACGGGTGTGATCCTGTCCTTTGTGCCGTCCATGGGACTGTTTTTCATTGCGGATATTCTGGGCGGAAATAAAATCGTTCTGGTGGGCAGTGTGATCCAGGATCAGCTCACAAGAGGAAGCAACTGGCCCTTTGCGGCAGCGCTTGCCGTGGTACTTATGGTCCTGACTTCCATTATGATTTATCTGTACCGGAAAATTACCCACGTGAAAGATTTGGAGGGATTCTTTTGAGAAAAAAACATAAGCTGTCAGGCATTTATCTGGCCGTCCTGCTGCTCGTCATGTATCTCCCCATTGTGATGGTGGTGATATTTTCCTTTAATGAGTCCAAGCTCACAGCCAGCTTTACAGGATTTTCCCTGAAATGGTATGAAACACTCTGGCATGACAGAGATATTAAGGAAGCGCTGTTCAACAGCATACTTCTGGGCGTTATAAGCTGCGCCATCTCTGCAGTCATCGGAACTCTGGGTGCTGTGGGCATGGCCCGGGCGGATTATAAGACAAAAGGCATGATGGAGTATCTGTCCACAGTTCCCATCATGATACCCGAGATCATTCTGGGCATGGTATTTCTTGCCTTTTTCTCCTTATTAAACCTGCCTTTTGGTATGACAACCCTGGTAATTGCACATACTACTTTTTGTATCCCCTATATATTTATGATGGTAAAGGCCAGGCTTGTGGGAATTGACCGGTCTTTGGAGGAGGCAGCCCGGGATTTGGGCGCATCCCAGATCAGGACGTTCTTTGACATAACGCTGCCGCTCATTATGCCGGCGGTTCTGTCCGGAAGTCTGCTGGCGTTTGCCATGTCTTTTGATGATGTGGTCATCAGTATTTTTGTAAACGGTCCAAGGCTCAATACGCTTCCGGTAAAGGTTTACACCCAGCTTAAGACAGGGGTGACACCGGAGATCAATGCGCTTTGTACCATAATTTTAGCGGCCATCGTACTGGTTCTCGGCATTTCTTCCCTGGTGCAGAAACGGCAGGAACGCAGGCGGGGAGAACTTTCAGAAAGATGAGGTAGAAATATGAAGAAAAGATTAGCAGCCCTTACACTTTGTTTTGCAATGGCAGCCTCCATGCTTGCCGGATGTGGTGAAAAAGAGGAAGATGACAACAAAGAACTGGTACTCTACACCTGGGAGGGACTGTTCCCCCAGGAAGTGCTGGATGGCTTTGAGGAAGAGACAGGAATCAAGATCATCAGCTCCAACTTCGACACAAATGAAACCATGCTGGAAAAAATTCAGCAGACAGACGGAAAAGACTACGACATTGTTGTGGGCGATGATTATATCATTGAACAGATCGTGAAGAACGGTCTGGCAAAAAAACTGGACAAGACACAGATCAGCAATTTCGGCAATATCAATCCTCTGTATCAGAGCCAGTTTTATGATCCGGACAATGAATATACCGTTCCGCACGGGGCAGGTATTCCTCTGATCGTGTATGACCCTGCGCAGGTTGACTTTGAGATCAAGGGATATGAGGACCTGTGGAATCCAAAGCTTGAGGATAAGATCGCCATGATCGGCAGCTACCGGGCAGTCAATGGATTTGTGCTTCAGACTATGGGAAAATCCATGAATGAGGAAGATGTACAGGTCATCGAACAGGCAGGGGAAAAATTAAAAGAGCTGGCGCCGAATATCCGTATGATCCAGGACAGTGATACACAGAACGCACTGCTGAACGGAGAGGCCAGTGTTGCCTATCTGTATACTTCCCAGGTGACAGCAGCCCTGGCAGAGAATCCGGACCTGAAGGTGGTCTATCCGGAAGAGGGACTGGGCTTTGGCATTATGAACCTGTTTATTCCCAAAAACGCACCGGATGAACTGAACGCCTATAAATTCCTGAACTATATTCTGGAGCCGGAAAACGCGGCGAAATGTTTTGATGCTCTCGGATATTACTGTACTACAAATGCGGCGGATGATCTGGTAAATCCCAACCTGGTAGTGCCGGATTCCGTGAAAAAGGGCGAGATCGTACAGAATGTAAGCGCAGAAGCCAACGAGGCATATGAGAAAAACTGGACAGAATTCAAAGCTGCATGTGACTAAGGAAAAAGGAGGTACATACAATGCAGACAAAAGTGACAAGAGAACAAGCGCTGGAGCTTCTGAAAAAATACAACAAAGAGGAATTCCATATCCTACACGCTCTGACCGTGGAAGGCGTTATGCGCTGGTATGCCCGGGAGATGGGATACGGCGATGAGGCAGAGTTCTGGGCAATGGCAGGCCTGCTTCACGATGTGGACTTTGAGCAGTATCCGGAGGAGCACTGCAAAAAAGCGCCGGAGCTTCTTTCTGAGATCGATGCGGAGGAGGAGCTGGTACACGCGGTTGTGAGCCACGGATACGGCCTCTGCTCTGACGTGGAGCCGGAGCACCTGATGGAGAAAATCATGTTTGCTTCCGATGAGCTTACAGGCCTTATCTGGGCAGCGGCAAAAATGCGTCCCTCCAAAAGTGTCATGGACATGGAAGTCTCCAGTGTCAAGAAAAAATTCAAGGACAAGAGATTTGCCGCAGGCTGTTCCAGAGATGTGATAAAGGACGGCGCCGAGATGCTGGGATGGGAACTGACGGAATTATTTGATAAGACGATCCAGGCTATGCGTTCCTGTGAGGCTTCTGCTGCCCGGGAATGCGGGGAACTGGCAGCACAGTGATATGAAGGATAAATACAGTATGAATGCGGGCAAAAGGGATGCGGAAGCATCCTTTTTGCCTGCTTACCATTATTCACCCTGGAAAGAGGGAAGGACAAAAGAGGAACAGGAGGCTCTGCTTCTTGCGGAAGAGATGGAGATCGCGGATGGTGTGGAGGAGATTGGAAACTATACCTTCTACGGCTGCGGGAGGCTCAGAAGCCTCTCCTTTACAGATTCCCTGAAACGCATAGGGGGAGGCTCCTTCACGGGATGCTCCGCCTTACGTGAGCTTCATGTGCTCATGGGGGAAGGGGCAAAAAGCTGCATAATGGATGTGGCGGCGGAGACCTTTCATGAAGTGTTTGTGACCATCACATTCAGGGAGACAGGGGACCGGGCGAAGCTGGTGTTTCCGGAATATTATGAGGAGGGTGTGGAGAACACGCCTGCCAGGATCCTGGAGACACATTTTCACGGCTCAGGCTATCGCTACCGACAGTGTTTTACAGAAAAGCGGGTGGATTATCACCGTTATGACAGTTTGTTTGAAGTGGCAAAGGTATATGAAAAGCCGGAAATCCTCATTCCCATGGCTATGGGACGCCTGATGTATCCCCGGGAACTGGGGGAGGAGGCGGGGAACGCGTATGCCGCATATGTAAGGGAGCATCTGAAGGAGGCAGGCGCGTATTTTCTGAAACGCCGGGAATGGCACAGTGCTCTGTGTTATCTGGCAGAGTACGCGGTGCAGAGGGCTGAGGAGATGGAACTGCTGTTGGGTCTGGCATCCGGATGCGGGATGGCGGAGGCCGTGAGCCTGCTGATGGAGGAGAAGAGAAAACGGTTTGGCAGGGCTGTAAAGTCCTTTGAATTTTAAGATGCGGCGGCACATGTGATAGTACCGGACGTGGATCGAAACAATAATGGAGTAAAAAAATGGCACAGGAAATGGAAAAACGTATCAATGAAGTGTGTATCAGAATCCTGGCCTCGTCCAGAAGTGAGCTTTATCTGCACATGCGATTCCTGGATGTGGCCCTCTCCGCCTTTTCCTATGTACAGAATCCGGAGATGGGGACTCTGGGTACAGATGGTGTGGGACTTTATTATAACCCTTCTTATCTGGGGGGCCTTTACCGGCAGGGGCGTGTTTTTGTAAACCGGGCGTATCTGCACATGGTGTTTCACTGCATATTTGCCCATCCGTGGAAAGATGTACGCCTGAGAAAAAAGCGGGCATCCAGACTGGTTGAAGAGGAGACGGCGGATCTTTTGTGGGAGGTCTCCTGTGATATTGCCAGTGAAGCCATGATCGACAGTATCCCTCTGCACTGTGTGCGCCGCCCGACCTCTGTATTGAGGCGGGAGACGTATGCATCGCTTGGAAAGAAGCGCAGGGTTTTGAACGCGGAGGGGGTTTTTGGCGCCCTTCTGGAGGATAAGCCGGATTTGGAACGGCTCCGGAGGCTGAAAGAGGAGTTCTATGTGGATGACCACAGCCTGTGGAGCGGGGGAAAGAGAAGGGCACCCAGTCAGCGCCCGAAAGAAAACTGGGATGACATCCGCGATAAGATGGAAACGGAGCTGCAGAGCTTCGGCCAGGACTCTGCAGTCGGAGCTTCGGAGGGAATCTTGGAACAGATCAAGGTGGAAAACAGGGATTCCTATGACTACCGCAGGTTCCTGCAGAAATTCGCGGTGCTGAAGGAGGAGCAGCAGATTGACCCGGATTCCTTTGACTATGGGTTCTACAGCTACGGACTTTCCCTGTACGGCAATATGCCTTTGATCGAGCCTCAGGAGAGCCGGGAGGTAAAGAAGGTGGAGGAGTTTGTCATAGCCATTGACACCTCCATGTCCTGTTCCGGTGAACTGGTGAAAGCTTTTTTGAAGGAGACCTATTCTATTCTGAGGGAGACAGAGAGCTTTTTCAGGAAGATCAATATCCATATCATCCAGTGCGATGAGGTGGTGCAAAGTGATGACAAGATCACGTCTCAGGAGGAGCTTAAGGCCTATATGGAACATCTGGAGCTTCTGGGCCAGGGAGGGACGGATTTCAGGCCTGTTTTCACCCGGGTGGAGGAGCTGCTGGCGAAAAGAGAATTTACAAGCCTGAAAGGGCTGTTATATTTTACCGACGGAAAAGGGATATTTCCGCAGAAAATGCCGCGGTACGAAACAGCATTCGTGCTGATGCAGAAAGAATATGAAGAGATAGATGTACCTGCCTGGGCCATAAAAATATATCTGGACCAGGAGGAAATGGAAGCATACAAAGAGGGAATTACAGATGAACATTAAACGAGCAAAACAGGAGATCAAGGACGCTATAGAGGCATATCTGATCAAGGACGCCTATGGAGAATACTGCATTCCTTCCATCCGGCAGCGCCCCATTCTGCTGATGGGCCCTCCGGGAATCGGAAAGACACAGATCATGGAGCAGATCGCCAGGGAATGTGAGATCAACCTGGTATCCTATACCATTACCCACCACACCAGGCAGAGTGCCGTGGGGCTGCCTTTTATCAGGGAGAAGGAATACGGCGGGAAGTCCCATTCCGTGACAGAATATACCATGAGTGAGATCATATCCTCTGTGTATGACAGGATGGAGGAGACGAAGATAAAGGAGGGAATCCTTTTTATTGATGAGATCAACTGTGTGTCTGAGACGCTTGCGCCCACCATGCTGCAGTTTCTGCAGTGCAAGACCTTCGGCAATCAGTCTGTGCCCAAGGGCTGGATCATTGTAGCAGCAGGCAATCCTCCGGAGTACAATAAATCTGTCCGGGAGTTTGACGTGGTGACTCTTGACCGGATCCGCAGGATTGACGTGGAAGAAGATTTCGGCGTGTGGAAAGAATATGCCTACAGTGCAGGTATCCATCCGGCTGTGATCTCCTATCTGGATATTCACAAAGATAATTTTTACCGCATGGAGACCAGTGTGGACGGGCGCATGTTCGCCACAGCCAGAGGATGGGAGGATCTGTCCCAGTTCCTCTATGCCTATGAAAAGCTGGGAAAAAGAGCGGACAGGGAAGTGGTGGGCCAGTATATCCAGCACGGGAAGGCGGCTAGGGATTTTGCCAACTATCTGGAACTCTTTGAAAAATACAGGACGGATTACCGGATCGAGGAGGTGCTGGCAGGCCGTTTTGAAAAATTTGCGGTGGATAAACTGAAGCTGGCGTCCTTTGATGAAAAATTCAGTGTGGTGGGACTGCTTGTGGGGCATCTGGGTACCAGATTTTACGCGTACTATGAGATGGACCTGTATGTAACGACCCTCTATGAGAAGCTGAAGGGCTGGAAGCGGGAGATGGGGGAAGGCACATCGCCTTCCGCATCACTTGCGCTGCTTCTTGACCGGGAGCAGGCGGATTATGAGAGGAAAGAAAACGCGGGTCAGTTTACAGCTCCCGCGCGCCATGCGGCTGTGAAGACTATAGGATTTTTAAAAGCGCGGTTAAAAGAGGCTGAGGCCGGTGAGAGGGAGGGCCTGATGCCGGAGGAGATATTTACCGGTGCGGCCGGTCATTTTGGGCAGGAATCCGCCAAACGGGAGAACATGGTCCTTGAGACCGGCGGTGCCCTGCAGAATGCTTTTGATTTTCTGGAGCTGGCGTTTGGGGACAGTCAGGAGATGGTGATTTTTATCACAGAACTGAACACAAATCCCTACAGCATTCAGTTTATCAGTGAAAACGGATGTGACAGCTATTATAAATACAACAAAAAACTTCTTTTTGAAGAGGAACAGAGGAACATTTTAAAAGAGCTGGATGACATTGAGAATGACTTATAAACACCTGGCGGGACAGTGGAGTATGAACAATAACATCTTGTGATACTGTTCACTGCGTGCCCAGTATCACGCTTCGCGATGCACAGATATGGAGCATTCTGCTCCATATCGCGCTGGCTGTCTCGGGATTTTCATGCCTTCGGCCTGAAAACACCTCGCGGGACAGTGGAGTGTGAACAATAACATCTTGTGCACAATTTTCTGTACCCTGTGCCGCATGTATTGAGCAGAACAGAGGACAGGGCTATAATAAATAAAAGCAGATGAAGACGACAGGAGGAGAAAGATGCGTATCGCAGTGTGTGATGATGACGAGACTGCAGTATCTTTTTTAAGAGAACTGATAGAGACGTATCCGAAACAGAAACTCTGCGCGGACGGATACAGCAGCGGGGAGGACCTGCTTCGGTCGGGGCATGTGTATGACCTGATTTTTCTGGATATTGATATGAGGGGCATAGATGGAATCGAGACTGCACGGAGGATTCGCGTCCATGACAGGAAGGTGAAGATCGTATATGTGACCTCCTACAAGGAATATGCAGGACGAGCTTTTTCTGTCCATGCTTTTGGCTACCTGCTGAAGCCTGTGAAGCAGGAGAAGCTTTGGAAGCAGATCGAGGATGCCATGCTCTGGCAGGAGGAAGAGACGCCGGAGGTAAAGCAGGTGGAGTTTTCCACCGTGGAAGGGCTTGTGAGGCTTCCGGTGGATGCAATCTATTATTTTGAGTATCAGAACCGGCGTATTTTCATGAAGACAAAGGAAGTTACCCATGAGATGCGGGGGAAGATATCCGACATTGCCGGTAAGATGGGAGAGTATGGATTTTCCGTTCCCCATAAAAGCTTTGTGGTGAACCTGTACCATGTGAAGAATATCAAGGGGTACGAGATCCTCATGATGAACGGGGAGTGGATTCCTCTGTCCCAGAAGCAGGCAGTGCAGTTCAAGGAAAAACTCAGTCTTTATCTGGCGGATAAGATGGGATAGGAAGAAGGTGGTAACCGGGTGTTTGACTATATTCTGATGGCAGTGGATCTGTCTGTGCTGGGATTTTTGTTTTACTGGTTCATGAACAGAACCGGGGAACGGCGTATGGATAAGGCATGGGTATATCCTGCATCGTTTGCGGCTTTTGCTGTTTTTTGCCTGCTGGTCCAGTATTCCCGGAGTGAATGGGTCGTTACCTTTTCCATTGTATTGATGGTATTTTTCATGGAAACCGTATTGTATCGGCCAAACGGGGTGTCTTATTTTTACTGTCTGGTATATTGTCTGGGATTTTTTCTCTGCCAGATAACAAGTGTCTTTGTAGTGCAGTGGATCTTTACGAACATGACTGCACTGACCCTTCTGCGCGTAGGCCTGGAGAGGGTAGACAATATGCAGTTGATCCTCTTGCTGGTCAAATGGTTCACGGAATTTTTCTGGACGTATTTTATTCTCGCGATCGTAAAAAAGGACGAGGAGGAGGAGAATCGTTTTTTTCTCTATAAGCGGCAGTATTTTTTCTTCCTGCTGCTTCCGCTGTTCTCCATTGTATTTATGGTATCTATTATCTGGATGAGTGCAGATTTCTTTGTGCTCAGGTATGGATTCGGTCCGGTGATCCTGAATATTATTCTGATATTTGCCATGAACCTGCTGCTCTTGTATCTCTTCAGGCAGACAGGGAAGGGCAGTCGGGCACTCAGGGAGGAAAAGCTCTACAAGCAGGAGTCAGAGCTGCTTTACCAGCACTACCAGACTCTGGAGGAGAGTTATCAGGCTTCCAGAAAGGCCATACATGATGCCAAGAACCACATGCAGGCAGTGGCCCGTCTCTATGAGAGCGGGGAGACAGACAAGGCCAGGGCCTATGCGGAGGAGGTTTTCCATCTGCTGAACCAGACAGGCCATACCTGGTATACGGGCAACCGGATGCTGAATATCATATTGAATGAGAAGCTGGGGCAGGCATCCATGCGGGATGCAAGGCTGGAGCTGGATATCTGCGACGGATGCCTGGACAGAATCCGGGAGATCGATATCACCACCATATTCGCAAATCTTCTGGACAATGCGGCGGAGGCCATGGGGGAGGGGGAAAACAGATACTTTTCCCTGCAGATACAAAACATCCATTCCTTCCTTGTGATCAAAATGATGAATTCAAAAGGGAAGAAAAAGGAGAGAGCAGGACAGAAGCATCAGCGGCTGGGACTGCAGAATGTGCGGAGTGCCCTGGGCAAATATGGGGGTACCATGAAAATCTCCCAGACGGATGAGGAGTTCCAGGTGAGTATCATGATACCGGATGAGCAAAAGGAAATGTGAGGTGAAGAGGGATGGAGATATGGCGAAAGATTCGGAAGAGATGTTTTTTGCTGGGGGTCATATGCCTGATTGGGACATCTGCGGCGGGATGCGGAAATAAGCTTTCCGACAAATTTGACGAGGAGGAAGTCAAGGAAGCCGCTGAAACCATGATTAACCAGGTAAATTCCGGTGAATTGAAGGATGTGTATGAGAATACCTTTGCCCCTGTCATGCGCCAGGGAATCGAATATGAACAGCTTCAGGAGAATCTGGATTATGTCTTTGACAAGCTGGGTGAATTTGAATCCTATGAGAAGATAAGTGTGGTGGGAGGACAGGACAAGGATACGGAGACACCGTATGCGGTGGTGGTGCTTCTGGCCAAATATGAGGAGGGGAAGGCCCAGTATACAGTCACGTTTGATACGGGTATGAAATGTATTGGATTTTATGTGAAATAAGTAAAAGAGAGTCCGGCGGAATGTGTGCGCCGGACTCTCTTTCGTATCTGTTGTTGTAACTATTCAGTTTATTTAAAGAACTGCTCTCCGTAGCCGTAATGCTCTACCACGTAGTCAATATCCTTGTCTCCGCGTCCGCTCAGATTTACGAGAATGGAGCCTTGTTTCATCTCTTTTGCTTTCCGCATGGCATAGGCAACCGCGTGGGCACTCTCAATGGCCGGAATGATGCCCTCTGTGCGGGACAGCTTGAAGAATGCGTCCATGGCCTCCTCATCGCTGACGGTGTCGTACTGCACTCTGCCCAGGTCGCGGAGGAATGCGTGCTCCGGTCCCACAGAAGGATAGTCCAGTCCGCTGGCAATGGAGTATACAGGAGCCGGCTCGCCTTTGTCGTCCTTCAGCATGATACTTTCAAATCCGTGCATAACACCTTTTTCCCCGTACTGCATGGATGCGGCGTGGTCACCCATGCCGGTGCCTCTTCCGAGAGGTTCCACACCGACAATGTCCACCGGTTCATCCACGAAGGGAACGAACATGCCGATGGAGTTGCTGCCGCCGCCTACGCTTGCGCAGACTACATCGGGAAGCAGGCCGGTCATCTCTTTAAACTGGTCTTTTGCCTCCTCGCCTACGATGTACTGGAAATCCCTGACCATGAGAGGGAAGGGATGGGGGCCCACTGCGGAGCCGATACAGTAGATGGAGTCCTTATAGTTCTTAGCATAGGATTCAAAAGCGGAATCCACGGCCTCTTTCAGGGTCTTGTTGCCGTGTGTGACGGGAACCACCTTGGCGCCCAGGATCTTCATACGTGTCACATTGGGAGCCTGTTTGGCAATATCCACCTCACCCATGTGCACTTCACACTCTAATCCGAAGAAAGCCGCCGCTGTAGCGATGGCTACGCCGTGCTGTCCGGCACCTGTCTCTGCGATAAGACGTTTTTTGCCGATGAATTTTGCCAGCAGCCCTTCCCCCATACAGTGGTTCAGCTTGTGGGCTCCGGTGTGGTTCAGATCCTCTCTTTTCAGGTAGATCTGGCAGTTGCCGATGGTTCTTGACAGGCGCTCGCAGTGATAGACCGGTGTGGGTCTTCCCTGGAATTCCTTGCGGATGCGGCGCAGTTCACTGATGAACTGGGAGGAATGGCAGATGGTCTGGTATGCGTCTGCGATCTCCTCAAAGGCCGGAACCAGCTCTTCTGTCAGGTAGGCGCCGCCGTAAGGGCCGAAGCGTCCGTTTCTGTCCGGGTAATGTCTCAGATAAGTTCTGTAATCTACTTCCATGGTTGTTTTCTCCTTTATGTAAATGATATATTTTTATTCCTGCTCTCCGTGAAGGGCGTCCTTTGCCAGCTTGAAACCGTTCTGGGCGGCTTTTGTCAGCCACAGGTCGGCTTTCGCCTCGTCTTTTTCCACACCTTCGCCGTAGCGGTAGAGGATGGACAGATTGTACTGTGCGGCCGGGATGTTGGCGTTTGCCGCCTTTTCAAAGAGCTGGAATGCCCGCTCTGTGCTCTGCGGCACTGCCTGGCCGCTTAAAAAATAACCGCCCATGCAGCACATGGCCCGGTAGTCGCCCTGCTGTCCGGCTTTCTTATACCAGTCAAAGGCTTTGGAATAATCCTGTCTGGTCCCAATGCCTTCCTCATAACATCTGGCCAGATTATACTGGGCATTTTTACTGCCCGTCTCAGCCGCGCGTTTGATGTAGGAAAATGCTCTTGTTTCGTCTTTTTTTACGCCTTTTCCCTGGGCATAGAGAAATCCCAGGTGCAGCAGCGCGTCCACATGGTCTTTTTCGGCTGCTTTTTCATACCACTGGGCGGCCTGTGCGTAATCAGTCAGGGTGTGTATGCCGTTTTCATAGTAAAAGCCTACGGCATACTGCAGATCCTTCTGACCGTTTTCCGCCAGGATTTTCAGTTCTTCCAGGGTAAAATCCATATTTTTTGCGTCCATTGAAAATATCTCCATTTTTCTTTTGACAAATTTTGTAATATAGTGTACTGTTTTTGTAGGAATTAAACAGCTGCGCAGTCAGGTCTGCACATTTACTGTGCTGACCGTGTGATAGAATAGTGGCAGCATGTATTCGCCCCATCGCACAGCGATTTTTAATGGGCGAATACCCGTAACTTTTCAGCTGGCTGAATAGTTACGGAATTAAATCCACGGTTGAGCCATCCTTTGGCCCATTGCTGATATTATAACATAGGAACCGGGATTTATAAACATAAAAAGATGAAGATGACATCGGAGGAAATGAAAAATGCTGGAACTGAGGGATGTCTCCTTTAAAGTCGAAGAGGAGACAAAGGAGAAAGGGATTCTGGAGCGTGTAAGCTTTACTCTGGAAGACAACAAATTTATTGCCATCACAGGACCAAACGGCGGCGGAAAATCCACGCTGGCAAAGATCATTGCCGGTATTGAGAAGCCCACGGAGGGAAGGATCTACCTGGACGGTGAGGATATCACGGAACTGAACATTACGGAGAGGGCGAAAAAAGGCATCAGCTATGCCTTTCAGCAGCCGGTGCGTTTTAAAGGAGTGACCGTGCTTGACCTGATCCGGCTGGCATCCGGGGAAAACATTACCGTTGCCGGAGCCTGTCAGTATCTCTCTGAGGTGGGATTATGCGCAAAAGACTACATCAACCGCGAAGTCAACGCAAGCCTTTCCGGAGGGGAGATGAAGAGGATCGAGATCGCCACCGTTATGGCGAGGGGGACCAGGATGTCCGTATTTGATGAGCCTGAGGCCGGCATTGACCTGTGGAGCTTCCAGAACCTGATCCATGTGTTTGAAAATATGCACAGGGAGATTCACGGCTCCATTCTGATCATCTCACACCAGGAGAGGATCCTGAACATTGCAGATGAAATTCTGGTGATCGCAGACGGAAAACTGGTGAGCCGCGGAAGCAAAGAGGAAGTGCTTCCCGCTTTGCTGGAAGGTGTGGATGACTATTCCGGCTGCAAAATCTGGAAGGATGGGGGAGTAAAATAATGGACGCAATACAGAAACAATTACTGGAAGCAGTGGCCGGGCTGCATGAAATCCCGGTGGGAGCATACAACATCCGGGCGAACGGAAAAAGTGAAGGCAGAAACAGCACAGAGCATATCGAGATCACCACAAGAGAAGAGGGAGACGGAATCATCATCCGCATCAAGGACGGCACCAGGAAAGAGAGTGTCCATATCCCGGTGGTCATGAGCCAGGCAGGGCTTGAAGAGGTGGTCTACAATGACTTTTACGTGGGCGATGACTGTGATGTGACTATCATCGCAGGCTGCGGCATCCACAGCTTTTTCATCGGCAAAAATTCCAGAGTGAAATATGTGGAAAAACACTATGGCAGCGGGGACGGCAAAGGCGAGCGCATCATGAACCCGGAGACGATCATAGAAATCGGGGAGAACAGCGTCATGGAGATGGATACGGTGCAGATCAAAGGCGTGGACTCCACAAAGCGCATGACAAGGGCAAAGTTAAAGGAAGGCGCCAGCTTAAAAGTGATGGAGCGTCTCATGACACACGGAACCCAGGATGCGGAGAGCCGTTTCATTGTGGATATGGACGGGGAAAATTCAGGTGCCAATATCATATCACGTTCGGTGGCAAAGGATGATTCCCGTCAGCTCTTCCAGTCCGTGCTCAACGGAAACGCGGCCTGCAGCGGCCATACGGAATGTGACGCCATCATAGTGGGCAATGCCAAGATCAGCTCCATCCCGGAGATCACCGCGAACAGCTCCGATGCGGCGCTCATTCATGAGGCAGCCATTGGTAAGATCGCAGGGGAGCAGATCATCAAGCTCATGACCCTGGGCCTTACAGAGGAAGAGGCGGAAGCACAGATCATTAACGGTTTCCTGAAGTAAAACGACATAACACTACAGCGTCAGCCGGGCAGATACACGGGACAAAACCGTGTACAACTGCCCGGTTTTGTGCTATAGTTGGGATAGTAAGAGTTACAAGCCATTGGGGAACAAAAAACATATTTATAGGGAGAGGTTTTTATGATTTACAACAATGTACGCCATGAGTGCAATCTGTATAATTTTTTCTATGCACCGAGAGGAAACCGTAGAATGATGGAACTGGGAAAGAAGATTGCCCAGATGTATCTGAACCCGTTTGACCGTATTATCGGTATCATCGGTGCCAAGGACTCCGGAAAAAGCATGATGATCAAGGGTATGTTTCCGGGGATTCAGGTAGTGGACGGGGATGACGAGTATGATATCACCAACATGCCCCTGCTGAACGCGGAGGATGTGGGATTCTATACCCCCAGGACCTTCCACGTGGATGCCAGAGCCGCGAGAAAATATGTGGATCTGGAGACCATCGCGGAGGCCATCATACGGGTGACTTCCCAGCACAAGAGAGTGATCGTGGAGCATTTTGAGATTCTGTATCCTGTGCTGAAAAGGAATGCGGATCTGATGGTCGGCATCGGTGAGGAGGTCATTGTGACACGTCCTTCCCTGTTCGGACCGTTGCCCCAGAATATAGCTGATATTGTGTTCAAATCCCTGATCTACAGGAAGATGGCGCACAGCGCAGAGGATTTATTCGGCTATGTGGTCAGGGACATTGAGCGTCCAAGCTATGTCCGCGCGGACATCCGCCATGGATTTATGCTGGATTATTCCGAAAAGCCGGTGAATTTTGATCTGGTGGAGATTGAAAAGAAGATGAAAGAGCTTATCGCACAGGATCTGCCCATCACATATTATGATGAGGAGCATGTGAAATTCGGGGATGATATCATTTCCTGTACCGGACCTCTGATGCATGTGAGCAGTACGGGAAAGATAGAAGGATTCTCCCTGGTAAAAGAGTTCTTCTATGATTCCAAGTTCGGCTACTATATTGTGGCCGGTACTGTGGGACATAAGGAAGAGGAAGACAGCGACAAGCTGAATACCATTGATATACAGACTGAAGTATAGAATCAGGACCAAAAGGCTGTCCGAAACCGGAAGACGGGGACGGACAGCCTTTTTTTGTTGACATTTTTATAGATAAGGTGTATTATGATGATATCAAAAAGATATCAAATTAATTACTGCCGCGTGCGGCCTTTCAAAGAGGAGGAAGTATAATGGAAGTAAAAGACGGAACCAGTCCAATGAACAAGAACGTGGAGGAAAGGATCCTGCATCCGAAGTCAGGTATGGCGATGCTGTTTCTGCTGATCCTGGGCATTGTGGGAAGTATTGTGCTGATGATACTCTCAGGGGCAGTGATCTCTGAGATCAGCAGTGTGCTGTCCGGTTTCTGCGTAACAGTCGGTATCCTGATCCTCTGCACAGCCAGTGTATGTCTGGCAGGCTTAAAGGTCATCAACCCCAATGAAGCGCTTGTGCTGGCTTTGTTCGGAAAATATTACGGAACCCTGAATCAGAACGGCTTTTACTGGGTCAATCCCTTTGTGACAGGAATCAATCCCACAGTGCGTGCAGCAGGAAGCGCCGGCTCCACGGTCCTGAAGGGCATGGGCATTGAAGCGGAACAGAAAAACACAGAGACAAAGTCCAATAAAAAGGTTTCCCTGAAGACCATGACCCTGGACAACAAAAAGCAGAAGGTAAACGACGAACTGGGAAATCCCATTGAGATCGGAACGGTGGTCATATGGAAAGTGGAAAATGCCACAAAAGCGGTATTCAATGTGGAGAATTACAAGGACTATCTGTCCATCCAGTGTGATGCCATCACAAGAAATGCCGCCAGAAGATATCCCTATGACACAAGCGAGGGCGGAGATGAGCGTTCCCTTCGCGGAAGCAGCCAGGAGGTAGCCAGCATCATGCAGCAGGAACTGCAGGAGAAGGTGGAGGATGCGGGGATCAAGATTCTGGAAATGCGTATCACCCATCTGGCATACGCGCCGGAGATCGCATCTGCCATGCTGCAGAGACAGCAGGCTGCTGCCATCATAGATGCCCGTCAGAAAATCGTGGAAGGTGCTGTCAGCATGGTGGAGATGGCCCTGCAGAAATTAAACGATAAAGATATCGTGGAACTGGATGAGGAGCGGAAGGCAGCCATGGTCAGCAACCTGCTGGTTGTCCTCTGCGGCAACAAGGATGCCCAGCCCATCGTCAACAGCGGTTCCCTGTATTAGTCAGGAGTGAAGACCTTCATGGAAAACAAACCGAAGGAAAAACAAAAAAAGCAGATCCCCCTGCGGCTCTCCGCGTCTCTGTACAACGATCTGGCACAGTGGGCGGAAGATGATTTCCGCTCTGTCAATGGGCAGATCGAGTATCTGCTGACGGAATGTGTGAAGCATCGGAAGAAGACAAGGAAGAATTCCACGGAGGAATCTGAATCAGAATGAAAGAAAATCCAGGCAGCGGCCGGCAGTTGGACCGTACACGCCTGGATTTTTTGCATTTTTCAGAAGTGTTTTCTGTATTTTTTCTCAGCCACATTGATCAGACTGTATAAAACAGCAGCGATGATGCATAGAATAACAATGCTCATGATCATGGTATCCAGCTTGAAGACCTGACTGGAATAGATGATCAGGTATCCAAGGCCGCGTTTGCTGCCGATCATCTCTCCGATGACGACACCGATCAGACACAGGCCGATGTTGACCTTCATAATGCTTAAAATAAGCGGAACGGAGGAGGGCAGAACCACTTTAAAAAGGGCATCCTTTTTCGTGCCCCTCAGAGTGGAAATCAGTTTCAGTTTATCCGGGTCCGTGCCGCAGAAACCTGTGTAAAGATTCAGGATAGCCCCGAAAATAGCCACAGAAAGACCGGCAACGATGATGGTCTTGATATTGCTGCCCAGCCACACGATCAAAAGCGGTGCCAGGGCTGATTTCGGCAGACTATTTAAGACTACCAGGTACGGCTCTAAAATAGAGGAGAGCTTAGGGAAGCACCATAGAAGCACCGCGATGGCAACACCGAACACGGTCACCAGGGCGAAGCTGGCAATGGTTTCCCAGATCGTTACGCCTGTGTGTACGGCAAGGGTTCCGTCCAGTATCATGTGATACATGGCCATAACCACCTGGGAAGGGCTGGAAAAGATAAAGGAGTCGATGAGCCCCAGCCTTGCGCTGCCCTCCCAGAGCGCCAGAAAGACCAGAAATATAAGGATGCGGATCAGCCTCACTATCTGGGAATCACGCCTTAACTTCTGCAGATAGTTCTTTTGTCCTCTGGACATAGAAGTTATTTCAGCCATTATGGTTTAGCTCCTTCCATATTTCATTAAAATAATTCTTGAACTCAGGAGCGCTTCTGGAGGTAAAAGGCGTGCGGTTGTCAATGGTGAGCACAATGGGGATGATCTTTTTGATCGCTGCCGGGCGTTTTCCGAGGATGATGACCCGGTCTGCCATACTGATGGCCTCCGAGATATCATGGGTTACCAGTATGGCGGTCTTTTCCTCCCGTTTGATGATCTTGCCAATGTCATCCCCCACGGAGAGGCGTGTCTGATAATCTAAAGCTGAAAAAGGTTCGTCTAAAAGCAGCAGATCCGGTTCCAGAGCCAGGGTGCGGATGAGGGCGGCGCGCTGCCGCATACCGCCGGAAAGCTGGGAGGGACGTGATTCCCTGAATTTATCCAGGCCGTAATCGGCCAGAAGATGATTGACCTTTTCTCTGGCATTGGGTGAATTTTTCTTCTGGATCTCCAGGCCCAGCAGTACATTGCTGTAGATGGTGCGCCATTCAAAGAGGTGGTCCTTCTGCAGCATATATCCGATGTTTGTCACCGATTCGCTGAGTGGTTTCCCGTTTAAAAGAATTTCTCCTTCTTCCGGGGTGAGCAGACCGCAGAGCATATCCAGCAGAGTGGATTTTCCGCAGCCCGAAGGGCCGACGATTGCCAGGAATTCTCCTTTTTCCACGGAAAAAGATATATGGGACAGAGCGGGTGTTTCACCGGATTTTGTATGATAGGCATAACTGACATCTTTTACTTCTAAAAGAGGTGTATCCATAAGTTGTCATTCCTTTCTTTTTTCCATCGTCAGGCAGGTGTGAGACTGTCTGTTTTTTGGGTTGGTATACAGTATCATATGATGAAAAGCCGGGGGTTGACATATGGGAAAGGGAGGCACTTGTGTTTTTCTTTGATTATTGATAAAATAAGTACGGATTGGGAAACCTATCCGGTAACGGAAACTTTGTTTGACAAGAACAGGAGGCAGAACTATGAGAATTTTATTTTTTGACACCAAGAACTACGACAGGGCATCCTTTGATAAACAACTGGAACATTATCCGGGAATAGAGGTCGACTATCTGAAAACAGACCTGGCACCCAAGACTGCGCCGCTTGCAAAAGGCTTTGACGCTGTGTGCGCCTTTGTAAGCTCCGACGTGGGGGCAGAGACCATGACAGCCCTTCATGAAGCAGGCGTCAGGCTGGTGCTTATGCGCTGCGCAGGCTTCAACAATGTGGATCTGGAGAAGGCAGCCATGTACGGCATCCGTGTTATGCGCGTGCCGGGCTATTCACCTGAGGCGGTGGCGGAGCATGCCATGGCTTTGGCCCTCACCGCAAACCGCAGGATCCATAAGGCTTATGTAAAAGTGCGGGAAAATGATTTCAGCCTCAGCGGACTTATGGGCTTTAATTTCTACCAGAAGACAGCGGGGATCGTGGGAACCGGTAAGATCGGCGCAGCCATGGCAAGAATCTGCCGCGGCTTTGGCATGAAGGTCATTGCCTATGATGTGTACCAGAATCCTGACCTGGATTTTGCGGAGTATGTCTCTTTCGATGAACTGCTTGAGAGAAGTGACCTGATCTCCCTGCACTGCCCTTTAATGGACAGCACCTACCATCTGATCAACAGGGATACCATAGCAAAGATGAAGGACGGTGTGGTCCTGGTCAACACATCAAGAGGCGGCCTGGTAAAGACAGAGGATCTGATCGAGGGAATCCGCGCCCGCAAGTTCTTTGGGGTGGGCCTTGATGTATATGAGGAGGAGACCAAGAATGTGTTTGAGGACCGATCCGATGAAATCCTGGAGCATTCCACGACGGCAAGGCTTCTGTCCTTCCCAAATGTAATGATCACTTCCCATCAGGGATTTTTTACCCAGGAGGCTCTGGCTGCTATCTCCCGGACTACGCTGGACAATGCGGTGGCCTTTGAAAAGGGCGAGACAAACAGCAATGAAGTATTAAAAAGGGAATCTTAAAATGAACCGGAACAGAAATTACCAAAGAGAACTGGAAAAGATACTGGAGCAGATACAAGGGGAAGAAAAAGTCCCCACCCTGTTCCTGCACAGCTGCTGCGCACCCTGCAGCAGCTATGTGCTGGAATACCTGTCCCAGTATTTTGAAATCACAGATTTTTTCTACAATCCCAATATTTCTCCCAGGGAGGAGTATGAGAAGCGGGAGGAGGAGCTTGAGCGGCTCATAGCGTCCATGCCTTTTGTACATAAGCCGAAATTTTTAAAAGGGGTGTACTGCCCTGAGAAGTTTTTTGAGATGGCAAGAGGGATGGAGGACATCCCGGAGGGCGGGGAGCGCTGCTTTGCCTGCTATGAGATGCGTATGGAGGAGGCGGCAAGGCTGGCGGCAGAGGGCGGTTATGATTATTTTACCACAACCCTGTCAATAAGCCCTCTGAAAAATGCGGCAAAGATCAATGAGATCGGCGAAAAGCTGGAAGAAAAATATCATGTCCGCCATCTGCCCTCGGATTTCAAGAAGAAAAACGGGTATAAGCGCTCCACAGAGCTTTCACGGGAGTACGGCCTGTACCGGCAGGATTTCTGCGGCTGTGTATTTTCCAAAAGGGAGAAAAATCTTGCACGGCCAGACAGATAATGATAAACTGTTACCCATAAGCCGGATAGGGATATGCGGCTTATGGCATAGGAAAAATTCAATGAAAAAGTGAGGTACGAAAAGATGGCTCAGTTATGGGGCGGACGTTTCACAAAGGAAACGGACCAGCTGGTATATAATTTCAACGCGTCATTGAGCTTTGACAACAAGCTCTACAAACAGGATATCACAGGAAGCATGGCACATGCTTCTATGCTTGCAAAGCAGGGCATAATCACAGAGGAGGAGAAGGAGACGATCCTGGCAGGATTGAAGGGCATTCTGACAGATATAGAGAGCGGAGCGCTTGCCTTTTCCCCTGAATATGAGGACATCCACAGCTTTGTGGAGGCTAACCTGATCGACCGCTGCGGGGATGTGGGCAAGAAACTGCACACAGGCAGAAGCCGCAATGACCAGGTAGCTCTTGATATGAAAATGTACGTAAGGGATGAGATCGGGGAGATCGATATCCTTTTAAAAGAACTGCTGGAATCCATTTACAGGATCATGGATGAAAATGTACATACTTACATGCCCGGATTCACGCACCTGCAGAAGGCGCAGCCGGTGACACTGGCACATCACTTCGGCGCGTATTTTGAGATGTTCAAACGTGACAGAAGCCGTATGGCAGACATGGGTAAGCGTCTGAACCTCTGTCCTTTAGGCAGCGGAGCACTGGCGGGAACCACGTATCCTCTTGACCGGGAATTTACGGCAGAGGCACTGGGATTTGACGGGCCTACCTTGAACAGTATGGATTCTGTGGCGGACAGGGATTATCTGATCGAGCTTTTGTCAGGCCTTTCCACCATAATGATGCATCTGAGCCGTTTCTGTGAGGAGATCATTCTCTGGAATTCCAATGAGTACCGTTTTGTGGAGATCGATGACGGCTACAGCACAGGCAGCAGCATTATGCCCCAGAAGAAAAATCCGGATATTGCGGAGCTGGTGCGCGGAAAGACAGGACGTGTCTACGGCGCCCTCATGTCCATTCTGACGACCATGAAAGGCATTCCTCTGGCGTATAATAAAGATATGCAGGAGGATAAGGAGTTTACCTTTGATGCCATTGACACGGTAAAGGGCTGTATCGCTCTGTTTAACGGTATGATCGCCACCATGTCCTTCAATAGAGAAAATATGGAAAAGAGCGCCAAGAACGGCTTTACCAACGCCACAGACGCGGCAGACTATCTGGTGAACAACGGTGTGCCCTTTCGGGACGCACACGGCATTGTGGGACGTCTGGTGCTTGCCTGCATAGAGAAAAACATCTCTCTGGACGAGATGAGCCTGGAAGAATATCAGGAGATCAGCCCTGTATTCAAGGAGGATATCTATGAGGCCATCAGCATGAAAAACTGCGTGGAGAAGAGAAATACCATCGGTGCTCCCGGCGAGGCAGCCATGAAGCAGGTTTTGGCACTGCACAAAAAATATCTGGAAGAAAACTAAAAAATACTTGCTTTTTTCCCGGATTTGTTATAGTATTGTTTAGGAAAAACAAATGTGCGCACAGGGAAAACAAAAGTGGGCACAGAATACATAGACGAGGAGAATTGCCGTATGAGTGAGAAATTAAGAGTTGGTATATTAGGTGCAACAGGAATGGTAGGCCAGAGATTCATCTCTCTGCTTGAGAACCATCCCTGGTTTGAGGTGGTTACTGTGGCAGCCAGCGCAAGAAGCGCAGGCAAGACATATGAGGAAGCCGTGGGCGGACGCTGGAAAATGGACACTCCCATGCCGGAGGCTGTGAAAAAGCTGGAAGTCATGAATGTATCTGAGGTAGAGAAAGTGGCATCCACTGTTGACTTTGTATTCTCTGCCGTGGATATGAGCAAAGAGGAGATCAAAGCCATTGAAGAAGATTACGCTAAGACAGAGACACCGGTTGTGTCCAACAACAGCGCACACCGCTGGACTCCGGATGTACCTATGGTAGTGCCGGAAATCAATCCGGAGCACTTTGATGTGATCGAATTCCAGAAAAAACGTCTGGGAACCACAAGAGGCTTCATCGCCGTAAAACCCAACTGTTCCATTCAGAGCTACGCACCGGTGCTCACAGCATGGAGAGAGTTTGAGCCATACGAGGTAGTGGCAACCACTTATCAGGCAATCTCCGGAGCAGGCAAGACCTTCAAAGACTGGCCGGAAATGGTAGGCAATGTAATCCCCTTCATCGGCGGAGAGGAAGAAAAAAGCGAGCAGGAACCCCTTCGTCTCTGGGGTGAGATCAAAGACGGCGTGATCGAAAAGGCAGCAGAACCTGTCATCACCACACAGTGCGTGCGTGTTCCGGTACTGAACGGACATACAGCAGCCGTATTTGTAAAGTTTAGAAAGAATCCGACCAAAGAACAGCTCATCGAAAAAATGGTGAACTTCAAGGGCATTCCCCAGGAATTAGACCTGCCAAGCGCTCCGAAGCAGTTCATCCGTTATATGGAAGAAGACAATCGTCCGCAGGTTACCCTGGATGTTGATTACGAAAAGGGAATGGGCGTGACAGTGGGACGTCTGAGAGAGGACAGTGTATATGATTACAAGTTCATCGGCCTTTCCCATAACACCGTGCGCGGCGCTGCCGGCGGTGCTGTCCTTTGCGCAGAGACACTGAAAGCCAAAGGATTTATCACAAAAAAATAAAACTTAAAGTCAGACCGGGGAGCTCCCTCCGGTCTGATTGCATGGAAGAGGAGCTTTTATGAGTAAATCTTTATTTATCGCAGAAAAGCCCAGCGTGGCACAGGAATTTGCCAAGGCTCTCAAGGTCCAGACATCCCGGCATGACGGGTATCTGGAATCTGAGAATACCATTGTCACCTGGTGTGTAGGCCATCTGGTCACCATGAGCTACCCGGAAAAATACGACATAAAATTTAAGAAATGGAGTCTGGAGACCCTGCCTTTTCTGCCTGAAGAATTCAAATACGAGGTCATACCGTCCGTATCCAAACAGTTTCAGATCGTGAGCGGACTTTTAAACCGGGAAGATGTTTCCACCATCTATGTCTGTACCGACTCCGGACGGGAGGGAGAGTATATCTACCGCCTGGTCGCCATGATGGCAGGGGTGAAAGACAAGGAACAGAAGAGAGTGTGGATCGATTCCCAGACAGAGGAAGAGATATTGAGGGGAATCCGGGAGGCAAAGGATATCACTGCCTATGACAATTTATCCGCGTCCGCGTATCTGCGGGCCAAGGAAGATTATCTCATGGGTATTAATTTCTCCCGGCTTCTTTCTTTAAAATATGGAAATGCAGTGTCCAATTACCTGGGCAGCAAATACCAGGCCATATCCGTGGGCCGTGTCATGACCTGCGTGCTGGGCATGGTGGTGCGCAGGGAGCGGGAGATCCGGGAATTTGTAAAAACCCCGTTTTACCGTGTACTGGGCAGCTTCTCGGCAGGCGGACACCCCTTTGACGGGGAGTGGCGCGCCATGGAGGGCAGCCGGTATTTCCAGTCTCCTTATCTCTATAAGGAGAACGGATTCAAGGAGAAAAAACACGCAGAGGAGTTAAAAGCCATTCTGTCCGCCAATCCGCCGTACAAGGCTGTGGTGGAAAGGATTGAGAAGAAAAAGGAGAATAAAAATCCTCCTCTTCTCTATAATCTGGCAGAGCTTCAGAATGACTGCTCCCGCATGTTTAAGATCAGCCCGGATGAGACCCTGAAGATTGTCCAGGAACTGTATGAGAAAAAAATGGTCACCTATCCAAGGACCGATGCCCGTGTGCTCTCCACTGCGGTGGCAAAAGAAATACATAAGAACATCAGCGGCCTTCGGGGCTATGTGCACGGAAAACCCTTTGCGGAAGAGATACTGGAAAAGGGCAGCTACAAAAATCTGGAGAAGACAAGATATGTCAATGACAAACAGATCACAGACCATTACGCCATTGTCCCCACAGGACAGGGAATGGGTGCTCTGGGCAGCCTCCACCCCCAGGCGGCAAAGGTCTATGAGACAGTGGTGCGCAGGTTTTTAAGCATTTTTTATCCGCCTGCTGTGTATCAGAAGGTGAGTATCGTGTCTGTCATTGAGAAGGAGAGACTGTTTTCCTCCTTTAAAATACTGGTTTCAGAGGGATATCTGAAAGTGGTGCAGAACTCTTTCGCAAAAAAGAAGGATGAGAGTCCCCAGGAGGATGGGGAGCAGACAGAGGATACCGGCTTTCTGGAAATCCTGCAGACCATCAAAAAAGGCAGTGAACTGGATATCACGGGTTTCCAGATCAAAGAGGGGGAGACCTCCCCGCCGAAACGCTATACTTCCGGTTCTATGATCCTGGCTATGGAAAATGCGGGACAGCTCATAGAGGACGAGGAGCTGCGGGCGCAGATAAAGGGAAGCGGCATCGGCACCAGTGCCACCAGGGCGGAGATCCTGAAAAAACTTATGACCATCAAGTACCTGGCATTAAATAAGAAGACCCAGGTCATCACCCCCACTTTGCTGGGCGAGATGATCTTTGATGTGGTCAACGCATCCATCCGCTCTCTTTTAAATCCTGAGCTGACCGCAAGCTGGGAAAAGGGCCTTACCTATGTGGCGGAGGGGGAGATCACTCCGGAGGAATACATGGCAAAGCTGGAGAATTTTGTGAGAAGCAGAACCCAGGGCGTACTGGGACTTAGAAATCAACTGGCCCTGAAGCAGTTTTTTGACGCAGCGGCCGTATACTATAAAAAAGCCGGAAAAGCCGGCGGAAAGAGGTAAAGCAAATGGAACAGCTTAAAATCAGTGAATTATACAGCGATTTAGATCAGACAATGGCAAAAGAGCTTCTGGAAAGCAGGACATATCCCTGGGAAGTGCTCCCTCTTATCAGCGAATTTATTGTAAAACTTGGCAGCACACTGTCTGAGGAGGAGTACGAGAAGAGGGGAGAGAATGTGTGGATCGCCAAATCCGCAAAGGTAGCCCCCACTGCATTCATCAACGGCCCGGCCATTATCGGTAAGGACGCCGAGGTGCGCCACTGCGCGTTTATCCGCGGCAATGCACTGGTTGGGGAAGGTGCTGTGGTAGGAAATTCCACAGAACTGAAAAACGTGATCCTGTTTAACAAAGTACAGGTTCCCCACTATAATTATGTAGGCGATTCCATTCTGGGATACAAGTCCCATATGGGAGCCGGCTCCATTACCTCCAATGTAAAATCTGATAAAAAACTGGTGGTTGTAAAAGGTGCTTCCGGAAATATAGAGACAGGACTGAAAAAATTCGGCGCTATGCTGGGCGATGAAGTGGAAGTAGGATGCGGTTCCGTGCTGAATCCGGGAACCGTGATCGGAAGCCACAGCAACATTTACCCGCTGTCCTCCGTGCGCGGAGTGGTTCCGGCGAAAAGTATTTATAAGAATAAGAATGAAGTGGTAGAGAAAACAGAAGATTGAGTGTAACAATTCAGCCGGGGCTGTGCGTTTTAGCGCGCTGAATGGTTATGATTAATAGAAAAGAGCTGACCGGTTCGGAGTGGGTCAGCTCTTTTTGCGTCTGCAGATATATTTTAATGAAAATACATCCGGTATAAGAGAAACAGTACCATAATGGTTAAAACTGCCATACCTGCATGAAACAAGGCTTTGCTCACCAGGCCGTCCGCATGGCACAGATCCAGGCTGATACCGAATTTAAGAGGATATAAAATCCGGACATTTTTGTAATTGAGCATGTCGATAAGCATGTGTGAGAGCATGGCAGCAGAAAAATACGGTGTGATATCCGGAAAGATTCCGTATACTATGCCGCTTAAAATGACAAGTGCGGGCAGAGAATGCATGAAGGACCTGTGGGGCTGGTTTTTTCCAAAGGTGCATACACCCAGGAAGATAAGAAAACTTACGGTAAGTCTGTAAATGCTGCTCTCTTTTTGGAAACGGTATCGGATTCCCACATTCCATTTCCATTCTGCAAAGGCCAGGGCGGCTATGACAAGTACAGTGATGACAGTGATTTTATTCAGTTCATCCCGGGATTCCGAGGTGGTGACATCAATATCGCTGATCACGGAGCCGATGGCGGCTGTGCCAAGACATAATAATAAGCTGCTTAAGTTTTGCGGCTGCGTCACGCAGACAGCGGCGGCTGTACCTACGGACAGATGTGTTTTTCCGGTCATATGTATCTCCAGTTCCGGGAGACTGCAGAAAGGCGTTTCTTTTTTCCTGCCTGGATGCAGTCTCCCTGTTTCATGTAGTGTAAGTGTTTTTTATGCTGCATAGGCTGAAATCAGCATTTTAGAAGGGCATAGCGGATGAGAAACAGCAGGAAAAGATGCACCGGATAAAAGAAATAGAAAAAGTATTTGATCTTCCGGCCTCTCTGTCCGTTATACATGTTGATGGGAATAAAGGCGAAGCAGGCAGGCGGTTCCCACAGAAGAGAGAGACAGCCCGCAATGGTCTTTTCCAGGGGATAACTCTGAAACAGATATAGAAGGATGATCAGTATGACGCCTCTGTAACTGTAAGATATCCGAGGAGCAGACCGGCAGCGGCAGCCACAAGGGCCAGTGCAGGCACTCTTTTTCGGGCTTCGTCCATTGCCGTGATTGCAAGAAAACCGACGAGGAGTGTGATCATGACATTCTGGTAAGAAAATTCCAGGAATTTGCCTCTAAAGCACAAATCGAAAGGTATTTCCGAGAGAAGAGCAAACAGAGCGAGCCGCAGCGCATATTTTTTTCTGTTTGAAGTGTGGATAAAACCCTCTACAAGCAGGAAACAGAATATGGGAAAAGCAATACGCCCTATTTTTCTGAGAACCCAGTCAATCTTCCATATGAGAAGCGTATTTTCGTAGGACAGAGCCTGGGGCAGGTTCATCTGATAAGCATGGATAAATCCGTTTTCCAGAATGACGGCACCGATGTGGTCGATCAGCATAGTGACTATGGCAAGGATCTTCAGGGCAGACCCCGAAAGTACGGGAGGCAGAAGCTGCCAGCGGGACGGACGAAATGTTTTTTCCTGCATGTGATAACTCCTTTATTTTTTTTCGGCTCTTTGCCTTCCTATTTTGAAAAATAAAAGGGGCTGGAAAAATGGAGTTTAGATTCATTCCATTTTTTCACAGCCCTTACTGTTTTAAATGGAGCATACGGGATTCGAACCCGTGACCTCCACAATGCCATTGTGGCGCGCTCCCAGCTGCGCTAATGCCCCTCAGGATTTACAACGATGTTATTATAGCATATAGTTTTTAGAAATGGAAGTAATTCTTACAACTTTCTTTAGAAATTTTTTAAAAATCCGCCGACCATTTCTTTAAGTCTTCCGGTTAAGATAAAGTCAACCTAAGACAAGGAGAAAACAAAGGGGGACTTTTGATGAAGATATTAATTACTACAGACTGGTACAAACCCATTGTCAACGGAGTAGTCACCTCTGTTCTCAATCTGAAGAGAGAATTAGAAGAGCGCGGCCATGAGGTGAGAGTGCTGACACTTTCCGAGACCGGAGCTTCCTATAGAGATAACGAAGTTTATTATGTGAAATCCATGGATCTGGGAAGTATTTATCCCAATGCGAGAGCGGTTCTTCCCTATGGCAATCCCTTTATAGGGGAACTGATCGACTGGGAGCCGGACGTGGTGCATTCACAATGCGAATTTATGACTTTTCAATACGCGGTTAAAATCAGTAAGAAATGCGGATGCCCGCTTCTTCACACCTACCACACCATTTATGAAGATTATATGCATTATCTTCCGGGCATGCTGGGCAGATATACAGCGGGCCGCAAAGCAGGCAAAAAGGCGGTGGCCGAATTTTCCAGAACCATTCTGAACAAAACAGACCGGGTCATCGCACCGACAGGGAAAGTAAGAGACATTCTTTCCACCTATCAGGTTAAACCCGAAGTGGACGTGATCCCAAGCGGCATTGACCTTGGAAAGTTTAGGAGAATACTGACACAGGAGGAAAAAGAGCAGAGAAAAGAAGCTCTTGGGATTCCGAAAGAGAATAAAGTTCTGGTCAGTGTGGGCAGGCTGGCAAAAGAGAAAAATCTGGAAGAGATCATGGAGTATTTCGCCAGACTTTCGGAGGAGGGTACCGAGCACCTGACACTTCTGATCGCAGGTGACGGGCCGGACAGGGAGAACCTGGAAAACCTTTCGAAAAGTCTGGGAATCGACAAAAATGTCTGTTTTACCGGAATGGTGGCTCCGGATGAAGTGTGGGCCTGCTATCAGATGGGAGATATTTTTGTGTGTGCATCCAACAGTGAGACACAGGGAATCACTTACATTGAGGCACTGGCAAGCGGTGTCCCTGCCCTGTGCAGAAAGGATGCATGTCTGGAGGGTGTCATAGCAGACGGCTGCAACGGCTTCCAGTATGAGACGTATGAGTATTTCCGCATGCACCTTACCTATCTTCTGGAAAATGAGGAGAGAAGACAGGCAATGGGGGCAATGGCAAGAGAGATGGCGGAAGAATTTTCAACCTGGAACTTCTGTACCATGGTGGAACGTGCTTACCGCACCGCCTGCCGGGAGAAAGAGCAGGTTTCCGTATATACAGATACAGAGCGTGCTGCCTGGGGACGGGCGATGATGAAACGTATGATGAGGAGGGCTTCTTAATATGATGAAAATAAATATGATGTCAAAGGCAGATATGGTAAAAGGACAGGGCGTTCTTTCCGCTCATGATGAGCAGGTAGCGCTGGCGGCGCAGGTTCTGAAGGGACAGTTTGAGGTGCTGAACAATGCAAAAGAATCCTGTGAGATCACCCACTACCATTCCATCAACCCGGAATTTTACCTGGGGATAGGACACAGAAAAAGACAGGGAAAGACCGTGGGATATGTACATTTCCTTCCGGAGACAGTAGAGAACAGCATCCATCTTCCCCGGTTTATGAAGAAGATTTTCTACCGCTATATGCTCTCCTTCTATAAAAGAATGGATAAGCTGGTGACAGTCAATCCGTATTTTATTGAGCGTCTGGCACACTACGGGATTCCAAAAGAACGGGTGACCTATATTCCAAACGTAGTGTCAGAGGAGGATTTTTATCCCCTTCCCCGTGAGGAGAGGGCGCGTATCCGCAGGGAATATCGCATCAGCAAAGACGCATTTACCGTTCTGTGTGTAGGCCAGCTCCAGAAACGAAAAGGCGTGGTTGATTTTGTGGAGGCAGCGAAAAGAATGCCGGACTGCATGTTTGTCTGGGCAGGCGGATTTTCCTTTGGAAGGATATCCGACGGCTACGAGGAGATCAGGAAAATGATGAAACACCTTCCCCCGAACGTACGGTTTTTGGGAATCGTGGATAGGGAGAAAATGAATGAGATCTACAACATGGCTGATGTGATGTTCCTTCCCTCCTATGAGGAACTGTTCCCCATGACCATATTGGAATCCATGAACTGCGCAGTACCGGTCCTGGTACGGAACCTGCCTATATATGACCCGATCCTTTTTGATTACGCGCTCAGGGGAGACGGTATGGATGCATTTGTAAGTACCTTAAAACAGCTCAGGGAAGATCCTGATTTTTACCAGAGAAGTGCCCACGCCTCTTTTGCGGGACATGAATTTTACAGCAGGGAGCATGTGGGGCAGATGTGGAAAGAGTTTTATGAGAAGACAGCGGCAGAGGGAAAACGTACCGTCCCTGCCCGCCGGAGAGGAGGAAACGTATGGAGACAAAAAGAACAGCAGTTCTCATGAACCTGTGCACCATCGCGGGACTGATCGGAATGGGATTTTTCATTTTCTATGGAGTGCAGAATCGGATCTTTGTATCCAGGGATGCTCTGGAACTTTTCCTTCACAACTGCGGTGTGTGGGCTCCTGCCCTGTTTGTTCTGATTCAGATCGTACAGGTAGTGATTCCCATTCTTCCGGGTGCCATAGGGTGCCTGGGCGGGGTGCTGATCTTCGGCCCTGTGTGGGGATTTGTATATAATTACATTGGAATCAGCATTGGTTCCATACTGGCATTTCTTCTCTCCAAACAGTACGGCAGACCTTTTGTGCGGAATATCATTGGGGAGAAGAATTACGACAAATACATCGGATGGCTGAGCAAGGGAAACGGATTTGACAAGGCATTTGCAGTGGCGATCTTTCTCCCTGTGGCACCGGATGACCTGCTGTGCTACATTGCGGGCTTAACAAAAATGACTCTGAAGAAATTCACAGCCATCATCCTTTTGGGAAAACCGGGCTCCATCCTTTTATACAGCCTTGGACTGACCGGTATTATGGAAGTATTGAAAATGATGTTCTGATGCGTACAGCGTCCTCTTCGTGAAGCCCCAAGCGGCTGCAGAGAGGGCGTTTTTCTATGTATATTATGTAGAGTCAGAGCAGCTACAAATATACAGTGTGCAGGATAGAACAGCATTTATTGTAGGAAAATTACAAATAAAAAGAAAAATTGTGGAATGAATATTGTATAAATCCGATGATTCATGTATAATGAAATAGGTAATTCTAAGCAATATTGACGAATCTGCACAATACAGTGCGGAATGACGGAAAAGGAAACTATGTGGATTCTCAAATTTAAACCGGTAGACTGTAAAAATTGTTATAAATGTGTCCGCCATTGTCCGGTGAAGGCCATCCGGATCAGGGACCATCAGGCGCAGATCATGCAGGATGACTGTATTCTCTGTGAGAAGTGCACGATCATCTGTCCCCAGCACGCAAAAGCGGAGAAGAACGATGTGCCCAGTTTGAAGCGGATGATCGCGGAGGGATATCAGCTTGTGGCAAGTGTGAATCCAGCCTATACTGCAAAATACGGGCCGGGCAGTTTCCCGGTGCTCAGGGAGTCACTGCGGAAACTGGGATTTACGGATGCCAGAGAAGCTGCGGAAGGCACGTATCTGGTGCGAAGAGAATATGAACGGATTCTGCAGGAAGGGCAGATGGATGTGATGATCACCTCTGTATGCCCCGCAGTTGTGCGTCTTGTGCGCAGCAAATATCCGGAGCTGGCAAAATACCTGCTTCCGGTGTTATCCCCCATGCAGACCCATGCCAAATATCTGAAAGAGAAAAACAGGGACTGCATTCCGGTATATATAAGCCCGTGCATCTCGCCCGTTGCGGAAATCTCCGAGAAAAACAATTATTCCGCCTATGTCATAACCTTCGAGGAACTGGATGCCTGGATGGAGGAAAACAGTATCACGGTTGACGCAGATCAGGAGGAACCGGAGCCTATGCTCTCCAGAATGCGTGCCATGAGCGGCGGCATCACACGGATTATCAGAAAAAATGAAGATTATACCTATCTGAGCATTGATGGTGTGGAAAACTGTATGCAGATTCTGGAGGAACTGCGGGAGGGAAAGATACATAAATGCTTTCTGGAGCTGAATATCTGCGAGGGCGGCTGTATCGGAGGCCCCTCTTTCCAGAAGGATAAGATACGCAGATTGAAAGGTTCCATGGATGTGATGAAAGCTTCCATGAAAGACCCGTTTTGTCCCGATGATGAAGCAGATTTCAATCTCCCTGCAGGTATGAACCTGGAGCGGGAATTTATTGAAAAAGAGGTCAGCCATCCAAAGCCCACAGAGGCTGAGCTTCAGGAAATCCTGAAAAAGATGGGAAAGGCCACCCACCAGAAGGAATTAAACTGCGGTGCCTGCGGATATAACACCTGCAGGGAGAAGGCCATCGCTATTTTCCAGAACAAGGCGGAGATTTCCATGTGTATTCCCTATATGCGGGAGCGTGAGGCCAGCTATGCCAACAAGATCATCAATTCCATGCCGGGTATGCTGGTGACAGTGAATACAGATCTGGAAGTGGTGCAGCTCAACAGGGCAGCCATGGATTTATTCGATATCCGAAGGAAAAAGGCCATTATCGGCCAGCCGGTGTCAAAGCTTATGGATGATTACGCCTTTGTAAATATGCTGGCATTCGGTAAGGGATTTACCCAGGACAAGATTTTTGTGGAGGAATACAAGGTCTATCTGGAGCGTGTTCTCACGTATGATAAGAGTAACGGACTGATCATCTGCATTATGAAAAATGTCACAAAAGAGGTGGCACAGCAGCAGGAGGTGCGCCGTACCAGGATCATGGCGGCACAGATGGCGGATAAGCTGGCGGACGAACAGCTTCGCATCGTTCATCAGATCGCAGAGCTTTTAGGTGAGACGGCAGCCGACACAAAGGTGGCTGTGGAGAAGCTGAAGGAGACCATCCTCACAGAACAGGAAAAGTCCGGGACTGACAATCCGGAGGGATGGCTATGAAGATACATTTTGACAACCTCTTTGCGGATTTCGGACATGTCAGTCTGAATAAAAAGAAAGAATCCCTCTGCGGAGACTTTTACATTACAGAGGAACGGGGTTCCGACACGGTACTGGTTCTCTCGGACGGCCTCGGCAGCGGGGTAAAAGCCAACATTCTGGCAACGCTCACAGCAAAAATGCTCTGTACCATGATGATAAAAAAGCTTCCGCTGGACGATGCCGTGGAGGCCATTGCCAAGACACTTCCCGTGTGCCGCGTGCGGAACATGGCCTACTCCACCTTTACTGCCCTGAAGATAAGCGGCAGACAGGCCTATCTGGCCCAGTATGATAATCCGGGTGCCATTCTTCTGAGGGATGGAAGGTCTGTGGAATATCCGGAGACCTCACACAGCATCAAGGAGAAGGAAATCCGGGAGGCAGAGCTTACCCTGCAAAAAGACGACGTGCTCATCCTCATGTCAGACGGCGTTACCAATGCCGGTATGGGAAAGACCACCAACGGAGGATGGGGGCGGGAGGATGTAGTACGCTTCTGCGAACAAAAATACAAAAAAGAGATGTCAGCCCAGCAGCTGGCAGCCCATATCGCCAGCGCCTGTGTAGACCTGAATTTAGATGAGACAGATGATGATATCACGGTTCTGGTGATTAAATTATGTGAGAGGGCAGTTACGAATCTCATGATCGGGCCGCCCAGCCAGATGGAAAAAGATGAGGCATTTTTAAAACTGTTTTTTGCATCACCCGGAAAGCACATTGTGTGCGGCGGAACCACAGCTAAGTTCGTGGCAGACCATCTGGGTGAGGAATTAGTTTCGCTTGATGACACCAGATGCGATGAGGTGCCGGCCATGTCTGCCCTGAAAGGTGTGGATCTGGTCACGGAGGGCCTTCTGACCATCCGGCGTTTGAATATATATGCCAATCGCTATTTAAAAGACGGACTGGCAGTGCTTGGTTTCGGCAGGAAAAAGGATGCAGCCGCAAGGCTTCTGGAGGAGCTCTTTGAAAACTCCACAGACATCCGCATTTTTTTCGGAAATGCCAGAAACCCGGCGAACACAGAACTTCACATAGATGCAGGAGAAAAACTGCGTCTTACCTACCATTTAAAAGATTGTCTGGAGAAGGCGGGGAAAAAAGTGAAGATGAAAATATGGTAGTCATTTGATACCTTGCCAGGTTGAACCGGATAAGGAAGGTTCTGCATCTGAACAAAATGTGCAGGCCGCCTTTCAAGGCATCAGAGGTAATATATTATATATAGGAGGGTAATATATGTTAGACCAATCTTACTACGAAAAGGCAGATGAAATCATTGGGCGGTACGGAAAGAAACCGTCATCCCTGATTCCGATCATGCAGGACATTCAGGGTGAATACCGCTATCTGCCGGGGGAACTGCTCACTTACACTGCACAGCAGATCGGGGTGACAGAGGCAAAAGCTTACAGTGTTGCAACTTTTTATGAGAATTTCTCTTTTGAGCCAAAGGGAAAATATGTCATTAAAGTCTGTGACGGTACGGCATGTCATGTGAGGAAATCCATGCCGATCCTGGAGGCACTCTACAAAGAGCTGGGACTGAGCAAGAAGAAACACACCACCGATGATATGATCTTTACTGTGGAAACCGTATCCTGTCTGGGTGCATGCGGCCTGGCTCCCACGCTGATGGTCAATGAGGAAGTGCATCCCAAGATGTCACCGGAAAAAGTAGTTGCGTTAGTGCAGGAATTGAGAGGTGAAGGCGCATGATGATTTCAAACAAAGCAGAACTCGACAAGTGCAGGGAAGCGGCGGTAGAGGAGCTGCAGTCTTACGGATGCAGGATCCTTGTCTGTTCCGGTACAGGATGTATTGCCACAGGTTCCGAGAAGATCTATCAGAAGATGATGGAAATCGTGGGGAACACCCCCAATGTCACCATTGAATTTGCTCCCCATGACGAGAAAGAACACGTGGGTGTCAAAAGGACAGGCTGCCAGGGCTTCTGTGAATTCGGTCCTCTGGTGCGTATCCAGAAGGGTGACAAAGTGGTGCAGTACATAAAGGTCCAGCCGGATGACTGTCAGGAAATCTTTGACAATACGGTTATGGGTGACGGCCTTGTGGACAGACTGCTCTACAAGAAAGCGGAGAACACCTATGTACAGCCGGATGAGATTCCGTTCATTGCAAAACAGACACGTGTGGTTCTGGAAAACTGCGGCAGATTTGACGCGGAATCCATTGATGAATATATTGCAGCGGGCGGATTCAAAGCCCTGGAAAAAGTGCTGTTTGACATGAAGCCCGAGGATGTTGTGGAGGAAGTGGACCAGTCCGGCCTGCGCGGCAGAGGCGGCGGCGGATTCCCCACCGGAAGGAAATGGAAACAGGTTGCTGCTCAGGAAGAAAAAGAGCGCTATGTAGTCTGCAACGGTGACGAGGGTGATCCGGGAGCATTCATGGACGGATCCGTTATGGAAGGTGACCCCTTCAAGCTCATTGAGGGTATGATGATTGCCGGATACGCGGTAGGTTCCTCTGAGGGATATATCTATGTGCGTGCCGAGTACCCCAACTCTGTGGCAAGGCTGAAACACGCCATTGCAGTTATGGAGGAGAGAAATCTTCTGGGAGATGACATTCTGGGAACAGGATTTGCGTTCCATATGCATATTAACAGAGGCGCCGGTGCCTTTGTCTGCGGCGAGGGTTCCGCTCTGACAGCCTCCATTGAGGGCAACAGAGGATTCCCGCGTACCAAACCGCCGAGAACCGTTGACCATGGTCTGTGGGCAAAACCCACGGTTCTGAACAATGTGGAGACATATGCCAATGTTCCGAAGATCATCCTGAAAGGCCATGAGTGGTTCCGCACCATCGGAACAGAGGGAAGCCCGGGTACCAAGACCTTCTCCCTGACAGGCTCCATTGAAAATACAGGCCTGATCGAAGTTCCCATGGGAACTACCCTGCGTGAGATCATTTATGAGATTGGCGGCGGTCTTCAGGAAGGTTCTGAATTCAAGGCTGTACAGATTGGCGGACCGTCCGGCGGATGTCTGACTACCCAGCATCTGGATGAGCCTCTTGATTTTGATTCTGTTAAGAAGTTCGGTGCCATTGTAGGCTCCGGCGGACTTGTTGTTATGAATACGGACACCTGTATGGTGGAAGTGGCAAGATTTTTCATGAGTTTTACCCAGAGAGAATCCTGCGGAAAATGTGTTCCCTGCCGTATCGGTACCAAGAGAATGCTGGAAATCCTTGAGAAGATCGTAGCAGGCAAAGGGGAAGTGGAAGACCTTGACAAATTGGAGGAGATCGCAAAGAGTGTAAAAGATCTGTCTCTGTGCGGCCTCGGAAAGAGTGCACCGCTTCCTGTACTGAGCACTATTCGTATGTTCCGTGATGAATATATGGAGCATATCGTGGATAAGAAATGTGCTTCCCATACCTGTACAGCGCTTCGGAACTATTATATCAATCCGGAAAAATGTAAGGGATGTACCAAGTGTGCAAGAAATTGTCCGGTTGGTGCTATCACCGGTGAGAAGAAAGAACCGCATACCATCGATACCGCAAAATGTATCAAATGCGGCGCATGTATAGAAAACTGCAGTTTCGATGCAATCGAGGTAAGATAGGAGGAGAGAGAATGATTCATGTTACGATAGACGGAATTCCTGTAGAAGTTGAGAAGGGGACTACCATCTTACAGGCTGCAGAGAAAGCCGGTGTGAAAATCCCTACATTATGTTATATCAAAGACCTGCTTCCGGATGGCTCCTGCCGTATGTGTATGGTGGAGATCGAAAACAGGGGAAGAAAGAAAATGGATACCGCATGTTCCTGCCATGTAAGCGAGGGCGATGTGATCGAGACCATGAGCGAGAAGGTAGTGGATGCCAGAAAGACCATCCTGAACCTGCTTTTGTCCAATCACAAGACAGACTGCTTCTCCTGTGCACAGAACGGCAGATGTAAGCTGCAGGACTACTGCGTGGAATACGGCGTGGAGAGAACCACATACGAGGGCGAGATGACCGAGTTCCCGGTGGATGACTCCAACCCGTTCTTTACCTATGATCCGAACCTGTGTATTCTCTGCCACAGATGCGTGAATACTTGTAATAAGGTGGTAGGCCGTGGTGCCATTGACACCATGGAGAGAGGATTTGAGTCCTCCGTCGGAACACCTTTCGGCGTGCCTATCAGAAAGAGTACCTGTGAGTCCTGCGGAAACTGTGTGGAGGCATGTCCTACCGGAGCACTTTCCTCCAAGAGAAGAAAATCCTTCCGTCCGTGGCAGATCGACAAGAAAGTCCTGACTACCTGTCCGCACTGTGGTACCGGATGCCAGTTCTATCTGGTAGTCAAAGACAATAAGATCGTGGATGTGGAGCCGGCCAACGGTCCGGCCAACAAAAATCTGCTCTGTGTAAAAGGACGCAGCGGTTCCTTTGATTTTGTACACTCTGCAGACAGGGTGAAATATCCGCTCATCAAGAACAAAGAGACCGGTGAATTTGAGCGCGCAAGCTGGGACGAGGCACTGGATCTGGTGGCTTCCAAATTTATGGAGATCAAGAAACAGTATGGTTCTGAATCCCTGGCAGGTTTTGCATGTTCCCGTTCCCCGAATGAGGACATTTACATGGTTCAGAAGATGGTGAGAACCTGCTTTGGAACCAATAATACAGATAACTGTGCACGTGTATGCCATTCCGCATCCGTTGCAGGTCTTGCCATGACCCTTGGTTCAGGCGCTATGACCAACCCCATTGCAGACATCACCCAGAAACCGGACCTGATCATGATGGTAGGCTCCAACCCGGAGGAAGCGCATCCTGTTATTGGCATGCAGATCCGCCAGGCGGTACAGAGAGGCTGCAAACTGATCGTGGTTGACCCACGTGATATAGATCTGTCCAAGAAAGCAGACATTCATCTGAAATTAAGACCGGGTACCAACGTTGCGTTTGCCAACGGCATTATGCATGTGATCATTGAAGAAGGACTTCAGGATATGAAGTTCATCGAAGAGAGAACCGAAGGCTATGAGAAGATCAAAGAGATCGTAAAAGATTATACACCGGAAAAAGTTGCGGAGATTTGCCACATTGACCCGGATGATTTGAGAAAAGCTGCCATCATGTATGCAAAAGCAGACAAAGCGCCGATCATCTACTGTCTGGGCGTTACCGAGCATTCCACCGGTACAGAGGGCGTTATGTCCATGTCCAATATGGCTCTGCTGGTAGGCAAGCTGGGACGCGAGGGCTGCGGCGTTAACCCGATCCGCGGACAGAACAACGTACAGGGTGCCTGTGATATGGGTGCCGGCCCGAAGGATTACCCGGGATACCAGAAAGTGGAGAATCCGGAAGTACGTGAGAAATTCGAGAAAGCCTGGGGCGTGAAGCTGAATCCCAACAATGGTCTGCACTCCACAGAAGTATTCCCGGCAGCTATCGAAGGCAAGGTAAAAGGCCTGTACATTTACGGTGAAGACCCCATTGTCACAGACCCGGATACCCATCACATTATCAAAGCACTGGAAAATCTGGACTTCTTTGTGATCCAGGAGCTGTTCATGACAGAGACCGCACAGTATGCGGATGTTATCCTTCCGGGTGTCAGCTACGCGGAAAAAGAGGGTACCTTTACCAACACGGAACGCCGTGTGCAGAGAGTACGCCCTGCTGTGAAGCTGGACGGGGATATGAGACTGGATACAGATATCATCATTGACCTGATGAACCGTATGGGCTATCCGCAGCCGCATCTGACCTCCGCTGAGATCATGGATGAGATCGCGTCCGTAACACCAAGCTACGGCGGCATCAGCCATGCAAGGCTTGACGCAGGTGAAACGCTGCAGTGGCCGTGCCCGACCAAGGACCACCCGGGAACTCCGATTCTGCATGTGGGCAAATTCTCAAGAGGACTTGCCATGTTCTATCCTGCAGAGTATGTTCCGTCCGCAGAGCTTCCGGATGAGGAATATCCGATCATCATGATGACCGGCCGTATGCTGTATCACTATACAACAAGGGCCATGACCGGAAGAACACCGGGACTTATGGAAATCCAGGGTACCTCCTATATAGAGATGAACTACAAGGATGCCGAGGCACTGGGTATCAAAAACGGTGACAAGGTAAAAGTATCCTCCAGACGTGGTCAGATTGAATCCACCGCAAGAGTAGGACGCAAGGTTTCCCAGGGCGAATCCTGGATGCCATTCCACTTCCCGGATGGAAATGCAAACTGGCTGACCAATGCAGCACTGGACAAATACGCAAGAATACCGGAATACAAGGTATGTGCAATAAAAATTGAAAAAGTATAAGTAATGATTTTGTAACTGTTCAGCCAGGTCTGCGCATTTACCGCGCTGACCGTGTATAAGAATAGTAACGTGACAGCAGGTATTCGCCCCATCGCAAAGCGATTTTTAATGGGCGAATACCTGTAACGATTTAGCTGGCTGAGTCGTAACAAGTATAACGGAGACAACAGATATGGCACAAAACTATCCAAAGAGAATTGAAATACAGGAAGGCATAGACCTGCTTCTCTCCCATACAGAGAGAATGGAGAAGGAAAAGGTAGAGATCAATAAGGCTTACGGCAGGATTCTGGCCTGCCGGGTACTGGCCAAAGAGAATATTCCGCCCTTTGACCGCTCTCCCTATGACGGCTATGCCATCCGCTCTGCGGATGTTGCAGGTGCGGGACATGATACGCCGGTGACTCTGAAAATTATTGAGGAGGTACCGGCGGGACATGCGCCCGAAAAAGCGGTAGGGCCTATGGAGGCAGTAAAAATACTGACCGGAGCGCCTATCCCTCAGGGTGCCGATGCTGTGGTGAAATATGAAGACACTTCCTTTACTGATAAGGAAGTGTGTTTCTTTTCACCCATTGCTTCGGGGAGCAACATCGTAAAAGCAGGGGAAGATGTAAAGACAGGAGAGGTCGTCATGGAGGAGGGCGGGCATTTAAGCCCTGCGTCCGTGGGACTGCTTGCAGGTCTCGGGTATGGAGAGGTGGAAGTCTTCAAAAAACCCAGAGTCAGGATCATCAGCACAGGGGATGAGCTTCTGCCCGTATCGGAGGAGCTGAAACCCGGTAAAATAAGAAACAGCAGTGCCTACATGCTGCAGGGGTTTCTGCGGCAGTGGGGAATCACAGCAGATATCTACGGAATTGTCAGAGATGACGAGGACGCCATCAAGGATGCGCTCACCGCGTGTCTGGCCGATGCGGACTGTGTCATAACAACCGGAGGCGCATCTGTGGGGGATTATGACCTGGCCCTTTCCTCTATGGAGGGAATCGGAGCAGAGGTGCTCTTCTGGCAGGTGAGAATGAAGCCGGGAATGGCAACTCTGGCAGCGGTAAAGGACGGCAGGCTTTTATTGGGCCTTTCCGGCAATCCATCTGCAGCGGCGGCTGCTTTATTTTTGCTGGGGCTTCCCGCATTCCGCAAAATGTGCGGTAAAAAAGAATACAAAGTGCCCAGTATTCCGGTATGTCTGCCGGAGGGATTTCCAAAGAAAAGCCCGGGAGGAAGGATCATCCCCGGTATTCTGGAATTCCATCAGGGAAGAGTGTGCTTAAACACCAGGAAGAATCAGGCAAACGGTATGGTCAGCCCCTGGGGCGGCTGTAATCTCATCGGCATGATTCCAAAAGGCTCGGACGCACTTTTGCCGGGCAGCACCATTGATGCCCTTTATCTGGGGGAGGATTAGGATATGGTGAAGACAGCAGCAGGGATTCTGGCAGGAGGAAAGAGCAGCAGAATGGGAAAAAACAAGGCTTCCCTTACATGGAACGGTGACACCTTTCTGCATACGCTTATAGATGCCTGCCGGGATTTCCCTGAAATCTATGTCTCAGTGGATGACAGGGAAAAATACCGGGATCTGTCCTGTACACTGGTGGAGGATGAGGAAAAAGAATACGGACCGCTGGAGGGCATTTATCAGGTATTAAAGCAGATGGATGCACCGTATGCGGTGATGCTTGCCACAGACATGCCCATGATAAGCCGGGAATTTTTAAAGGCTCTGGTGTCAAACATTACCGGTGAGGAGGACTGCCTGGTGCTCAGAAGAGAGGGCAGGCCTCAGCCGCTGTGCAGTGTGTATGCAAAAAGTATTCTGCCTGTTGTGGAGCATATGCGCAGAAACCGGGAGCACAAGCCCGGACTTTTGTTTCAGCGGGTCAATACACGGTATCTGGATTTGGAGGAGCTGGGATTCGGAGAGGCGGTCATTGCAAATGTAAATACGCCTGAAGAATATGAACAGCTCTGTTTTCATTACGGCAGAAAGCTGCAGGAATTTGCGCCCCGTGTCAGGGAAAAACTGACACACGGAAAGGTAATGGTCTGTTACCTGGACGGATTGGGTTACCGTATGTACAAAAATGCGGCGGACAATGGCAGTGTGCCTTTTATCAGCCGTAATTTTTCCGTGCTCCCTGTGAGGACTGTGGAGCCGCCGGTGACGAATCCGGCTATGGCTACCATGATAACAGGGGAACTGCCGTATGTGCACGGGATACACTCCAGAAAGGACAGGGAAGTTCTGGTCCCCACCCTGTTTGCCGGCAGGAGTGGGGAAAATACAGCATTTTTAGAGGGGGATACCAGGATTTTGAAGACAGAACTTCTGCCCAGGCTTCATGCTGCGGCAAAGGGAAAAGGCTGCGATTATTGGATTTACCGGGATGCGTGCAAAGCGGCTTCGGAGGAAAAAGAATTTATTTTTGCCCATTTTCATGAGATTGATGATGCGGCCCATGCAGACGGCCCCTTTAGCTCTGCGTGTATGGAAAAATTAAAAGAGACAGACGGATATATAGAAGCGCTCTCCGGGATTTTTAAGGGAGAAATCTTGTTGATCAGCGATCATGGCGTGCATGAGACCGGTGACGGAGGGACCCATGGGGAGGATCCGTGTTCCAATGGTGTGTACTCCTATAACATAGAGGATATGCTGGCAGTCTGGGGTGAGCATATATGAAGATAGAAGATGGTTTGTTTGAAGGCATGACCCCTGTGAAACTCAAGGGGAAGTGTGCTGACGGAGCTGAATATTCCTATCAGGCTTTTTCGGTGAGTGAGGTACTGGGCAGTGTGACTGCGGACAGCCTTGTGGAGTTTGTGAGCGGGGACGGCAGGGATACGCTTGTTTCCGGTGAAGAAATCCTCGCGGGGGATGTATACCTTGCGCAGGATGGAGAGACATACCGTCTCGTGATTCCAAAGGATACACACCGAAGGCGCTGGTGTAAACATATAACAGAAATAGAGAGTGAGCAGGGAGGGTGACAGTTGAAAATCTGTACGATCGTAGGTGTGAGAAAGTCCGGCAAGACCACAACGGTTACCGGACTCATCAAAGAACTGAAAAAACGGGGATACCGGGTGGGAACCATAAAGAGTGTGTTCTGTCCCGAATTTACCCTGGACACTTCTGACAGTAATACGTGGAGACACAGGGAGGCGGGCGCTGATCTTGTCTGTGTAAAAGGGAAAAAAGAGACCGATATTTTACTTCCGGCGGACATAAGCGGGGATTTCTATGAGAAACTGCCTGTGGATTACCTCATACTGGAAGGAGAGTATGAACTTTGTGTGCCCAGAATCATCTGTGCACATAAGGATGCGGAGGTTTCGGAACGTTTGACAGAGGAGACGATTGCCATAGCAGGGAGACTTGCCGGGGATAAAAAAACCTATGGGGAGTTCAGAGTCTATCACTCTGTGGAAGAGATATCCGCTCTGGCAGATCTGCTGGAAACACTTCCGGATGCGGAATTTCCTTTAAAAAAGCGTCCCATGCTCCAAAAGGCAGCGGCTTTTTGCCAGTGTGGCTGCCATAAGGCAGAGAAAAAGCTGGCCGGAAAGAAAAAACTCACGGCCCATCCCTCAGAAGCACATAGAAAACATATCTTCCTGACAGGGGAAAAAGGGGCTGGCAAGAGCACACTTTTAAACCGTATTGTGGAAGAACTGGGAACAGAGCCGGTGGGTTACAGAACACTACCCTATGAGATCGGCGGTGTCCAGAAGGGATTTTACCTGCACAGCCTGGTACCTGTGGGAGAATACGAAAATGACAGTCCGATCCTAATACGGGCCGGTAAGGGAAAGAAGATATCCATACCGGAAACCTTTGAGACACTGGGCGCAGCCGTGATGAAAAAGGTGAAGGAAATGCCTGAAAAAACAGCCGTGATAGATGAACTCGGAAAGGCTGAGGCAGATGCCCCCGCCTTTCAGGAAGCATTGTTCTCCTGTCTGGATACCCAGAGTCTTGTCATCGGTGTCCTGCAGAAGAATACAGGTGCGTTTACACAGGCAGTGGCAGAACGCCCCGACGTGGAAGTGATTGAAGTTACGGAAAAGAACAGAGACGGTCTTCTGGAAGAAATCTGTAAAAAAATCAAAAATATGGAATGAAAAGACTTGACTAAAATTGTCAAAATTGATATTCTTAATATAGTGATCCTGTTTAATACATGAACAGAGTCAGAAAACGGAAATATAAAAAAAATAAAGGGGCAAAACTGTCGTAAGGCAGTGACGCAAAGCCACGGGTCCCAAGGGAGGGACAGCCGGGCTGCAGACAGTGATGGACAGGGATATTCTGTCCGTCTGTTGTCTTTAAGAAAAACGATATCCCTGGGTATCGTTTTTTTTGGCCCTGAAAGGGGAAGGAGAATAAAAATTGAAAATGAAAAAGTTATGCGCCTGGCTTCTTGTATCCGGTATGCTCCTGCAGACACCGGGGACTACTGCATCTGCCGCTATTCAGGGGCAGGATGTGGAGTCTTTTAAATCCGGTGCGCAGGCAGCATCCATGGATGTGGACAGCAGCCAGAAGATGGATGCCGGGAAGCAGAGCGAGACGCCCGGATGGCAGGCGGAAACGTTGAGGAACAGGAGCCTGCAGCAACCTGCAGAAGTGCCTGAGGGCCAGATGAAAATGCAGGGTGAACAGGCGGGAGCGCCAAAGAACGCAGAGGCTGCAGAGGAACAGATGGGAGAATCCGGAAAAGAAGGTACTACAGGAATACTGTCGGGAGAATCCGGGAAAGAGGATACTACAGGGATACTGGCAGGAGAATCCGGGAAAAAAGAGACCGCAGAGGAACAGACGGGAGAGTCCGGAAAAGCAGGGACCGCAGAGAAACAGACGGAAGAGTCCGGAAAAGCAGGGACCGCAGAGGAACAGACGGAAGCGTCCGGAAAAGAAGGGGCTGCAGGAGAACAGATGGCAGGTGATCCGGATGCGCAGAAAGGAGAAGGAGCACTGCTCTCTGAGACCGGAGCGGTGGTACAGAAAGGCCGGCTGCATCTAAGCCTGCTTTACACACTCCCATACAGTGACCCGGAAGCGCTGAACAGAGGACTGCAGGCAGTTTTAACAGGTGGCGGCCGGCAGCTTACAGCATCCTTTTCCATGCAGGAGGGTGAGGGCGTTTCTAAAAAGGCGGAGGCATCTTTTACAGATTTGGAACCCGGGCAGTACCATCTCAGTATAAGCGGAGACAGCTTTGCCTCGTATGACCAGGATGTGGAGATACAGGCCATGGAGCAGAAGATGCAGTTTCTGGATGTCTATACAGGAATGGATTTTTCTGATATGGAAAAACATCCCGGTGTTATGGGATACGGTGACGTGAACAGGGACGGCGTGATTGATGAGCAGGACAAATCGGGATTGGTCTTGGCAGTTCATCAGGAAAGTACGGACAGTATCTATGATCTGAATCAGGATCAGAGTGTTGACCTTGTGGATCTGCAGTGGCTTTCATACAGCTACGGATTTGAGAAAACGGAAGCTTATGTGTCAAGAAGTTATCTGATGGATGAAATCACAGCAGATGTGGGAGCGTCCACCCGGGTGTCGGATGGCAGTATTGAGAGTATTTTGGGCGACGGGGGAAGCGTTTCCCTGGAGCCTGCAGACGGCGGGGAGATATCAGAGGAAAATCCGGTGGAACTGCAGCTTGATCTGGAAAAACGTTCCGATATAACAGCAGGCGCGTTGGTTCTGACACCGCCGAGAGATTCCGCCAATGTCATCCGGGCAGGGTCCGTGACCGTGGAATACGATGATGAAAACGGGCAGCGGCAGACCATGGAGATTCCCATAAGCGGAGTGTCCATGTTTGCCCTCACAGCGGCACAGGCGGTCATGGAACCGGACGGTACCATAATCATCAATCTGGGAAAACAGGTTGCGATCAAGAAGGTAGTCATCAAGGTGACAGATGCCGGAGGAAGCAGTCTGGCAGATATCTCCAGGGTGGAATTTTTAAACGGAATGGAGGACAGGATTCCTGCCCCCGTGATGAATATTCCCGACAATGTAAGTACAGAGCCGGGCGATAAGAAATTCACAGTGACCTGGAACGCGCAGACAAATGTAGCCGGCTATGAAGTTATGGTGAAAAAGGACGGGAAGAGCAAAGTATATCCAACCGCTGAGAACAGTATCCTTATCACAAGCTTTGGCACAGAGAAGATGAAAAACAATGAGGAGTACACAGTTCTGGTACGTTCAGTGAACGGCGACTGGAGCAGTGCCTATTCAGAGCCGGTGACCGTGGTACCCAAGCCCTCAAAGGCGCCTGACGCTCCGGAGAATGTGAACATTTCCGGAGGATACAGAAAACTGGACATCGCCTGGAAGATGATGGAGGACACAGATTTCTACACCCTCTACTACAGGGAACAGGGCACAGAAGAATTTGAAAAGAAAGAGAATATCAAACAGAACAAATATCAGCTTACAGACTTAAAAGACGGCACAACCTATGAGATATGCCTTACGGGAACAAATGAAATGGGAACCGGCGGCAAGTCAAAAATATACGCAGGAGAGACAACGGATATCAATCCTGCAGTCACTTCCAATTACAGGCTGATCAATACGCCAAAGGAGGGCGGAGGACTGACCGCGCATATTAAATCTATTGAATATCCTTCCTCAAAACCGGAGACAGATGCAGCAGTGGCAGACAATGATTATACCACCTCCTGGAGTCTGGCATCCTGGGATGCAGGCGGATACAATGCCGGAAAGCCTTCTCCTGTCATTACCTTTGATCAGAGCTATGAGATGGACAGGCTGGTGGTAGTACCGGATGAGAAGCAGCAGTATACATATGGATATGCCAAGACAAAATATTGGGATGAAGACGGCAATGAGAAAATGATAGACGGCCATTTTACACAGAAGAAGAGTGTGAACGGCAAAGTATATTATGAATTTCAGTATTCCCAGCCATTTAAGACAAATCGGATACAGATAAACTTTGCCATGGCTTGGGCACCAGCAGACGGAAGAATCTCCATAGCAGAGATGAAGTTTTATTATTATGACAGTCTGGAAAAAGAGGTCGACGGACTGTTTGCGGATACCATGCATGTGGAGCTGCGGGAGGATGTGACCTTAAAGACCATCGAAGAGCTGGAGAAAAGGGCAGATACTCCGGATGAGGCGACAGGTGATTACCATCCGAAGCGGGAGCTGCTCCTTTCAGATCTGTCCTACGCGAAAGAACTTCTAAATGATAAAAATGCCGGCAGAGTTATGAAAGTGGACACAGCCGTGACAAAGAAAAAGGACGGTGCCCTGGGCTTTTCCGGCGGTCTGAACGCATGGCAGCCTCTCGGCATCAGTGCTCATGCCGGAGAAGAACTGGTTGTGTATGTGGGCAGAGATGACGCAGAACTGGGGGCCAACACGAACCTGAATCTCATCGCCACACAGTATCACGCGGAATCAGGAAACTGGAGCAAGGTTGTGGTCCAGAATCTGAAAAACGGAAAAAATGAAGTTACCATTCCCCAGATCGGAAGCCTGAGTGCAGAACACGGCGGTAGCCTGTATGTGGAATTTACGGGAAATAATGACGCTCTCAATATGAGCGTGCGTGTGAGCGGAGGACAGGAGATACCAAAGCTTGACATTTCAAATGCGGCAGATGAGGCGGAAGCAAAAGAAGCGGTCAGGGCGTATGTGGAGAAATTAAATGCATATGTTCCGGAAATTTCGGATCTTCACAAAAAGTTTCATGAGGGGAATAAGGAAAGCGGCTGTGACTACAGCTATGACAAAAAGAACTGCATTTTGGGAGCAACGGACATTGTACTGCATCAGATGATGTATTCCGTATCCGCGGAACAGATCTTAAACGGTATCAACAACAAGCTGAAAAACCAGGGAAAAGAAAACAGCCTGGACAACCAGACAGAAGTATTATACGAATCCTGTCAGGCCATGGAACAGATGGTGACACTGTTTTACCAGCACAAAGGACTTGGCGATTATAATGGTGACAAGACACTGGCAGCCCGGTACGGCGGCAAGAACAATCTGCCATCCAGCCGTCTGAATATCCGTTACATGAGAATGTTTTCAGGGGCATTTATGTATGCCGGCGGGCTCCATATCGGTATCGAGTGGGGCAGCGCAGCAGGACTGGCAAACAGTGTACCGGTACAGAGTGACAACGGCAGATATGTGAGCGGACAGCTATTTGGCTGGGGAATCGCCCATGAGATTGGCCATATCATCAATCAGCCATCCTATGCCATTGCGGAAATAACCAACAACTATTACTCCATTCTGGCACAGGCCAAGGAGACGAATGATTCTGTCCGTTATCAATATGCAGATGTATATAAAAAGGTCACTTCAGGGACAAAGGGCCGCGCAGAGAGCGTATTTACAAGCCTTGCCATGTATTGGCAGCTCCATCTGGCCTATGATGAGGGATATAATTTCAGGACTTATGATAACTATGAGGAGCAGTTTAATAATCTGTTCTTTGCAAGAGTGGATGCATACGCCAGAAATACGGCCATTGCGCCGGCGCCCGGAGGTGTCGCTCTCACAATTCCAAAAGATGTGGACAACACTCTGATGCGTCTTTCCTGTGCGGCAGCGGAAAAGAACCTGCTTGCATTCTTTGAGCAGTGGGGTATGACGCCGGATTCAGATACTATGGCGTACGCATCACAGTTTGAGGAGGAGACAAGAAGGATCAGCTATATTTCAGATGAAGCAAGAGCATACCGTATTGAGGGCGGAGAAAGCACGGCAGCACAGACTGCAGTAAGTGCGGATCTTTCATATGTTCCGAACTCCAACCAGGTTACGATCACGCTTTCCAATAATGCGGCTGACCAGAACTCCATGCTGGGATATGAAATATACAGAAACGGCCGGGTCATCGGGTTTGTGGAGGCGAAAGACGGTACCGTGACATTTACGGATACCATTGCGTCCATGAACAACAGAGTGTTTACTTATGAGGCAGTGGGATATGACAAGCTGCTGCAGCAGACAGAGAGGGCGGCCATAGACTCTGTGAAAATTTCCAATGACGGAAGTGTGGCGAAGGATGGATGGAAGATAACTACAAACATGACCTCATCAAGCGACCGTCAGGAGGAAGGAAATGAGGAAAATCCGGAAGGAATCACCATTTCCGGAATCAGCAGTATTTGCAACAATGACTATGCAGATGTATATACCGGAGAGGCAAAAAACCCGGAGATCGTCATCAGCTTCGGCAGAACCCTTCAGGCCGTTGCCTTTAAGGTGACAGCCGCTGACGATAAAACAGCAGTCAGGAAATTTGAAGCCTATGTAAGTCAGGACGGAAACCAGTGGACCCCTGTAAAAACAGGAACACTGTCCTATTCAGGGGATACGGCTGTTTCCTATTTTAACAAAGAGGGGGATTCCTGGCTGTATACCTACGACGCGGCTTATCTGAAGCTGAAAATCAAGGGCCAGAGTGCGGTCTCCCTGTCAGAGATAGATATTTTAGGACCTACGGGAGACAATGTAGAGCTGCTGGATAAGGGAATCGGCATCCTGGATGAAGATTACAGCTATGATGCTGAGGGCGGCAGAATACCGGCAGGCTCCCTGATCTTTACAGGGGAATATAAAGGAAATCCTTCCTATAATGTGGTAAAACTGTATGATCAGAATGGAAATATCCTGGATGGTTCCCAGTTGATCTTTGCAGAGGTTCCGGCAGAAGGGGAATTAGGTGAGGTCTCCTCCGGTACCTGGATCTACTATATGGAACCGGATCAGATTCCATCCGGTGTGACAAGCGTCAGAGCGGAATTATACAGAGTGGACGATGCGCATACAAATGAAGGGGAGCGTCTTGTGAGTGATACACTGCCTATGGAAGTGCCTGACCCGCTGCCGCCCATTCATTTGAAGGACAATCATGAGGAGGGGAACGGATGAAAAGAATGAAGAGCTTATGTATGGTCCTGATTTTGGCCCTGTTCGTGACTTATATACCCGTGCGCGCCGCAGAGCAGGATGATACAATGATCAAAATGCAGCAGAAGGATACGAGCCAGGTGGAACTGGCTCTGTACCCCAATGCAGATATGATAAAGAACCACGCAACAACACTCAGGATTCAGATGCAGATAAAGGAGACGGAAAGCGGGAGTATCCGTGATGTCCGGTTTGCTTTCTCAGAGGATTTACAGAATGATTGCAGAATCCGGGAGGCTATTTATGAAAACGGTATTCTGGACATTTATCTGTCATCATCAGGCGCCTTGTTTGAACAGGCCCGGGATGTAACAATCGGTACAATTTCAGGGACTCCCAGCAATGAAATGTTCCGGGCTTTTGTAATGCCTGTGAGCATAACGTTTGTGGACCAGAGCCATCAGATGAGATATGTGGATGAGGGAGTGCTGCAGGGGATATCTTATGAATGGGCAGTAGGGGAAAAAGTACCGGACAACCCGGATAACCCAGACAACCCGGATAACCCGGACAACCCAGATAATCCAGATCCAGACAATCCGGATAATCCAGATAACCCGGACAATCCAGACAATCCGGATAACCCAGACAATCCAGACCCGGACAACCCGGATAATCCAGATAACCCGGACAATCCAGACAACCCGGATAACCCAGACAACCCGGACAATCCGGATAACCCAGACAATCCGGATCCGGACAACCCGGACAATCCAGATAACCCAGACAACCCGAATAACCCGGACAATCCAGACAACCCGAATAACCCAGATTATCCAGATGGAATATGCACAGCTTTCACATACGAGGAACTGGAAAAAGGTCTGGCGGATACCAGTGTTACAAGCCTGATCTACAAGAGCAAAGACGGAAACGGTTTAACCCGGGAACAGCAGATGACCGTGTTCAAAAGCCTGAAAGGGACAGAAAGAACCCTTACCGTTATGGCAGAAGAGGACAACAGGCTTTTGTATTCCTGGAAATTTACCGGAACGGGAATTGCAGATCCGGATATTGCCATGGATTTTACCATTGCCCAAGAGAAAGAAAATAAAAAGGCCGGCAGCCTTATGGCCAAGGGATCAGAGAATTTATATCTGGAATTTGCCCATGAAGGAGAGCTTCCGGGACTGGCTGAAATTGAAATTTATGTAGGCAGTAGTTTTAAAGATGGACAGAATCTTTACCTGTATTATTACAATACCGAGAAGAATGCAATGGAACCGGTACAGAAGAATATTAAGGTTGTGAACGGATATGTGACAGTGCAGATAAAACATTGCTCCACCTATGTTCTCACCACAAAGCAGATCCGCAAAAGTGAGCAGTTCCCTGCAGTGATTGTGGATAAAACGGATAACACGAAAAAGACACCTGCGAAACCGGCAGCAAAGACAGCAGCCAAAACAGCTAAAACAGGAGATTCCTCCCCAGTGGAAGCAATGATTCTGCTGGCAGGACTCTCTGCGGCAGTCATGATCATTAGCCGGAGGAGCAGAAAAAAGAATATTTAAGAAAAAACAGCATCGGCATATCAATTCCTGGGCCGATGCTGTTTTTGCGTGCGGAAATTTTTTTTAGGATAGGTGTTGACAGGTGTGTATCTAATGTATATAATGAGTATATACAATAAATGATATATATACACGCGCGCACAGAAAGTTGAGAAGTAAGGATGAATATTATAATCAGCAATACAAGCGGGAAGCCCATATACGAACAGATCACGGAGCAGATAAAGCAGGCAATCATGAGAGGCCAGCTAAAGCCGGGGGAGTCACTTCCATCCATGCGCCTTCTGGCAAAAGAACTCCGCATCAGTGTGATCACCACGAAGAGAGCATATGAGGAATTAGAGAGGGATGGATTTATTTGTTCTCAGGTCGGCAAAGGCAGTTTCGTAGCGGATACAAACCATGAGCTTGTGAGAGAGGAGCAGTTAAAGGAAATAGAAGGTTTATTGGAAAAAGCTGTAGAAAAAAGCAAGATCAATGGAGTAGAACTGGAAGAATTGACAGAGATGCTTAGAATGCTCTATGAGGAGGAATAAAAATGGAAGCAGCGATCAGAATTGAAGGTCTGGTGAAAAACTATGAAAAATTCTCACTGGACCACATTAATTTAGAAATTCCAAAAGGCAGTATTGTAGGACTGGTTGGAGCAAACGGAGCCGGTAAGACCACCCTGATCAAGTGTATTCTCGGAATCATAAAAAGAGATGCCGGTGAAATCTATGTGGACGGCGAGAAACTGGAAGAAAAGAATGACAACTGGAAAAACCAGGTGGGTATGGTTCTGGCAGAAGCAAACTTCCATGAGACCATGAACGCTGTACAGATTGGCAGGATCATGGAGAACATTTTCAGCCAGTGGGATGCAGGACTGTACGAAACATATCTGAATGACTTTAAGCTGGAACATAAAAAGCTGATCAAAGATTACTCCAGAGGAATGAAAATGAAGCTGCAGATCGCAGTAGCGCTCTCTCACAGAGCCAAGATCCTTATATTTGACGAGGCAACCAGCGGCCTTGATCCTCTGGTTCGCGATGATCTGCTGGATATCCTGCTGGAATACATTCAGGATGAGGCACATACAGTGCTCCTGTCCTCGCATATTATCAGTGATTTGGAGAAGGTATCCGACTATATAGCATTTATCCAGAACGGCAGGCTGCTTTTTGTGGAGAATAAAGACGAGATCCTTTACCGCTACGGTGTGGGAAAATGTTCCAAAGAGGATTACAGCACACTGGATAAAGAAGGAATCCTGCGGTTGAAAAGAGGCGTTTTAGGCTACGAATTTTTGGTGCAGGACAGACAGGCGTTTATGCGCAGATATCCGGATATGGTAGTGGATGCTCCGGATATTGAGGATGTTCTTCTGCTGCTGGAGAAAGGTGAGGTGGTATCATGAAAGGGCTTATACTAAAAGATATATACAGTATCAGGATTACACAGAAAACATATGTACTATTATTTTTATTCCTATGTGTGTTTGGCTACTTGATGAAGAGTCCGGGATATGTGGGAACCATGTGTATTGTGGTATTTGCCACAGTGGTGCTCAGTTTGTTCAACGCGGACCAGTACTATCACTGGGACACATATGCAGCCGCACTCCCGCTGGGAAAAAGGATAATTGTACGGGCAAGATACATGCTGATTATTGTTATGACTCTCGGTCTTGCTGTATTTACAGCAATCATGACCGGAGCAACAGCGGCACTTCTGGGAATGTCTGTGTCAGAGCAGGTAATTTCCTCGGTTTCCATGTGTATGATCATCCCTATTTTTTCCGGCATAATTATTCCAGTGATATACAAACTTGGAGTTGAGAAGGGAAGAGTAATTTTTATGATGCTTTTTCTGATCCCGTTTTTAGTGCTGACGCTTTTAAAGGATTTGATACGAGGGACAGCTGTGGAAAAACTTCTGGTTAACCTTCAGCAGAATCCTAACGGACAAGTAATAATCGCAGGTATACTTTTAGCAGTAAGTATTCTGGTTTTAGCAGTATCTTACATGATTTCGATCAGGATATACAGCAATAAGGAATTCTGATTCAGAAAAGAACCTGGTTTGCCCTGCATTGTCATACAGACGTGATAATTGTTTTCTTGACTTTAAAATTATACAGTGATACATTATTCTTAGTGTAAAAAACTGGATAAGTAAAAGTACGGAGGAGTGGGAAAATGTCACAGGAAGAAAAGCTGCTGCGGGCAAAAAAAGTGATTGAAAACAGCAGGTATCTGGTATGTCTGCTGGGAATGCGGGTGAGCAGCCAGTGCGGATGCACAAACTGGAGATCAGACCAGGATGCGTATGATATTGAAACCAGATACGGATGTTCCCCTGAGGAAATGTTCAGTGCTGAGTTCTATAATACGAGAGTGACGCAGTTTTATGACTTTTACAAACGGGAAATCCTCAGCAAAAGAGGAAGAATCAATGAAGGTATGAAGACTCTGAAGCGTTTGGAGGACAGGGGAATCCTGCAGGCTGTCATTACCCGTGATATCTACTCCCTGCCGAAAAGGGCAGGATGCAAAAAGGTCCTGGAGATCCACGGAAGCATTTACCGGAATGTATGTCCGAAATGCAGAACGAAATACCCCATGAAAGCAGTGGCAGAGTGTGCAGGAACTCCCAAATGTACCAAATGCGGCACAACCATCCGCCCGGAGGTATGCCTGCGGGGAGAAATGGTGAATAACGCACTTCTGACCCGTGCGGTTGACGAGGTGGGAATGGCAGATACCCTGCTGCTTCTGGGATGCAGCATGCATTCGCAGCTTGCAAAGACATATGTAAAATATTTTGAGGGGGATAAGGTAATCCTCATCAACGACCAGGATCACTATGCGGATACGGCAGCCGATCTTGTAATTGATGGTAAGGCCATGGATATTATGAGCAAATTGGGATTGTAAAAGAGAAAAGGCTTGCATATGCAGGCCTTTCATACTGTAGACCCCCGGCTGGCAGCCGGGGGTCTTTTTTTAA
>OAVG01000021.1_pt1 | contig 204349 bp, 159 predicted proteins | sample 1495271 | NCBI WGS metagenome assembly OAVG01 (sample SAMEA2580077, study PRJEB22360) | human gut metagenome | biome: human gut; feature: human-associated habitat; material: faeces | place: Denmark | collected 2008/2010 | reverse complement strand
CAGCGGTTCCGGTATCGCCTGTGTTGGTGTCGCCGGTGTCAGTAGCTCCGGTATCGCCTGTGTTGGTGTCGCCGGTGTCAGCGGCTCCGGTGTCACCTGTGTCGGTGGTCTCAGGCTGTTTGAAGGTATAGGAGTCGGAATCAGTTAAGGTTACTTTTTTCCAGACTTTTTTGTCTACGTCTATTTTGGTGTCTTTGCCCCACTCTTTCAGGAGGTCATTGTAGGCTTCCTGTTTGCGCTCGGTGACGATGCTTTCTTTTTTGGACTGAGTGGCGTCCTCGTCGAAGGTGGCATCCATGCGGGCAACATAGTAGGCGTCCTCGCCTTCAATGACTTTAGGGGCTACCTGTCCGTCGGTCAGGGACTTAACGGCTTCCTTGAGTTTATCGTCCAGGGCAGTGTCGTCGCTGCCGAAGGTTTTGGTGGATGCAGTCAGGTTCTCGTCCACCTCTTTGGCAAGGGCATCCATATCTGCGGCTGCCGGGTCTTCCTGGGCATTGATTTTGTCAAGGACGGCCTGAGCCTGATCTTTTTTGGCCTGTTTTTCTTCATCGGTCAGTTCCACGGTTTTGCCTTCCTCATCCTGGGTTCCGGCTGTGGATATCTGGCAGACGGTTATTTTGCTCTGTGCAGCTTCGGAATCCTCCACGTTGGTGTCCACATCAGCAGTCATGGGGTCGTACATTTTTTCCTGGTAGGTGTAGAACTCCAGGATGGTTTCAATATCAGACTGGCTGACAGCCAGCTTGGCAATGGTGTCTGCATCGTTGTCATCCATGAATTTCTTGGCTGCCCCTTCGATTTTTTTCTGCTCGTCCTCTGTGATGGTCACGTCATAGTCCTTGGCATGCTGTTTTAAGAGTACCATGTTATGTATCTGGTCCATCATGTCGTCTTTGGTGTTTTCACCGTAAGTTTTGCCGTCCTCGCCTTCCTGATCCCAGATTCCGGCTGTGGAGCCGCCGAACATGGAATAGTATGAGGCCATCTGTGCCTGTGTCATGCGAAGCATCATATTGGCCGTTCCCAGAGTTATTTTATCATCACCGCAGGTAGCAGCTATTTTCGTTCCGTCCAGTGATTTCCCGCAGCCAGCAAGGCTTGTGGTTCCCAGAACCACTACAAGTCCCGCGCAGGCGAGAGTTTTTGTAAATTTATTCATAAAGTCCTCCTGTGTTTTCCTGTTTCCCCAAGGGGTATGAGATAAAGCATCGGCCATAGGGTGCGCCGACGCTTTATAGTATAAGCTTTTTTTCCGTTCAGGGCAAGGGATTTTCCTCTTTTTCCTGTAAAATCCCCTCAAATTCGTGGAGAATACCGGACAATATTTCCATAGCGTCCAGAATCTCTTTTGGCCTGCGGCCCTTTAAAGATACCAGGAAATATGGCTGGCCTTCCATACGCATGGTCATGTTGTTCTTATATTTTTCCAGAATAGCCGGGAATCCTGAAGCGTCCAGTTCTGCACGCTCAAACATGGAAATTTTCACCTCTGTGCCGTTCTGTTTGATCTCACGCACATAGACTTTGTGGGCAAGGGCCTTCAGATTGGCGATCGCCAGCAGGTTCTGTACGGATTTCGGCGGCTCCCCGAAACGGTCCATGAGCTCCTCCAGCATATCCTCGTACTCCTCCTGGTTCTCTATGCCGGCAATGCGTTTGTATATGTCCAGCTTCTGGTATTCGTTTGGAATGTAGCGGGGAGGGATGAAGGCATCCATATCCATGTCGATGGTTGTCTCGAAGTCCTCCTGCTGTTTGATTCCTTTTGCCTCCTTTACCGCCTCACTCAGCATCTTGCAGTAAAGGTCATATCCCACTGCCTCCATATGGCCGTGCTGCTCCGCGCCCAGTAAGTTTCCGGCACCGCGGATCTCCAAATCACGCATGGCGATCTTGAAGCCGCTTCCCAGGTCCGTGAACTCACGGATGGCATGAAGGCGTTTTTCCGCCACTTCCTTGAGCATTTTGTTCCTCTTATACATGAGGAATGCGTAGGCGGTGCGGTTGGAACGGCCCACGCGGCCCCTGAGCTGATAGAGCTGGGACAGGCCCATCTGGTCCGCATCGTGGATGATCATGGTATTGGCATTGGAGATGTCCAGACCCGTCTCAATGATGGTGGTGGAGACAAGCACATCAATCTCACCGTTGATAAAACCATACATGATCTTCTCCAATTGATGCTCGTGCATCTGTCCATGGGCAAATGCCACATTTGCCTCCGGGACCAGCTTTGCTACCCGGTTGGTGATCTCATCTATGTCATTGACCCGGTTATAAACGTAATAGACCTGGCCGCCCCGGGCGATCTCCCGGCTGACAGCTTCCCGGACCATCTCCTCATTGTACTCCATGACATAGGTCTGTATGGGAGTTCTGTCCATGGGGGCCTCCTCCAATACGCTCATGTCACGGATACCGATCAGGCTCATGTGCAGGGTTCTCGGAATAGGAGTGGCTGTCAGCGTGAGAACATCCACATTTTCCTTCAGACTTTTAATCTTCTCCTTATGGGTCACGCCAAATCGCTGCTCCTCATCCACGATGAGAAGGCCCAGGTCTTTGTATTTTACGTCTTTTGAGAGAAGACGGTGGGTGCCGATAACAATGTCCACCAATCCCTTCTGCAGATCTGTTATGGTCTTCTTCTGCTCCGCCGGTGTTTTAAAACGGCAGAGCAGGTCCACACGGACCGGAAAATCCTTCATTCTCTGGATAAAAGTGTTGTAGTGCTGCTGTGCCAGAATGGTTGTGGGGACAAGATACACTACCTGTTTGCTCTCCTGCACGGCTTTGAAAGCTGCCCGGATGGCGATCTCTGTCTTGCCGTATCCCACGTCGCCGCAGACCAGGCGGTCCATGATCTTCCTGCTCTCCATATCGTGTTTTGCAGCATCAATGGCATTTAGCTGGTCTTCCGTCTCCTCAAAGGGAAACATCTCCTCAAATTCCTTCTGCCACACTGTGTCAGGCCCGTACTGATAGCCGTTCTGGGACTGTCTGGCAGCGTAGAGCGCCACCAGATCCTTGGCAATGTTCTTTACAGCGCCTCTTACCCTTGTCTTTGTCTTCTTCCACTCCTGACCGCCCAGTTTGTTGAGTTTCGGCGCTTTCGCATCCGCTCCGGCGTATTTCTGCAGCATATCAAGCTGGGTTGCCAGAATGTAAAGATTGCTCCTGCCGGAGTATTCGATCTTAATATAATCCTTAACGATTTTGTCTACCGTGACCTTCTCAATGCCGCGGTAAATACCAAGGCCATGATTTTCATGGACTACATAGTCGCCCACATTCAGTTCGGAAAAGCTCTGGATCTTCTTTCCGCTGTACTCAGTCTTCTTCCTGCGCTTTTTCTTCTCCTGCCCGAAAATATCGGTTTCGGTGATCAGGACAAATTTGATCAGCGGGTATTCAAATCCGCGCTTTGCGTGGCCGTAGGCGGTCATGATCTCACCCGGGGATATGGTTCTGTCCATGTCCTCCGTGTAAAAACTGTTGAGTTCCTGTTCCTGAAGGTCCTGGGCAAGCCTCTGGGCCCTTGTCCTGGAACCGGAGAGGAGAAGCACCTGGTAGCCGTTCTTCTTCCAGTATTTCAGATCTTTAACCAGCAGCTCAAAGCTGTTGTTATAGGAATTCACAGATTTTGTGACTGTGCGGTACTGTCCGTTTATTTCCCAGTCTGCTTTCTGCTGCTCCATGGTACAGACGGATACACAGTTTTTCCGGTTCAGACGGTAGACCACCTTTTTCCATCCGCACAGCAGGTCTGTCTGACCGGCAAGGAGGTAGCCTTTTTCCAGGCGGTTCTTCATGCTCTCCCGAAATTCTGTCTCCACAGCCTCCCCTTTTTCCAGAAGACGGTTTGTCTCATCCAGGAATACAAGGGTATTATCCTCATCAAAATAGTCCAGAAATGTCACAGGCTCCTTATAAAAATAACGGATAAAGTGTTCTGCTGCCGCAAAGTCCTCGAACTCCTTCATGGCATTTACCGCTTCCTCCACCGTGTTTTTAAGTCTGCCTGCCTCCTCTGTGAGAAATGCCTCCCGGAGCTTTTTCACAGATGTATTCTTTTCCTTCTCAATGGCCTTTAAGCCCTTTTCCAGTACCTCCTGGGTCAGCACCATTTCCGCCGCGGGATAGATGGTGATCTCCTCCAGATTTTCTATGGAGCGCTGGCTCTCTGTCTCAAAGCTTCGGATAGAATCAATCTCATCGCCCCACAATTCTATTCGAATAGGGTTTTCCTCCGTGAGAAGAAACAGGTCCACAATACCGCCGCGGATGGCAAACTGTCCCGGCGCTTCCACCTGGGCGCTGTACTCAAATCCCATGTTGATCAGATCTTTTTTCAGCTTTTGAAGGTCCAGCACACTGTCATTTTTAAAATGCAGCACGTGCTGCTCAATGACGGACAGCGGCAGCAGATAGTCCATGCAGCCGCCCATACTGGTGATGACGGTCACACCTTTCTTCTGCAGAAGGGCTGCGATCACCTGCATCCTCTGTTTCGTCAGCAGATTTCCGTGGATATCTGCCTGGAAGAAAATCAGATCCTTTGCAGGGTAGAGAAGCACCTCCCTGTCGTAAAAACGGTAATCCTCATAGAGTTCTTTTGCCTTCAGGTCATTTTCGGCAATGATGAGACAATTGGTATTGTCCCGCTTCCCGTCCTGCCTCATGCCCTCAAACAGGCCGTACATCACATGGGCTTTCTGGGATTCAATGCAGCCGGACAGCTGCAGAACACCCCTGTTCTTTGGAAGGCGGCTTCTGATTTCCTGATATTCATTTAAATTTAAAAGTGGCTGTATGACTGCTTGCATATCCCTCTCCTGTTACCCGGCATTTATGTGCAGATATCCGCCCCGCCGCAAAACGGTTTTCATAGGCGGATACCCGCTGTAATCCATTTGACTGAATCATTACTTCTTTTTTGCATTATATTTGTTCATGGCAGCATCTATGCCTTCGCTGAGTATCACTTCCACTGCATCCGCAGCCTCCCCGATGGCTTTATCCACTTCCTCCCTCTCCTGGGTGGAAAAGCGGCCCAGCACATAATCAGCCAGATCCCAGCCTGCCGGTTTTGCACCCACACCCACCTTGATACGGTAAAAATTCTGGGTGCCGAGCTGTGCGATAATGCTTTTCATTCCATTATGCCCTCCGGCGCTGCCTTTTTTCCGGATGCGTATCTGTCCCGGCTCCAAATCTATGTCATCGTAAATGACGATCAGCTCTGTCTCCGGGTCTATTTTATAGTAATTGATGAACTCCCGTACAGAATCACCGCTCAGGTTCATATAGGTAAGGGGCTTTGCCAGTATCACTTTTTCACCGGCGATCATCCCTTTGCCGTACATTGCCTTGTGCTGGATGCCTGATCCGGGAATCCGATGCCGGTCAACCAGCTCGTCCACGGTATCAAACCCCATATTGTGGCGGGTTCTCTCATACTGTTTTCCCGGGTTTCCAAGTCCTGCAATTAAATACATGTGGTTGGTTCTCCTTAGTTATTTCCTCGCTTTTTTAGTTGAAATATACCAGTTCTTCTTTCAGCGGCTCTGTCTGTTCCACGGATACTGCGGTGAGCACAGGACCCTCTTTATTGTAGAAGTCCATATACTCATAATCCACTTCTGCCACAACCTTCACCCATTTTCCTGTTCTTAAAGAACGTGCTTCCGGGCTTTTGCAGACATAGCCGATAAATGTGGTATCATCCGCACAGCAGGTCATAGCCATACGGCCGGGCACAAACATATCTTTCGCAAATTCTCTGGATTTTAAAACCATGCCTGTGAAAGAAACTTTTTTCCCTTTGTAGGTTTCCGGATGGTCCATGGCGTCAATGAACCAGATGCCGTAATCCTCGTCCATGATCTCAATAATATCTGCGTTTACGTCAAAAGGCATTTCATCTTCAAAAATATTTTCAATCTCGCCTTCCTCATCCTCGAAGATGATTTCTGCTGCCTGATTCACTACTTTCACACTTCTGCGGAAGGTTGCCAGCGGCATACCCTGCTCGCAGCGGTTAAAAAGAACCATGTCCGCATTTCTTATCATTTCCACAAAAAGGGATTTCATGTTGTTCATATACACCTGGAAGGTGCTGGCATCCACCGTCACAATGTGCTGGACGATTCCCCAGCCTTTCGGCATATCCATCTCTTCCAGTTTACTCAGCTGCCACATGCCATTGTATTCAATAATAATGCGGGCCGGATTGTAAAATGCATCGTATGCCACAAGACGCTCCGGCGTCAGTTCCTCGGGGTTGTCCAGGATTTCCACAGAAGTCCTGCTCTTTTTTAATGCCTGTTTGTCAAACTCCTCCTCACCTTCCTCACAGAGGATCAAAAGTGTGGGGCCGTCTATCTGAAAATAATCCTGCTCAATGGTAAAATTCAGGAAAGAGGTCTTGCCGCTCTCCAAAAATCCTGCCATGAGATAAATAGGTACTGTAATTTCATCCATTTTTCCACGTCCTTTCCCTAGAGCTTGTTCTTATGCCAGTTTAAAAAGTTTTTCCAGACTGCTTTCTTTGAGCTTGGAGCCGATCACACAAATCCTGCCCGTATATTCCGGTGAACCTTCGCGCACATCTGCCTCGCCCGGTACCATGTCAAAATAAATCCAGCTTCCGTTTTTGCCTTCTACCATTCCTTTTGCACGAAGGATCATGCCGTATTCCTCATCGTCTGACAGTGCTTCCAGAATAGCATGGATTTCTTCTTCTGTGTAAGTTTTGGCTGTCTCGCGTCCCCAGCTGGTGAAAACTTCGTCTGCGTGATGGTGATGATGGTCATGGTCATGGTGGTCATGGGTGTGACCGCAGCCGCAGGATTCGGTGTGGTGGTGGTCGTGATCACATTCCTCTTCATGGTGATGCTCATGGCCGCATTCCTCTCCGTGGTGATGGTCATGACTGCATTCCTCTCCATGGTGATGGTCATGATCACATTCCTCTCCATGGTGATGCTCATGACCGCATTCCTCTCCATGGTGATGCTCATGACCGCATTCCTCTCCATGGTGATGCTCATGACCGCATTCCTCTCCATGGTGATGCTCATGACCGCATTCCTCTTCATGATGATGCTCATGGTGTCCGCCGCATACCGGGCATACTTCCTCTTCCAGAAGCTCTTTTTCCAGAGAACGGTTATTTTCCATGGTATCCAGAATTTTTGCCCCGGATAATTTTTCAATCGGTGTTGTGATAACTGCAGCCGACTTATTCAATCCGCGGATTATCTGAAGGGCTGCGATTACCTTCTCCTCTGCCGCTTTGTCCGTTCTGCTCAGGATAATAGTCCCTGCATACTCTATCTGATTGCTGAAAAATTCACCAAAGTTCTTCATATACATTTTGCATTTCATAACATCCACAAGTGTTGTGAAGCTGTTGAGTTTTATGTCAACCTCTCCTTCCACTTTTTTAACTGCTTTGATCACATCGGAAAGTTTTCCTACACCTGAGGGCTCAATGATAATACGGTCCGGCTCATACTTCTGAATCACCTCTTTTAAAGCCTCCCCAAAATCTCCGACCAGGGAACAGCAGATACAACCGGAATTCATTTCACGAATCTCAATTCCGGCCTCCTTCAGAAAACCGCCGTCGATACCAATCTCTCCGAACTCATTTTCAATGAGCACTACCTGCTCGCCTTTGTATGCCTCTTTCAGAAGCTTTTTAATCAAAGTTGTCTTACCTGCTCCCAAAAAACCCGAAAAAATGTCAATCTTTGTCATCTCTGTCTCATCCTTTCAAAATTAATTTTATTTATATTGTATCTGAGTATGTCTGAAACTTATTATCTGCCTGTAGATCCAGCCAATTTCATATCCGTCCACGGCCGGTATCTCCCTGCCCGCCCATAACACGGTAAAAGGGGACGAAAGTACCACTTCCGCCCCTGCTGTGCATGAATTTGTCCAAAACGCTTTTGCGTTCTTATCATATTATCATATGTTGATAGAAATTAGCAAGATTTTTTCGTCCAGAAAAATAGCAATTTTCTGACACGCTGTAACAGTACAGACAAGCTGAACCGTTACGACACACTCTGATACAAAATATGGAGTATACTCCATGAAATCCTTCTTTTTCCTTGTTGACATTGGTTTTACAGGCTATGATAGTCTTAATTCATCAAAAGCTGAAGCGTTTTTCAGTAAGAATGGAGGAAAAGATTTATGAATGCAAAAGAAAAAGTGAAGAAAGAGCCTACCCTGCTCCTGGCTCTGACACCGGTAGTGCTGACTGTCATCATCCTGATTTTTTCTGTGTCTGTGCTGAAGGTGGATGTTCAGGTTCCGCTTATACTGGGTACCTGCATTACGGCATTTATTGCCATTGTCTTTCTGGGTTACACCTGGCAGGATCTGGAGGATGGAGCCATTGAATCGCTGAAAAGTATCATGCAGGCTGTGCTGCTGCTGATCATCATCGGCGCTACCATTGGAACCTGGATCGTGGGCGGTGTAGTTCCTGCACTCGTTTACTACGGGCTGCAGATTCTCACGCCTGCCTTCTTCCTGGTGGCCTGTATGATCCTGTGCAGTATTGTCTCCCTTGCTGCAGGCGGTTCCTGGGCTACTGTGGGCACCATCGGCATTGCCCTTGTGGGAATCGCAAAGGGACTGGATATTCCTGTCGGTCTGGCAGGCGGTGCCATTATCTCCGGTGCCTATTTCGGTGATAAAATGTCTCCCCTGTCCGATACCACGAACTTGGCTGCTGCCATTGCGGGCGCAAAACTCACAGACCATATCAAACATATGATGTACACCACTGTCATTGCCTATGGTATTTCCATTGTGGGCTTCGGCATCATCGGTTTCCGTTTTGCCGGACAGGAGTTAGACCATGGACAGATCAACGGAATCCTGGACGCTCTGGCTGCCAACTATAACATTACCCCCTGGCTGCTCCTGGTACCTGTCATTGTAATTGTCCTGATTGCCCTAAAAGTCCCGGCTATCCCCGGTCTCTTCGCCGGAACAGTGCTCGGTATGATCTGCGGGATTGTCTTCCAGCATCAGGATTTATCCATTGTGTTCAATGCAGTACAGAACGGTGTTGTAGTTGAGACAGGCCATGCCATGGTAGATGAACTTCTCACAAGAGGCGGACTGATGAGCATGATGTGGACGGTTTCCCTTATCATCTGCGCCCTGTCCTTCGGCGGTATACTGGAATGTACCGGCATGATGAGCGTAATCGCCAACAAACTGCTGGAATTTGCCAAAAATACAGGCTCACTGGTGCTTGTCACCATTATCTCTGCCCTGTTCTGCAATGTACTCCTTGGAGACCATTGCATTGCCATTGCCATTCCGGGCAGAATGTTCAAGGATGAATACCGAAAGCGCGGACTTGCCCCGAGGAACCTCTCCCGTGTACTGGAGGATGCCGGCACTGTCACTTCCCCGCTCATCCCCTGGAATACCTGCGGTGCCACCATGTCCGGCTTCCTGGGTGTGCCCACACTGACCTATCTGCCTTACTGCTTCTTTAATATCCTCTGCCCTATCGTCTCAGCCATCTTTGGCTTTACAGGGCTGACCATCATGAAGCTGGAGGATGACCCTTCTTCTGACCAGTATGTGGAAAAGAAGGGAAAACGCCTTGTTAAAGAATAAAAATGTTTGTTTTCTGGAGGAACTTTATGAAAAATCTTAACCGGGACCAAGTGATCTATACCATGAGCAGAGAGCACGCTCCTGTTCTCACAGTTAAAAACGGTGAAACCGTCACAGTACATACCTATGACTGTTTTAAAGACAGGCTGATCCCAGATGACAGCTCCTTTGACTCTCTGCTCTTTGATGAGTTAAACCCCGCCACAGGCCCCATTTTTGTTGAAGGCGCCAAACCGGGGGATACCCTGAAAGCAGAGATCCTGGATATCTCCCTCGCCCCCACAGGCGTAACGGAAATTGATTCTGAATTTGGCTGCCTTGCTCATTTGGTGAAAACCCCTGCCGTCAAACGTCTGCCGGTAAGAAACGGAAAGATCGGCTTCAGCCCCAGGCTTTCCCTTGACTTAAAACCCATGGTCGGTGTCATCGGCGTAGCCCCGGCAGGACAGGCTATCCCCACAGATACACCTGATTCCCACGGCGGAAATATGGACTGTACCCAGATTAAAACAGGTTCCAGTATTTATTTCCCTGTTGCTGCAGAAGGTGCGCTTTTATCCCTGGGTGATCTTCATGCCTGCATGGGCGACGGGGAAATCGGAGGCTGCGGTGTGGAAACCGCAGGTGAGGTCACCTTAAAACTGACCGTGATCCCCAATCATCAGAAACCTTACCCTGTTGTTGTCACTGACAAAGAGGTTATGGCTGTTGCCTCCTGCAAAACAGTGGATGAGGCCTGGGCAAAAGCTGTGGAGTACCTGCATGATTACATGGTAACCGAAACAGAACTGACCTCTGATGAGGCGATCATGCTCCAGTCCATAGCTGCAGACCTGTCCATCTGCCAGACTGTAAATCCGAACAAAACGGTGCGTATGTCCATCCCCTTAAAATATCTGGAGGCATACGGATACCGGCAGAAATAATCTGCTTGCCAAAGCATTTCCCTCTCTTGTATACTGGATGTAACAACCAGCTGCAAGGGAGGGATTTTTTTGGAATATTTGAAAAAAGCAAAGCCTGTGGACCGTCAGAAGCAACAGAATCTGGAAGCCGAAGTCCATGCCATTATCAGGGATGTCTCCGCAAGGGGAGACAGAGCTTTGATTGAATACAATACACAATTTGACGGAAATACACGCACAAGCCTGCGCATTTCCCCGGAGGAAATCCGACGGGCCTATGATCTTACTTCCCCTGCATTGATCGAGGACCTGAAAACCACGGCACAGCGTCTGGAGGATTTCGCCCTGAAACAGAAGGCTTCCCTGCACGGTTTTTCCGATTATGAAATATCTCCGGGCATTTTTCTCGGACAGAAGATCATTCCGGTGGACTCCTGCTGCTGTTATGTTCCGGGCGGCGGGTATCCGCTGTACTCCACTGCCCTGATGATGGGCATTACTGCCCGGACAGCAGATGTAAGAAGAATTGCCATGTGCACGCCTGCCGTCAACGGGACAGACAGTGTCCACCCTTCCACCCTGGTAGCCATGGATATTGCCGGAATCCGTGAAATATACGCGCTGAGCGGTGCCCATGCGGTTGCCGCCTTTGCCTGCGGAACAGAGCAGATAGAACCTGTGGACATGATCGTAGGCCCGGGCAACCAGTATGTGACAGAGGCCAAGCGCCAGTGTTACGGTCGTATCGGTATTGACTTTCTGGCCGGCCCCAGTGAAATTCTGGTTATCGCTGACCGGGAGGCAGACCCTGCCTGCATCGCGGCGGACCTTCTCTCAGAATCTGAACATGACTCCCAGGCGATTGCCCGGCTGATCACCACAGATAAGACACTTGGGCTTGAGGTGATCCGTCAGGTGGAAAAGCAGCTTCCCGAGCTTGAGACAGAGGACATTGCATCCGCCTCCTGGAACACCTGCGGTGAAGTTATACTGGCAGACTCCCTGGATGACGCATGCCGTCTTGCCAATGCCTTTGCCCCGGAACATCTGGTGCTGCAGTTTGCCGGTGCAGAGGCCTATACGGATAAATTTAAGAATTACGGTTCCCTGTTTATGGGAAAATATTCTGCTGTTGTATACAGTGACTATGTAAACGGCATTAACCATACCCTGCCCACAGGAAAGGCTGCCCGGTACAGCGGCGGGGTCTGGATCGGTACCTTTTCCAGGGTCTGCACGACCCAGCGGCTGACAAAGGAGGCTGCTCATCAGGTTGCAGCACTTGCCTCCCACCTGGCGGAAGGGGAAGGTTTCCCGGGACATGCCAATGCTGCAGCCATACGGCTGAAATCCTGAAAAGGCTTGATTTCCAGTTTCAGTCTACGCCGTAATTTTTCTGAGTACGGCCATATTTTAAATAGAAAATCCCATAAACTTTTTGCAGGATGAAACAAACAGGCCGATGACCGAAAGAATCCCCTTCCGGTCGTCGGCCTGTTTTTTGTGCATCTGTCTTCTGTGTGGCTGTCCTCTGTACTGCTGTCTTCTGCGTGGCTGTCTTTTATGTGACTGTCTTTTGTGCCGCTGTACTTTCCTCTGCTTTGACCTCATACAGCAAAAGCTGGTTCCCTTTTCCCACTTCCACCGGACATTCGATGGTACGCTCCTTTATAAGGGCATATCCATTCCCTTTCATTTCCTCAAGGAACTGTTTTTTATCAAATATTCTTCCTTCATTTTTTCCGGAGAAATAGCAGCCTATAATCTCGCCGTTTTCCTTCAGATATTCCAGCATCCGGCCGGACATAGATTCCCCGCGGCATGTTTCTCTGTAATTCGAGCTGAAATAGTCGATCAGCAGATCCACGCTTCCCTTTTTCAAAGGATAATTACCGCTTCCATCGGCAATATACAGAATGTCAAGGTCAAGCTTCAGGTACTCAATCCTCTCTTTGTACATTCTGAGCACCTGTGGATAACGGTCTGTAATGATGAACAGCACACGGTTCTCTATTTTTCTAAAATGCGTATACAAATAAAAAAATTCATTGATATCCGTCTCCATAACCACCCTGTCATAGAGCTGCATCCCTGAAATACGATGAAGGAGAAAGTTATAGCTTCTCTGCAGCATCGTCACCACAGATGCGGGAAGATCTTTATATTTTTCCCGCTCCAGATCCGCACCCCCGTCCGCTTCATCTGCCGCGCTGGGTGACAAAATGATCCCGTCCCTGATCTCAAGGGCATATCCGCAGGAACAGGCCAGTTTTCCATTATAAATATATCTGCTGTTCATCTGCACCTGCTCAACGGCAAAGGCTTCTCCGCAGAAAGGACAGCGCAGGTATTCCAACGCTTTTAGGGGAGCGCCCACTAGCACTTTATCCCCTGCTGTCTCGATGGCAAAGGATTTCTCTTCCTCTTCTATACGCGCAATCTCATCTTCGATATTTTTAATATCCTTTCGCAGGGATTTTTTCTTTTTGTCCAGAAGAATCAGGTACTCGGCTATTTCCTGGGGTTCTACCCAGTTGGAAGTGCGCCGCAGAGACAAAACTTTCTGGATCTCTTTCAACAGGAATCCCATTTCCTTCAGCTTATGAATCCAGCGGATGTCCTCAATACTGTCCTCACTGAAATCATACAGATTCCCATGTCTCCCGGGAACCAGAAGGCCCAGCTCCATGTAGTAGCGGATTGTATCCTGGGATATATGCAGTAATTTTGAAACCTCACCTATTTTGATACAACCTCACCTCTCTTCTCACCCGGATCGCTGCGCCAGCAGATGCACACTGCGGTTCAATTTCACTTTTATATTTCACACTTAACTTTATTTCTTAGTGCTTGTTAATCATCATACTCATCATCATATTCCATTGCCTGACGTTCTCTGGCTTCCTCTAATGCTCTGTTAATCTGCTCTGTTAACAAATGCTTTTCCGGCAAAACAGTCAAATACTGTGAAACACGAATGCCCGCCTTATCTAACTGTAAAAGTTCAATTTGCTCGTTTCCTCCTTCTGTACATAAAATCAGCCCTAAAGGAGTTTCCTCGCCGTCCTGCATTTCATACTTTTCCAACCAGCGCAGATACAATTCCATCTGTCCTTTATACGACGCCTTAAACTTTCCGAGTTTTAGTTCTACCGCTACCAATCTATGTAATGCCCTGTTGAAAAACAACATGTCCAGAAAAAAATCCTCACCGTCTATTACCATATGCTTCTGCCGTTCAACAAATGTAAATCCTGTTCCTAACTCCATTATAAATTTCTCCAGTTCGGTCAACAGCATTTCTTCAAGGTTTTTTTCTTTAAAATTACCTCTTAATCCGGTAAAATCAAGAAAATATGGATTGTGAAAAACAATATCCGGAGACACTTTATCTTTATTCTTTAGTTCCGCAATCTCCTGTCTGATCAATTCTTCTGGCTTTGAACTGATTGCGGTTCTTTCATACAACATGCCACTTATTTTTTTCCGCAATGTTCTGACATTCCATTTTTCATATCTGCATAATTCCGCATAAAAATCTCGTGCAACATCATCTTTTACAGGAATCAATGCAACGAAATGTGACCAGGATAATTGTCGTGACAGTGTAACGACATTCTCCAACGAAGGAAAACTTTTTGCAAACTGCATCATCCTTCGTAATTTTTTCTCATCATAACTGTTACCATAATATGCTGTTAATTGTCGTGACAACGTCACGACTATCTGCTTTCCGTATTGAGCTCTGGCGTTTCCCAATACATCTTCATTAATTCGATTTCCAATATTCCAAAATAATATTGTGATTTCCGCATTAGCAACGGCCGCTACTTTTGTTTTTGACTCCTGTATGAGATGATTTATATCTTGAAATAATTTATTTACGGTCTCTTCCATATACACCTCTCCTCATGAACATCATAATGTGTTATATCAATCCAACAGTTCATCCAAAACTTGCCTCGTTGCGCCCATTATATTGCGAACTGCGTTCCCAATCTTCTGCAGTCGCCAAATGTGAGCAAGCTCCCACTTGGCTCGTTGCGCCCATTATATCAACAAAAACGGACATTTTCAACGAAATGATTTGTTTTTCCTGCAAAGTGTGATAGAATGTAGCTTGAAACAGCAGCATGTCATTCGGAGCCTGAAAAACGGACTTCGGATGCGGATAGAAATACAGGAAAAGGGGATTTTTGCCATGTATAGTTTTCAGAATGATTACAGTGAAGGAGCGCACCCTAACATACTCAGGGCGCTGGAAACCATCAATTATCACCAGAACAATTCATACGGACTGGACGAGCACAGTGACAACGCAAGGGAATTGATTCAGGAAGCACTTGAGGATTACAGCGTGGACATTCATTTCATCGCCGGAGGTACTCTCACCAACCTGACTTTTATCTCCCATATTCTGCGTCCATATGAAGCTGTTTTAAGTGCCGATACCGGTCACATCAACACTCACGAGACCGGGGCTATTGAATCCACGGGGCATAAGGTATTTTCCATTCCCGCTGATGACGGAAAACTGACACCGGACCTGATTCGTCCTGTCTTAAAATTACATGAAAATGAACACTGGGTGGAACCACGCCTGGTTTATATATCCAATCCCACAGAGGTGGGAACTGTTTACACCAAAGAAGAGCTGGAAACTCTGTATGCCTTCTGCAAACGCCACGACCTGTATCTGTACATGGACGGCGCGCGCCTGGCTATGGCCCTGGCTGTGGAGGAGACACACCTGACCTTCCCGGACCTGCCGGATCTATGTGACGCCTTCTACATCGGCGGAACGAAAGTGGGCGCCATGTTCGGCGAGGCTCTTGTTATTGTAAAAGAAGAATTTAAAGACCATTTCCGCTTCAATATGAAACAGCACGGAGCAATCCTTGCAAAGGGCTGGATGATGGGCGTTCAGTTCGAGGAACTTTTTAAAGAAGGGCTGTATCTGGAGCTTGGACGCAAAGGTGTTGCCATGGCACAGATTCTTAAGGATGTGTTTGAAAAAGCAGGCATCCCGCTTCTGGCGCCGGCACCTACCAACCAGGTATTCCCTATCTTCCCGGATGCTCTGGCGGAAGCGGTAAACGAAAGATTTCTGACCACCTTCCAGTGCAAACCCGATCCGGAACACACCTGCCTCAGATTCTGTACTTCCTGGGCAACCAGTGAGGATGCAGTCAGGGATTTCGCCTCAGAGTTTGAGGATCTGGCAGCCAAATTCAACAGATAACACCTGAACTTAAACTTAATGTAAAGGCATTCTGGAAGCTTCTTAATCCTGAATGCCTTTTTTTATTATAGGAGACTCCTTATATGAATATCGATCCAGCCGTCAATGATAATTTAAAAGAACAAGCAGCCCACGGAAGCCATGAATTTCCCCTTCAGGTATATCAGGACATGGAATACTGCGAAAACGGGCTGATCCTTTACAACCACTGGCATGAGGAGGCAGAAATCCTCTTTGTGACAGAAGGCATGATGGAGCTGGTGGTAGACGGCATTTCCATCATTGCCGGAAAAGACACCATTGTACTGATCCCCCCAAACCAGCTTCATGGTGCCTATCAATACAGGGATCAAACCTGCCGTTTTACCTCCATTGTGTTCCACCCTGACTTTATTTCCAGTAAAAATCAGGATGCCATCCAGGCCGGACAGTTAAATCCGTTCTTTGAGAACAGCTTTGTGTCCTCCTATGTTATATACGGCACGGATTTGAAATGTGAGGCTGTTCAGCATCTCCTCGGGGAACTCACAGCAGCCTATCACGCCTCCCATCCCTATCGGGAACTGCTGATCAAGGGATACCTTTACCAGATTTTATTTCATCTTCTGATAAAAGAAGAAAAGCACAATATAAAATCCACATCCGACTATATAAATGAGGAGCGGAAAAAGAAGATTCTAAGATACATTGATGAAAATTACCAGAACCCCTTAAACCTTGATTCCCTTGCCAAATCCGTCTCCCTGAGCAGGGAACAGTTCTGCCGTTTTTTCAAAAAATCTTTCCGCTCCACCCCTGTCTCTTACCTGAACCGCTACCGCATTAACCGTTCCATGTCGCTGTTAAGGGAGACCGGTCTTCCCGTCATAGATATTGCTCTTGCTGTAGGATTTGACAGCAGCAACTACTTTGCCGTATCTTTCCGAAAGGCAACGGGAATGACACCCAGCCAGTTTAGAAATATGACATGATTTTAATATACCCTGACATCATAATAGATGTTTTTTCCCCGGGATAATCTTATAATACTGGAAAATGAACGTCAGCCGTGATTGTCCGGCCAGAGCGCTACACAACTTATTTATCTACAGGAGGAAAATTATGTCATTCTTTACCCAAAGCGAAAATTATATTGAATACCACAATGCCGGCGAAACCCTCCGCATTATGGCATGGGGCGCAAACAGCCTGAGAGTTGTTTCCGTACCCTCCGGTCCCCTGGACCTTTCAAGCAGTGCCCTGAAAGAACAGGAACCGTCACACACACAGATTCAGGCAGACGAGGAAACTGCCACGATCACAAACGGCAAAATCTCCGCTCTCATTGACACAAGAGGCTGGAACAGCGCGGCGGTTGTCACCTTCTTTAACGACAAAAAGGAAATACTTCTCAAAGAGATGGACGGCGGCGGCGCCCTGATCCGCAGGGCCCGTAAATTTTCCCCTTATATCGGCGGCGATTACCGTCTGAAGGTCAGCTTTGAGGCCAACAAGGATGAAAAAATATACGGCATGGGCCAGTATCAGCAGGACATCCTGGATCTGAAGGGCTGCAATATTGAACTGGCCCACAGAAACTCCCAGGCATCCATCCCCTTCTATGTATCCAGCAAAGGCTACGGCTTCTTCTGGCACAATCCCGCCATCGGCAGTGTCTCTTTTGGCAAAAATGTGACAGAGTGGCGGGCTGACAGCACCAAAAAAATGGATTACTGGATCACAGCAGGCGACACTCCCGCTCAGATCGAATCTCAGTACAGCCAGGTGACAGGGCGCGCTCCCATGATGCCGGAATGCGGACTGGGCTTCTGGCAGTGCAAACTGCGCTACCATAACCAGGAACAGGTATTGTCTGTTGCCAGAGAATATCACCGCCGGGGCATTCCTGTGGATGTGTTTGTGGTTGACTATTATCACTGGCCGCGGTGCGGAGACTACCGTTTTGATGAGCATTTCTTCCCGGATCCCAAGGCCATGGCGGAAGAACTGCGCTCTTACGGAATGGAACTTATGGTATCCGTGTGGCCCCAGATCGACTGGCGCAGTGAGAACTTCAAGGAGATGCGCCAGAAGGGTCTTCTCGTCCAGACAGAACACGGCCTGAACGTCCAGATGGATTTCCAGGGCAACAATGTATTCTATGATGCCACCAACCCTGAGGCCAGAGAATATGTCTGGGAGAAATGCAGAAAGAATTACAGGGAAAACGGAATCAAACTCTTCTGGCTGGATGAAGCGGAACCGGAATATACCACCTATGATTACGAAAACTACCGTTACTATGCCGGAAGCGTCATGCAGCAGGGAAACATTTACCCCAGAGAATACGCCCGCGGCTTCTATGAAGGCCAGAAAGCAGCCGGCCAGGAGGACGTTCTGAACCTGGTGCGCTGTGCATGGGCAGGAAGCCAGCAGTACGGTGCCCTGATCTGGTCCGGTGATATCCACTCCACCTATCAGGATTTCCGGAACCAGATCGTGGCCGGCCTGCAGATGGGGCTCTCCGGAATCCCCTGGTGGACCACAGATATCGGCGGCTTCCACGGCGGCAACATTTATGACAAGGACTTCCAGGAACTGCTGATCCGCTGGTTCCAGTTCGGCGCCTTCTGCCCTGTTATGCGCCTTCACGGCAACCGCCTCCCGCGCACACCGCTCTACAAAGCAGACGGAGAGGAGACTGAGGGAACCGGCGCAGACAATGAGATTTGGAGTTATGGGGAAGAAAATTACCAGATCATGAAGAAATTCATTGAGATCCGTGAAATGATGCGGGATTATACCAGAAGCCTTATGGCTGAGGCACACGAGACAGGCGCTCCGGTTATGCGTACCATGTTCTATGAATTCCCGGAGGATTTAAACACCTGGGAACTGGATACCCAGTACATGTACGGCCCGGACATTCTGGCGGCTCCTATTGTGGAACCCCACGCCTTCAGGCGGAAGGTCTATCTGCCTAAGGGCAGCACTTGGACCAATGCCCATACGGGTGAAATTCTGGAAGGCGGACAGTGGATCGAAGCGGAAGCTTCCATGGATACCCTTCCTGTATTTCTGCGGGATGGCAGACAGGAATATCTGATCAAAAATATATAATATAAAATTCAGTGTTGACAATTTTCTCCAGCCGCTATATGATTATGGCAGGAAAAATACCTGAAAACAATTGAATACGCAAGGGGAGCTGACGCGTCGGCTGAGAGGAAATACGAACGGATTTCGACCCTGAGAACCTGATACGGATAATGCCGGCGTAGGAAGCGAACCAGAAGTTTATGTAATATTTGGTGCACCCCATCAGGGGTGCATTTTTTTCACCTCTTCTATCTCCTTCCGGGCATTTCCGTGTCACACAGAAAGGAGATTTACATGCAGTACACAACACAGATGGACGCTGCCAGAAAAGGCATTATCACAAAAGAGATGGAATCGGCAGCCAAAAAAGAACAGATGGAAGTCAGAGAACTCATGGCTCTTATGGCCAAAGGCCAGGTCATCATTCCCTGCAACAAAAAACACACCTCTCTGGAGCCAAACGCCATTGGTTCCATGCTCAGAACGAAGATCAATGTAAATCTGGGCATTTCCAGGGACTGCAAAGACATGGACATGGAAATTGAAAAAGTCAACAACGCGGTAAAAATGGGTGCTGAATCTATTATGGATCTGAGCTCCTACGGGGATACCCGCACCTTCCGCAGACGCCTGACAAAAGAATGCCCTGCCATCATCGGAACCGTCCCCATCTATGACGCTGTAGTCTACTATCACAAACCCCTGAAAGAGATCACTTCCCGCCAGTGGCTTGACATTGTCCGCATGCACGCTGAGGACGGGGTGGACTTCATGACCATCCACTGCGGCATCAACAAAGAGACTGCCGGAAAATTCAAACGAAACAAACGTCTGACCAATATCGTTTCCCGCGGGGGCTCCATCATCTTTGCCTGGATGGAAATGACAGGCCAGGAAAACCCCTTCTACGAACATTATGATGAGATTCTGGATATCTGCCGGGAATACGACATTACCATGAGCCTTGGAGACGCCTGCCGCCCCGGATGCATTCAGGATGCCTCTGATATTTCCCAGATCGAGGAGCTGATCACTCTGGGTGAGCTGACAAAACGCGCCTGGGAAAAGGATGTACAGGTTATGGTGGAAGGCCCCGGACACATGCCCCTTGACCAGATTGAGGCCAATATGAAGATTCAGCAGACACTCTGTCAGGGTGCCCCCTTCTATGTGCTGGGTCCCCTGGTGACAGACATTGCCCCCGGATACGACCACATTACCGCTGCCATCGGCGGTGCCATTGCAGCCACCTACGGCGCTTCCTTCCTGTGCTATGTGACCCCGGCGGAACACCTGCGTCTGCCCAATCTGGAGGACGTAAAGGAAGGCATTATCGCTTCCCGCATCGCAGCACATGCCGCAGATATTGCTAAAGGTGTAAAAGGCGCTGCCGACTGGGACAATCAAATGAGTACAGCCCGCAAGAAACTGGACTGGGAAGAAATGTTCCGTCTCTGTCTGGACCCGGAAAAAGCCGGGCGCTACCGGGCAGAGGCAAAGCCTGAAAAGGAGGACACCTGCAGCATGTGCGGTAATTTCTGCGCAGTCAGGAACATGAACCGTATCCTGGAAGGCGAGATCGTCAGCATCTATGACGAATGATAAAAGCAGCACTGCAAATGCGAAGACCTGTTAAGCAGTCACACAGCACATACATAAAGAGGTATATCAAATGATAACAATCAACGGAAATGCCATTCAGCTTACTGCCCCCTGTACAGTGGAAACCCTCCTAGTGGAACGGGGTTATTCCCTGCAGCGCATCGCTGTGGAGAGAAACGGTGATATTCTTTCCAAAAACCGTTACGCTGACATCATCGTTCAGGATGGAGATACCTATGAGATTGTCAGCTTTGTAGGAGGCGGATGATTTGAAAGAAAGACATATGCTCCTGTCCAAAGACGAAATCGAGGAAGTTCTTATAGAACGCCATACCCTCCCCATACACCGGAAACTCCGGAATGCCGGTGCCGCCATTGCCGGCCTCGGCGGTCTGGGCTCCCATGTGGCTGTAATGCTGGCGCGTACCGGCATCGGAAGCCTTCACCTGATCGATTTTGACCGGGTGGAGCCCAGCAATTTGAACCGGCAGATTTACAGGATGAAGCATTTAGGCAGGTATAAAACAGAAGCGCTGAAAGAAGAGATCTCAGAGATCAACCCTTACATCTCAGTCCGCACCGACACAGTTAAGGTAACAGAGAACAATATAGACCGCCTGTTTAGGGATGACAAGATCATCTGTGAAGCATTTGACCGGGCAGAAAATAAGGCCATGCTGGTCAACTATCTGCTGGAACACCGTCCGGATACTTTCATTGTATCCGGTTCGGGCATGGCCGGCTATGGGAGCAGCAACTCCATACATACAGAAAAGAGGATGAAAAACCTGTATCTCTGCGGGGACGGCACCAGTGACATTGCCTCCGGCATAAGCCTGACAGCTCCCAGAGTCACTCTCTGTGCAGCACATCAGGCCAATATGATACTGCGGCTCATTCTCGGAGAAAAAGACGTATAGAAAAGAGGAAAAAGACATGATAAAAGATGACAAACTTATATTGGGAGGACACGAATTTCACTCCCGTTTTATTCTGGGTTCCGGCAAATACAATCCGGAACTGATCCACGCTGCCGTTAAAAATGCCGGGGCTGAAATCATTACTCTGGCTGTACGCAGAGCCAACAGCGGCACTGCCAGTATACTGGAACATATACCGGACGGCATAACACTCCTTCCCAACACCTCCGGGGCCAGAACTGCGGATGAAGCAGTAAGGATCGCCCGCCTGGCCAGGGAACTGGGCTGCGGGGATTTTGTTAAAGTTGAGGTCATCCGAGACTCCAAATACCTGCTGCCGGACAATCAGGAAACCATCCGCGCCACAGAGATGCTGGCAAAAGAGGGCTTTATTGTCATGCCTTACATGTACCCTGATCTAAACGCCGCCAGAGACCTGGAACATGCCGGAGCTGCCTGTATCATGCCACTAGGTGCCCCCATTGGTACCAACAAAGGATTGTGCACAAGGGAGTTCATCAAAATCCTTATCGAGGAAATTGACCTTCCCATTATTGTAGACGCAGGAATCGGCCGCCCTTCCCAGGCTTGTGAAGCCATGGAAATGGGCGCTGCCGCAGTCATGGCAAATACAGCCATTGCCACTTCCGGCGACATACCCGCCATGGCGGAAGCCTTTAAAAAAGCCATTGAAGCAGGACGTACCGCATACCTGTCCGGCCTTGGGCGCGTTGTAAACGGAAGAGCCAGCGCCTCCTCTCCGCTCACTGGATTTCTGGAACAATAAGGAGGTGGAAAAAATGACTGCATCAAGAACAAATCATATGGAATATATGGAGGGTATGGAAGCTCTGGATTCTGATGTTATGGATAAAGTGATAAGTGCCATGGACAGCTATGACTATCACCGTTATACAGAAGCACACGTACTGGCTGCACTGTCCCATGACACACGGACACCGGAGGATTTCGCAGCGCTTCTGTCTCCCGCCGCGGAACCTTTCCTGGAAGAGATGGCACAGGCTGCGCGGGCTGAAACCAGGAAACACTTCGGAAACTGTGTAAATCTCTTTACGCCGCTTTATATCTCCAATTACTGTGAAAACCACTGCATTTACTGTGGTTTCAACTGCCATAACCATATCCGCAGGGCAAGGCTTACCGCGGAGGAAATCGAGTTGGAAATGGCTGCGATCGCCAAAACAGGACTGGAAGAAATTCTTATACTGGTCGGCGAGAGCCGTGCAAAAAGTGATGTCAGATATCTGGGTGAGGCGTGCAGGATCGCCAGAAAATACTTTAAAATGGTGGGACTGGAAGTCTATCCTATGAACAGTGAGGAGTATGCCTATCTCCATAAATGCGGAGCTGATTATGTGACGGTATTTCAGGAGACTTATAATTCCCATAAGTATGAGACGCTGCATCTGGCCGGGCATAAAAGAATCTTCCCTTATCGGTTTCACGCGCAGGAGCGGGCATTGAAAGGCGGAATGAGAGGAGTTGCTTTTGGGGCGCTTCTGGGGCTGGATGATTTCAGAAAGGATGCATTTGCTACAGGGATGCACGCCTGGTATCTGCAGCGGAAATATCCGCAGGCTGAGATTGCGTTTTCCTGCCCGCGTCTCAGGCCGATCATTAATAATGATAAGATCAATCCTAAGGATGTGCATGAACCGCAGCTTCTTCAGGTGATCATGGCTTACAGACTCTTTATGCCGTTTGCCGGAATCACGATTTCTACCAGGGAACGGGCTGAGTTCCGGGATCATGTGGTCACGATCGCAGCGACTAAGATTTCTGCAGGGGTAAGTACCGGAGTCGGCAGTCATGTGGAGGAGCTGGAGGATAAGGGGGATGACCAGTTTGAGATTTCAGATGACAGAGGTGTTGAGGAGGTCTGCAGGGCTGTCAGAGACGGGGGAATGCAGGTGGTCATGAATGATTATGTATTCGTATAACAGCGAGGTGTAGTATAGCGGGCAGGGTGGATATCCCTTTGTATGCTTGCTGTCATCACGGAAACTAAATAAAAGCGGAGGAAAACTGCCATATGGGAGCTGGCTTTATTCCACACAAATTGGCAGAGGTAGTATTATGGGTAAAATGAGGAATGGGTTAAGATTTGATAAGATGCTGGTGATTACCAATCGGCTGCTTTGTGATGGGGATTTTCTGGAGCGGATCGAGACGGTGGCTGCTAAAAAGCCAAAAGGAATTGTGTTGAGAGAAAAAGATTTGGGAGCCGGGGAATATAGAGAACTGGCTATGAAGGTGCTTAAGATATGCAGGCGATATGATGTTGACTGTATTCTGCATTCCCGGGCAGAGGCGGCAAGGGAGCTTGGCTGTCCTCGTATCCACCTGCCTTTTTCAAGGTTTTGCGGGGATAATATCTGTGTAAAGTCCGGCGAAAGTGAACGTCTATCAGGTTCTGATGAGAGGAGCAGGCTACTTATGGATTTTGATCTGATCGGTGTTTCTGTTCATTCGGTGGAGGAGGCCATTTTTGCTGAGAAGATGGGGGCCGGTTATGTAACGGCAGGGCATATTTTCCTGACGGACTGCAAAAAGGGACTTGCCGCCAGAGGGCTGCCTTTTCTGAAAAACGTCTGTGAATCGGTTGGGATTCCTGTGTATGCCATTGGCGGTATTACACCGGATCATGTGGATGACGTGCTGGGAGCAGGGGCGGCAGGTTTTTGTGTTATGTCAGGAATCATGCGGGATTCGGTGTGGGACGTATAGATAAGAGCAGGTATTGGCCCCATCACAAAGCGATTTTTAATGGGCGAATACCGTAACGATTCAGCTGGCTGAATCGTTACAATTTTCTTTCAGGAACCTTCTCACATTTCCTCCCAGAATCTTTTCTGTCTGGCTGTATGTAAAGCCGTGTTTTTCCATTTGCTCTGCCAGAAGCTGTACCTGGCTGCAGTCAGAGATCTCGGGGAGTTCCAGGATGCCGTCGTAATCGCTGCCCAGACCCAGGCAGTCACTTCCGCCGACGTTCAGAATGTAGGACGCCATTTGTATGATCTCTTCCACTGTGGTGCCGGCTTCTCCGGGTTTCCAGTTGGGGCGCATGAAGGAGACTGCGTAGTTCAGGCCCATCACACCGCCCCGGTCAGCCAGGGTGCGTATCATATCGTCTGTGAGATTTCTGGCGGAACCTTTTACCAGGCCTCTTGCATTGGAATGACTGGCCAGGAAAGGGCGGGTGGAATGTTCCGCCACATCCCAAAAGCCGCCGTCGGACAGATGGGATACATCCACCAGGATATGCAGGTGTTCCAGCTCCTCCAGAAACTCCAGGCCCTTTTTCTTCAGTCCCCGGTCATCACCCCAGCTCCAGGTCTTCTGCGTAAGAGGGTCCCCCATACAGTTGGGAAAGCCAAAATCGTTCTCATAGTTCCAGGTAAGGGTTGCCATTCTGACGCCCTGTCGGTGAAACCATCTGAGGGAATCCAGAGAGTTCTGGAATATGGCGCCCTCCTCCAGGGAGAGAAGGGCTGACATCTTACCCGCCTTTTCGTTTGCTTCCAGCTCACTGTAGGTTCTGACCTGGGAGATCAGGTCAGCATTTCGCTGCATTTCCCTCTGAAAAATTTTCAGGATATCTCCGGCAGCCGCCTCTGCGTCCGGTTCCTCCTCCCAGTTAACGTAGATGGCAAAGGTCTGCAGGGCATAGCCGCCCTTTTTCATCTTTTCCAAATCTACACTGAAGGAATTATGGCGGAGGGAAGCAGGACTGCCCTCTTTTTCCATTTGGCGGATTTTGCTGATGGTGTCGCAGTGCATATCTATAATCTGCATAATAAAACTCCGTTTCTGCCTTCTTAAATTGAAGGCTTCTTTCTACCAGTATATTGATTTATTCCATGAGATATTAAGAAAGCGCGTTCCCACTGAGCGGAAACGCACCTTCCCTTAACTTATTATCATTTTTAATATAAGAACACAGCCACCCCATAAGCCGGCAGCGGATAACCAAAGGAGTAATCCCTTCCGTCACATTCCTTCTTCACAGCCTTGTAAACGGTCTGCTCCACCGGCGTATCTCCGCCGAATTTAGGGTCCTTACTGTTCAGGATCAGCTTATACTGTTTTCTCTTAGGTACCCCGACCCGGTAATCCTCTCTGGCAACCGGTGTATAGTTGATAACAAACAGCAGATTATTCCTTCCGGTAGGCGACTTTCTCACAAAACTGAAAATACTTCTCGCGGCGTCATCCGCATTGATCCACTCAAACCCTTCCTGGCTGTCGTCATTTGCGTAGAGGGCCGGATACTTCTTATATAAGGCAAGCAGTTCCTTCACGTAAGCCTGAAGCTGCTGATGGCACGGTTCTGCCAGCAGGAACCAGTCAAGCTCCCTGGCCTCGCTCCATTCCTGGAACTGACCGAACTCCTGTCCCATGAACAGCAGCTTCTTGCCGGGATGCCCGAACATGTAGCTGTACCCTGCCTTCAGGTTCTCGAATTTATCCTGTCCGAGACCGGGCATTTTGTTGATCATGGAGCATTTCAGATGCACGACTTCATCATGAGATAATACAAGGACGTAGTTCTCGCTGTAGGCGTAACTCATGGAGAACGTCATCTTATGGTGATTATATTTACGGAAATATGGGTCAAGCTTCATATACTCCAGGAAGTCGTGCATCCATCCCATATTCCATTTTAAGCTGAATCCCAGGCCGCCCTCCTCAGGCTTGCCGGTTACCATGGGCCATGCTGTGGATTCCTCCGCGATCATGACAGCCCCCTTGTTCTTGCCCAGAACTACGGAGTTCAGGTGCTTGAAGAACTCGATCGCCTCCAGGTTCTTATTTTCCCCGTATTTGTTTGGTATCCACTGTCCGGCCTCTCTTCCGTAGTCCAGATACAGCATGGAGGCAACAGCATCCACACGGAGTCCGTCAATGTGATATTCCTGTATCCAGAACAATGCGTTTGCGATGAGGAAATTTTTCACCTCATTCTTGCCGTAATCAAATACCTTGGTCCCCCAGTCCGGATGCTCACCCTTTCTTGGGTCCGCATATTCATATGTGGGGGTTCCGTCAAAATCAGCCAGTCCGTGGGCGTCCTTCGGGAAATGGGCCGGTACCCAGTCCAAAATGACACCGATCTTATTCTTGTGCATGTAATTTACGAAATACTGGAAATCCTCAGGCGTACCGTACCTGGATGTAGGGGCATAATAACCTGTGACCTGGTATCCCCAGGAGCCGTCAAAGGGATGTTCCGCAATACCCATCAGCTCCACATGGGTATACCCCATCTCTTTGATATAGTCAGCCAGTGAATGGGCCAGCTCTCTGTAATTGTAAAATCCGTCCTCATCCCCGTCTTTTAAAGGGTGTTTCTTCCAGGAGCCTGGGTGCAGTTCATAAATGGACATGGCATCCTTCTTCGCATTGTATTCCAAACGCTTTTTCATCCAGACGGAATCTCCCCATTTGAATTTGGTGATGTCATATACACAGGAAGCTGTACCCGGGCGGTGCTCCGCGTAGTTTGCATAGGGGTCTGCCTTGAAGAGCAGCTTGCCCTTGTATGTGGTGATGCAGAATTTGTACAGATCACCTTCCCGCACCTTGGGCACAAAGAGCTGGTAAATGCCCATGTCATTGTCACACTTCATCACATTTTTATCGGGGTCCCATTTGTTGAAATCCCCCACAACGGACACGGATTCCGCATGAGGTGCCCAGACGGCGAAATAGACGCCGTCTTTGCCCCGCTGTGTTGTGGGATGTGCACCCATCAGCTTATAGATTTCATAATGTGTTCCTTCCCCGAATAAATAGCGGTCCATCTCCGAGAATCTCATTGTTTTTCCTTTAGCCATAAGTCCTTCCCCTTTGTTTTCCTCTGATTTTACAGCACTTTAACCCTGCTGCAGGATTTCCAGCAGAACACTTCCCGCTGCTTCTATGGTAAAATTCAGCCTGCCGTTCTCCGGCTCCACTTCCTCTTGTGTCAAAAGGTTTACATAACGTTTATTCTCCACCGGCACCGGAATACTCATCTGTGCCGGATTCTCGTCATTGTTCACAGCCGTGACAAGACCTTCCTCCTCCGTAAATCTGACAAACGCAAACTGTCTGTTGGTGAGCATCAATTCCCTGTATCTTCCCTCTGCAAGGCAGGTCTTATACTTCTCGTGCATTTCTCCCAGTGTCTTGACCCAGAGCATGATCCCGGAATCCTTATGCTCTTCCAGGGCTTCCCTGATATCCACGGCCGGCCTTAGAGCGTCATCACCGCCGTTGTTCTTGCTTCCCTCAATTCCCCATTCCGATCCGTAATAGATGGATGGTATCCCCGGAAGCGTATACAGCAGTGTATAGATGGGGTAAATATGCTCCTTCACATTGATCTTACTGTAAATGCGGTCCACATCGTGATTGTCAACAAAGGAATACAGCTTCATCCCCCTGTAGATACCGCCGTTCTCCTCAAATTCCCGTCTTATGGTATGGGCGATTTCAAAGTAATTGTGGTCATTGTGTCCGGAATATATGCCCTTGTGAAGTTCATAATTCGTAACACTGTGCAGCATTTTCTGTCCGTCCTGGATGTATCGGCTGTAGTCTCCGTGGATGACCTCCCCCATAAGCCAGAAGTCCTCTTTCTTCTCACCTGTGCGCCTGCGCATTTCCTCCATGAAGCCAAAGTCAAGACAATCCGCGCAGTCCAGGCGGATGCCGTCAATATCAAAGGTATCGATCCACTCATCTATCACATCCAGAAGATAACCTTTTACTTCCGGGTTCTGCAGGTTTAAGTTCACAAGCTCAAAGCAGTTTCTCCAGGCTTCATAGGAAAATCCGTCATTGTAGGGATTGTTCCATCCGAAATTGATGCCCTTATACCATCCGCAGTACCTGGAACCCTCCCGGTTCTGCTGGATGTCCCTGAAGGCAAAGAATTCTCTTCCCGTGTGGTTGAACACACCGTCCACCACGACCCTGATTCCCAGCTCGTGCGCCTTTTTCACAAATCTGGTAAAGTCTTTATTGTCACCAAGCCGCTGGTCCACAGTCTTATAATCCTTGGTGTCATACCCATGGGTGGTGGACTCAAACAGAGGTCCGATATAGATTGCTGTTGCCTTAATGTCCGCAAGGTGCGGCAGCCATTTCTCCAGTTCCGCGAAGCGGTGTACAACACCTTCTTCTCTATTCACCCTGGGGGCGCCCGTCATCCCGATAGGGTACATATGGTAAAATACTGCCTCTTCATACCATTTTGCCATGTTTCGTTTCCTCCTTTTCCGGCTCTGCCCGATGCGGCAGGCCCAGACAAACCATGCAGGAACGCCATTCCTTGACTACGAATATATCCCATACATAAACTGATGCACAATCTCATATGTGGTCTCATCAGAAATTTCAAATCTTTCCTCTTCGGATAGCCCGTAGCTCACTGTCATAATATGATGGTTGAGCACACCTGTAAACCCCACGGCAAATAATTCCTGCCGCCCCCGCATGTTCCCCAATTGGGGGGATGCATCCTCAAATATCTTCACAATGATCTTATAATACCGCTCTATAAGGGGCGAAACCGTCTTATAGGCCTCGTTCTCTCTTCCGGAATAAAACAGAGACAGCATGAATAAATAGAATTTCTGATTGGACGCAGCATAGTCAAAAAATGTCCGCGCTGCCTGATAAAGCACACCCGGAAGGCTTTCCCCCGGCCTGGCTATATCGATCAGCCTGCTTTCAAACTCCTGATATCCTGTCTCCAGCAGATTCTGCAAAAGTCCCAGCTTGCTTCCAAAATAGTAATATAAAGTTGGCTTGGAGATTCCGGCCTTATCCACGATCTCCTGGACGCCCACCGCATCATACCCCTTGGCATAAAACAGATCAAGCGCCGACTTTAATATCAATTCTTTATTATCCATAACTGCCTCCCGGCTGTTCTGCATTGTATCTATCTTTTGTTTTTTATTTTCATCCTTTGTTCTGCCTATTATTATACCAATCGGTATACAAAAAATCAAGAGGGTGTTGTAAAATACGTTTTTACAATACCCTCTTGTTTAAGGCCGCTCTGCCCGACTTCACGGCTGACGCTTCCTCCCTATCATATACCAAACAGCTTTTTGGCGTTTTCCCTGGTCACATCCACCACAGTTTCATAGGAAACGCCCTTGATCCTGGCAATCTCCTCCGCCACATAAGTCAGATACACAGAACAGTTTCTGTGTCTTCTGTAGGGTTCAGGTGCCAGATACGGGGCATCTGTCTCCAGCAGAAGATAATCCAGCGGTGCGTATTCCACCACATCTTTCAGCCGCTTTCCGTTTTTGAAGGTGACGACTCCGCCTACGCCCAGATAATACCCCATGTTCATGTATTCCTTTGCCTGTTCCACAGAATAGGAATAGCAGTGGATCACGCCCTTCAGGTTATCTGCCCTCTCTGCTTTCATAAGATCCAGTGTGTCCTTTGCCGCATCACGGCTGTGTACAACAATGGGAAGCCCGGTCTCTTTTGCCAGATCCATCTGGCGGACAAACCATTTTTTCTGGACCTCATGATGTTCCTTATCCCAATAATAGTCAAGGCCAATCTCACCCACTGCCACGATCTTCTCCAGATCACACAGGCTTCTGAGCCATTTTATTTTCTCCTCATCAAGGCTGCCCACCTCGTCGGGATGAACGCCCACTGCTCCGTAGACAAAAGGATACTTTTCTGTCAGCCTGACCGTATCCTCCACACCCCGCAGGCTGGCGCCCACATTGATGATCGTTCCGATTCCGTGCTGCGCCATGGAGGTTAACAGGCTGTCCCTGTCCCCGTCAAACGCCTCGTCATCGTAATGTGCATGTGTCTCAAATATCATGAATATTCCGCTCCTTCAATTTCTTGTAAACGGTCTGGCGGAACAGCGCGTACACAACAGATGTAAGCGGTATGAAGATCAGCATACCCACAACACCCATCAGACTGCCGCCCACAGTCACTGCCACCAGCACCCAGATAGAGGGCAGCCCCACCGAGTTCCCGACTACGTGAGGATAGATCAGATTCCCCTCAATCTGCTGCAGCACCAGAAACAGCACGATAAATGCCAGCCCCTTCATGGGATCCACCACCAATATCAGAAAGGTACCCACAACACAGCCGATAAACGCTCCGAATATGGGAATCAGCGCTGTAAATGCAATCAGTATACCGATCAGCATAGCGTACGGGAAACGAAACAGGGTCATGGATACGAAAAACATGGTTCCCAGGATCACTGCCTCCAGACACTGACCGGTGACAAAGCTGGCAAATGTCCTGTAACTGAGGGAACACACCTCCAGAACCTTTTTCACCATCTTTGCAGACAGAAAAGCGTAGAAAACTTTCTGAACCTGCACCGTCAGCTTTTCCTTCTGCAGAAGGATATATACGGCAAATACAAGAGCGATGAAAAAATTCATAAGTACATTGACCACTGTGCGTGCCATTGCCACTGTGGAGTTGAGCACATTTCCGGCACCGTTTTTCAGGAAGTCAACTGCTGTGCCGATTATGGAATTCCAGTCAAATTCCAGGTTCTGGATCCACTCAGCAATCTGTTTGTTGTTGTGGAAGGTTTCCACAGCCCAGGTCTGAAGCCTCGGTATGGCGGCTTCTATGCTGGCACTCACACTCATAAAGGTCTGACCCATTTCCGGTACAACCACAAGGATGACTACAAGCACTACGCCCACCACCAGAATGAGGGAGAGGATCAGACTCAGCGGGCGTCCCAGCTTTTTCATCTTTCCTTTACTCTCGGCACTTCCGAAAAGTCTCTTTTCCAGAAAGCTCATGGGAACATTCAGTACAAAGGCAAATGCGGCTCCCAGAAGGAAAGGATAGGCTATCCCTACCATGAAACGTGCAAAGACCAGCAGTACATCTGCCCTTTGTATTCCCACATAGACAACCACTGCAAACAGAATCAGAAGCATCAGATTCTTCATATCTTTTTTATTCAGGTTCATACTTCTCCTCTCCTTCTCCCCTCTTTGATTACTTTTTCAGTTTCGCACGTACCCATTTCAGCGCCTGGATAACCGGCAGGTTTGCAATGGACAGGCCGTACACTGTGAAAAGCTGTGCCATATCCAATGTCTGCACGCTGAAAATTTTGTGCAGCCCCGGAATCATCAGCACAGAGGTGATTAATACTAATCCTAACACAAATGCACCGATGAGGTAAATATTATTAAAGAATTTCTTAGTAAATAAAACAGGTCTTACGGATTTACAGTTAAATCCATGCACCAGCCTGGAGGTACACAGGGTTCCGAATGCCATTGTCATGGCCAGGAGCGGGCTCTCCTGATAGCCGATGTAAAAACCTATCATGGTCATGATACCGATAACAAGACCTTCTGTCCCGATATAGGAGAGAAAATCCTTCGTCAGTATGGATTCATTCATAGGACGCGGTTTTTCCTTCATGACATCTTTGGTGTGAGGCTCCAGCCCCAGCGCAATAGCCGGAAGGCTGTCTGTCAGCAGGTTGATAAACAGCAGGTGTACCGGCGCAAACGGCACGGGCAGGTTTGCCAGGGACGCGTACAGTACCGCCAGGATTCCCGCAAAGTTGCCTGAGAGCAGGAACTGGATGGCACTCTTTATGTTCTTGTATACGTTCCTTCCGTTTTCCACTGCCTTGACAATGGTTGCAAAGTTATCATCCGTCAGGACCATGGAAGCGGCATCCTTGGACACCTCGGTTCCCGTTATGCCCATGGCCACACCGATATTGGCCTGCTTCAGAGCGGGTGCGTCATTGACGCCGTCACCTGTCATGGAGACAATATTTCCCTTCTCCTGCCATGCCCTGACAATGCGTATCTTATGTTCCGGTGAAACACGTGCATAGACGGATATACCTTCCACAAAATTCTGCAGCTCCTCGTCCGTCATATTTTCAATCACAGCGCCCTCGCAGGCTTCGGATTCATCCTTCAGAATGCCGATACGTTTTGCAATGGCTGCTGCTGTCACCTTGTGGTCACCGGTTATCATGATAGGCTTAATGCCTGCACTGATACACTCTTCAACCGCGGCCTTGGACTCTTCACGCGGCGGGTCCATCATGGCGATCAGTCCCAGAAATACCAGATCATCTTCATCGTTCACACAGAGCTGTGTGCCGGCCTCCATCCGTTTATAGGCAAATGCCAGAACACGGAGTCCGTTTCCGGAAAACTTCTGGTTCTGCTCTTCGATGGCTCTGCGGTCTTCCTCTGTGATGGGGACTATCCCGCTATCTTTCTGTATGGAACAGACACGGTTCAACAGAACATCCACCGCGCCTTTTGTGATCATGGTGGCACCCTCTCTTAAATTATGAAGGGTGGACATCATCTTACGGTCACTGTCAAAAGGCACCTCGCTGCATCTGGGATACTTGTCGCGGACCACCTCCGCAGGGCGTCCCAGCTTATCTCCCTGGTTGATAAGGGCTGTCTCGGTGGGATCTCCGATCTCCTCGCCGTTTTTGTTGGTGGAGTCATTGCAGAGAATACTGTGGCGGAGAAGCTGCTTCTGTGCCGGATCATCCAGGTCAATATTTTCCGCGGGAATCTCACGGCCTTCTACATAGTAGTATTCTACTGTCATCTTGTTCTGAGTCAGGGTACCTGTCTTGTCTGAACAGATAATAGATACACTTCCCAGGCCTTCCACTGCCTGGAGTTTACGTATAATGGCATGCTCTTTTGCCATTTTCTGCGTTCCGAAGGAAAGCACAATGGTGACAATGGAGCTGAGTGCCTCCGGTATGGCCGCAACAGCCAGCGCTACGGCAAACAAGAATGCCTCTCCCCAGGATTCTCCCCTGAAAACACTGACTCCAAACAGGATACCGCAGAAAACCAGAATTATGATGGACAGCTTCTGGCCGAACTGGTCCAGGTTCATCTGCAGCGGTGTCTTTTTCTCGGAAGTGGTTTTCAGCAGTTTAGCGATCTTTCCCACTTCTGTCTCCATGCCTATGGAGGTTACAAGGAAGGAGCCGCGGCCGTAAGAGACAAAGCTTCCTGAGAATACCATGTTGGTTCTGTCACCCAGCGGTACCTCGCCTTCGATGGGGTCTTCCGTCTTATCCACGCCCAGGCTCTCACCTGTCAGGGCACTCTCATCTACCTTAAGGCTGGCATTTTCAAGGATCCGTCCGTCAGCCGGGACATAGTCGCCCGCTTCCAGCATGACAATGTCGCCCACAGTCACCTGGTCAGAGGGTATCTTCGCCACATCGCCGTTTCTCAGGACCTTCGCCTCAGGCCCTGACATGGCTTTGAGGCTGTCAAGAGACTGCTCTGCCTTCACGGTCTGGACTGTTCCGAGAATGGCATTCATGGTGATGACCACCAGGATGACAATGGCACTCTCCATTTCGCCCAGAACACCGGAAACAATGGCTGCCACGATCAGGATGATCACAAGAAAATCTTTGTACTGCTCCAGAAAAATCTGCGGGATGGATTTTTTCTTTTCTTCCAACAGAGCATTGGGGCCGTATTTTTCCTGATTGGCCTTAATCTGTTCGTTTGTCAGAGGCTGCGTGCTTCCATTGATGGTTTTCTGCGCCTCTGTCCTCGACATTTGATAAAATTCTTTCATTCGCTCTCCTCCAAACGTTTTTTGCGGAACCCATGCCGTGCTGCCATGGTTCCATGTGTGGATACGTACTGCTTATCTCTAGTGTGCTTTGTAAAAACCTCTTTCATACCATTTTGCTCGTATGCCCTGCCATAACCATTGGTTTTTCATGGCCTGCAACGCAAAAAAGCGAGGCTTTTACTGCACAACAAGCATGCAATAAAAGTCTCGCTGTTTCATCACGATACGGACGGGATATTCTCCCATCGAGATTGACGATATCGCAAACGCCGACGGCGCCAGCTACTCCCTCTTATTAATGGATACTATAACCGATTGCTTTTGAACTGTCAATGATAAATTTGTAAAATATTCCTGTCAGCCGCCGCGTACCGAAACTTTCGCATTCTTCTTGAATAAAGTTTCCGGAACACTTATAATTAAACAAACTTGGAAAATATCACCGCCCTGCTGAAATACCACGGCGGATGGTTATGGAGGATGAGAAATGACAGAGCGAGAGAAAATGCTGGCCGGAGAGCTGTACGACTGCGGGGACCCGGAGCTTTTAGCCCAATGGCACCTGGCTAAAAATCTAATTCGGGAGTACAATGGACTTCTGTCTGAGAATCTGGAGGAAAAGGACCGCATCTTAAACCGTCTTCTGGGCAGCCGGGGTGACAATCTGTGGATCACCGCGCCTTTTTATGTGGATTACGGGAACAATATTTATTTCGGAAATAACTGTGAAGTGAATATGAACTGCACCTTTCTGGATGACAACAGAATTGAGATCGGCGATAACGCGCTGATTGCCCCAAATGTGCAGATTTACACAGCCTTTCATCCCACCAACGCGGCAGACCGGTTCGGCCCCTTAAAGGAGGACGGCAGTTTCTCTTTCTGCAAGACCAGGACCGCACCTGTCATTATCGGTGATAATGTGTGGATCGGCGGCGGCGCCGTAATCCTGCCCGGTGTGACCATCGGCAGCAATGTGGTCATCGGCGCGGGAAGTGTTGTGACAAAATCCATTCCTGACAACAGTGTCGCTGTGGGAAGTCCCTGCAGAGTGATACGGGAAAACTGTTAAATCAATTAGGAGGAAAATATGAATGCTCCGGGCAAAATGGTAAAAGTTAACGATACATATATGCACGTCTTCTCTATATCCCCTTCAACCACGGCAATGCATCACCCAATTGTATTCTTGTCCGGTTCCGGCACGGAATGTCCTACATATGATTTTAAACCGTTATGGCATTTGCTGAAGGACCGGTTCCACATCGTGGTAGTTGAACGCCCGGGGTATGGATGGAGCGGGCAGACCAGTCATCCGCGGGATATTGACACCATCCTTGCAGAAACAAGGGAAGCTTTAAAGCAGGCAGATATAGCCGGTCCATTTATTCCGGCAGCCCATTCCCTTTCCGGCCTGGAAGCTATATATTGGGCTCAAAAATATCCGGATGAAGTCTCTGCCATCATTGGACTGGATATGGCTGTTCCTCAGGTATATCGGATTATGGAGATACCCAAATACTTTCCTCTCCTGGCCCGGTTTGGACATCTTCTGCGCAGGCCGCTTGCAGCAGCTATGGTTAAAAACCATCCTGCCGTGAAAAATAATCTATTGGATAAAACGGAACGGGAGGCAATGGAAGTTATTACTTCCAGACAATTGCTGAGTAAGAATATGATGGATGAAATAGATTATGTAAAAGAAAATGCTGGTAAAGTTGAAAGTGGGAAATGCCCTCAGGTTCCCCTGCTGTGCTTTCTGTCTAATGACAAGGCAAATTTAAAAGCAGTACCTGCATGGGGCAGAATACACAGAGAATATTTTTCCGCTAATGATAATGCCCATTTCATTGATTTAACATGCGGTCATTATGTTCACCGGGAAGCACCTGATATCATTGCTGAATCCATAATTCAATTTTTATAACTGTGCAGTTAACTTTATGTATTTACTGCACTCGCCATGCATAAGAGTGGTGACAGCGGGTATTCGTCCTATCGCAAATCGACCTCTAACGGACAAATACCCGTACCTATTAATTTAGCTGGCTGAATAGATACCCCTTTTCCAATGAGACTGCCCCCGTAAACTGAAATCATACAATATTCTGTATCCGTGATACCTCTCCCGGCAGGCGTAAACGTGAGAGGTACCACACATCTGCCTTCTGCCCTCTATTCCAGATACATCTCCCTCAGCATATCTGTTTTCTCGTCAGTAAACCCCAGTCTCTCCCTCAGATATGCTTCGGTACTTCCGCACTGTCTCTCTGTCTCCGCGAACATGGATTCTATATAACTTCTCTCCGCGCCGTTTAGAATGCGGATTCCATTGAGAATGCGTTCATTCTGCACTTTTGCAGCTACTTTTGCGACCATGGCTTCTGTCTCCGGTTCCAGATATCCATTTGTCAGAAGATAGTCCCGGATGATCACTTCCCGTTCCACGCCAAGCGCAGTCAGCAGAAGGGCTGTAGCTGTGCCTACCCGGTCCTTTCCCGCAGAGCAGTGCCAGAGGACAGCCCCTTCTTTTTGAGCTAAAAGGATATCAAAGAAATGCTTCAGTCCGGTGACGGAAAAATCGTCTGAGACAAGAGCCAGATAAATTTTTTCCATGTTTTCCTTTGGATGGTTTTCCGCCTCCTTCAGCAGTTCCAGAATCATGGCTGAAAGACTGTCCGCCTGCTCCTGTCCCTCTCTGGTGATTCCCAGCATAGCATCACTTAAAAGAGGATTATGTATAAATTCTACTCCTTCTATCTCCGGGTCCGGCAGTTCTGTCTTCTCACCGTTTGTCCTTAAGTCCACCACTGTTTTCAATCCATACTCCTCTGTCAGTTGTCTGATATCAGACTCTGTACATTTTCCAAGGGCACCGCTTCTTAACAGGCGGTAGTGTCTGATCGTCCTGCCGTCCTTTACTGTATATCCTCCCAGATCCCGTGTATTATAAACAGGGCCTTCCATTTCAATTCTGCTGCACATAGTATCCTCCTCCATGAATAAACATTTTGTCCTGTGTTTCCTGTGCGCAAACAGCCCGCATCAGAAAATCCCGCGTACGAAAATGGGGCTGCCGCCCGCCCTGTCTGCTGTCTCGCAGAGAGAGCCGGCCGCATCCCCATTTTATATTTTCAATTATTCTGTTTATTTTACCACCGGAAGCAGGCTGATTGCAAAGGTAAATTCATTTTCATCAAAACGGTACTTTTCCAGAAGTCTCGGTCCGCAGCTGTTGGAGCCGATTCCGTTCTGGCGGTAGTCCAGGCAGAACACTGTGTAGGGGGAAGCTTTCAGCTCATAATTATGTGCCTTTTCCGTCAGCTCCTCCTGTGTGTATACAGACGCATTGAAGGCAAAGGTATCTGCACCCACTGCTGCCAGGCTGATCCTGCTGCCCTCAGCCTTCACATAATCACAGTCATCGTGGCTGCCGTTCTCCTGCGGACGGATATAATCCTCATGCAGCTCTTTTACGGCGGCATGGAACTCATCATGATAGCTGGCTCTGCGTTTATCCTGATAACTCTCCACAGGGCCAAGTCCATAGTATGTGATGTCCGCCATATCGCGGGGCAGGAACAGGCGCAGGCCGAATCTCGGAAGTTCCGGGAATTCCGGGTCTTTCTTCACATCCAGCTTCACGTCAATCCTTCCGTTGGCACGGATCGTCCATGTGGCATCAATATCCAGGATTCTCTGGATGATAACTGCTGATACGGAAAGAACTGTGTGGATCTGTACTTCCTCTTCCAGAACCGTATAATCCGTGCGGTAAGCCCTTGTCACGATCTTGTCGTACTTCGCATTTCTCCAGATGTTCTTAATATTTCTGTCATTGTCTGTGGGTGCTCTCCAGATGTTGTATTCCATCGGGCGCTCCAGAACCTTGCAGTTTACATAACTAAGTTCAGAGAAGAGACCAGTCAGCTTGTCATAAGTATAGGAGAATTTGTCTGTGCTTACGAACAGATTCCTGTCATCCTGGGCTACGCTGAATACAGGCGGCTGCCCTGCCTCTTTGCCCGCCTCTCCGGATTCCTCTGTCACTTCCAGAATCTTCACTGCCTTCTGGTTTCTCATATCCTTTGTCTGGAGCTGAATCTCATCAAAGCCCAGTTTAAAGCCTTTCGGCAGAAATCTTGTGGCATTCTTCAGATGATATTCCAGCTTCAGGTAACATTTACCTGCTTCCGGAACCTCATAATCCAGGGCAATCACACCCTCTTCATGAGCGCTGATGTCAGGCATGTCATCCGGGCAGATGCATCCTTCCCCGATCATGCTTCCGTCACAGTTTACCGTATAAGTTATATAGAGGTAGTCCTTTAAGTTTACATAATCCATATAATTATGCAGAACTGCCTCTTTCTTCTCCTGGTCAAAAAAAACTACTCTGGCCGGACGGTGTACATTTTTGAATTCGCGCAGGCCTGTATGCGGTGTGCGGTCAGGATATACCAGACCATCCATACAGAAGTTGCCGTCCTGCGGGTACTCCATGTGGTCGCCGCCGTACGCGTATTTTTTCTTTCCTTCAATGGTCTTGCCCATGTAAATGGCATGATCACACCACTCCCATACAAAACCGCCGCAGGCGCCGTCGTACTGCTGGAAGACCTGGAAATAATCCTCAAAATCTCCGGGGCCGTTGCCCATTGCATGGCAGTATTCGCACATAACGAAAGGTTTATCCGGGTTTTTTGCAAAATAGTCGTGGATCTCCTCAATAGCCGGATACATACGGCTGTGAAGATCTATATTGGAATAATCGTATTTTTTATCCTTGGATGTGTAGCGGGCACTCTCAAAGTGGGTCAGTCTGGTATGGTCAAATTCCTTTGTCCAGGCCAGTGCCGCCTCAAAAGTACAGCCGTATGCACATTCATTTCCCATGGACCAGATCACTACACACGGACGGTTCTTATCTCTGTGCACACAGCGCTGTGTCCTGTCCACAGTCGCCTCCGTAAATGCAGGGTTATCCGCAATGGCCTGATTCCATCTGGAAGCCCTCTCCTCCCAGGAATCATCTTCCATATAGATATCAGCGGTTCCGTGGCTCTCATTGTCCGCCTCGTCAATAACAAAGAATCCGTATTCGTCACAGAGCTGATAGAACTGCGGCGCATTTGGATAGTGGCTGGTACGGATGCAGTTGATGTTGTGCTCTTTCATTAACTGCAGGTCTTTTTTCATCTGTTCCAGGCTGATGGCAAACCCTGTAACAGGATCGCTGTCGTGGCGGTTGGTGCCATGGAATTTCACCTTTACTCCATTTATGTAAACCACTCCGTCTCTGGTACAGATTTCACGGATACCCATACGGTCTGTGATAACCTCTCCGGCAGCTTCCAGCACTACTTTGTACAGATACGGCTCCTCCGCGTTCCAGAGAACCGGATTTTCCAGGGTCATGCGGATCCTGCCGTCCTCTGATACCCGGCTGCTCTCTGCTTCCAGACTGCCCTCTGCATTGTAAACAGAGATTTTTACAGGAACTGCCTCGTTAAAATAAGTCACTGCCACATCGACTGACGCACTCTTTCCATCCGGCGCAATGTCTGTTGTGAGGAAATAATCAAAGATTCCCTGTGCGGGACGTTTCAGCAGATATACATCCCTGAAAATACCACTCATGCGGAATTTATCCTGGTCCTCCAGATAACTGCCGTCGCACCATTTCAGAACCAGAACGGCCAGGGTATTCTCACCCTCTCTTAAAAAGCTGCTCACGTCAAATTCACTTGTGGAGTGTGACACCTGGCTGTATCCCACATAACTGCCGTTTATCCATACATAAAAGCAGGAATCCACGCCTTCAAAATTCAGGTAAGCTTTGGGCGCATTTTCATCCTCTGCATAGGTGAATGTATGCACATAGGCTCCGCAGGGATTTTCCTGAGGCACATACGGCGGGTCCATGGGGAACGGATAACGTGTGTTGGTATACTGGTGTCTGTCATATCCGAAATTCTGCCAGCATCCCGGCACAGGAATCTCATCAAAGCTTCCCGTCTGGTATCCCTCTCTGAAAAATTCCTCTTTCAAGTCATAGATGCTGTCAAAATATTTGAATTTCCAGCTGCCGTTTAACAGCTGGAATCTGTCGGAATTCTCTCTGTTCTCACACAGATCGTCTCTCTGTGTGCCTGCAGGGATATAGTAAGCCCTGTTCGGCATGGTGTTCTCGTGCAGCATGTGAAGGTTCTCATAATATCTGGGTACAATCATTGGTCATAGCCCTCCTGAAAATATATTTTTTACTGTAACTGTTCCGCGCCCGCGCAGGAAATGCGCAGGCCTGCCAAAAAGTCACCTCATACTGCCTATTATAAAATACGTCACAGCAAAATCCATATCCTGTATTAGACAAAACATGCACAAAATGATACAATCAATAAAAGCAGTTTAAGGAACAAAGGAGCATCTGCCTATGTACGTGAATACCGGATATTTAAACCATGCGGAAACGGATCTGGAAAACCCACAGATCCCCCTGCGCATAAACAGCAGCGGGATATACAGGGTCATCTCCCGTCCTTCCATGTCAACGCTCAGGCCCAAAGGGCGGGCTGATTACCAGCTTATCTACATTGCCTCCGGGCGGGCCTGGTTCACTTTCGGCCAGGAAAAGATTGAAGTGGGCGAGGGAAACATGGTCCTTCTGCGCCCCTTCGTCCGACAGGAGTATGTCTACTATGGAAAAGATAAACCGGAGGCCTTCTGGGTACACTTTACAGGGTACCGGGCAGAAGCCTTACTGGATGCCGCCGGATTTGCACAAAATCAAATTCTGTATGCCGGTGTTTTTTCCGAATACAGGGACCTGTTTTTCCAGATGATACGGGAACTTCAGGTGTTCCGTCCGGCCTATGAGGATCTGCTCCCCCTCCTTTTGGAACAGCTTCTGCTCCTGGTACGCCGCCACCGGATCGAAGGCCCCGGGGAGCGGCACAGGATTCAGAAGGAGATGGAAAAGGCCATCCACTATTTTAATGAAAATTATTACCGGGATATAAAAATTGAAGACTATGCCAGACAGCAGCATATGAGCACCTGCTGGTTTATCAGAAGTTTTAAACAGTACACCAACGTGCCGCCCCTGCAGTATCTCACCTCCGTCCGCATCCGCAGAGCCAGGGAACTTCTGGAGACCACAGATTATACGGTCAGTGAGATTGGGGCATTGGTTGGGTATGACAATCCGCTGTATTTCAGCAGGATTTTTAAGAAACAGACAGGGGTGTCACCTGCCGGGTACAGGAAAACCTGATTCCGCCAGCAGGTCCTCAATTCCTCCCGCGGCGTCTTCATCCAGGACAACAAGCCCTCCCGGCAGAAGTTTCATGACAGTCCCCGGCAGCTCCTCCGTGGGCTGTGTATTATACATTTTTTTCACAATATCCTGTTTCGCTTTTCCGGAGACCTGAAGGATCACTTTCTTTGCCTCAAACATGTGGTGTACACCAAGGGTGATTCCTCTGGTCAGCTTCATTGGGGAAGAAAAGTATTTCTGCCCTACATTCATGGTTGTCTCTGAAAGCTCTACCACTTTTGCATAATCCTCAAAACTGCCTCCCGGCTCATTTAATCCCAGATGGCCGTTCATGCCCAGTCCCAGCAGCATAAGGTCGATTCCGCCATGGCTGAATATGATCTGGTCAATCCGGCTGCATTCCTCCTTAAAATTCGCTGCGTGGATATCAAACAAATGCATTTTCTCAGGCTGAATCCCCAGCGGGCCGTACAGATGCTTCTTCAGGAAATTTGTACAGTTTTCCCTTTCATCCTCCAGATCCAGCCATTCATCCAACGCAACAAATTCGGCCTGTGAAAAATCAATTTCACCCTTTTCTTTCATCTCCCGCAGTATCTCACAGGTCCTTACCACAGTGCTGCCGGCAGGAAAGCACAGCAGTGCATCCTTCTTTTCCTCCAGGCACTCTTTTACCAGCTCCGCGCATCTCCTTGACATACCCTCCATATCCGGGCATACTTCTGTGGCTGGAATCCTGATTGGGAGACATGCTCCCAAACTTTCTGCAATTTCCTCCATACAGTTCGGCAATGTTTTTTCCTCCTTATTATGTATTATGCAAGCCGTACAGTGATTCCTGTATTTACAGGGTACGTACGGGCATCTGCACATTTTGTTCATGTTTTCTCCTCTTTTCTGCTCTTACTATCCTTTGACCGCCCCCATTGCCAGACTCTTCTGAATGTTCTTGCTCAGGAAAACGTACAAAAACAGCGTGGGTATGGTGGCAATCGTCAGACCTGCGCCGATCAGTCCCCATTTTGTAGAATATTTTCCCACCATGTCGTTGACTCCTACGGTGATCGTCTTGTATTTTTCCCCGCTCACAAATGCAATGGCCAACATCATCTCATTCCATGCTGAAAGGAAGGTAAGGATGGCAACTGTGGACAGGATGGGCTTTAACAGCGGCATGATGATCTGCCAGAAAACCCTGTAAATATTAGCTCCGTCAATAAAGGCAGCCTCCTCCAATTCCTTTGGAAGTGCCTCCAGGGTCCCCACCATTAGCAATATGGCTGTAGGCATGGCAAAGGCCACGTAGGGAATGATCAGCGCCCAGTAGGTATCCAGCACCGGCTTCATATTCACGAACAGCGGCAGCAGCACTGCGTGTATGGACAGCATCATACCGGTCAGGAAAATAAAATACACAAATTTACTCAGCTTCCATTTTAAACGCACAATAGCATAGGTTGCCATAGCTGATAAAATCAATGTGAATGCTATGGTAAGTCCTGTGACAACTGTACTGTTGAACAGATATCTGCCCAGATGTGCTTTTTCAAAAACCTTTGCGTAGTTGGCCCATTCCCAGTTCTCCGGCAGCCCCACTATATTTCCCCCGAAAATCTCGCGGTTGCTCTTCAGGGAAAAAGTAAACATCCAGTAGAGTGGAAACAGCTGGACAACGGTAATAAATAACAGGACAATCGTTTTCACCGTGCCGGTTCTCTTTAGCTTTGAACTTCTCCTTTTCATACCGGTCCCTCCTAATCTTTCTGGATATGATTAAATATTTTTTGTACGATAAACGTAAATACAAGGCACTCCAATATAATGAAAATAGCTATAGCACTGGCATACCCGTATTCATTGGTCACAAATATCTTCTTATACATGAGAAGTGACGGTACTTCTGAGGCGTGGACCGGCCCTCCGTTTGTCAGAATATATATTAAATCAAAGGATTTCAGCGAACCGATGATGGCAAATATAACGCAGGCTTTAATCATTGGCACTATCATGGGGATAATGACTCTGACCGCTGTCTGAAACCGGCTCGCGCCGTCCACCTGGGCCGCCTCAATGATTTCCGGTGAAATGGATTTCGCTGCGGAATAAAACAGCAGCATGTGATATCCTATATATTGCCAGACCATAGGTACAAAGCAGGCAAGCAGCGCGGTCCCCTGGTCTCCCAGCCATTCCCTCTGGAGGGCGTCCAGCCCCACAGCTCCCAGTCCCATATTTAACAGGCCATAGGACGGATGATAGATTTTCAGCCACAAATGCGCAATGATCGTGCCGGAGATTATGACAGGAACAAAAAAGGCGTTCCTGTAAAAATTCTCGCCGCGGACACCACCTGCCAGTACCAGCGCCAAAATCATGGAAACGGGGAGCTGTATAAATACAGAGGCTGCGGCCAGCAAAATAGAATTCCAGATGGATTTGAAAAATAATGGGTCCTGGAACATCTTGATATAATTTGCCGCACCAATAAATTTTGCTTTTGTCACCCCGTCCCAGTCCAGCAGGCTGTAGCCTGCTGACTGGAAAACCGGGAACAATGCAATTGCACAAAACCATATGAGTGCCGGCAGTACAAAAATACAAATTGCTTTTTTATCCCTCAATGCTCGTTCCATACTACTGCCTCACTTTCCCTCTCCGTACTTACTCGGTATCTCCTCTTTTCACCTGAAGCTGTGCTTCCTGCATGCCTGCCGCGAACTCCTCCGGTGTCGTTGTTCCTGCCATCAGTCCCTGAAGCAGTTCATAGTGTTTCTCTATAGCCGTTCCTTCCAGGAAAGTATCCCAGGCCAGCACATATCCGTCCGCATTCTTGATCAGATTTTCAATCTGTTTTAAAGTAGGGCTGACCTCTGACTCATCCACATCCACTTTCCAGGCTGGAAGGCTGTCACCAATCTTGTATGCCTCCTCAGACATATATTTCGTAATGCCCACAGCAAATTCATAAGCCATATCCGGATATTTTGTATTGGCATTCAGCATGATCATATCAATAGCACCGCCTGAGAAGCTGTTGACTCCGCCTTTGCCTCCGTCTACAGTGGGCATCGGTACCGCTTTAATCTTCCCCTGGATATCGTTTTCATCACTGTCGCACCCTGATGCTACCCAGCTTCCGCCGTAGTACATGGGTACCATTCCCATATAAAATTCTTCCTGTGCTTCCTCAGCCCCAAGGCCCAAGGTTCCCTCAGGGAAAGCCCCTGCCTCATTTAGTTCGCATAACAGCTCCGCAGACTTTACAATACCTTCTGTATCTAAAGTCTCCTCACCCTGCAGCGCACGGTTCATGTAATCCGCACCCTCTGTGCGCACTGCAAGGGCATTCTGGATCATACCGATATGCCATCCGTCCTTTGCGCCCAGTGCCATTGGGGTCACCTCCTCGGCGCGGAACGCTTTCACCGCCTCCAGCAGCTCGTCAAAGGTTTCCGGTATCTTTACGTTATATTCTTCAAAGAGATCCTCGTTGCAGAACAGTGCACCGGCCCACTGTTTCAGCGGCAGTCCGTACACCTTATCATCGTATGTACCGTATGTAAGGGTACCCTCCAGCAGATCGTCCTTTGTGTTGTTTTTCTCCATCAGCTCATCTAACTGCAGCACATTGCCGGCTTCCACATAATTCTTTGCATATCCGCCGCCCCAACACACAAATACGTCCCCCTGGGAACCTGTTGCTGCCGCAACCTTCAGTTTGTTATTCTGATATTCCACCTCCTGGGTAGCAACAGCTTCAATATGCACATTTGGATGCTCTTCCTCAAACTTCTCCACATAGCTGTCTACAATCTCTCCCATCTCAGCGTCCGGCCAGATATGCCAGAATGTGAGGTTGATATCTTCCCCTGATTCCTTGCTGCTCTCTTTCTTGTCTGTATCTGTCTTTTCTTTCGCAGTGCCTCCGGTACTGCCGCACCCAGCTAATGCTGCGATCATTGTTCCCGCTAATACAAACCCCAATACTTTTTTTGCTTTCATTTCTTTTCTCCTTTTCCCATTAGATATTTTCCAGCCTCCTGACCGGAAATCTGGCTGCGCCTTCCTCTATGTTTCTGTATATCCCACCTGCCAGAACCCTATTCATCCGCTTCAGCCCCATGAGCACCGCTCCGATCACCGGTTCATACTCGGCAGCAATGACATTGGCTCCGGGCATTTTCTTCAATATTTCCCTTTCCACTGCATCCTGAAATCCCTGAAACTTACATTTGAAGATACTTCCGGAAAGCACAATGTCTGTATCGCATTCCAAAATACCCATTTTCCTCATGCGGGCTTCCAGATAAACGACTATCCTTTTTCCGTACTGAATCCAGATATTACCTGCAGTCCTGTCTCCCCGGCAGGCGGCTTCCTCAAGGATGATGGGCAAATTCAGATAATCACTGCTCTTGATTTTTCCCATTACCTGCATATAAAGCAGTTCATCCACGGACTGTGCCTGAAAATGTTCCAGAAGACGGGGGGTCAGTTCCGTCTTTTCCAGCAGTCCCATATGAGCGTCAAATACAGCCTGCACTGCTTTTTTCCCCAAACTCCAACCGCCCTGGTACTCATCCGGAATATAAAATCCATAAACAAAACAGTCCTCGCCGTTCTGCACCGCACAGTTCAGTCCTGAACCCGCACAGAGTATTCCGCACTGCTGTTTTCTAGTGGCTGCGCGCATGGCAATGATACAGTCATTCACAATTTTTACATCTGCCCTCGGAAAATATTTCCGTATCTCATTTTCCAGAAGCTCAGCCTCATAATCCCAGTCAATCCCAGTAAGGCCGCCCAAAACTGCCGTCACATCCTCTTTCTGCAGACCGCACTCTGACAGGGCCTGGTCAGCAGCCTGGACAACTGCCTGCACTGCATAGTCCAGGCTGGTGCTGGAATGGCATGCACCATAACTTTTTCCCATTCCCAGAAGCCTGCCCTCCTGGTCTGCTATGACAGCATGTGTCTTACTGCCGCCCTGATCGATACCCAATACATATCTCATACTGTGCCTCCTGGCTTATAAATGAAATTGGGGCAGGTATTCTTTGTTGGCTTCCAGAAGCTCAGGTACCAGCTTCTCCACATACTCCCACTGACGTACTAGGGGATGTGCCAGCAGTGCCAGCTTCATTTTTCTTACATCACCCTCCACGGCTGCTTCCACGGCAAGCTGTTCGTAGTTTTTCACTGCTGCGACCAGTCCCCAGCACATGGACGGCACCTCCGTCACATGCAGCGCCTGCATACCTGTCTTGTTCACAAGACACCCGACTTCCACCACTGCACTGTCCGGCAGGAAGGAAATTGCCCCGTTGTTGGGCACATTCACTACCATCTTAGTATCCACGTTATTGTAGACAGCATTCACAAATCCCATAGCCACCTCTGAATAACCGCCGCCGCCGCGTTTTGCCAGAGCTTCCGGCTTGTCGCAGTTTGTCTCATCCGCGTATGCTGCATATACATCTTTTTCCAAATCCTGCACATACTCACCGCGAGTCTTTGGTGCCGCTTTGAATTTTGCCACTTTTTCGTTGGTATGATAGTACCACTGGAGATACGGGCTCGGAATGACACCCAGCAGTTTGATCAGTTCCAGGTCCACGTCATCATTCTGTGCTGCTATTTTTTCAAATTCCGCCTCTGTAACAGGACGTCCGTTTATTGTTATATTGCTGATGAAGTTCATGTGGTTCAGTCCCATGTAATCGTACTGTACCTGCTCATAGGGGATTCCCAGAGCACGCTTTGCCCACATCTTAGGGAAAATACCTCCGGAACAGAATCCCGCAATATTGGCCTTAGTATAACGGGTGACAGCCTCTGTTACTAATCCGGTGGGATTGGTATAGTTGATGAGCCAGCCCTCCGGGGACAGCTCCTCCATCTTTCTGGCAACGTCCAGCATGACCGGGATTGTACGGAATGCTTTCATCATTCCGCCTGCACCTGTAGTTTCCTGGCCTACCAGATCGTACTGCAGAGGGATTTTCTCGTCTTTTACTCTCTGTCTGTTTCCTCCGACTCTTATCTGCGTATCCACAAAATCCGCGCCGTACAGCGCTTTATCAAGGCTTGTGGTTGCCCGGATCTCCACGTCCAGTCCCAGTTTCTCTGCAAATCTTTTGCAGAATCCCTCCATAATATTCAGACGTTTTTCGTCAATATCATAGAGCATGACCTCTTTTACCGGGAGCTGTTCCTTTCTCATCGCCATTTCGTCCAGCAGCTCCGGTGTGTAGGAACTTCCCGCCCCCACGATTGTAAATTTCATTCCCTCCATTACTATGACCTCCTTTATTTTTGTGTAGCGTTCCACATTTGCCGATAGAAAAAACACATTCCTAATATGTGCTTTTTCGTTGTGTATCGTTCCACATTTATCTGAAAGAACAAACAAGGATTTTTCCTTGTTGTCCTAATCATTCATTCTGTTGTCTCACGGATCACCAGTTCCGGTTTTATTACAACTTTTTGTCTTGGCGTCTCCGGATTCTGTATCTGCTGCAGAAGTATCTGCACTGCCTTTGCCCCCACTTCGTACAAAGGCTGACGGATGGTTGTCAGCTTTTTCAGTTTTTTCTCCACGCCCCAGGGCTTATCATCATCAAACCCTACAATCTTGATATCCTCAGGAATCCGGATACCTGCCTCCTCAAGAGCTATCATGCCTCCAAAGGCTGTGTTGTCTGCTCCGAAGTATATGGCATCCGGCAGCTCCTCCCTGCTGTGCCCGCTAAGCCAGGTCCTGACGGCGTGATACCCCTCATCGACACCAAACTCCTCGCACTCCACAACAGACGTGTACTGTGACAGACCCTGCTGCTCCATGGCTGCCAGATAACCCTGCCACCTGCGCAGGGCTGCTTTTGTCCCTTTTGCACCTGTGACATGCATGATGCGCCTGCATCCTTTTTCCACAAGGTGGTCGATGGCCAGCTTGGAACCATAGGTATTGTCCACCAGAACATTATTTACACTGGCATCCTCCACCTCATTCTCCACAACTACGAAGGGGAATTCCATCTCCGCCCGTTTGCGGATCAAATCTGCGTCATCCAGATCACTTCCGTATATAATGGCTCCGTCTGTAGCACCATTGCTGAAAAAATCTATGTAGTTCTCCTTTTCACCTCTGTCATTTCTTCCGCTGCAGAAAATAACCCGGAAATGATTTTCCTTTACGGTATCCTCCACACCTCTGATCACATCAAAAAAATACTGCTCTGTCAGTGAATCCAAAATAACACCAACCACATTTGTCCTCTGCAGGACCAGAGACCTAGCCAGCGTGTTGGGCTTGTAGTGAAGCTCCTTCATCGCTTCCTTAATGCGGCTCCTTGACTCCGGGCTTACACCTGACTGATTGTTCAGGACACGGGATACCAGTGTCTTTGATACGCCTGCTCTTTTTGCCACATCATATATTGTCACCATATTGTATCTCCTCTTTTCATGTACAATCCTATCATGTGTATCGTTCCACGTCAATTATTTTTTGTGTATTATCACCAATTCTTACCTTTTGCACAAAAATAAGTCTGGATTTTCTGTAAATTCTACTGAAAATCAGGCTGTGTCCGTAACAAAAAAAACACCGCAGAAATGTGCCATTCACAGCACATCCCCGCGGTATATATTTCTATTCTGTCTCTTAGCAGATCTCAGCGCCGGCAGGCATATCCTTATCCGGTGTCATGAGTGCCAGCTCGCCGTCCAGTCCCTCTGCGCACAGGATCATACCCTCTGACAGGATTCCGGCCAGTTTTGCAGGCTTTAAGTTCACCAGTACCATTACTTTCTTTCCTACCATGTCCTCCGGCTTATAATTGGATTTGATTCCGGAGACGATCTGTTTTACCTGGCTTCCGATCTTCACCTGGGAACAGAGCAGTTTTTTGGATTTTTTTACTTCCTCACAGGCAATGATCTCGCCCACCTGGAACTGCATTTTCATAAAATCATCAAACGTCACTTCCGGTTTTGCTTCAATATCCACAACCGGTTCTTCCTCTTTTTGCTCCTCTTTCGGTGCGTCTGCCGCTGCCTGGGCTGCGCGCATAGCCTCTACTTTTTCCATGACTTCTTTTACATCAAGGCGGGCAAAGAGAATTTCCGGCTTCTCTGTCACTTTATTGCCTGAAGGATAGGACCCGAAAGTATCCAGCTCTTCATAAGTTCTCTTAGATGCATTCAACTGGGACAGAATCTTCTCTGTTGTCTCAGGCATGAAGGATTCCAGCAGGGAAGCACCGATGCAGATGCCTTCAACCAGATTGTAAAGCACTTCTGCCAGACGGTCCTTTTTGCTCTCGTCTTTGGCAAGTGCCCACGGCATGGTTTCATCAATGTATTTGTTGCAGCGTTTGAACAGGGCGAAGATCTCTGTGATAGCGTCTGCCACACGAAGTTCCTCCATCTTGTCCGCCACTTTTTTCTTTGTTCCGAGTACAACTGCCTTTAAATCCTCATCAACCGGTTCGGTCACTCCGGTGCTGGATACTTCTCCGCCGAAATATTTATTTGACATGGAGATGGTGCGGTTTACCAGGTTTCCGAGGGTGTTTGCAAGCTCTGAATTCAGGCGCTCCACCATCAGCTCCCAGGTGATGACTCCGTCATTTTCAAAAGGCATTTCATGGAGCACAAAGTAGCGCACAGCATCCACACCGAAGAAGTCTACAAGCTGGTCTGCGTAGATAACGTTTCCTTTGGATTTGCTCATCTTGCCGTCGCCCTGTAAGAGCCAGGGATGTCCGAATACCTGTTTCGGAAGGGGCAGATCGAGAGCCATCAGGAAGATGGGCCAGTAAATGGTATGGAAACGGATAATGTCCTTGCCGATCAGATGCAGGTCAGCAGGCCAGTCTTTCTTAAACTGCTCTGTGCTCTCCCCGTCACAGTCATATCCGATTCCGGTGATATAGTTTGTGAGGGCATCCAGCCACACATACACCACGTGTTTCGGGTCAAAATCTACCGGGATTCCCCATTTGAAAGAGGTTCTGGACACGCACAGATCCTGAAGACCCGGAAGCAGGAAGTTGTTCATCATCTCATTTTTTCTGGAAACCGGCTGGATAAATTCCGGGTGTTCATTGATGTGGTCGATCAGACGCTGGGCATATTTGCTCATTTTAAAGAAATATGCCTCCTCTTTCGCCGGTGTCACCGGGCGTCCGCAGTCCGGACATTTGCCGTCCACAAGCTGGGACTCTGTGAAGAAAGACTCACAGGGGGTGCAGTACATTCCCTCGTAATGTCCCTTATAGATATCGCCTTGGTCATACAGTTTTTTGAAGATCTTCTGTACCTGTTTCTCGTGATAGTCGTCAGTGGTGCGGATAAATTTATCATAAGAGGTGTTCATCATATCCCAGATATTCTTGATCTCTCCGGATACCTGGTCTACAAATTCCTTGCAGGTCACGCCTGCCTCCTCTGCCTTCATCTCGATTTTCTGTCCGTGCTCATCTGTTCCTGTCTGGAAGAACACGTCATAGCCCTGCTGTCTTTTGAATCTGGCAATGCTGTCAGCCAGAACAGCCTCATAGGTGTTGCCAATGTGCGGTTTGCCTGAGGTGTAGGCAATCGCTGTAGTAATATAATATTTTTTCCTGTCCATTTTTTATCTCCTTTACTTTTCTGTGGAAGAATAAAAAAACACCCATCCCCTCATTCTGAGAAGACGAGCGTTAACCCGTGTTACCACTTCTTTTCATCTGTGCCTCACAGCACAGACCTTATCAGGTACCTGCATACCTTTCCGCTGTAACAGGCGGAACCTGTCGCAGCCTGGCTTCCCCTGCACAATATGTCAGGTTCCGTTCGGTGCGCCTCTCAGGAGCCATCTTCGGCACAGTTTTCTTCGTTCCTCTCAGCATACGGAACTTCTCTGTAAAAGAAAAATCTGCACGTACTCTCTCCGTCCTCGTGTTTCCACTATAAATTTCATGCTAGCACATTTCCTGTTTTTTGTAAAGCCGGAAATTTTGTCTTTCTGAATCTATGGTATCTGCAGGTTACTGTTCCGGGAGGTGTTTCCTCATGGGACGCGGCGCGATATGAAAGCAGCTTCCGTACCGGCCGGCAGCAAAAAATAAAAAAAACGGAATATATATCTAATTCAATAAGAAATATGTTATACTTTTACCGGTACAGAAAACAAAGAAAAGACCGGTTTATGAAAAAAGATTGGATAGTGAAATGATGAAATGTTTGTAAAATCAAAAAAGTATTTAAAAAGATTCGGCAGTGATCTGTGGAATGCACTTCCGGTGATCTTGTTCTTTCTGGTGTTGTTCTATTGTGTTATTTTTTTGTTCGGAACATCCTACCTGTTATTGGTTTCTGTTTGTACAACGATTTTCAAAGTGAATTATCAGAAACGATTTACATTAAAAGGAATCCTGATCATTATAGCAGAACAGCTTTTAATGTGCGTCCTGGCATTTCTGGCCACACGGAACCTGCCCTTATGTATCATACTGAATGCTATGGTCCCTTTTATTCTGGTGGTGCTCAGAACGACCCGTTTTAATCAAAAAGGTTATTTTGTAAACGCCATGGGATTTGTATTCCTCCAGCTCAGACCGGTCAGCTTTGCAGGCTTTGGAAAGCAGATTCTGGTATATGCCATTCTTCTTATATTTCTGGCAGCAGCGCTTGGAATTGTCACGGTCCTGAAAGGAAAACACAGGGAATACCTGGCTGTGCGGGAGGGGTTTGGGATTGCGGCAAAACGATTCCGAAGTCTTGCCAGTGGAGAACGGATAAAGGATATCTCTTTACAAATGGCATCTGTACAGAACAGCTTCCATGCAGGCGCGGCAGCCAGCCAGCACCCTGATACAAACGGAAGCATTCCATATATATTTGCGCTTTTATTTCAGAGAACCGCTTATTTTATCCTGGATTATCTCCAGCTTGAAGAAAAATTCAGCAATGCGGATGTCCGTCTCTTTGGCAAAATGGCCGATTATATGGAAGAAATAAAAATAAGCCTGAACAGCAAAGATAACGAAGCTCTCATCCAAAGGGCCGGAGAACTCTCAAATGAGACAGATGATGTCAGTGAACGGCTGCAGACGTATATGGGGAATTTTTTGCATCTGCTCGTCATGGCATTGACTCTAATCACATCAAAGGAGCAGAAAACCGTCCATTATACTGCTAATTGGAAACGCTTCTGGAAAGAAAAAAAGGCACGGCTCAGACCGGAACAGTTTGAGATGCGGTTTGCACTCAGGCTGTCCCTTGTACTTTCCCTGAGTTTTCTTATCTGCAGGCTGTTAGACATCAGCCATTCCTATTGGCTCCCTCTGAATGCGTTTCTCCTTGTTCAGCCAATGTATGAGGAGAGTACCCGGCGTCTGAAAAACAGGGTGATCGGTACTTTTCTTGGCAGTACATTTGTCTTTTTTGTGCTGATGAATCTAAATGGGATGACGGCACATTTCATCCTGGCCGCAGTTATGGTCTCCTTTATGTACAGTTTTGTGCCGGGAAGCATATTGCAGGTTTTCTTTTCAACCGGCTTTGCGCTGACGCTTACCACTCTTTCTTTAAACAGTACAACTGCGGTTGAATTACGGCTCATTTATGTCATAACTGCGGTTGTGTTTGTCCTGCTTGCGAATCGATTTTGTTTTCCCACCAGCCTGTATGGGCAATTCCGGTTTAATCTGCGGGAAGTGATACATATGGAGTACAGCTATTTGGATTTCCTGAACATAGGAAGTCTCCGCCCCATTGACTATGAAATCATGAGTGATGCCCTGGCACAGTTCAATCTGACATATGGGCAGGCAATGGAATATCTGACAAAGAATCCGTCAGCAGAGATGGAATGCTACAGAAGTCTGTTGAATACTCTATGGAGAATGGTTTCAGAGATTGAACAGATGGTGTTCTATGTGACCACAGAGAATACCGGCCCCAAAGAGCGCGAAATGGTTCAGAAATTTGTAAGGCAGATGAAGGATGCGCTTAAGCCCCATAGTACATGGAAAACAGAGATTGAAGTCAAAGGATGCAATCCATATCTGGAACGCCTGATGACAAAATATATTGTGAACGTAGAGAAAATGCAGGAAATGTATAACCGTTTCCCTGATCTGGAAGGACTGTTTGCTAAATAAGAAGTGTACAGAATGTCTGTCCGTTTGTTACGCCCATAAATGAAATATTCTATGAGCTTAACAAACAGACATCAGATGCTGATAATAACAATCAATGGCCCATACCTATGATCATCCCCAGAATATAGGGCACCAGCCAAACCAGCCAGACAAAAATGCTGAACTTGTGAAAGCTTTCCTGTTTCTTCTCATCCTTTTTCACCAGCACCAGGGTTGCCCACAGCGCGTGAAACAGCATAAGAACGATTGCCAGAGCACCTGTAATGCCATGAAGCCCCATGCCGGTCTGTCCTCCGGCTCCTTCTTTTGTGATAAAACTCATGATGGTAGTACCTGTGGTGTCAAAGACAAGGCCGAGCCAGAAGATGAAAACATGCTGTTTCTTCAGGATATGTGCCTTTCTCTCAGAAAAAACACCTATCGTATAGAAAACAAGTGCAAGCGTGATAGTAATAATAGCCATGATCAATTTGATATCCATGGAAATGCGCCCCCTTTGGTTTTTTGTATACTGTAACCGTTCCGCGCAGTAAATGCGAAGACCTACTGAATCGTTTACCGTATTTCATCATTATAGCACGCTTACCCGGAAGTACAAGAAAAAAGCCGGAGGACCGGGCAATTTCTCATCGCACGGTCCTCCGGTTTAAATCCCCCTGATTTTCTCAGGCTTCCTGTCTCTTCTCAATATAATCCAAGATTAGCTCCGCGGCTGCATCCGGAGAAAATCTGCTGGTATTGATCATCAGGTCATAATTCTGCGGGTCTCCCCATTTCTGCCCTGTGTAGTAATTATAATAGCGCTCTCTTGTTTTATTTTCCTTTTCCAGCTCTTTTAATGACTGGCTGCCGTAGTGGGTCCCGGCCCTTTCCCTGCGGAATTCCTCATCGGCGTAGATGAAGAAGGAAAAGCAGTCCGGATGCCCCCTCAGCACCGCGTCCGCGCATCTTCCCAAAAATACGGCGCTGCCTTTCTCCGCGATCTTCAGAATCGCTTTAGCCTGCTCCCGGAACATTTTATTATAGTAGGGAACTGCCTCAAAACCATAGGTCCCCATACTTCCTATGCTGCTGTCGGGTGTCCGGTAGGCAGATTCCAGAATGGACTCAATGTCCACTTCTGTGTCCCCCATTTTCTCCGCTGCCAGATAGAGGATCTGGCGGTCGTAACAGCGCACACCCATTTTCTCTGCCAGTATTTCCGCAATCTCCTTGCCGCCGCTGCCGAACTGGCGGCTGATGGTGATGATGGTCTTTTCCTGCATATGAATCCCTCCTGACTGATGATCCCATAGGCATATCAGACATATAATCCTGCCGGATGCTATGGTTTTCCAGTTATTCCATTATCTATGGTTCCCATATGTTTACAGTATTATTATAACTCACCCCGGGACTCTCGTTCAATAAGTTCCTGCATGATGGCAGGATATTTTTTATCCAGCTTATAGAGTGTCAGTGTGATCAGTACCGTAACCCACACCACCAGAGGGCCGAATTTATAAATGTTGATGATCATATCCACCGCGGACTGAGGCTGTACAGCAGCGCCTGCAGAGGAGCTGATATATCCGGCCGCTGATAAAAGTCCGGTGATGATCGCTGAGGACAGGCCGGCTCCCACCTTCATGCCCACAGAACTCCCCGCAAAGATCAGGCTTTCCTGCCGCAGATGCGTCTTCCACTGTCCGAACTCCACCACATCCCCCAGGAATCCGAATACCACAGCATTGAGCGGTGCAAGCCCCAGTGCCCGGATGACACAGCTCATAACCATCCAGGAAAAGCTTGTCGGATTAATGAAGAAGATCAGCTGTCCGATCAGGGCCAGCCAGATACCGGCCAGGGACATATTTCTTTTCCCGAATTTCTTAAGCAGGACAGGACAGCAGAAGGTCACTGCCACGATCAAAAGTGTCTCTGTCAGGTAAAGAGTGCTGTACATCCAGGTGTCATTTTCAAAAACATACTTGCAGTAATAGGGCAGTATGGTCCCGGTGATGCAGTAAATGGCGTTCTGCATGGTCCACAAAACCACAACCGCCCAGAAATACTGGTTGCATACCAGCGCCTTAAATGCCTGTTTTGCCGGCACCTTTGCCTGTCTTTTCTTAGCCTCGATCTCAACCGTCTCTTCACAGTTCTTAAAGCATATGAGCAGAAGCACCAGGGCAATGGCTGCCCATAAGGCCATGGTCTTGGCCCACGCTGCCTGGTCATCCCCGAATAATTTTACTACCGGCATGGTGCAGGTCACTGCCAAAATACGGCCGAAGGGCGACAGGCCCATCCTGACAATGCTCAGCATGTCTCTCTCCGATGAGATTCTTGTCATCATGGCAGAGAGGCTGCTGTACGGAAGGTTGATGGCTGTATAGCATACCGTGGTACAGAAATTATAAGTGACGAACATATATAAAAACTGCAGCAGTGCTTTTGTGTGGGGTACCGTGAACAGAAGCACCGCGGAGACTGCGTAGGGAACGCACATCCACAAAAGCCAGGGCCTGGATTTTCCCCATCTGGAATTTGTCTTCTCCACAATAATGCCCATTACCGCATCTGATACGCCGTCAAACATACGTGACAGAAGCATGACCAGACCTACCGTGGCAGCGCTGATTCCGACATAATCCGTATAAAACAGTGTGAGCAGCGTACTGATCATACCGAAAACCACATTGCAGGCCGTATCGCCGCATCCGTAGGCTACACGTGTTCCCCAGCCCAGTTTCCCGCCTGACTGCTGTATTCCTGTAGTGTTTTCATTTTTCATACCGCTTCTCCATTCCTTTCTCTTCTCAGAGAAGTTCTCTCTCGATTCTCTCCCTTGCCTCAGGCGCCTGGCGGTCCATTTTTTCCGGGAATCCGAACATGGATACACAGGCAATGTTGTCACCGCCTGCCTTCGGCGCACTCTGACCAAACTGCTTATTGGCAAAATCCATCTCCCGCAGGGTTTCAAAGATGCCATTAAAGTCCACATCTCCCTCACCCATAGCCAGGTGCTGGTGAATGGTCACATCCGCTTTCCCACGTCCGTTCAGCCACGGGGGATTGGCAATATAGCGGCAGTCCAGGGTCTGGTTAAAGGTATCCGCAAAGAGTACATGGGTCAGCTCATCTCCTGCGTAGTGCAGCATGGAACGCACATCTCCCTTTCCCTCATCATAGAAGAAACCATGAGGGGAAGAATACACATATCCCAAATGTCTGGAGCGGAAGGATTTCACCATATCACAGGTCTCATTGTTCAGCTCACAGAAATCATAGGGATGGGACTGGATTTCCACCCGGATGTCTTCCTTTTCTATTATGGGAAGCAGCTCCTCCATGGATTTGAACCACATGCCATTGCAGATTTCCTGCCGGTTCGGATCACCGGACAACTCTGTATTGATGACTTTCACACCCATATCCCCGGCAATTTGAATCATACGTTTCCAGTTGCGCACTGCAAACTGACGCTCCTCCTCTGTGGGGCCTGACCAGCGGTACACCACAATGAAGGAAGATATCTCCACACCCGTCTCTCTCAGGGCTCTGCGGTATTCAGCCTCACATTCTTTTGAAAAGAGAGGATGTTTATAGAAGGGATTGATGCGGGGGTGGGGGGACTGTTCGATATACTGATATCCCCAGTCCGCCACCTGATGCACCATCCGGTTGATGTCCATCTGCTTTGCCAGGACATCAACGTCAAATGCAATTTTCATGGTTGTTCCTCCTACTTTACCGGCTGATTGTCTGGCGAAGGGCATCTATGGAGGTGTTTACTCCAGCTTCCACAGACATGGTCAGGTCTTCCATTTCCAGAGATACATCTCCATGATAACCCATCATGCTGAGTACGGAGAAGAATTCTTTCCACCACTGCAGGTCTTTTCCGCAGCCCACTGCAACGTAATTCCAGACACGGTCCGCAGACTCTGTCACGGGTTTCGGTTCCAGAATGCCGTTTGTATCTGCCAGTCCGCGCTCAATGCGGGCATCTTTGCCGTGTACATGGAAGATACAGCCTTTCAGCGCACGCGCCGCGGCAATGGGATCCGCACCCAGGACCATCATATGGGAGGGGTCCAGGTTAATACCGATGATGGGATCTGTTGCCTCTCTCAGCTTCAGCATGGTCTCTGCTGACCACACCATGGTTCCCGGGAACTCTTCTATGGCGATCTGCTCAATATTGTGACTCTTAGCATACTCCGCAAATTCCTTCCAGAAGGCAATGGTGACTTTCCACTGGTATTCATAGGCCGGCGCCATGAAATCCGGCCATGAAACGGTGGATGTGATCCAGTTCGGTGTGGTGTCTGTCTCGCTGCCTGCCGGCAGTCCGGCCATGGCTACGATCTTCCTGACCCCCAGCTTTTCTGCCAGATCCACGCAGGCATACATGGACCTTTTGTACTCCTCTCCTGTCTCGGAAGGCCAGAGGGGATTGCAGGAGGTGTTCAGGGCAGCAATGCGCATGCCCCTCTTCTCCAGTTCACCTTTGAACGCTTCAAGCTTCGCGGGGTCCGCCAGCAGTTTGGCTGTGTCGCAGTGCTTACGGGCGCCCCAGCCTCCCGCTGTCATTTCCACTGCGTCAATTCCGAGAGCTTTTACTTTATCAAGCATCTCTGTATAAGATAAATCCGCAAAAACATCTGTACATATGGCTAACTGCATTCTTATTTCCTCCTCTTTTCCGATTATTTAAAATCTACCCAAACGCCGCCTTTATCAGCGGATTCCACACATTTTGTCACCCAGCGGATGCCTTCGATACCAGCGTCGATTCCCGGGTACACAAGATTTTTCAAAGTTTCTTCATCGCCTCTGTTTTTCGCGTCAATGGCAATGGCAAATTTCAGATAAATATTTGCCCAGCTCTCCGGAAGTCCCTCTGCATGCAGGGCACCCAGGCGTTCGTCCGCATTGCATTCGTCGTACAGGTACGGCATGGAGCGAATCATCTTGCGGATCGGCTCGCCCTGCACCTGGTAGAGCAGTTCATTTGGCTGGTTGTCGGAGAATTCAACGGAGGCTTTGGAGCCTACGATGCGGATCCTGTGTCCGTCCATGCAGCCGGCATTGACAGCAGAAGCCCACATACGTCCCACGGCACCGTTTTCATAGCGCATCAGAACATAAGCGTTGTCCTCAAGGGGTTCCCGTGATTTTACAAAGCTCTGGCGGTCACAGAGAACCTGTTTCAGCTTTAATTCCGGACAGATCAGCTCTGACATGTAGAAGGTATGTGTTGACAGGTCGCCAAGTACAAAGGATGGGCCTGATTTTTCCGGGTCAACACGCCATTTCTGACCTTCTGAAACTTTGTCGCCAATCTCATCGCAGGCAAAGCCGTGTGTATACTGAAGTTCTACCATGTGGATATCTCCCAGATCTCCGTTCTGTACCATCTGGCGCATCTGAAGGAGAAGCTGGCTTCCTGAAAATCCGTATGTAACGCCCACAATCTTGTTCATCTTCTCAGCCAGGGCTTTGATTTCTTCTCCCTGCTCCACTTTGAAGAACAGCGGTTTTTCACAGATCACATGAAGTCCTGCTTCCAGAGCTGCTTTGGTGATTTCATAATGTGTAAAGTTTGGTGTTGCAATAGAAACTACCTCCACGCCGTCAGGACGTTTTGCCTCCTCCTCAAACATGGTCTTGTAATCCGGATATAAACGGTCCTCAGCCACGCCCAGATTCATTCCGAAATCTTTGCAGCGCTCAAAGTCAAGGTCAAAGGCTCCTGCCACCAGCTCGTATGCCGTATTGTCTCTCAGTGCTCCCAGTCTGTGTTTGTAACCTACATTGCCTGTTCTTCCTCCGCCGATCATTCCCCAGCGCAGCGGTCTCTCGATTCTTTTTTCTCCGTTTAACATTATAATATCCTCCTGATAAATTCACATTAATTTGCTTTTTTATTAATTGTTTATTCTTTTTGTTGTTTTCCAACTGCACGCAGTTGACCCACCATGAAAACGGCCATTTTCTCTGTATATTGGTGATGTCTGCAGCAGGTCAGGCAAGGTCTGCGCAATTTCTGCGCTGTCCGTCAAAAGACGTATGGACTGCGGAAATCAGCCTGCCATAAGGCGATTTTTATGGCTGAATACCGTTGTCGTCCAGGTATCTGAGCTGCTGCGGTGTTTTGTGTTTCGTATTGGTTTGTTTGTTTCGATAGTTGTATTATACGCATATACGGCGTGCTTTTAAATATGGATTTTTGCCAAAAAGTTCATGGATATTGCTTTTATCACGCAAAAAGATTATAATGGGGTAAAAATACAGGAAAGGGGATAGATATGAAAAGTGTAGATACGGGTGTGCTGGCCCGCTCCGTCTGCTTCTCTTTTACTCCTTCCGATACAGCCAGGCAGTTGTACTTTTACCCTACCTGGTGCGGGCATTATTTCTGTACAGGAAGGTATTTTATGAGAAGGGAGTACTTTCCGCCGCTGCTTGTGGCTTATATAAGAGAAGGGACTCTGCATGTGGAATATGAAGGGGAAACATTTGACGCGAAGAAAGGAGATGTGGTGCTTCTGGACTGTGCCAGGCCCCATTATTATCAGGCAATGGAAGGGCTTGAATTTGTGTACATCCATTTTGACGGTTCCAACTCCCACGAGATCTGCGGACATATCCTTAAATTATTCGGACCGCTGATACGGAACCAGAATAATGCCCTGGTGGGGAACCTGATTTATAATATGGTAAAGTTTTACGAGCAGGACGGAGTTGAAAATATGTTTGACAGCTCCATGAGGATTTATAAGCTGCTGCAGCTTCTCAGTGAAAGGGAACTGCATAACCAGAAAGAGGACACTTCTATAGAAAAGACGATTCGTTATATCAGAAGTCATGTAGGGGATAAGATCACGCTGGAGGAACTGGCAGACATTGCGAATCTCAGCACTTATTATTTTTCACACCGCTTTAAGGAGGAGACAGGCCTGTCCCCTATAGACTATGTGATCAATACACGTCTTGACCAGGCTAAAATCCTTCTGGCCCGTACCTCCATGACCGTGGAGGAGATTGCTTATGAAGTGGGGTACCAGAGCAGCAACAGCCTGATCAATCTCTTTAACCAGAAGCTGGGATTCTCGCCCAGAGAATACCGGAAACTGGCAAAATAAAAAAGTCCCGCCTGTACAGATACAGCAGCATATCAACATGCAGCGGTATCCGCAGGCGGGGTTTGTTCCATTTTATCCAACTCTGTTCAACTGGTCATATATTTCTGTAAAACATTCTCAAAATGCGGGTCCTGTTCTTCATAAACCACACGGAGTTCCTCTTCCCAGTTCAGGCTCAGCATACCCAGAATGGATTTAGCGTCAATCACAATCCTGCCGCTGACAACGTCGATGTCAAAATTACATCGGCATGCCGCGCTCACAAACTCCTTAATTTCATTGATTTCATTGAAGCGAACGGTTCTCTCACACATGCCGGTTCCTCCTTTATCCTCTGTCTTATTCTCCTCCCCTGCAGGGTCTTACGAGGCTCTGCCTGGTATTTCAATTGCCGCCTGTGACTCCGGGAGTGCACTGCCCTGGTTGTCTCAGTTCGTCTTTCGCGGTAATTATAAGAATATAACAAAATGGGGAAAATAGCAATGTGTATTTTTTTTAGATTTTGTTGTCTATGTCATGACTCTTCACTGCGTGCACAGCAGTATGTTTCGCATTGCACAGTTCCGGGACATTCTTCTTATTCCAGTCCCTTCTTCTCATCCGGCGTTCCTTTGAACAAGGTTTCTTATTATCACAAAAATGCCGACCAGAATCTCGCCCAGCGAGATACCGAATAATAATCCCGAGATAAAATCCTGTACATTCGTACCTCCCATAAATTTTGAGAGAACTAACAGCAGTATTCCCATGAAAACAAGGCCGATACCTATAAAATAAATCCGTTCTTTCTCAAGTACAGAAATTCTTTCTAAAATGGAGAAGGTCTGATCCTCCATTACAGCTTTATTGACCGCATCATCCCCATTCAGCAACTCGCCTACAGACGTGTCAAGTGTCTGGCATAGTTGTTTTATGACAGAGTAATCAGGCATGCACTTTCCGTTTTCCCATTTTGATACGGTCTTATTTGAAACCCCAAGCTTTTCTGCCAACTGTATTTGGGTCATATTATGTTCTTTTCTTTTTTTGGCAATGTATTCTCCTATTTTCTGCTGGTTCATATTCCACCTCCTGTCAAAATTATACCGTACTTCAGCAGAGAATCCTATCCACTGAGGGTAGAATACAGGTGGAAAATAATAGAATTGCCCGTAACTGCACTTGCGCACAGACAGTGCTGTTTATGTGCGGACCGGACTGAAGAGTTATGAACCGTCTGAATTCAAAAATTAATATCGAAGCGTCCGGTCAATCAGGTCTATAACTTAAATTCCAGAAACAATTCATCCTGATACGCTTTATCGCTGACTGCTCTCTCAATTTCCTCCCCACGGGAATTGGCTATCAACAGTTGAATCAGCCTGTTTACTCGATTTTCACCATATTCCAGCCCGGCCTTTCTGCCCGCCTCTAAACCAGCCTTTCTGCCTGCCTCCAATCCGGCCTCCCAATTGCTCTGCATGAGATAATTGTGATCCCGCAGTGCCTTCTCGCGAGCTTCATATTCCAGTCTTTTCTCTTCATCTGCGCTGATATTTTTCAAAGTTTCGTATGCCTTTTCGATATACTTGTCTTTTTCCGCCATCTCTTCAAAATCCTCCTGCCTCTCGGCATTCATGAATTTTGCCCAGTTCAGAAGCTCTGTTTCAGGATACTCATGGTTTTTGAGTTTCGGCAGCTCCAGGATATGCACCTCCAGCTTGTCTGTATAAAGTCGGTGGTTTGTGTCTTCCCTCATATGAAAGCAGGAATAAAATGCCTCGTCCCGGCCAAACAAAATAAAATCCAGAATCCCGATGTGTACGCATTTCTCCAGCCTTTCATAACTCTCGCCCTTTTCCAGCTGGTCTGTGAACATTTTTGAGAGATAGAACATGGAGCGCTCCGGCCACAACAAAAACGGGCTGACCTGAATTTCTATGTCAATCTGCGTCCCATCCTTTAACCGTACACGTACATCCAAAATTCCCAGCTTATCTTCCTCATATCTGGTTCTCAGATGTGTCGGCAGCAGCGTGGTCTCCTCCACCTCCTCCGGCGGTATGTGCAGAACAGCTGCTATGAATCCCTTTCGTACCTCTGCATCCTCCATCAGTTCCTTAAAACAGAAATCTACCTTTGGCTTCATGATGAATCTGATGTTTGTATATCTTTCCATCCCTACTCCTCTCCGTAACTGAAAGATGAAAAGATATCGGTTATCTATACGCATAGTATAACCTTTACAGGCGGATACCTCAACCTCTTTCAAACACATTTTCTGTCAGACGAATATTATGGTTACTGTTCACATGCCACTGTCCCGCGAGGTATTTTCAGGCCGAAGGCATGAAAACTCAAAACTTCCGAAGCGATATGGGGCAGACTGTTGTTCTGAAATGCCTGCCTGTTCTCTCCAGGCACAAAAACAAACACCTGCTGCCTTTTCTTTGATGAATAAAACGGCACAGTTTCCCTGCAAAAATCAAATTAATAAATTTCATTTCATAAAATGGGGTATTCAATCCCTGAACCGGGATAATATGAAAATGCATTCATAAAATACATCTTTTTGAAGATAAAAACACTCTATCACGTTTTCACAGCTATGTCAATCAAAACTCCGATACAAAATTTTCAAAAAATACATTTTTGCTGTTCACTCCCAATATCAGTTAACCCAATCTATCATTTAACGATACAGATGCAGATGACAGCCACAGAATTTCTATATTTTACAAATAGCCAAGAAGAATAACTACAGATTTCTCCTGATTTACAGATAATTTAAAAGATACCCTTAGCTTTCGTATGTAATCAGTAAGGGTCCGGCCATGTTTTCTGCTTGTTTTACCCATAATTCAAAAGTTATCTTGGGCTTTCGTATGTAATTAGTAAGGAGGCGGCCATGTTTTCTGCTTGTTTTACCCATAAAATACAGGGTATAATACCTGCAGCGCCTGTATGGATTGGCAGAATCAGCACCCCTCCAAACAATATTCCATAAGAAAACACGCAGCCAGGTTGTCCCAAACAAATAAGACCATCCCAGCCGCGTGCCATTCTCCTGCACACTCTAAACCTCTATTTCTCTCTCATACTTTCAATACCGCAATTCAAATATTCTTGCGCTCACTCTCTCAGGCAGCTCTACAGTCAGCGTGCCTGCCTCTTTATTCCAGTGAAATCCGCACTCTGCGCTTTGTGGATAGGCGCATACCGCCTCCACTTCTTTTCCTTTCAGATGCTTCACAGGGATTTCCTGTACCGGAGACTGGCTGTCTCTTCTCCACACAGCCAGGAAATCCTTCCCTTCCGCTTCCAGTCCCAGGCTCACCCATGGGTCATTGTAGGAGGACAGACCCAGCGGCCAGTAAGGCAGTGCCTTTTTGGTCAGATGGCGGATCGTCTTATAATAAGAAATCGCCTCCTTCACATATCCGAACCGCTCCGGGCTGAGATTCACTAAATGTCCGCTCTGGTGGATACGCAGAAGCAGTGCGTTCACCATGTTAAAGATAACCTCCTCACAGTCCCCGTTCGTCAGAGGATAAGACCAGACAGCAGCCTGCTCCGGCGTCACTGCGGAGGGCGCGTTGGCTGTGATCGTAGCGTACCTTACATAGTCCTCCTGGTCACTGGTGGACTGGATGCTGTAACGGGACAGCATGGCGTAATCCATGCGGAGGCCGCCGGAGGAACAGTTTTCTATGATCAGATCCGGGTACTTCTCAAAAATGCCGTCCAGCCATTCCAAATATGCCCGGTTATGGCCCAGAAGTCCGTCTCCATAGCTGTCGGCATCCAGTTCCGTGCCGATTCCCGGCTCTATATTGTAATCCATCTTGATATATCCGACACCGTACTCATTTACCACCCGGTCTATCACCTCTGTGGCATGGGCACGCACCTGGGGATTACGGAAATCAAGCTGGTAACGGCTTCTGTCATAGACGCGTTTTCCATGGCGCATGAAATACCAGTCATCCGGTACCTTATCTGCCTTCGGGCATTTGATTCCCATGACTTCCAGCTCCAGCCATACACCGGGAATCATCCCTTTCGACCGTATGTAATCTGTCACTTCTTTGATCCCGCCCGGGAAACGCTCCCCGGACGGCAGCCATTCACCCACGCCGTCCCACCAGTAGCCTGCAGAGTACCAGCCTGCATCAATGCAGAAATACTCACATCCTGCCTCTGCTGCCTTGTCAATCAGCGGGATCTCCTTCTCTGTTGTGGGATCTCCGAACAGGCAGTTCATATAATCATTAAAAATAACCTTTAGATTCTCATTGTCATCATTCACCCTGCGGATCGCCCGGCGGTACCTGGTCAGTTCTCCCATGGCCTCATCAAATCCGCCTGCAGCTGCTCCCACAGCCGCCGGAACCGTCACAAAGGTCTCTCCCGGCTGAAGGTTCTTCCACCAATGGTTGTGATGCTCTGTAGGGCCGCTCAGCTTCAAATACACGTGCCCGTCCTGGTCACTGATTTCCCAATACCAGGAGCCATTATGCTCAATCTGCCAGAACAGAGAACTTTCTGTCTCCTGATTCTCCAGATATCCCATGGGAATATACTCCTTAGCCGACCAGTTCCCTGTATTTCCTATGCCGACAGTCTTGGAAGAACGGTGCATAGGATGCGGCTGCGTAGAGGAAAGTCCCAGTTCATGCAGGTTGTAGGACGCCCAGTCCAGCTCCTTCTGCCATGCGTTGTGAGGGATCCTAAGCTCCAGCTTCTCATCAAACTCACGCATTCCCTCTTTCTCGATACCATTCAGCGCAAAGGAGGATACATACTCCAGTCCCTGCGGCTCTGTTCCCCGGTTCTTCACCTCAGTCCAGACACGTACCACGGAAATCCCGTCATAGAACTGATAATGGCTGGTAACATCAAGGCCGGTAATGTCATCTTCTGTCACTACCTCCAGTTTCCTTCCCAGTTCGTTACGGAAATCTCTGAATTCTCTGTATTTCATCCTGTATCCCGGGGAAGTCTGGATATACTTATGACCATGCCGTTCTCCCACACGGTCCTGGCCCGTAACCAGGATCTCCACCGGATAAAAGGACTGGGTCCCCGTCTCTGAGGTCAGCGTCTTCTCATCAAAGGGCAGTGCGGAAAAGTGCAGCAGTTTGATCTCTCCGGCATCTGTCACCTCCCACAGCATATGGATCTTGTTCTCATATAATTCGATTCTCTTCATTTTTTTCCTCCCGTCAGCCCTTCACTGAACCGCTCATTAATCCTGCCAGGAAATACCTCTGCAGGAACAGGAAAATAAAGGTAACAGGAATCACGGCAACCACGGAACCGGCCATGAGGCCGCCCCAGTCAACCGTGTTTACCCCTTTAAACAGCATGATGGCAGGTGTCAGTGTCCGGTATTTGTCGGTGGAGATAAATATGTATCCGAACATGAACTCATTCCATGCATTGATAAAAGCGTAAAGTCCTGTGGACACCAGGCTTGGCAGAGATAAGGGCAATATGATCTTAAAAATAGTCTGCGCCTTATTGCACCCGTCAATCTCCGCAGCCTCCTCAAGCGCTAAAGGCACAGTATCGAAAAAGCTGCTCATCATAAAGGTGCACAAGGGTATTACAAAAGTGGTATAAGCCAGAATCAGAGAAGTATAGGACTCCAGAATCTGCATTTTCTGCATGATCAGATACAGGGGCACTAAAAGCAGCACACCGGGAATCATCTGTGAGAGCATCATTGCCAGATTGGAGGTCTTCACCAGTTTCATCTTATAATACCGGCTCAGGGCGTATCCTGCCATGACAGCTATGATCATAGAGAGAACACATGCCACAATAGAAACAAAAAAGCTATTTTTAATATACTGCAAAAATCCCACATCCACCAGTACCCTTTTAAAATTTTCCAGAGTCGGGGCATGGATCAAAAGTGACGGCGTTGCCGTACGTATCTCTGTCTTAGGCTTCAGCGCTGACAGAAGCATCCACAAAAAGGGGAAAATACAGATGGCTGAAAAAAACACCAGGGATACATAGGTGACAATCTTGCTGATAACACGGTTTCTTTTATTTAACATCTCTTATCTCCTCCTTTCTTACGCCATATCATCGCTGAGACTGGAACGCTTCCTGTAATAGAAAATGAACAGCACCACCATAACCGTAAACATCATGGTAGAAAGCGCCGAAGCAGCACCAACGTCAAACTTCTTCATAGAGTAGCGGTAGATCATAAGCGGCAGGGTCTCCGTCGCATAGTTTGGACCACCCTCTGTCATAACCCAGATAAAGTCAAAGTTGATGGCAGTCCAGATAATATGTATGAACACGATCACAAGGGAAACGCTGCGCAGCTGCGGGAGCGTAACCTTGAAGAAACGTTTGAACACGCCGGCTCCGTCAATAGCAGCCGCCTCGGACAAATCTCCCGGGATGGACTGCATGGCTGACAAAAAGGAGATGGTGTAGTACGGAAAACTTCTCCATATATTTACAAAAATAACGGTTGCCATGGCGTATTTGGAATCACCGAGAAAATTGATGGGCTGGCTGATTATATGCATGTTAGTCAGCGCATAGTTGATGATACCGAACTCCGGGTTCAGCATCCAGTCCCAGGTCATGCCTGCAACGATAATGGGTACAAGCCACGGTATAAAGATACAGGTCCTGAATATGGCCCTGCCCTTAAACTTCTGGTTCAGCAGCACTGCTGTCACCATGCCCACCAGGTATTCACCCAGTACAGAGAAAATGGTCCAGTACGCAGTGTTCTTCACTGCCTGTCCAAAATGCTCATCTGCCAGAACCTTCTGGAAGTTGGCCATCCCGGCAAAACCGGTCATGGACTTGTTGATCAGATGTACATGGTAAAACGCGTCATGGATTACTTTCCCCAGGGGATACGCGATCAAAAGAGCCAGGAAAACAAGCGCGGGAAGCAGCATGATGACCGCTGTCCGCCATTTTCGCTGGTCTCTGGTAAGCTTCTTAAATTTATTCAACTCTAATCCCTCCTATACGAATTAACCGGGTCCAGGACTCTTCCTGTGACTCTGTCTGTAACGAAACAGGAGCCCGGCAAGCCGGACTCCTGCGCCGAAACGCTTACGCTTGCTGCCTAAACATTCCGGCATTCTGTTTTTATTCGCTTAATTCACCGGAATCAGATAAGGAAGCATTGACTGCGTCACATAACCATTCTGCTGTTGCTTCCGGAGTTTCGCCTTCCTGAAGCACTTTCGCCATGGCGTCCTGCATAGCCTGTGTGATTCCTCCCAGGGTTACCGGAGGGAAGGTGATTCCTGTATCGGATAATGCCTGGAAATCCTTGCTCCATTTGCTGTCTGTGGACACATCAGAGCGCGGGGAACGGTCTGCAAATCCTGCTTCCTGCCATTCTTTACTGCAGAATGCAGTTGCCAGTTCAAACGCGTCATCCTTATTCTTGCTGTCAGCCATGATGAACAGCGGTTTACATTCCATGTAAGTAGCCTCGTGTCCGTCTGACGGATAAGGGATCGCGGATACTGCCACATCATCCATGGTATCCGGGTTGGAGGATTCACGTTCTGCCAGCCAGTTTCCTGATACATATGTGGAGGTGATTCCTGTTGCAAAGTTCTCGTCTGTCTCTTCCCAGCCCCAGTTCTTGCAGTTCGGGTCAATGATTCCCTGATCTACAAGGTCTTTATAGAACTGGAATACTTTTGTTGCCTTTTCAAGCTCATCCTTGTTGTCTTTCCAGGTGTTCTTATATTTGCCGTCATCCTGTGCAGAAGCAATCTCCAGATCATACTGTGCCAGGTATACCAGCAGCTCCTGTGCGGAGCGGACGCCTGTGCAGGCCAGCTCTGTCAGGTATTTTCCGTTTTTCTCTTTATAATCTGTCTGTGCCAGCAGATCTTCCCATGTTTTCGGAACTTCAATGCCTGCTGCTGTGATATCCTTTTCATGTGTCAGGTAAGCACGCACAGTCATCTCATAGGGAATGCCCACAATTTTGTCGTCAATGGTCATGGCTTTCACCACGGCCTCGGACAGGGCGTCTTTATCTTCCCACTCATTAAAACGGTCTGTCAGGTCCTCAACGATTCCCATGTTGTAAAACTCACCGACATACTCCGGAAGTCCCCAGATCAGGTCCGGTACGTTGCCGCCTGCTGCCGCTGTCAGAATTTTTTCATGAAGCATGTCATATGTGAAGTTTGTCTGATTTACTTTAACTCCGGTCTCTTCCTCAAACTTCTTGATCTGCTCCGTACCCGCGATCTGTGTATCCGCGCCGTCTGTCCAGCAGGTCCAAAGTTCCACAACTCTCTCCTCGTTCTTGCTGTCTCCTTTGGAGGCTGATTCTCCCTCTGAGCTGCCGGAACCGCCGCCGCATGCTGCCAGTGACATGGCCATTGTGAGACACATTAACGCTGCTACTACCTTTTTCTTCATGATATTTCCCTCTTTCCTTCATCTGATTTTTTTCCGTACCATTTGTACTGACGAAAGAGTATCATACTTTCAAAACACGGACAATGAAATCGGGCACTCTCCTAAAAAACCCCACGGAATAATATTAAAAACACCACCCTTTTTCATCTGCTGCCACTGCTCTTATACACATTCCCCGCGTTAAATATACAGCCCCGGCGAAACAGCTCTTTTATATTTTTCTGCGCTTTTTATAAGCGGATGGACTGTCCCCGAAAACTTCCCTGAATTTGTCCGTAAATGTGCGTACATCGTGATAACCTACAGCCTCTGCCAGCTCATAGGTCTTCATATCCGAAGCCATGAGCAGCTTCATAGCCTCCCTCATGCGCACCTCTACCAGATAATTCTTGAAGTTCTGTCCCGTCTCCTTCTTAAAAAACGTGCTGAAATAATACGGGTTCATATATACCATCTTCGCCATGCTCCCAAGGCCGATATCCTCCGCGTAATGCTCCTGGATATAGTTTTTCACCAGTGTGATGGTCTCCCGCTCACTGTCAGTGCCGTTAAATGCATTCTCCCCTATGAGTTTTCCCAGATAAGTGCACACCAGCTTCTTCAGCTCCCGGAAAGTACTCTGGGCCCGTATTTTGGCGGTAAACCTGTCGTACTCCTCCCTGAAATCCTCTGTGAGCACCCGGTACTCCTGCAGATCACGAAACAGGTCCATAGCCATGGCGATACACCGGTTCTCAGCGGCATATCTGTTTCCGTAATGAAGATTCTCAATGATATCCAGAATCCTGGTAAGTGCTGCCGTCCACTCTTCCCTCCGGTTTAAGATCTGGTCAAGCAGTTCCTTATAGCAAGTATTGTAATCCTCAAAGGAAGAACAAAACTCTCTGGATATCTCCTGATACCAGACCACATCCTCCTCGCAGAAATAGTAAAGCTCACAGGAAAACTTTGCCGTCTTATACGCGTATTTCAGGTCAGATGCCTGCTCTACCCTTTTCCCCACGCCGGTTATGAGCCATATTTTATATTCCCCGTAAATGTGTTCCCTGATGCGTCTGATCTCTTCTCTCACCCAGGCATCGTCCCGGTCTTTTTCCATGAGGAGAATCACATTACTGCTGTTTGGTTCCCGCTTGATGACAAACCCGCTCCTATTCTCCCTCAGATGCTCCTGTATCCTCTTGAAAATGGAGAAGCGCAGCAGCTCTCTCATATTCTGGTCCGTCACCTTCCGGTTCAGTTCAGGGGAAATGGCAAAGCACACGCCGATGAACTGCTTTCCCTCTGTCTCTATCCCCATCTCCTGAAAATGGCCGTACAGATCCCTGCACTCATACTCAGAGTTGATCTTCTTGAACACCGTCTGCATATCATCCTTCTCTTCCTCCCAGTATTCCATGGGACTGTCCGTGCGCAGCATTTTTTCAGCCCGCAGAATGGACTGTTCCAGCTCCTCCTGCCCCACCGGCTTCAGAAGGTAGTCCACCGCCTCATAGCTGATCGCCTTTTTCACATAGTCAAATTCCTGATAGCCGCTTAAAAATATGACCTTTATCTTCCAGCCGTTCTCCCTGATCTGCCGAATTACATCAAGACCGGTCTTCCTGGGCATGGCAACATCGGAAATAATAATATCCGGTTTCAGCTCCTCTGTCTTTTTCAGAAGTTCCTCGCCGTTGGCAGCCTCCCCGATCACCTCCGCGTTCAGGCGCTCCCAGTTCATCATTTTTTTCAGTCCTCTGATGATCACCGGCTCATCGTCTGCAATTATGATCTTAAACATTTTCTCCTCCTGGATTTTCCTTTGCCGGTTCTGTCCCGTCTATGATGGGAAGCCGGTATTTTACCATAGTTCCTATATTCTCAAAACTGCTGATCTCCAGTCCGTATGTGTCGCCGAACATGAGTTTGATGCGGTCATACACATTCTTAAGACCGAGGCTGGCGCGTTTGCTCTTCGGATGCTTGACTGTCTCCGGACTTTCCAGACGTTCCTGCACGGTCTTCAGGCGCTCCGGCTCCATACCCACGCCGTTGTCCATAACTGTGATCTCCAGGCAGCCATCCTCCTCCCTGGCATTTACGGCTATGACACCTGTGCCGCTTTTGGGCTTGAGTCCGTATTTTACCGCGTTCTCCACTACAGGCTGGATGATGAGCTGGGGGACTTCCAGGCCCAGAAGATTTTCCTCAATGTTGATCTCCAGCTCAAAACGGTTTTCATACCGGATGCGGATGATCTTAAAATAATTGCGTATACTGTCGATCTCCGCCTGAAGGGTGACCATGTCTCTGGCATTGCCTATGAGGTATTTGAGCTGTCCGGACAGACTGTCTATCATCTCCGCTGTCACATTGTCATCATTGGTGATGGCTGTCATGCGGATGACATCCAGGGTATTGTAGAGATAATGAGGCTGTATCTGCGTTTTCAGGGCCTCAATCTCTGCATCCCGCTGCCGTATCTCTGCTATATAGACCTGCTGGATATGATTCTGCAGGTTTTCCGTCATTTGATTCAGACCCTTTGCAAGAAATCCCACTTCGTCGTTGGACTTGATCGTCACCCTCGTATCCAGATTCCCGTCCTGGATCTGTTCCATGGCATCCTTCAGTGTGCGGATGGGCTTATTCATCATCTTGGAGTAAAAGAAATAGATGATCATGAGAAGGATAACGCTGAACCCTATAATAATCAAAATGTTCGTCTGTATCTCCTGATAACTGTTCTCCAGATTAAATGCCGGAATCTCTTCTGTCACCAACCAGTCCGTACCGGGTATCAGCCTGTAAATAAAATAGTTTCCGTCCGCTTTTATGTACTGCTTGTCCTCCTCCATCTCAGGCAGATAATCCTCCAGCTTTCCGATGCCTGTCCCGATATTCTCCTTTTCCTGGCTGTAGACAAATACTTTTTCCTTTCTGTCTATCACATACATCCTGCAGCCGTCCTCCAGGTCCGTCTCATTGATGATGCCGTCAAAATAATCCGCGCTCACATCAATATACAGAGTTCCCAGCTCCTGTTCGTCCGCGGACTGTATGGTCCTTGTGTTCATAATATTTCTTGTCACTGTAAAATCGCTGACATCTGAGTAATAGCTGGTATCATGGGTGGGCAGAAGGCGCATCTGTTTGTGGCCTTCCAGGAAGTTCTCCTCATGAAAACGCCCCATTTCCTCCTCTTTCACCATAACCTCAGGCGGACGCATGACAGAATACTGTTCCCCACCCGGAGTGATGAAAAACACATGGTCAATATGCTGATTCATATATAAAATATCCCTGAGCACGTCACTCATCAGTGCCTCCCTGCGGGCCTGGGTGATGGTGTCATCCTCCATCAGCTCGTAGAGATAGTCATACTCCGTGATATTATAGTTATAGAGATATTTGGTGGTCTCCTCCATCTCCTGAAACAGATCTGCGGCATTCTTCCCCACATAGAGAGCACTGCGGTACATATTGGAGAGAAGTGTCTGCCTGAGAGAATCCATGTATGCACTGTAAATGGAGATACCCATGATCAGCAGCGGCACGATACCGATCAAAATCAATGCTGCCACCGATTTTACAAAAAGGCTCTGGTAATGCTGTCTCTTTCTTTTTATCATGACTTCCTCCCTAAACCTCCCGCCACGTTGTCCCAATACTCATCCAGCTTCTCCGCCGCAGTATCCACGCTCATGGTTTTCGTCGCCACGGAAAAGAAAACATCGTACATGCTGCGTTTGAAATGCTCCGGTGTGTCCTCATTTCCCAGATATACATCGCTTTTATCCGCATAGCGGTAATCCACAAGAAAACTCTGCTGTACCTTTGGAGCGGGATACAGGATCTTTTCCCTGGTGGCAGGGATGGCGTAAACGGTCTGCAGCACTTTTCTGTAGTTCTCTTTCCTGTAGCAGAACTCTAAAAACCTCATGGCGGCCCGGTTTTTTTCGGCATTCTCCCCACAGGTATCCGAGACTGCCCATTGGGCGCCTTTTTCGCTGACTACCACAGGGTCACCTGCTTCATCCCCCAGGAAAAACCACCCCAGGCGGAATTTACAGGGGTCCTCCTCCAACTCTTCGCCCAGTGTGTCCTTGCCGGATTCCACAGCCAGAGGATAGGCCTCCCATATTTTAGAGACCATGGAGGGTTCTGTGAGGACCATGGCGGCATCCTGGTTGATCAGGGCCTGGATCACCTGGTTCTCATTCATATTTACGGAGTCCTCCAGCATATATTCCCCGTTCATCATATCCTGATAGTCTGCCAGCATGTTCCTGACATTTTCATCCTGAAAGGATACCAGGCCCTCATTTCTCTTTCTCTGCCAGTCCGGGTCCGCCTTTGCAAGGTCCACCTGGAAGAAATAATTCAGCCAGTATTTTCCCGTCTCCGTCGGATTTCCCCCGGCTGCCAGGGGCGCGGTTCCGTTCTGCTTCAGGACTCTGCAGACCTCCAGAAACTCCCCGTATGTCCTGGGTACTTCAAGCCCCAGTTCCTTGAAGATCACCTGATTATAGATAATCCCGAAGGAGGTCTTGTAAAAGGGCACCGCATATATATTTCCGTCAATCGCAAAGGGCTGTTCCACCAGCTTTCCCACCTCCTGGGAGATAGCACCGAGTTTCCCTGCCTCAGCAAAAGTATAAGGGTCCTGGATCTCAAAGATATCCGGGAACTCCCCGGCAGCCTCCTTTGCCTTCAGCGTCTCTGAATAGATTCCGCTTCCGGAATGCTCGCTGAGCACCCGGATGTCCTGATTTTCCTCCATAAACTTTTCACACAGCTCCTCCATTACGGATATCCTCCTGGCATCCTCCCCGGAATAAAATACGGCAAGCTCTGTCTTCTTCTCCGTCTCCTGTTCCTTTGACGGCACCAGCCCTTCGCCCTTCTCTACCCTGCCTCCGCATCCTGCAAGAGACAGAACAACTGTCAAAAGGATAAACCATCCCTGCTTTTTCCTCATTCTGATCACCTCTGTATTTTTCACTATTACCCACGGTATCATAACAATGATTTCTTGTAAAGCGGGCAAAAGAAAAGCGTGAAACCATTTTACCGGTCTCACGCTTTCTCTGTCTTTCTGTTTCCCGTAAAGAGAACCGTGATCAGCACCCCTGCGCAGATCAGCAGGCCCCCCACCACAAAATTCCAGGTGATCACCTCATGGAGAAAGAAAATTCCCAGCACTGCAGAGGTCAGTGGCTGCAGCGGATAGAACATGGAGCATACGCTTGCGTCCAGAAGCTTCAGGCTCATATTCCACAGCGTATGGGCCACTGCTGTCCCGACGATGCCCAGATAGATGCAGGACAGAACCGCTTTTGCAGTAAAGGTACTGGGTATGCTCCCCGCCTCCAAAACAGCCGCCGGAATGTTTAAAAGAAGGGCAACTCCCATTCCGTACAGCGCGATCTGTACCGGATCATATCCCCCTGAGATCCTTCGGATAGCTACCGATGCCCCGGACCATAAAAGCACGGAGCACACAGAGGCCAGCACCCCTGCCGCGCTGATATTTCCGCTTCCCGCTCCCAATATTATGTAAACTCCAACGAGAGAAATAATAATGCTTGCCACATCCTTTTTATGTATCTTCTCTCCCAGAAATATCATAGCCAGAATGGAAATGGAGATGGGATTCATGGCATTGATCAGAGATGCCAGGGAGGCGTCCAGAAGATTTGTTCCCATGACCTGGCAGCCTATGGAGACAAAGTATCCCAGGGCGCCCACGATCAGAATATATTTCCGGTCCTCTTTTTTCACCTTTATCCTGGTTCCCCGCAGCTTCAAAAGTACGGTAAGTGCCGCCACGGAAACCACATATCGGATGAGAAGCAGCATAAACGGTGCCATGACATCAAGGGCGAACTTACTCACCACATAAATGCTCCCCCATATAAAAAACGTGATAAACAGGTAAATGTAACCAATCTTCTTTTTCATTTCTGTCTCCTTTATACTGTGTCATTACTGCTGTGAGGGGCGCAGACCATTAGGAATCATCTAAAACATACTGATTCCTGCCCTGTCTCTTTGCTTTATACAGAGCCTGGTCCGCCCGTTTCATCACTCCCTTGTAATCCTTATCGCCTGCGTCATGTCCGTGGGTATCGTTGATTCCTTTAAAATGATCTATGTCCAGGAACATGAAGACCCGGTAGCTGCCGCCGTCTTTTTTCTTAAATTCCCTGCGTATGGTCTCTGTCAGGGCATCTCTCCTCGCCGCTCCGCACAATGGGCACGCCGATCACAATACTGTCCCCCGAGTTTACTGTTTTTCACCAACATGTATCACTATTATAGCTTTTTAAAGCGTAAGATTCAACAGGATCCCCTGAGCACAGACACGAAAAAGTACCGGCGGAAGCTGTGATGATTCTCCGGAACTGTCATTAAGAAATGAGAAGAACCGGATATTGCTGTCATCCCGGCAGCATATCCAGTTCTTCCATGTAAATGCAGTGAGGAATACCGTTTGTCCTGACCAGCTCCCTGCAGAGCTCCAGATCCATCCATATGACTTCCTCCACCTCTTCTTTCTGAAGCGTCATCTGTTCCGGCTCTATATCTTTCCACATACAATAGATATTGCTGACCTGGTTATCCACAAAATCCCTGCCGTAAAACACATCCCTGTGGAATATCCTTCTCCTGCCGCAGCAGACCAACTCCTCCGCAGACGCATCCACACCCAGTTCCTCCTTCAGTTCCCTGAGCGCAGAGGGAACAAAGTCCACACCTGCAGGAATATGTCCGGCACTTGAGATATCGTAGCATCCCGGATGGGAATCCTTGTTCCTGCTCCGTTTCTGGAGAAGTACCTCTGTCCTGTCACCGCGCCTGCGAAGAAGCCACACATGGGCCGTGCGGTGCAGAATCCCCTCCGCGTGGGCAGTCTCCCTGTCTACGGTCTTACCTGTGGGTCTGCCTGATTCATCTATGATATCAAATATTTCCATTTTACTGTTCCTCCTGAAAAAAACGCAGAAGCCGCCGTATCTGTTCCCGCGGCTTTCTGCGTTTTCTTGTATTTCTGTTACTCGCTCTATATTCTGTATCTTAAAAAATCCGGTAAACCTTGGTCTCATATCCCTTCAGCAGAACACTTCCCTGTACCTCATCCTTTGTGTCCATATCCATGACTGCTTCCTTCAGAACCACCTTCTGCGGCTCTTTGTCATAATTCAGAATAAACAGATACCGCTTCCCGTCCTTCACCCGCATGGCGATCTCACAGGCCTCTGATACCTCAGCCAGATACTGATAAGGCTGCAGCACGCCTGTATAGGCCAGAAACGCTTTCACATTATCCCTGGTAAATGTCCCTCCAAAGTGCAGGACTTTTCCTTTACCACATAACGTCTCCGCCAGAGCCGGGCGTCCCTCATAATAGTTGGAACTGTATTTTGCCAAAATATCGGCGTCAGGTCCCGCAGCTGCCAGAATATCGTTAAACAGGCCAGTTTCCACCTGTCTGCCTTCCCACTCCATAGACACTGCTTCATCTGCCGGGCCCACAAAGGTATATTCCTTTACATCCGTCTGTGTCAGAGAAGAGAGAAGTCCCGGCATTGGCTGCATCACACATTTGCCTGTCTCATCCTTCTGTCCGGTCCTGCATCCCAGGATCAGGCAGCCGCCTGCTTCCACATAGGTTCTCAGCACTTCTGCCCTTTTCTCTGTGAGGATTAGGGGATGAGGATAGAACAGCACCGAATACTTTAACAGTTCCTCAGCGTCTGTATCCTCCAGAAGATAGACCATATCCATGGGAGTATGGTTTAACTGGGCGGCTGTGAAGATTTCCTTTTCACTCTTCTTAGCCAGTCTCATATGCCACACATCCAACTGGGAATCCCAGATGTTGTCATAGTCCCGCACAAGTCCAAAGGCGGCCTGGTAGTCAGCTCCTGCCATCTCACTGATGGCCTCCGTGCGTTTCCAGATCCTGTATACTTCGGACAGTTTGCGGTTGTCCCTGTTGTCATAGTCCAGAATCCCATGCCAGTAGATCTCGGTTCCCATAACAGCTGTCCTCCAGCGGAAGAAACTCACATAATCAGCGCCGTGGGCAATACTCTGCATGGCCCAGAGCATCATCTGACCCGGTTTCGGGGCAGGCGCCTCCATACGGGTATTCCATCCGTTTGCCCCTGACTGCTGCTCCATAATACCGAAATGCGGACAGATGGATCGGACCTCTGTGAGATTCCGGCTCCATTTCCTGTCATTCAAGTCGTCTGAATGGATGGGGTCCTCACACAGACAGTACGCGAAATTAGGATAGGAATCATAGGTGTACACATCCAGACATTCGTCCATCATCCTGTGGTTGTCCAGATTTCCGAACATGCCGTTTGTGGTGATAAAATCCTGAGGTTTTTTATATTTTCTGATAATGTCACTCTGTATTTTGCAGAACTGTATGGCACTGGCGGATACAAATCTGGTGTAATCCAGGACCTGATGGGGATTGGTGGAATCGTGCACTGTGGGTCTGGGCACATAGATTTCTTCCCATTTTGTATACGTCTGGTTCCAGAATACGGTTCCCCAGGCTTCATTCAGAGCATCCAGTGTCTGATATTTTTCCTTCAGAAACTCCCTGAAAGCGGCTGTGTCACTCTCTGAATAAAAGACATCCACCTCACAGTTGATCTCATTGTCTATCTGCCATCCCACAATACAGGGGCGCTGTCCGTAGTGCTGTGCCGCCTTCTCCACAATAATGGAACAGAACTTCCGGTAAACAGATGAGTTATAGTTATAATGTCTCCGCATACCATGCCGGAATGGAGTCCCGTCCAGACGGCAGTTCAGCACCTCCGGATACTTTTCCGTCAGCCAGACCGGCGGCGTGGCTGTGGGAGTGCCGAATATCACCTTCATACCCTCCTCCTCCGCCACATCGAGAAAAGAATCGAAAAAGTCAAAGGTATATTCCCCTTCTCTCGGCTCCAGCTTGTTCCATGCAAACTCCGCGATCCGGACGGTAAAGATACCGTTTTCCTTCATACGCCGGAGGTCTTCCCTCCACAGCTTTTTGTCCCAGTGCTCCGGGTAATAACAGGTGCCCAGGGATAGGGCGGGCCAATTGAAATTCTGTGTTTTCCTCATTTAGTTTCCTCCTCCTGCAGACAGTCCAGACTCTGCCCGCGGTAACTGCTACTTCCTGCTCTTAATATAGCAAATATTACTGATCAGAAAACTGCTGTGTTTCTTCACATAATTAACATACTCCTGCCTGTTGATATAATACTCCTTCCCCCAGGAGGAAACCCGCATCCAGGTATCATCCATCCCCGTCACGGTGACGAAATGCGCCTTTATCTGGCAGGAAGGGGAATACTCTCCCTCTGGGGAACGGTGGTACATATTCAGCCTGTGTTTTCCCCACACAAAGGGGAAATTAGGTCCTACCAGCAAAATGACAGGAATATCATGGGCCAGCATTGCGCTGATCCTCACCCACAGATTTCTGGGCAGCACGCCGAAGGCTGCCCTGAGCCTGATCCTCTCATGCCTGAAATACCTGTTAAGCCCCAGCACCAGCATCCACCCTGCCATGCCGAAATGAGGAATGACCGGCAGGTATTTCTTCCTAAAGTAGTTAACATAACTCATATATTCCGGCAGTTCAAGAATTCCGTTTTCCAAATAGGCTTCCTGAAATAATTCCGTCCGGCAGATATCTTTATGTAAACTTAAATACAGCAATAAATCTGTCCCGCCTATGACACCGCATCCGCATTTTCTCATAACAGCAGAATCTGACCACGCCTGGTTTCCTCCAAATGACAGGACGCCGTCCTTTTCTATCACTGGATATGGATTATGTAAACTGCTTCTCTGCATACTTATGTCAACCTTTCTCTTTTATTTTATACTGTATCTGCTTCACAGGACTTCTGCTTCCAGTTCATCGGAAACAGTGACTTTTCCGCCCATTTTGCACTGTACCGTTTTTCCTTCCCGGCGGATCACTGTTGCTTCGATCTGACCATCCGGCTGTCTCAGTACATACACGTAAGTGCCGTCCTCTTTTCTGTCCGCCAGATACACCGCACATGCCATACTTCCGCTGCCGCAGCTGGATTCCCACACAAGGGAATCTGTCTCCACTACATATACCACAGGCGTCATCCGGTAGCATTTCTCCATGCCGTCACCGCTGGGTTCCAGGAACATGATGCCGTATGCATCGCATGTCTCACACGCCCTGGCTGCCTTCAGCACTTCCTGTACGAAGGCATCACTCCTTCTCGGCCCCTTCACGATCATATGGCTGATGCCGTCAAAGCAGACCATGGGACAGGTTCCCAGGTCAGGCACAGAAAGATTTACGATTTTTCGCGGCAGCGGCATGGTCGTGCGGCTGGTACCGGCTTCAAGGTCCACCTCAACATCCAGGGGGGATTCCGAACCGCTCACATCCACCTGCACAAGCTGCGGATGGTTCTCGTCCACAAGACTCTTCAGATATCCGAAACTTCTTGTGGCATTTCCGCAGAACTCACCGCCCATCATCTGCATATGCTGGGTTCCGTCCTCCTTTTCCTCCACAAATCCAACCTGCTCCGCCTTATACTTCTTCTGCTCCAGAAGCTGGTTGGCTGCCTCCGCGTACTGACTCCTTTCCAGTGGTGTCATGACAAAAATTGTGATATTCCCTGCCGGGTCCGCTACACGTATCTTTACCTTCATAAGTTCCTCCAGTCTTACCCCATACAAAATTTTTCTGCCTCTATCATACCACAAAATGGTTACTGTTCACAGTAAATTCAGCACGTATTTTTATGTGCTGTTACATATTAATCCGTAAAAAATAAATAAAACTATTTTCTCTTATCGACTTTCCCGAAAAACTGTGTTATATATGTATATAGGGCATAAGGTGTGAAATCTTATGTGCTTTTTTTCGATATAAATAAACATGCTTTCTGCATGAATTTTGACGTTATAAACAGGGGGGAAACATCATGGGTACAAAACAAACCGGTCAGAATCAGATCACCGAGGGAGTCATCTGGAAACAGATTCTCCTGTTTTTCTTTCCCATTATGCTGGGCACATTGTTCCAGCAGCTTTATAACACAGCGGATGCCATTGTGGTAGGCCGGTTCGTGGGCAAGGAAGCCCTGGCCTGCGTGGGCGGTTCTTCCGGGCAGCTCATCAACCTGGTCGTGGGCTTTTTCGTGGGCCTTTCCTCCGGTGCCACGGTCATCATTGCCAGATATTACGGCGCCAGAAATAAAAAGGACTTAAATGCCACGCTCCACACAGCGGCAGCCCTGTCCATTGTGGGAAGTATCATCATCACTGTGCTGGGGCTGATTCTTACCCCCTTCATGCTGCGGCTGATGCACACACCGGAAAATGTAATGGCAGGTTCCGCGTCTTATCTGCGCATTTATTTCGGCGGCATCGTCTTTGTATTTATTTACAATGTGGGGTCTGCGATCCTGAGAGCAGTGGGGGATTCCAAACGTCCCCTGTACTATCTGATCGTGTGCTGCTTTATCAATATATTTCTGGATATCCTGCTGGTAGTGGGATTGGATCTGGGGGTTGAGGGAGCTGCCATCGCCACGCTGATCGCCCAGGCCGTAAGTGCCATCCTTGTAGTGCGCGCTCTGATGCAGCCGGGAGAAATGTATCTGCTGGAAGCAAGGAATATCCGTTTCCACAGATTTCTGCTCAAATCCATAGTCACCATCGGGCTTCCTGCCGGAATCCAGTCTGTCATGTATAACATTTCAAATATTATCATACAGACCTCGCTGAACAATCTGGGAACCGATACCATGGCAGCCTACACGGCATTCGGCAAAATGGATGCTATCTACTGGATGATATCCGGCGCCTTTTCCATCGCCATCACCACCTTCGTGGGGCAGAACTATGGGGCCGGAAAATATTCCCGTATGAAGAGAAGCGTGTTTGTCTGCCTGTTCATGGATTTTATCGCTTCCATACTGGTAAGTGCCCTGTTTCTGCTGTTTGGCAGCTATATCTTCCGCATGTTTACCCAGGACCCGGAGGTTATCAAAGTGGGAATGAAGATCATCCAGGTGATCGCGCCAAGTTATGTGCTTTTTATCTTCATAGAGATCCTGTCCAGTGCCCTCCGCGGCATCGGAGATGTGCTGATTCCCATGATCATGACATGCGGCGGTGTGTGTCTGCTGAGGATTTTCTGGATTTTCGCGGTTGTGCCGCATATTCCGGGGATTCAGAGTATACTTATGAGTTATCCGATTTCCTGGGCATTGACGGCTGTGCTGTTTATCATTTATTATTTTGTAAAACAGAAGAAATTTTACCGCTCGCTTCCGGGCGAGGAAGTTTAAAAAACCGCGGGGCAGTCTCCGTTATGGAACATACCCCGCGGTATCTTTATGCTTATGCATGTGCTATGTCTGTAAATTCTGATATCTCACGGTTAATCGTGCACAGGTCATCCACATTCATCTCATGGACATCCTTATGCCCTGTGATACGGGCAAATGTTTTCAGTTCTTCCCTGCTGCAGTTTAAAAAGTTCGCCGTTCTTTTGGCTGCCGCGTCCACCTTCAGGCGCTTTCTGAGTTCCGGGTCCTGGGTAGCCGCGCCTACGGGACACTGGCCCGAGCCGCAGATACGGTACTGCTGACAGGCTGCCGCTATCAGAGCCGCAGATGCAACAGCAACGGCATCCGCACCCATGGCAATAGCTTTTGCGAAATCCGAGGACACCCGCAGACCGCCTGTAATGACAAGGTCAATTTCCGCACCTATGCTGTCCAGATATTTTCTGGCTCTGTGAAGCGCATAAATAGTCGGCACGCTGGTGGAATCCCGCACCAGTTTTGGGCTTGCTCCCGTGGCCCCGCCCCTTCCGTCAATGGTAATAAAATCAGGCGCTGCAAACACACAGTATTCCAGATCCTTTTCGATCCTGCCTGCCGCGATCTTAATCCCTATGGGACGCCCTCCGGAGGCCATTCTGAGCTGGTCCACCAGTTCCTTTAAATCCTCTTTTGTATTGACATCGGGGAATTTGGACGGACTGATCACATCCTGTCCGAGGGGTTTGTTTCTGATGGCTGCAATCTCAGGTGTCACCTTTTCTCCAGGCAAATGGCCGCCCATTCCCGGCTTTGTACCCTGCCCGATTTTAATTTCAATGGCATCCGCTGTGGAAAGATTTTCAGGTGTAACACTGTAACGGTTGGGGACGTATTCAAATATGTACTTGTACGCAGCCGCTTTTTCCTCCGGAAGGATTCCTCCCTCCCCGCTGCACATGGCGGTTTTTGCCATAGCACTGCCCTTTGCAAGAGCTGTCTTCATCTCCTTTGACATAGCGCCGAATGACATATGTGATATGTAGACCGGCATGTCCAGGACCATTGGTTTCTCAGCATGTTTCCCTATCACCGTAGTGGTGCTGACCGGGTCGTGCTCCATAAGAGGCGGCGGATTGAGCTGGGCACCCAGTATCAGGATGTCATCCCAATTGGGCATTTTCATCTGTGTGCCCATGGCCTCTATGATCGGCTTTCCTGTGACCGCCATCTGATGGATCTCTGCCATATAGCGGCAGGAGGGATCACGGCGCACATACTCCGGCGGATAATCAAGCGCATTTTCCGTTCCCGGCTCTTCCGGCGCCGGTGCCTTCTTCTCTTCCTCCTCTATACGCACAAATACGGAAGCCGGCTGTTTACATACAGGACACTGTTTTAGGTCCTCAAACTTTTTACTTTCTGTCTCTTCAAAAATATACCCGCATACACTACATTTGTATTTTGCCACACTTACATCCTCCTTTGTACCTGCGGCTCTGCAGGAAGGACCTGCAGTCCGCACTGCCTGCTGAATAGTTACCTTTATCTTACCACAGCATTTCAAAGAATTCTACTCATTCTCTCCTGCCGCCGTTTTTTGTGCGTCCTTTCGGCTGCCTCCCGGTACAAATTCAGAATTTTCCTCATCTTTCATGCCGTTATAGATGATCTCACCGTCAATTATGGTATAAAGGGTCTTCGTGAAAACCTCCATGGGATTTCCCGTAAATATGGCAATATCTGCGTCTTTTCCGGCCTCCAGACTTCCCACACGCTGCTCTACGCGGCATATTTTGGCGGGATTGATGGTAATGGCCTTCAGCCCTTCCTCCATGGGAAGCCCCTCCTTCACCGCCAGCCCGGCACACAGGGGCAGATATTGGATCAGCGCCACAGGGTGGTCTGTGGTCACTGCAATGAGCACCCCTGCCTCTGCCAGGATCTTATTGGTCTTGAAATTCATATTCTGCACTTCCAGTTTGGAGCGCGAGGTTAAATCCGTGCCCACGATCACCGGGAACCCGGATGCCTTTACCTCATCCACGATCAGATGTGCCTCTGTGCCGTGGTCTATGGTTATATCTATATTAAATTCCTTTGCAATGCGGATGGCGGTCAGTATGTCGTCCGCCCTGTGCGCATGGACCTTCATAGGGATCACACGCTGGAACACAGGCATCCACGGTTCCTTCTCAAAGTCCTCCCTGTCAAGCCGGCCCCGTTCCTTGTCCTTCTGGTATTGCACTGCCTCCAAAAGTGTCCTGCGCAGAAGAGCTGCCTCCCCCATTCTGGTAGCCGGGCAATTTCCCTGCTCCCCGTAAGTAGTTTTTGGATTTTCCCCCAGTGCTGCTTTCATGGCTGCCGGGTTCAGTATCGCCATATTGTCCACACATCTGCCCTGGGTCTTCATAAACACAAACTGGCCGCCCACTACATTGGAGCTTCCCGGCCCGGTCATCACAGAGGTGATTCCTGCCTTGATCGCGTCATGAAATGCCGGGTCCATGGCATTAACAGCATCAATCGCCCGCAGTGCCGGCGTCACCGGGTTTGTCAGTTCATTGCAGTCATCCCCGATGGCACCCCATTTTTCCTCAGAGATTCCGATATGGGCATGTGCCTCGATCAGCCCCGGCAGCACCCAGGCACCATCCACATCCAGAACCTCTTCCCCCTTCTGCCTTTTATCCAGTGAGGACATGGTTCCCACCTCTGTGATCACCTTGCCCTCTGTTCTTATATATCCGCAGTCTACCGGTTTTCCGGTCATGGTAAATATTTTCCCATTAATTATCAGCATAAAATTCCCTCCTTTGCAGATACCTGACTTCTTTAGTATCCGCAGAGGAGGGCTTTCATATTCTTCTGCTGTTTCATTACTTTTATCTTATTTGCGGGCTTGAAGGCACATGCACCTGCTGTACATTTTCAAGCTTTTTCAAAATATAATACATCGGCTTATATAAGACCAGACAGACCACCACATTGCCGATGCAGTGCAGCACATCGAAATGCAGCCCTGAGATCCAATAGGCCAGACCACCGCCCACACCGCCTGATACAAAATACGGCAGCGCACACAGAAATCCAAAGGCCAGCCCATAGGCGCCGGCGATTATACTCCAGACCAACGGCGATTCACTCTTAACTACAAGTACGATCAATGCGAGAATGCTCCACACATACAGATAGTTGAACCACCAGATCCCGAACCCGTAGAAGACGCCTTCCAGCAGGGCAAACGCGTAGATAATAAAGAAAACCTTCTTTTTGTACACCTGTGTATACAGAATCACCAGCAATGTCACCACTTCAATATTGGGAAGAAAAGCCATACACACCTGTCCCAGAAACAAAATGGCTGTCAGCATTGCCATAATAACAAGAGACCTTGTTTTCATTGGTATTTCGCATCCTTTCAATCAATACCCCTCAGTCAGGGTCAGTTCAAAAGTATCCCCGTCCTCTATAGGCGTCTGGTCCGCTGATGTATTCACCTGTTCTCCGCCCTTTGTCAGGCACCACCACTGCTGTTTGGAATCGTCTGCTTTCTCACCGTCCACAGATGTCATGAAAAGCCCGTACTGGCCTTCCTCACCTTCCACCAGATTCTCAGCCTGGATCACCGCTCCAAGATATGCCTCGTCAGTCGCATAACTGAACTCCTTCTCACTGCCGTCTCCGTGTACTACTTTTACTGTGACGGTTTTGTCACCCTCCGCTCCTTTCGGCATGAAATTTTTGTAAACCAGGAGCAGGACTGCGCATACGACGACCAGCGCTATGGCTCCTATGATTACTTTTTTGCTGTTGTTCTTTTTCATGTTGTTCTCCTTCCTTCGCACGTAAAAAACAGACCCGCTTCCGTCCGCCGGTCTGTTTCCGAATCAATATATGAATCTATAGAGAATCCGGAATGCATGGCTTTGTTCGGAAGCTTCATTCCATCCGGCACCAGGTATTCTGGCTCATGAGATTTGCATCCCACATACAGTGACCACATCGCTCAGGATTTACACCTGATTCCCCTAATGACAGATTCTGTCTTTTTATTTTACGACCAATATTCAGCTTTTAGGCCGCTTTAGTTAAATCAATCTTAACACATAAGCTTATCAGGTGTCAAACTTCTTTATACCAGCATTTTGTACGGAATATGGAAAGAATATTGTCAAAAAGGCGGAGACATTCTCGTTCTCCGCCTACAGCTATTCACAGATATATTTCCTGCATTTCCTTTTATGCCTCTTTCATACACAGATGTACGGATGCCCTCTTAAAAGCCAGCGGCAGCGCCAGGATATTCGGCTTTCCTCCCACATATTTCTTCATAGCATCCTCCAGTGCCTCCTCGAACGTGGCCCTGGTCTTTAATCCCATACCTCTGGCTATTCCGGGTTCCTGTGCGCCGACTATGTATATGGCGGAGGTATTCATCTCCGCGATATGGCCGCAGCTCATCATGGAAAAACCATGATAAGGATGGAACGCACCGGCATAACGGTATTTTCTGATGTATTCTTCATTTGTAGCAAAATACTCTCCGTACTTATCCATATCCGGCAGTATATTCATATGATCATGCTGGAACATTTCATAAAGTTCCCGAAGGTATGGCCAGCGCTCATCGTGGAAATAACCGTTACATATAGAAGAGCATATAATCACACAATTGTCACTCATCACCCTCTTATGACGGATGACCTGAGCGGATAAAGCCTGCATCATCTGGATTGGATTCGTCCCCATACCATCCCCGTAATGGAAATCCTGAGGCATGCCGAATACCATTACATCATATTTCTTTTCTGCCCAGGGTACATATGTCCTCTTGTCAGCTGTCTGCCATGAAATAAGCTGCATTTCTTTTGCGTAACCACTGTTGATCTCTATCTGACGGGAAATAGAATCCAGAACAGCATCACAACAGAAAAACTTCTTACCCATACATTTTTCCATGTACATGCCTATTTCATCAAATTTTTTTCTCATCAGTGAATGGTTATTGACCGGAGTAAAATCGTTTCCGTGCATCACATCCGGTATATGATGTGTCGCAATACTCCTCCAGTGTGTAATACCCGTTGCGCAGTGTTTATATCCACCGGAGTAACCGCCATAAGGATTTCCCTGAGTATGTCCGATCAAAACAGCTATATCAGAATCATAGACATACTTATTCATCAGGACTCGGTCTCCCCTCTCTGTGCAGCCAAGATCCACCAAATGTTCATAATCTTCGCTGTCATGACTGATAATCTGATGAGAATGAAAAAACTCATGAAATAGTTCATCACCAAGGATCTGCTGCATTTCCCTTTTGCTGGTCCGCGGATGCAGTCCATTGGAAAATATCAAAAGGATATCCTTTTTCTCCACCCCAGCCTTATATAACTCTTCAAGAATCAGTTTAACCGCCAGTTTTCGGTGTGAGGTTGGCTGACATCCCCCTTTTACGATATCCGGAATTGTTATTGTGACTTTGCTGCCCTTACCGGCCAATTCTGACAGAGGCGGCATTCCCACAGGATGTAATATGGATTCTCTTGTTTTGTTTATCAGCTGATTTCTTGGGATACATGGGGGATCAGATACTGTTATACCCGGAATAAAAACATCTGTCCGTTCATCCGGCAGTTCTGCCGCCATGGTGCCCGTACCATATTCAAAATCCAATTTCATCTTATTTACCCTCCCCCAGATATTTTTCAACGATAGAGGCAAATCCGTCCGGATAAAATCCGATATCCCCGCTGAATTTTGTAAGTCCGATAAGGCCTCCATCCACACATGGTATTTCTGCCAGCATACGGGCATTTTCCTCTTTCAGACCACCTCCGTATATCACAGGACAGCCATCTGTCCGAGATTTAATAAATGAGGCGATTTTAGTTATATAATCTGAATCCGGCACTGGTTTTCCCGGTCCAATTGCCCAAAGTGGTTCATATGCAACGGAAATACCTGATAAGTCCACATCATTAAGCCCCACATCCAGCTGTTCCCCTATAACATCCTGCCATCTGTTCTGTTCTGCTTCTGTTTCCCCGACACAATACAGGACAGAAAGACCTGCTTTAACTGCACAGACAACCTCTTCATTTAAGATTCTGTTCACAGCCTCTGAATCAGTAATACCCGCATGGGCCAGAACTCCGGCTTTATCCATTCGTTCCTCACAGTGACCTATCAGAACATATTCACATCCCATAGATTTTACACTCTTGGCTGTCCTGTTCGTAGTAAATGCCCCAAAGTTTCCGCCTTTCTCCGTATCTTCCCTATAAATCCCCTGTACCCCGACTTTCCAACCATCCTCTGCTGCCTTTGCGTCTGCTACCTGAAGCAGATAAGCCTCGGGATAGAAAACAGCAAATTCTGCCTGAGCGGAATATTGGTTCATCGTTTCCCGTATCTGGCCTGTCAGATAACTTCCCCACAAGCTGACTGGTGCCAATGTATTAATTCCATCCATTTCTTTTGGTATATCAAACCGTTTCAAATTTGCAAAAATATACTTCATTCTGTGAAGTCCCCCAATCATTTTATCTCTGTACCATTCCATGTCCATAATCATCTCTTGTAAAAGATGCGTTAGCGCCATGTTTTCTGTCATAATGCCTGTCAGCGACAATACGCTTCAGAGGCTGTGCATTTTTATCTATACACAGCATGTGGACTGCCATTTTGCTTATCTCCTCCAATACAACCGATTTGTGTACAGCATCCCACACATCACTGCCCCACGTAAACGGTCCATGTCCCGGTGTCAGCGCAGCCGGAATGTCCTCAGGGGAAATTTTATTCTCCTTGAAAAACTCAACGATTGTCATTCCAGTATTCCACTCATACTTATTGACAACCTCATCATCACTTAATTCCCTGACACAGGGAATATCACCGGCAAAATAATCTGCATGCGTGGTCCCAAAACAGACCAATGAACGCCGAAGCTGAGCCAGAACTGTCGCATATGTGGAGTGTGTATGGACAATAGCACTGACACCCTCAAAATTCTCATATATTGCTCTGTGAATATCCAGATCTACTGATGGTTCCCACGATTTCCCCAGCAATTTTCCATCCAGAGTGACAACACTGACATTCTCAGTGGTCAGCTCCTCATAAGGTACTCCCACAGGCTTTATAACAATAATCCCTCTTTCCCTGTCTACCGCACTTACATTTCCCCAGGAATACTTGACTAATTCCCGGCGGGGCAGTTCTTTATTTGCCTCCACCACCATTTGTTTCAACTGTTCTAACTCCATACCCTTATCTCCCTGATTATCAATTCCTAACTGCCTGCCGAAACGTCTCGTAATTTTTCTCTATTGACTTTCCCTTCTGAAACAGTGTAAAATATCCTCCTACTACAACATCACATCCGGCATCTATACACTTCTTTGCTATTTCAATGTCTATACCGCCATCCACCTCGATCAGTAACTTAAATCCGTCTGCCAAAGCTCTTAACTCTTTAATTCTCTGATATGTAAATTCCATAAAACGCTGCCCGGAAAACCCCGGCTCCACTGACATAAGTGTGACCGCATCCAGATAAGGAATCAAATCCCTTAGAAATTGGACTGGTGTTGCCGGATTTAGCGCTGCCGCTGCCTTCATCCCCTGCTTTTTTATCTGCTGGCACAGCCGAAAGGGATTTTGGGTACATTCATAATGAAAGCAATAATACTCCACTCCAAGTTCTGCAAATAAATCCACATATTCCTCAGGCCTGGCAGCCATCAGATGTAAATAAAACGGGCTTTTACCCACTGTTGTCATCTGCCTTAGAAAATCTGTGCCAAATGCAAAATTAGGTACAAAATTCCCATCCATAACGTCTATATGAAACCAGTCAATTCCCAGCTTATCCAGTAGCTCCATACTTTCCCTCATTTTGAACAAGTCCGCGCACAGCATTGTAGGCGCTATATGGTACATTATCATTCCCCCTCAAAATCCATGATTGTCTTCATATTGATACCTTTATTTTTCAATGCCTGTTCCATCATTTCCTGCACCTGGGAAAACCGATACCTTTTTGATATAAACCCGTCCAAATAAACCCTGCCTTCCTCTATCAAGTCCCTGGCTCTTATAAAGTCCTCCTCCCGATACGTGATACACCCTTTCACTGTAAGTTCGTTTCTCTGTATTTTTGCAATGTCTGCCTGCACCGGAACACTGTAATTCCCTACGATAACTACAGTGGTTGTCTTTCCCGCCAGCTCCAGAATCTGTGTAAAAACTGCCGGTACTGCTGCACAGTCAATGATGACATCCGGAAATTCCTCAAAACATTGCCGGGCTGCCTGTACCAAAGTAAGATTCGATGTATCAATGGCAAAATCAATCCCTGACTTCTCTGCCATTCTGATCTTTTCACGGCTGATATCGCAGATCGCAGTCTTTTTTGCCCCGGCCAGCATACATGCCTGGGCCGTAAAATTTCCAATTGTACCGCCCCCTACGACTAAAACTTCCTTTCCTTCCACATCGCCCTGATAAGCCGCATGTACTCCCACAGCAAAAGGTTCGATAAAAATAACTTTATCCAGATCCGCATCCTGTTCCAGAGGGTAAACATACTCCCTGCTTATCACAAAATAATCTGCACCAAGACCATCAGACTGAACACCTAACGAATTAAAATTCATGCAGGCATTTTTCTTTCCTTTTCTGCAGGAATAACACATGTTGCAGCTCAGAATGGGGCGGATTGTGACCAGACTGCCCGGTTCTAGGTCGTTCACGTCTTCCCCTGTCTCTTCCACTATGGCAATTCCCTCATGAAACGGCACAACAGGAAATTCCATATACCGATTTTTTCCGGCAAATACCTGAATATCCGTTCCGCATACACCAATCCGTCTCATTTTCAGTAAAACCTGCCCCCTGCCGCATACAGGCTTATCAGCCTGTCGGACCACGGCTTTCATAGGACTTTCAAATACTATTTTTCTCATGATTTCCCTTCTTTTCTCCTGATCACACGGTGTGCAGCCGCAACAATATTTTCAATAGTAAGTCCATAATGTTCTGCCAGCTCTTTGGGTGTACCTGAACATCCGAACATATCCTGTATTCCGACCATCTCTACAGGTACGGGATAGTTTTTGGAAAGCACTTCACTGACTGCTCCGCCTAATCCTCCCAGTATATTGTGATCCTCTGCAGTCACTGCGCATCCCGTTTTCCTAACGGAATCCAAAAGCAGCTCCGCATCAACTGGTTTGACAGATGCCATATCAATGACATCCGCACAGATACCGTTTTTCTCCATTTCCTTTGCAGCTTCCAGTGCTCTGCTTACCAAATCTCCTGCAGCTACGATAGTTAAATCCTGTCCCTCACGCAGCAGCGTTCCTTTCCCGATGCTTGCCCTGCAATCTTTTTTTTCAGTGTATATTTCCGGAGAATCCAGCCTGCCAAATCGGAGATAAACAGGTCCCTTATGGTTGATTGCCTCCTCCACGCATTTTTTTGTCTCTATGGTATCTGCCGGATAGAGTATAGTCATATTAGGCACTGCTCTCATAAGAGCCAGGTCTTCCACACACTGATGGGAACCCCCATCCGCACCGATCAACACTCCTCCATGTGTAGCTGCAATCTTAACATTCAGATTTGGATAGGCTATACTGTTTCTGATCTGATCATATGCCCTGCCCGCTGCAAAGGCAGCAAAAGTGCTTGCAAATACCACAGCTCCGCTGGCCGCGTACCCCGCTGCATATCCCATCATATTACATTCAGCAATACCCATATCTGTAAACCGGTCAGGATATTTTTTCGCAAAATGTATTGTCTGGGTTGCCTTGGATAAATCTGCATCAAAAACAAAGAATTCATATTTTTCCGCTAATTCAGTCAGCGCAGCACCATATGCTTCTCTTGTTGAACTCATACGCACGCCTCCCCCAATTCTTTCATTGCCTGTTCAAACTGTTCGTCATTAATAGCTGCTCCATGCCACCCTGCCTGATTTTCCATAAAAGATACCCCCTTACCTTTTGTTGTTTTTCCTATTATAAAAGCAGGCTGGTCTCTCACCTGTCTGACACGGTCCAGAGTTTCTATCAACCCTTTGACATTGTGACCGTCTGTCTCCTCTACATGCCATCCGAATGCCTGCAGCTTTTCTTTTACAGGATATATGGACATAACCTCATCTACCCTCCCGTCAATCTGCAGATTATTGTTATCCAAAAACACTACCAGATTATCCAGTTTAAAATGACCGGCACTCATAAACGCCTCCCATACCTGTCCTTCCTGCATTTCTCCGTCCCCTATTATGCAGTAAACCCTGTAATCTTTTCCTGTCTTTTTTGCATAATGAGCCATACCGCATGCTGCAGATATACCCTGGCCCAGGGAACCTGTGGACATATCAACTCCCGGTACCTTTTTCATATCCGGATGTCCCTGCAGCATACTGCCCATTTTTCTAAGTGTGGTCAAAGCACTCTTTTCAAAATATCCCCGTTCTGCCAATGCGGCATAGTAAGCCGGTGCCGCGTGTCCCTTTGACAAAACAAAACGATCACGATTCATTTCTTCCGGCTTGTCCGGACTGATATTCATCTCATAAAAATACAGCACTGCTATGATCTCAACCATAGACAAAGCCCCGCCGGGATGCCCGGAACCTGCACTGTGCAGACTGATAATCGTATTCCTCCGTATCTGCTGTGCATGTCTGATGATTTCTTCTACACTATTCTGCTGTCTCATTCTCACACCTCCTCATAATTCAATATCCGGCAGGCCAAGAGCAGACTGCCCTCCGTCTACAAACAAGGTCTGACCCGTCACATAACTGGCTTCATCTGAAGCGAGGAACACCACAGGTTCTGCAATCTCACTGACATCTGCCAGCCTCTTCATGGGAACCGCTGCCAGTATCTGTTTCTCACTGACGATTCCCATATTCATCCCGTCTAATAACAGCTGAGTTAAAATCCACCCGGGGGCAACCGCATTCACCCGAATATGATATTTGGCCCACTCAGAAGCCAGAACAGCAGTCAAACCGTTAATGCCCGCCTTGCTGATACAGTACGGTGCTCTTCCGGGCAGGGTTTCAGTAGAAGTTCCTGATGATATATTTACAATGGCACCGCCTTTGTCCTTCATGATATTCGCCGCTTCCTGGGCACAGAAAAAAGCTCCTTTTAAGTTGATGTTCATAAGCAGGTCCCACTTCTCTTCCTCAAATTCGAGGGAAGGCATACGAATCTGCACCCCTGCGTTATTAACCAAAATATCCAGAACCTTCTGTTCCTTTCCGAATCTTTCAAAACAGGAAGCAATACTTTTTCTGTCACTCACATCCAGCATATAAGCTCCGGTGTTAATACCGTACTTCTCATGCAGCGCTTTTGCTGCTTCCTCTGCATTTTGGATTTTGATATCACCAATAAAAACATCCGCACCTTCTTTTGCAAAACACTCAGCAACCGCATATCCAATTCCCTGTGCGCCTCCGGTCACCAGCACTTTTTTATCTCTCAGATTTTTCATGTATATTCCTTCGCCTCTCTCTGCACCCGCTAAACACGTCTTACCACCACTTAATCTCTTCTGTTATCTTTTTCCTGATCTCAACAAATTTCTCATCTGCAATATCCCTTGGTCTCGGAAGCTCTACTACCACTTCATCTTTTACCCTTGCGGGTTTATTCGACAGGATCAGTATTTTTTCCGCCAGATATACTGCCTCTTCCAAGTTGTGGGTGATAAACAGGACTGTACTGCCTGTTGCCTTCCAGAGTTTGATCACCTCATCTTCCAGGAAATATCTCATTTTAATATCCATCTGCCCATACGGCTCATCCATCAGCAGTAAATCAGGGTTCATAGCAAATGCCCTGCCAATCACAACCCTCTGCTCCATACTCACTGACATCTCGTGAGGATATGCTTTGCGAAACTTTTCCAATCCAAGTAAGCCAATGATTTTGTCAGACTGCGCTTTTATTTCACGGGCCGGCCTCTTTTTGACCTTCAGCCCATATTCAATATTTTCCTCTGCGGTCAGCCACGGAAAAGCTGAAGGTTCCTGAAACACAAAGGATATATTATGTTTCTGAGGATCAGCCGGCTCACCGTCTATGTAAATTTCTCCGGACGTGGGCTCTGTAAGCTTCGTTAAAAGTCTTAAGAATGTTGTCTTTCCGCAGCCTGTAGGACCCACGATACATACAAACTCTCCCTTTTTTATCTGGAAGGAAACCTTATCAAGTACTCTTAAATCCCCAAAACACTTTGTCAGGTTTTCTACCCTTACCTTTACCTCTTCTCCCATATGTGTATCCTGCCTTCTTTTATAATGCCAAATCCATATTTTTCTCTATTGTTTCCCTCATTCTGAGAAACTCTGTATCTACATAGTCTCTTGGCCGCTGAAGAGCCTCCAGGGTATAAATTTCTTTCACTGAGGCAGGGCACTCACTGAGCAGGATGATTCTGTCTCCCAGATATACAGCCTCCTCAATATTGTTTGTGACAAAGATCACCGTGCGCTTCTCCTTTTCCCAGATTCTGAGCACTTCCTCCTCCATCTGATACCGTGTCTGCGCATCCAGCGCCCCAAATGGCTCATCCATCAATAAAATATCGGGATCGCTGCAGTAAGCCCTGGCAATTCCCACCCTCTGTTTCATCCCTCCTGACAACTGACGCGGATAGGAATTTTCAAATCCCTTTAACCCAACCAGCTCGATCAAATACTGTGCCTGCTCTCTTCGTCTCGCTTTATTTACACCTTTCAGCTCCTGGGAAAATTCCACATTCTGCATGACTGTCTTCCAGGGAAATACTGCTGTCTTCTGGAAAACAAAACCAACCTTTTTTTCATCATTGCTGGGGAACTTCACTTCCCCAGCTGTAGGCTTCTCCAGGCCGCTTATTATGTTCAGCAGTACGCTTTTCCCACATTGACCGGGACCCAGTATGACAAGAAATTCATTTTCATAGACATCAATGGAAATATTATTCACTGCCTCGAAGATTTCCTTTCTGGCATAAAAAGACTTTGATATATTTTTTAATGTCAGTTTTACCCGTTTTTCTTTTCCATCCACGGACATAACCACCTTTCCATCAATGTAAAAACCGCACTTAAAATCGCTCCCACCAAACCAATCAGTATCATTCCGCACAGGACAAGAGCAACATCATAGCTCTCATTCCCCCTTGTGATCAGGAATCCGAGACCTGATTTACTGGCTATCATTTCTGCTGCCACAACCACCATCCAACCGCTGCTCAGCGCGATCTTTACTCCTGCCATGATAGCCGGAAGCGCTGCCGGCATAACCACATGGCACAGCATTTGAAAGGTATTGGCATTATAAACACGGCCTACATTTAAATACATAGGGTCCACCATGCTTACACCGGTCGCTGTATTCAATACTACCGGAAAAAACGCGCCTATAAATACCAGCAGAACCTTCGAAAATTCACCGACTCCAAACCATAAGATCACCAATGGTATCCAGGCAATTGGAGGAATGGGACGCAGCGCCGTCAATATAGGGCCTAAAACAGCGTTCATCTTTTTGCTCCATCCCATGATCAGGCCTATGCCTATTCCTGAGGCAACCGCCAGAACAAGAGCAGTCAAAACCCTCTTCAAACTGATTAATATGTGTCCTATGATTGTTGTTTTGCTGATTGGCGTTTCTGCCATCTTTAAAAATCTTTCCCAGGTTGCTTGGGGCGTTGGAAAGAAATCAGGCTTACTGTTGGAAACGATTACCCAGAGAACCACCAATGCAATAAGGGATATGCATGTCAGGCAAATATCTTTTAACTTACGTCTCTCCATTATTTGGCCCTCCATCTGATTACCCTGTTTTCCAATTTATTCAGGACAGCTGTGAGAACTGCTCCTATAACACCAATTGTAAGCATACCGACAATGATTATGTCGGATCTTCCAAGAGCTCTGCCCTGCTGGATCATATAGCCTAAGCCGGCTGTCGCGGAAAGCATTTCTGCTGCAACCAAAGTGGACCACGCATTCCCAAGAGCCACCCTGATACCAGTGAATGCAAGAGGCATGGCTGAAGGCGTGCAGACTGTGATAAATATTTTCCATCTGCTTGCCCCGCATGTTTTCGCCACGTCGATAAGCACAGAATTTGTAAGCTTTACACCTGTATAAGAATTGATCACACAGGGAACAAAAGCAGCCAGAAATATGATAAAACATTTTGCCGTTGTTCCTATTCCCAGCCAGATAACAGATAATGGAATCCAGGCAATAGGGGGAATGGGACGTATAATTTCAAAAATGGGGTTTACCAGCTTGTCAAATGTATGATAATACCCAAGGAGCAGCCCTAAAGGCACTCCTATAACAGCTGCTGCCACATAACCTATCAGCGCCAGCTTTAAACTCTCCCAGATATGTACACCCAGGACCGCTCCATCAGGATTGGGCTGCGTGAGTTTGTCCACAAATGCCATGAAAGCCTCCGATGGAGAACATACAAACTGAGAATTTACCCAGGACAGCCGCACTGCTGCCTCCCAAATTCCCAAAAACACAATGACACTGGCTGCTGAAATCAGAAACAGCTGTATTTTCTCTTTTGCCCTCTTTTTCTCTTCAATCTGAACAGAACTCACTATTTTTTCAGATTCTTTCATAATCCTTACCTCATAAGCAGTTTAATCCAGTGTAACGTTTGCCATAAAAGTTCCGTCAACTGCCTTATTATCAATCATGGCCTGTTTGTCTTTCTCTGTTAATTTACCTTGTGATATCATAAAGTCAGCAAACTTCAGTAAATCCTCCTGAGCTGCGATATTTCCATCACTATCTTGCGCAAAAGCCTTTTTATTTTCCTCCAAAGATGGGAAAGTACGGGTCTCGATATCTCTTTTAGCTGCCGACTCCGTCATGGAGATCCCCTCTTCTTCCTCAAAATCATACAAAAGTTGGGCACTGCCTTCCGGATCTTTTCTCAATTCTTCCACTGACTGCAAATAACATTTAAGCCATTCCTGCACCACCTCAGGTCTGTTTTTAACTGCATCCTCCGTAGCAACAATCAGAGTAGGCATCTTTAATCCCAGATGGCCTGCATCCGCCACTTTTATCCATCCTTCAACATCTTCTGCCTGGTATCCAAACGGCGACCACAAGCATACGACATCTGCTTCTCCGGCCTTAAATGCAGCATATGATTGTGCTACTGCTGTATCAATTATCTCTACATCATTCATGGTAAGCCCCAAATGTTCAAGCGTTGCTATCAGGGTCATATGGCACGTGGTTCCGGTCTGGCAGAGAATTTTCTTACCTTTCCAGTCCTCTGCAGTTCCCCTCACTCCCATCTCATCTGCATCTTTGCCAGCCAGTTCACTATCTTTTCTCACCCAGATATCCAGTGCCTGGGTGTCATCACAGGAGTAGCCAAGAACCTTCATATTATAGGCAGGACATCCAAGCACTGCCCCGCCGATACCTGTTGTCCCGACTTCCCATGCACCGGATGCAATCGCCTCGTTCTGTACAGGGCCTCCTGCATACATATCAATGGTATAATCAAACTCATCATAGAGTCCATTATCCTCCGCATAGATACTGGGCAGCGCATGCAGATACGGGTGATGACTGATCTTAAGCGGTATCTTATCTTCGCTTTTGCTCTCATTTCCCGCAGTCTCCAAATTCTTTTTCTGCTCTTTGCCGCTGCCGCATGCAGCCAACGTTACACCCAAAATTCCTGTCACTAACAATACTGCTAATTTTTTCTTCATGTTTTTCCTCCCAATATGATTTAATTCACGCTCCATTTGTTACTATCTACAATTTATCTTGTATTTTCTTCGGATTCAACGCCTATTTACACAAACGTTTTTCCTTTTTTCGCTATTTTCACTGTCAATTTATTCATAAACCTTATATTTTCCCTTATCTTTTTTATTCTTCTTTGACTGTCGTTATCTTACGCAAACGTTTGTATTTTTTTGCATTTTATTATTTTATTTTTTTAATATAATGAAAATATGAATACTAACGTATCCGAAAATTAGATCCTGCGAAATACATGCCGCAGTTCTCTAAAATAAATCTTCAGTATGACCAGGACAAGGAGGGAATTCTATGATTTTAAAAGATATCGCAAAAGAAGCAGGTGTCTCCATCTCAACTGTCTCCCGAGTTATCAACGGAAAGGAACAAGGAGCCGCCAGTAAAGAAACACGTGATAAAATCTGGTCCATTGTACGGAAAAATGGCTATACCCCTAACATCCTGGCACAGAATCTGAAACGCAGGACATCTATTACGGATTCCAAAGAAAATCCGCTGTTCTATATAGACTGCCTTCAGGCCCGTACCCCCAATCTAAATACAGATCCTTTTTTCTCCGAACTGGAGCGTGCACTGGAACAAGAGGCTTTTGATTATAATTATATTGTCAAACATACATACCGACCTATGGACCTGAAGTCTCTGGATTCTATGATACAGGCAGATGGACGGAATATATGCGGTCTTGTTATACTGGGAAGATACATGTTCACAAAAGAACAATTAAAGATCCTGAAAGAAGTATATAAAAACATTATTTATGTGGGACTCAATGCCATACCGCTAAAATGTGACCAAGTTATATGCGACGGATACAAAGCAGGCATCAGTGCAGTGGAACATTTAATAGAACTGGGGCACAAAAAAATCGCCTATATTGGAGAACAGGCGAATGAATGCCGTTTTCTGGCCTATAAGGATGCTTTATCCATGCATAATTTAAATTTTACGATCCATAATACTGCCAACGTGATACAATCCACAGACGGTGGATACAAAGGCGCTCAGAAGTTAATAAACAGCAGCTCTGATTTTACAGCTGTTTTCTGTGCAAATGATCTGACTGCCATTGGCGCCATCAAAGCCTTTCATGAGAATAAAAAACAGGTCAGCAAAGATATTTCTGTCATAAGCGTGGATGATATCGATTTGGCTCAATACGTAACACCCATGCTTACCACTGTACATATCCCCATCGAAGAATTAGGCAGACAGACTGCACGCATATTAATCGACCGCATAAACGGCAGACATACTCTTCCAATGAAAGTAGAACTACCGTTTTTCATAGCTAAACGTGACAGTTGTTCCAAATACCGTTCTGCAAACAGATAGACATGTACCGAATCCCTGCCTATCTGCCCTGCTCTTTTGGGGATATCTACGACAGTATGGATTTTCTGTATCGGCTTATAATATAACAACACAGGAGGAAATCAAATGACACTGAAGGATATTGCAAAGGAAGCCGGGGTTTCCATCTCCACAGTCTCAAGAGTCATAAACAATAAAGGAAGCAATGCTGCCAGCAAACATACCCAGGACAAAATCTGGTCTATCGTCCGAAAAAACGGATACATCCCAAACGCGGCTGCCCGGACATTAAAGAACGGCAGCCCCGTCCCGGAGGAATCCGAACCGTCTTACACGATTGACTGTATTTACGGTGAACATTCCAGAACAGATATCAGCCCACTTTACCAGGAATTAGAGCGGGCAATTGAACAGATCGCCATTCGACAAAAATGTACTGTACGCCGCTCTTTTTTTCTGGAAGAATTTTCCTTTCCCCCAAATCCCCCAACAACGCAAAAAAACAATGCTGACGGTGCTGTGTTATTCGGAAAACGATGCCTGACGCAGCGGCAGTTTGAACTTCTTGAAACCACCTACCGAAACCTTGTATACATCGGCATCAATCCTCTGGATTTAAAATGCGACCAGGTTATATGTAATGGTTATCATGCGTCTGTTACTGCTGTACAATATCTTCACCGTCTGAAGCATAATAAAATCGGATATCTCGGGGCACAAAAAGACACTTCCTGTTTTCAGGGATACAAACAGGCACTGAGAGAACTTGGACTGCCCTTTCACATAACCAATACGGTCAATGTCAAGGAGACAATGGAGGGGGGCTATCACGGAGCAAGGCTGCTTCTGGAACGGGAGGCTGACATCACCGCAGTTGTATGCGCTGATGATCTGACAGCTATAGGTGCAATGCAGTATTACCGGGAATGCAGAAGGAGAATCCCAAAAGATATCTCAGTCATAGGAATCGGCGATATTCCCCATGCCCAGCGCACTATACCCATGCTCACTACAGTCCATGTTCCCGTCGGAGAGCTGGGTAATATTGCCATGAAGGTTTTACTGGACCGGATTCAGGGTGGACATAAACTGAATCTGAAAGTGGAACTGCCCCATTATATAGCTGAGAGGAATAGCTGCGCCAGATATACCAGGTAATTTTATAAATAGCTGAAATTGTATCCAGATAGTTTAATATTTACTTAAGAATGACAAACTTTGGCAAATACAAGTGCAATGTGTCATTCCATATGATATACTTAAATAATACTTGATGAGGAAATATCTTCATCAGGTGTTTTTTGCATAAAAAGAAAAGTTATAAATCAAATATAAAAAAATATATACTATAGCCATAGTTATTGTCTGCATGAAAGGAGACTATTATGGAAGAGAAGGATGCCGGTCAGGCAGAGCATCTTACACTGAATCAGGAAAATGTTCGATGTTATGTTGGTGTAGGGGCTTCCGCAGGGGGTGTGGAGGCATTACAGGAACTATTTCAGCATATGCCGCCGGACACCGGCGCATCTTTTATTATTGTACAGCATCTTTCGCCGGACGCAGTCAGCCTGATGGATAAAATTTTGCAGAAATCCTCCAGTCTGCCGGTGCAGTTGGCCGAGGAAGGCGCAGTTCCCCAGCCCAATCACATCTACTTAAATCACCCGGGAAAAACATTGACCATGAAAGAAGGAAAGTTTCACCTGGAATCTGCTCATGACCGAAACCAGCTCTATCTGCCCATTAATCTGCTGTTCCAGTCCCTGGCCTCGGTAAGCGATGTGCATGCCGCGGCCATCATCCTGTCAGGAAGCGGTTCTGACGGAGCGATTGGAATCGGCTCTATCAAGGAAAACGGGGGACTTGTCATAGTTCAGAAACCCACAGAGGCCCAGTATGCATCCATGCCCCAGAGTGCCATTTCAACAGGTATGGTGGACCTGATTCTAAACGTGACGCAGATAGGCTCATCCCTGAGAGAATACCTGAAAAATCCTCATATACAGTCCATGCACCAGGAAGAACCGGATCACATGGAGCTGGCAGAGGATTATTCCTGCATTCTCAATGCTATCAGCCAGTATTCGGATATTGATTTTACGATCTATAAAACAAATACCATTTACCGAAGGATTGAACGCCGCATCGCACTCAATAATTTCCATGGAGTGGAGGAATATCTGGACTATCTCCTCTCAACAGAGGAAGAACGTGCCCAGCTTCACCGGGATCTGCTTATTGGCGTAACTTCCTTCTTCCGGGATGAGGAAGCATTCCGCCATCTGGGTGAGAATGTGGTCATTCCCCTCCTTAAGAAAAAGAAGTCCATCCGCCTGTGGAGTATCGCATGTTCTACCGGTGAAGAAGTATATTCCCTGGCAATACTGCTCTGCGAAAGTATGGAATACCTGCATTTTACTGCGGATGTGAAAATATTTGCCACAGATGTGGATCAAAATGCCATCACTACCGCCCAGAAGGGCATTTACTCGGAAAGTCTTCTGGAAAATCTGAATCAGGCAATATTAGACCGCTACTTTGAACACACAAGCGGCGGATACCTGGCAGGCGAAAAGATCAGGAAAATGATCGTCTTTGCCAAACATAATATTTTCAGGGATGCCCCTTTCTCAAAATTGGATCTGATCGTCTGCCGTAATATGTTTATCTATGTGAAACCGGAAATGCAGCAGAAGGCACTGGCCTCCTTCTATCAGCTCTTAGTTGATGACGGCTATCTGTTTTTAGGCAGCAGCGAATCCGTTGGGGATATGGGAGATGCTTATAATCTGCTGGATAAAAAGTGGAAGATATATTCTAAAAATAAACAGTATTCCAAAAAAGATATTTCCATGTATCCGGCTTTGAACATGTTTGGGAATTTTTCTCCCCACCAGACAGAACGTATCCAGAAGGCTAATCCCCTGCAGAAACAACTGCACTCTACCAATATCTCTGAAAAGCTGCTGTTCGCCATGGCCGGGCCATCCGTTCTGCTCAATCATGAGTTTAAGGTACTGCAGGTCATTCAGGGCGGCGGGCAGTATATGAGGATGCAGGACGGACAATTTGACGGAGGCCTCAGCTCCTTTTTTTCTCCCAGCCTGGCTGCCTTTCTCAATCGTCTGCTTCTGGATTCCAGAAAGATATCCGACGGTATCGTTGAAAAACGGGCTACCGGCCTGGCAGACTACCCCGAGGAAGTTTTGTGTGTGAAAGTTCGCTTTTTCAACCTTACCGAAGGGGAATACTACCTGATACAAATCAAATCCGAAGAAAAGACAGAGTCAGAAGCTGCTGATTCCCCCATGGATTTAAGAGAATTAAAGGACAGCCGTATTCAGATCCTGGAAAATGCGCTGAATGAAAGCAACTGGAATTTGAAACTGGCCGTAGAGGAATCGGAATCCCGCAACGAAGAGCTGCAGGCCACCAATGAAGAACTTCTGGCATCCAATGAGGAACTTCAAAGCACCAATGAGGAAATGCAGTCCGTCAACGAGGAGCTTTACACCATCAATGCTGAGTACCAGAACAAGATTGTGGAACTGACCACTGCCAATGCGGACTTTGATAACCTTTTACTGAACGCAGATGTGGGTGCCCTGTATGTGGATGAAAATATGCACATCCGAAAAATAACGCCCCTTATGCTCCAGCATACAAATCTGCGGGTCACAGACCTGGAACGTCCGGTCACACAGATCAACTTCCTTGATTCTTACCCTGACTTTACACAGGATGTAACTGATGTATCAAGACATGGAAAAATTGTGGAAAAGGAGATCACCGATCAAAATAATGTCATCTGGCTTGTACGGATCCGCCCTTATTTTGACCATACCCACACCCCAAAGGGTGTCCTCATATCCATGTTCGATATCACCAAACGTCTGGAAGCCGCCAAATTTGATCTAAAACATCTGACGGACAGTGTCCCGGGCGGTGTGCTCCGCCTAAGATTCAATGATATCCTGGTGATCGAGTATGCAAATGACAGCTTCTTTGACCTGATCGGGTATACCTCGGAGGAAATGTGCCTGGACCTGCATAACCGTTTCGACCGCCTCCTGCATACTTCCGACTGGGTTGAACTAAAGGAAGAAATCCGGGATGCCGCCTCCGTCGGCAGACTTCTCAAGGTAGAATGCCGCCTGTGGCAAAAGAATGGAACAGGCCGCTGGTGTTCCCTGCAGGCCGTAGCATTCCGGCAGGAACGGCATATCGAACTGCAGTGTATCGTCACTGATATCTCACTGATCAAAGACTATGAGGAGCAGCTCAAAAAAGAACGCGATTATTATAATAAGCTGTATCAAAACGTAGTCTGCGGGATCGTTCAATATGAAATAGAGGACAACAACCTGCGTTGTTATAACGCGAACAGTGAAGCCCTCCAAATGCTGGGTTATACGTCCATGGAGGAATTTCGCAGGCAGACAGCGCAGACACTTCCTCAGGTGACCGTTTCTGAGGATACGGAATACATACGGCGCACACTGCTTTCTCTGAAGAAAGAAGGTGAATGTGCCAGTTTTGAACACCGTGTCTGCACAAAGGATGACGGTATCCGCTGGGTCACAGGAGTGGCAAAGGTGATCTGCACCCCGGACGGCAAAAAACTGATTCAGAGTACATTTATGGACACCACCGCAAGAAAACGTGCTCTGGAGCAGGTGGAGGCAGAGCGCGACCGGTATGACAGACTTTACAAGGTACTCTATAATACAGCTGTATGCGGAATCGTCCAAGTGGATATCCGAAGCAATAAAATCCTGAGCATAAACAAAATCGCACTTGATATTTTGGATGAAAAAAATGAGAGAGACATTGAAAGACATCTTTTTAATGAGACACCGGAGGACAAACATCAGAAATGCCTGGCGGGAATCGGTACCTTTATGCATTCTCTTGGTAAACCGGGTGAACAGCGTGAGGTACGTTTTAACCTGACGAAACAGGACGGCGGCCTTACCACTATTGAAGGTACCGCCAACTGGATCATAGAAGACAAAGTCTCCAGTATCATTCAGTTTACTTTCCTGGACGTGACGGAGCGCGAACGTCTGAAAGAAGCGCAAATGCAGCTGGCAGTTGCGATCCAGTCCAATGCTGCCAAAACAGGATTCCTTTCCAAAATGAGCCACGAGATCCGTACACCTATGAACGGCATTATGGGTATGATCGATATCGCAAGATTAAATATGGATGACAGGGATAAAATCGAGGACTGTCTGGATAAAATGAAACTTTCCATGCAGCACCTTCAGATGCTGGTAAATGATGTACTGGATATGTCAAAAATTGAGAGCGGCAAGATGGAATGCAGGGAAGTGGATTACGATCTGCGTCAGTTGTTGGAGGAAATCATCGCTGAATATAATTTTGCTGCCACCAAAGGCGGAGTCGGCCTGACACGGGCCATCAGTATCCGGCACCAGCATGTGATCTCCGATCCTGTCTTTCTGCGCGAGATTCTGGGGAACCTGCTGAGCAATGCCATAAAATTCACACAATCAATGGGTATGGTGGTACTGGTGGCTGAGGAAGTATCTGTCAATGAGGAACAGGCCGAATTCACATTCCGAGTCAAAGACTCCGGCTGCGGTATCAGCCCGGAGAACCAGGAGGTCATTTTCGACGCTTTTGAACAGGGTGATGGGAATAACATGGGCAAAACCCCGGGTACAGGACTGGGACTGGCAATCTGCAAGAACCTGGTAGAACTTCTGGGCGGAACCCTTCAGGTGGAGAGCCGGCTCGAATTCGGTTCAGAGTTCTACTTTACAATACCGATGAAATTGTCCAAATGTCAGACAGCCGCTGATCGGGTCACACCGAAAGCGGACAGGATGGACAGCTCTTTAAAAGAAAAACGCATTCTTCTTGCAGAAGATAATGACCTCAATGCAGAGATTGCCCAGACACTGCTTGGCAGCTACAATTTTCAGGTGGAACGCTGCAAAAACGGAAAAGAAGCCCTGGAAAGCTATTTACAAAAACCGGCGGGATATTATGATCTGATTCTTATGGATATAAAGATGCCGGTTATGGATGGCCTGACATCTGCCCGGGAAATCCGAAAGTGCCAAAAGCCGGGGGCAGCTGAAATCCCCATAATCGCCATGAGCGCCAATGCCTTCCAGGATGATGTGGAACGTTCACTCAATGCCGGTATGAACGCACATACTACCAAACCTATTGAGATTGAAAAATTGGTGCATTTAATTAGTACCTATCTGGAAAAGGCTGATAGGTAATGCAGGAATCAAGGGGGGCTTGTTTTGGACAGCCCCCTTGATTCCTGCATTTTTTATGTTTAACTTTGGCACAGTACGTCCATGAACCACACCGTTTCGGACAGACCTTTATAATATGTATCCCGTCAACATCCAAATACACTGCAGAACAAGTCAAACCAATTAATTTCCAGCTTTTTCTTTTCCGTATCCTTTTCCCTGTTCAGTGGTATACTGCGAAAATTTCCTACACTCCCTTTTTCAGTAATGATTTCCCAGTATAGTTCCTGTTGAATGCTGTAAGTGAATCCTTCCATATCTTCGGCATTCCATAAAAGGACATTGCTCTGCGCTGTATTACAAAGTTCTATGCAGCCGCAGCCAGTCAGAATCTCAAGCAAGCCACAGAGGACTGTATCCGGAACCAACTGTCGTATATCCCGTATAAAACCGGACAATTCCAAGGACAATTTCTCTGATTCCCTGCACAACGGCTTCCATTCAGATAAACAGTTATAAATATGTTTTTTGAGTGCATTGCTAATCCTGCAGGATTTCAAAAATTCCTTTACTTCCATAATCTTCCGACTTACGGGGTCTGCCTCAGGTGTGCCGGCCTTTAAACAGAGCTGTAACCTCTCCTGTCCTTTTTCCATCGTCACATACAAATGCAATACTGCCTTTTCTTTCTGATATTCCTGTCGGAACGCAAATGTTCCATTCTCTGCAGTGACAAACTCCGGTTTTCCTACCCCTATAAAAAGCAGGTGATACTCTCTTTTCCTGTACGTCTCTTCCTGTCTCCTGTGAATAGAAAACTGTATGATGTCATTTTCATGAAAAAGCTCAAACATTGTTTCCCTGTCCTGCATATCTCCTTCCTTAAGCAGATAACTTCCGCTGCATCCGCAGAATATTTTCAGCAGCAGTTGGGCTGGTTCTTCAGTATCACCAAAGGAAACATACTCTGCCATGGGAATGACAGAGCCAGCACGGGCAAACACCGGTATATGGGATTTGTCTCCATAAATACCGTGAACTTTACTTCCCACATAGGTCTTGTATGTAAAGAAATCATAGTACAATCCTTCCGGAAACCATACTGCCTGATGACTGTGCATATTCTCCCTGTCTGCCGGACTTGTATAGGGTGCCGCAATCAGATATCTGCCAAAATAATACTGCTGAGGAACCTGATACGCTTCCTCCTCTCTGTGATAAAAGTACATAGGTGCAGCAATGGGGCACCCCTCTGTGCACGCATACATCTCGCTGTACAAATAGGGAATCAGTGCATGCCTCAGCCGCATAGCTTCCCGGCAGAGAGAAAAGATATCATTCCCATAATTCCACGGTCTTCTGTCCTGGAACTCATTATCACTGCTATGCAGACGGAGTACAGGGCTGAACACCCCATATTGTATCCATCTCAAAAACAGTTCTCCGTCCTCCACACCTCCCATGTGTCCGCCAATATCATGACTCCACCAGAAACATCCCACATTAGCGGCCGTAGCTGTAAAATAAGGCTGGAACGCAAGACTTTTCCACGTTACGATAGTGTCCCCCGAAAACTGTATTGGGTAACGATGGGAACCAGGCCCGCTCCATCTTGACAGAATTACCGGTATCTTTCCCTCATGCTTTAACTGATCGCAGTAATGTAAATGATTGATCCACCAGAGCGTATCCAGTCCGGGGATACTAAAAGTATTATCCTGCTGCCAGTCCATCCACCAAAAATCAACTCCTATTTTCTCTTTCGGCTCATGCAGGTGTTTAAAATAACTTTCTGCAAACTTTCTGTCGTCCAGACGAAAAGGAATCACCCGGTCCTGATCTGCATCCTGTCCAATATCCCGGCACATCTCCCGGTATCCGTCCTCAAAAGGTGCAACGCCATCCGCCGGATGCAGATTTAATGCCGTCTTCAGTCCCCTTTCGTGCAGTCCGGCAATCAGTCTTTCCGGCTCGGGAATAAGATTTCTGTTCCATGTATAACCGGTCCAGCCTTCATGATAAGGATTCTCCCGGATGTGCCAATCCATATCGATGACGCACACTGACAGCGGAATCTCTCTTTCCCGGAACGCATCCATCAATTCCAGCAGAGAATCCTGCGTATAAGGATAAAAACGGCTCCACCAATTTCCAAGAGTCCACCGTGGGATATCAGGTACTTTTCCCGAAAGCATAAAGTACTCCCTTAGAAAGCATTTATAATCCGTACCGTAATAGAAAAAATATAAATCTCTGCTGCCCTGTTCTCGTTCATAGGGCCATCCCTTTTCATCCAGGAGCACTGTATTACTGTCATCGAAAATCGTATAACCTGCCCGATTCAGCAGACCATTTGGAAGAGGCACCGCTCCGTCAATATTGTCAAGAGTCTGCAATGTTCCACCCAGATTCCCATTCGGTGCTTCTCCTATGTTCCACACCTGTCCAGTCTCCTTCATCTTCACAGACAAAGTATTTTCAAAATCTTCTCTGTTTTCTGCCGCACATTTCAGCACCAGACAGTCTGTCTCCAGTCTTAATTTCCCTTCGCGGATTTCACGTCTGTATTCTGTCTTCTTCCCTTCCCTCCGGAAGAAAACCTGACTCGGAGCATCTGTAAATCTCCCTGAAGGACTGTACTCCATCCGCAGCGTCCGTTCGGAAAGCACAGTAAATCTCATGCTTCCCACTACTACCACACTTTCCTCTCCCGGCAATATTGTGGAAATCATCACACATTCTGACCAATTCATTCTAAAATAATCCTACCTTTCTTCCGTACCGCAACCATAAAATAACTTACCTCCATGTACTAAAACCTGTAATATTTTCTATCATAATCTTTCAGTGTCTTATTGATACGCACAATGATCATGCCTGTCAGAAAAAGTACCATGTTTAGGACAAACGGCAGTTCCCCGCTAATTGAAGACAGCCATCCGGTTATCCATCCGAACGGCACACTGATCCCAATCATGCCCACATACAGAAGTGCCGTCATTTTCGCCCGTTCTCTGACGTCAATGCACAGGGACATCAAGCTGTCCTTTCTGGGCATGACCAGTGCATATCCAATCGCCTCCAGGCATGTATAGACTAAAACCGTACCAATACTCTCCGCTCTGGCGAAGATCAGCACAAGCTGGCTCGCAAGATAGAACAAAAATCCTGTCATCATGACCCGTCGAAAAGGCAGTCTGTTGACCCATCTCTGCATGCACAACATAAATACCAGCATAATAACTGCACGAATTGTAGGAAACACCGCAATCCAGCTTTCCCTGATTTCAAGTGTTCTGGTAATATACAGACTAAAAAAATTACCTGTGATCAAGACTGAAATATTCATCAGCGCCATAAAGGCAAGTGCTGTCATAACCTGTCGGGAATGTATCATTTTGCAGATCACTGCACCATACTGACTGAACAATTTCCTGTAAGATATCTGCGCGGTCTCCTGCTTTCTTATTTTCCCCTGCTGTGTTTCTTTTCCAAAACAAAATAGAATCAGAAACTTTAAGGTCATAAGGACAAAAGACATCAGATATAGTCTGCGGACCGCAGCCACCACTCCCAGTGAATTTACTAAAAGAGCAGATAATGGTGCAAAGAAAACAGCCAATAGCCCTGTAAAATGAATCCATGCATACACATCCACTATTTTTTCTTTTTCACAATCCTCTACCAAAAGACATGTCCAGGAATTATTTGTAATCTGCCAGAGGCTGTTTAAAACAGCTGCCACGGCAAATCCTGCAAAACTTTCTGTAAACGCCCATATCAGACAGGGTATAGACCAGGAAGTAATGTCAAAAATTACTGTCGTGAGCCGTCTCCCCAATTTATCCGTAATCACACCGCCTGCAAAAGATGCTGCCACCTGGAATACCATTCCTATGGAAAGCAAAAATCCAATCTGCGCATCACGGATACCTAATGCATACATAAATACAGTTGCATATGGAAGATAAAGATTGTAAGGAATGCTCCAAAGAGGCTCAATCAGAATGCATATTCTGGGATTACCCTTCAGATTTTTCAATATTCGGAACATAGTTGATCATCCCTTGATCCCGGAAGAGATATTGCTTCCCAGGATATGCTTCTGTCCTATAAAAAATGCCACGACTGTGGGAACCGTCATAATCACAGTAATAGCCATGATTGCTGAGAAGTTAGTCGTATGAGCTCCCTTGTACAGAGACAGCCCGATAGGCAGCGTAAATTTTTCCGAATTTGATATGTATACCAATGGTCCAAGATAATCATTCCATACAATAATCATATACATTACTGCTGAAAGAACCATCTGGGGTTTTAATAAAGGAAGAAATATCTTACAGAATATCTGCCAATAATTTGCCCCGTCAATAATAGCGGATTCCTCAAAGTCTTTAGGAATCGTGCGAAGGAACTGTTTCATGAGAAAGATATAAAAGGCCCCTCCAAAAAAAGACGGAATGATCAATGGTTTCAGTGTATCCAGCCATCCGAAAAAGTTATACTGCATATACAGCGGAATAACCAGCACTTCCCAGGGAATCATCATTGTGGAAAGCAAGATCATAAATAACAAATTCTTACCCGGGAATTCAAAGCGTGCAAATCCGTATGCGGTGAGGGCACTGGAAAATGTCATGCCCACAACCGCAAGGAATGTAACAATCAAAGAATTGATCAGATATTTGGTAAAAGGCTGCGCAGTCCACGCCTCCACAAAGTTGGCAAAATGCAGTTCTTTCGGGAAAAAGCTGGGAGGGTATGCAAAAATTTCGGCCGGCGACTTCAGAGCCGTCACCAGTGCCCAGAAAAATGGAAATAAGAATATCAGAGACAAACAAATCAGAGTAAAATATAAAATTCCATTTGATATTTTCTTTTTCATATGATCACCCCTTCTATACCTCGTAATAGGTCCATTTTTCTGAAATAAACATTACTGCACCTGTTAGTGCCATTACGATAATAAACATTACCCATGCATTTGCCGATGCATAACCAAGACGAAACTTTGTAAATGCATTCTCATATAAATACATGGAATACATATAGGTGGATTTCATTGGCCCACCGTTTGTCAAATTGATGATCACCGTTAACTGCTGCATGGATGCGATGATAGCCATAATAATATTATATACAATCGTAGGCCCAAGCAGCGGTAATGTAATCCGATAAAAACTCTTAAAACCACTTGCCCCGTCTATTCTGGCAGCTTCGATCACCTGCTCGGGAATCTCCTTTAATCCAGACAAAAACACCATCATCATAGAGCCTAACGCCCATGCCGTTGTAAGTACCATAGACCACACCGCAACATCCGGATCTTTCAGCCAGGGCACAGCCTTTATATGAAACAGACTCAGCAGATAATTCAGGATACCCCGGTCATTTAAAATCCATCCCCATATCAGGGCCAGCGCTACCCCTGAAAGAACGCTGGGGAGATAAAAGATAGTTTTAAAAGCCCCAAGGCACTTCAGCGGCTTGTTCAAAAGCAGGGCAAGTGCCAGGGCAAGTCCCACATTTAACGGCACTAAAATAACCGCATACTGAAATGTAACTTTTAAAGAATGATAAAACAATTCATCGTGAAACATATCGATATAATTTTTCAATCCTATGAATATCCTGTCTCCCACAATATCCCAGTCAAACAGGCTCATACCCAGCGAAAAGATCATTGGAAACGCTACAAACACCAGAAGTCCTATGAGCCACGGCAGGATAAACAGATAGGGAACCCATTTTTGTTTTCCTTTCAGATACATACTTTCTCCTCTTCCTTCCCTGCTGTCGGGCTTACTGGGTGACCACTTCTGATTTTTTCTGCACCTCATCAAGAATCTGCTGAATATCCGCATCTTCCTGGATGAAAATCGCTTCCATTCCGTCCTGAATCTCCGCGCTGATCTCAGGCCAGTGTGGTGTTTTTACAAGGGAAGGTCTGTCTGCATCCACAGTCTCCAGCATGTCATAAAAAGGTTTCATCTGGGGATCATCTAAAAGTCCCATGTCTTTAGCAACAGATTTTCTAATCGGCATTTCGGAATCACTTAATGTCTTCACAGAATCATAAGAACTGTAAAATTCAATAAATTCCCATGCCTCATCCTGATAGGCTGAATCTTTTGCGATTGTCAGGAAATCCGAATGGACAACGGATTTTCCCGGTTTGCCATTAAATCCCGGCATAGGTGCAATCCCAAGTTCCATACCTCCTTTGTTGATATCTTCCACCTGCCATTTTCCATTCTCTGCAAAAACATATTTTCCCGAAAGAAACGCCTGTGCGAAATCCTGATTAAAATCATCTGCTGCTGCAACTTTGTCCACATAGATCATATCGTGCAGGTATTGAATCATCTCCACGTTCTCTTTACTGTTGATAACCGGTTTGCCATTGTCATCAATCCACTCTCCTCCATTGCTCCACAGGAAATGCTCAAAGGAATAAGGATCCGGATTGAAATATAAAAACATTCCTGTTTTCTGGTCATCTGTGAGCTGTTTGCTGCAGGCCTTCAGGTCATCCCACGTCCAGTCCGGTGAGATTGTGATATTATTCTCATCCAGAAGTTTTTTATCATAGTGTATAGCTCTCGTAGAGAAGCCTACCGGAACACCGTAAATATTGTCTTCCATCGTGGAATACTGGAACAACATATCATAAATATCGTCTTTATCCTCCAGCGTCTCTATTTTATCATTCAGTGGGATAATACTTTCATAATAAGCAGGGAAATTCCAGAGTTTTATGATATCCGGTGTGTTTCCTGCGCCTATCGCGGCCGCCAGTTTCTGGTCAAATGCAGAACCGTAGTTTTCCAGTTTTACCTCAATTTTATCCTGTGACTCGTTAAATGCCTGTACTACCTTCTCCTGTGAATCATATGCAGATGCTGTCACAAATCTCAAAACTACCTTATCCCCGTCATTCTGTTTGGTTTCCTTTCCATCATCCCCTTTTGTGCTGCCTCCCCCGCAGCCTGTAAGTACCGAAGCCCCTACAACAGCTGCCATTGAAAATACGGTAAGTTTCGTCATTTTGTTCCTCATTTTTTTCTACCTCCTCAATAAATATAACTTTTTGCTACAATATTTTTTCAAAAAGTCTTCTTTTTTATGATTTTATTATAAAAAAAGATAGCCTCTTTTAAGGCTATACTTTTTTTGGATTTACTATACTTTTTTTGTTTTCATACTCCAGCGGGCTGCAGCCCACTGCCTTTTTAAATACTTTAAAAAAGTAATTGTAGCTGCTGAATCCTACCAGTGCATAGATATCTTTAATCTTATACTGTCTCCTCTCTATAAGTTCCTTTGCCTTTCCGACTCTGTAGTCTGTCAGATATCCCACGAAATTTTCTCCTGTGTCCTCTTTAAACAGTTTGCTCAAATATGTATGATTTACCCCCATGTAATCTGCCACTTCCTGGAGAGACAATGGATTTGCATAATTCTTCCGGATATAATCCAGACAGGCAATTGTATACCTGTTGAAACCCGTATGTTCCTTTTCCTCCTGTTCCTGCTTCGCCTTTTCAAAGCAGGTAAAAAATATATTTATCTGCTGCTGCATGTCTTCTATTGTCTCAAGTCTGCAGAAACGGTCATAAAAGACCGGAAGCTGATAGTCCTCCTCTAATTCCAGATTTTTTTCCCCTGCAACAGCCCACAGACACTGAAGCACCTCCACCATTTGAAGCTCAACCATCTCCCGCGGATAATAGTTGCTCTTATAGTATGTAAACAGCCTGTCAAGTATCTCCCTGTCAGTATTCCCTTCTTTGATCTTCTGCAAAAGTTCCCTGTACGGCCGTTCACTGCCACTCACCATCTTCACTCCCGTAGATATTTTCGCTGTGCTTTCAGTGCGGTATACCCCGCCTTTTCCTTCCAAAAACTTACGATTTAAATATTTTCTGCAGCTTTCATACTGAAGAGGCAGCATCCTGACAGGAACTGGATTGCTGACCCCGATGCTCAAATTCATATTGAACATTCTAAACAGCATTCTTTTAACTCGCTCTATGACTGCCTCCGTCTCTGACTGCATCCTTGCTTCGCTTCTGATCTCCCCCATAGGAAGAAGAAGCAGCAGTTCCCCGTCTCTTCCTGCTATCGCCTCTGCATTCCGGAATCCCTCCAGAGATTTCTCTACGGTCTCCATAACAGAATCCCAGAAAATTCTGGTGTCTGCCCGGTTAAAAGAAACTGTAATGTTTTGATAATCATCAATTTCACAGACCATTAGAACAAACAGAGAAGACGGTATCTCAATTCCGTACTTCTTCATCTGCCTCTCAAACGTTTCAGGTGTGATCTCACCCAAGATGACCTGCTGAATCATCTTCACCTTCAGAAGCTGCCTGCTTCTGTTCAACACTTCCGGATCTTTCTCCTTCAGCCTGTGCTCTTCCATTTTAGAGACTGCCTGATCAAATGCTTCTTTTAACACCTGCTCACTCAGGGTATGCTTCAGAATGTAATCCAGGCTCCCCTCTTTAAAACTCTCTTTCACATATTCAAAATCTTTGTAGCTGCTGATTACGATAGTATGCAGCAGCGGCAGTAGTTTTTTAGCATTTTTGATCAGGGAAATACCATCCATGTGGGGCATCTTCATATCTGTTATAAGAATGTCCGCACCTTCACGTTCCATATACTCCAATGCTTCCCTGGGATAAATAAAATCTTTTACTACACAGTCTAACGGCACTTTCAAGAGCTGTTTAAGCTGCATCAAGTCTAATACATCATTATCTACAAGCACTACTTTTATCATGCCTTCTCCTCCTGCTCCTCCTCTGTTGACGTATTGCTCTTCTCTGTACACAGATAAGGAATATGGATGCTCACCGTTGTGGAGACACCTTCCACACTTTCTACTTTCAGACCATATCCCTTTCCAAAATGAATATGGATACGCTCCTCGATATTATTCAGTCCAATAGAATTCAGGGTATTCCGCTTTGACACATCAAAACCGTTTCCATTATCCTTTACCACGATTTCCAGATCTGTCCCCTTTTTCTGTGCGCTGATATGGATGATACCTTTTCCTTTTTGTCCCTCCAATCCATGAATTATGGAATTCTCAACAATGGGCTGCACCATAAACTTCAACACCAGGCATTGCTTTACTTCGTCCTCCATGTCAATATAACACATAATATCATCCAGGGATTTGTACTGGTAAATTTCAAGATACTGGCTGATATAATTTATCTCTGTCTCCAGTGTGACCCACTCACTGCTGTTATCCATACTGATATGCAGAAGCTCCATCAAAGCGTTGACCAGTTTTTCCACATTTGTAACTCGTTGTATATAACAAAGGTTCTTTATTGTATTTAGTGTATTGAATAAAAAGTGTAGATTGATCTGTCCCTGCAGAGACTTTATTTGAAGTTCCACCTTTTCTTTTTCCTTCTGACGCACAGTCTCAAGCAGTTGTCTGATATTCTGCGTCATCTCATTAAAAGAATTACCCAGTACACTGAATTCATCATTACTGTGTATCGTCACTACAGTGTCCATATCACCACTGCTGAAGCGTCCCATGGCCTCTGAAAGAGTTGTAATATTCTTACCGAGCCACCGGGCCAGGATATACATGATTGCCCCCAGAATGCAGACCGCTGCCAGAAGGGTAAAGAAAATATTATGAAATGTCTGTGTCACGTTTATAAGAATATCATTGAGTGGAATCCTCGCTTCTGCCAAAATGCCAAGTTCATCAATGTTGTTACGGACAACCAACCACTTTTCACCGCTTATATTCACAATGCTGCTCCCCGGTTCCTGTTCACAGACAGGAGTCGCATCGCCTAAATCCTGCTCATGTTTCCTATTCCGGTACAAAACATCCCCATAGGTATTGTAAACTGCCAGCATGGTATGCTCAGGAAATACACCATCAAAATTCTCCTGTACAATATGATAAGGAATGCTCACCACAGAATATCCAATATCATTCTCATAATAGTGGACTTCCCGCACGATCATAAGCTCACGGCTGTCCTCGTGCTTCCCGTAAGGCAGCACCACGGCATTTTCATCCTGCAGCTTTGTATATTTTGTCTGAAGAAGTTCAATAAATCTGCCATCATCAATGCTGCTTCCCCGCCCGATCCTGTCACCTATTCCGTTACTCAGATAGATGGACTGCACATACTGCTTACTCACATAAATATTGTCAATATATTCATTCAGTCTGGTCTCTGCCTGTTTCTGCAGATAAGATTCATCCCACTTGCTGCCAATATAACGGTCAACGAGCCTGTTATTTCTGGAAATCACATGACTTACATAATCAGCATCTCCCAGAATCATCTGCAGATTCAGCACTTTCTCCTGCAGCACAGTTTTCGTCGTATTCAGTACAGCAGAAACTGTCATCTCCTTACTTGGAGCATACCATAGAAAGGAGACTGTCCCCATGGTCAACAACAGTACCAATATCAGGATTAAAAAAAGTTTATATACAAATTGCATTTTAATCTTCATCTCTTGTCCCCTGCATTTCTGTTTAATTGTATTTCATTAACCGTTTTTTGTATGCCGCACACGGCAGTCATTGTCATTTTTAAAAACAGCATTCTCATTATAAAGTAATTTTTGGGCAAAATCAACACTCCGCATCTCTGCATAAGGAATATCCATGCGCAAAATGCCACTATACCCTGATTTTTCCATATTATTTTTAGTTAAGGTGATACTTATTTCTATGTAAGTGGGAATCTCTATACAATACAAAACGGAGAGCTCACGCTCTCCGCTTCCTGTCCTTCATCTTGCAAAACACCACAGCCACCACCGTGCTGAGCAGCGTAGCCACAATCCCCGGCCCTACGATTCCTGCAGGGTTTGTACTTCCGTACTGGCTCCGGTATGCTATGATATTTACCGGAATCAGCTGCAGGGAAGAAATATTCAAAATTAAAAAAGTACACATCTCATTGCTGGCTGTCCCCCTGGGCAGTATCCGCAGTTTTCCCCGGGAATTTATGTCTGCCTCCTGTCCGTTCTCCTGCCTCCGTTCCTCTTCCAATTCTGCCAGCTTTTCCATAGCCTTCAGGCCAAATGGGGTTGCCCCCCATCCAAGCCCCAGAAAATTGGCGATGATATTGGCGGATATATACTCCATGGCAGGATGATCCCTGGGCAGATTCGGGAATAAAAAACGCAGCAGCGGCTGCATTTTCTCTGTCATCTTCTCTATCATGCCGGAGGATCTGGCAATCTCCATGACCCCCATCCACATGGCAACGATTCCCGCCATGGTAATGCAGAGCACCACCGCCTCCTTGGCAGATGATAGAGCCGCATCCGTGATCTCTCCCATGCGTCCCGTCATGGCACCGTATGTAATTCCTATGAGCATCATGGCTCCCCAGAGAATATTCAGCATTTACACGCCTCACAGGCTTTTTCTCTACTATATGCTTTGTAGGTTTCATTTATTCTGAATAGCCGGACACAGGCGCTTGACTTTCCCTGTGTATCTGCTACAATGGCAAAAAGCGCACGTAAAACAGCGTTTTGCAGCAGACTGCTAATACCCGTTGAAAGGGGGATTCTTATGTCATATACGATTGCACTGGCTCAATGTACCTCTCTGCCGGACATATCCCAAAACCTGGTAACTGCCGAAAAATTTATAGCTGAAGCGCAGAAAGAGGGGGCATCTCTCATTGTTTTCCCTGAATACTTTATGTATCCCTGCACAGGAGATACCGCATCTTATACAGCGCATGCCCAGCCGGTTGACGGTCCGTTTGTTCTCTGTATGAAAGAGCTTGCAGTAAAATATAACATTTGGCTTCTTTTCGGAATGAATGAAAAATCCTCTGATGTGCATGAAAAGAAATGCTACAATACATTGGTCATTCTGGACAGTGGCGGCATAATACGCGGTACTTATCAAAAAACACATTTGTTCGATGCATTTGACTGGCAGGAATCCGGCCACACACTTGCAGGCAATTCACTTTTTTTACCAATAGCAACGCCTTTCGGCAGGCTTGGACTCGGCACCTGCTATGATCTTCGTTTTCCGGAAGTAGCCCTGCATGCGGCATTACAGGGTGCTGAACTCCTTATCTATCCTTCTGCCTGGGTGGATGGCCCTCTGAAAGCACTGCAGTGGAAAACTCTCATATCAGCAAGAGCCATAGAAAACGGTATAACCGTTATAGGATGCAGCCAATACGCAAAGGATACTTTCATTGGACAAAGTTTTGCCTGTGACCCTTTCGGCAATACACTGGCAGAGGGAGGGCCGCAAAATGAGCTCCTCCTTGTTCCTGTTACTCCCGGCCTGACCAGGGATGCCCATTCCCGGATACCATCGCTTGTAAACAGGCGCACTGACTTATATTAAATTAACATCAGACAGGCGTATACGGCAAATCCCTCAAACTGCTTTGGAATCATCGTATTATGTGCCATACTGGCAGCTCGGAACCTTTCATAATACTGCTCCCCTACCCCGTAACTATCTCTCATCAATATTTTTACACTTTTTATATAAACTGATTATTTTCTGTCATTTTTTGTTTTTATACAATATTTTAAATCTATATTTGACTTAACAAAAAAAACAGGATATAATTTGAACAGCTTATCACTTCTGCACTGCCGAAAAGAAAGGTGGCATTTTAATGAAATCCACAATTATTGCCTGCAAAACCTTGGAAGAAGAACTGCTCTATGTTATGGAATCCCTGTCAATGCATCCACCTGTTGTGTGGCTGGAATCCGGCCTGCACAATAATCCAGCCCACCTGCACGAACGCTTACAGGAAGAGTTAGACAAAATCACCGGGCAGGAACTGGTGATCATGGCATTTGGATTTTGCGGTAACTCTGTTCTTCATTTAAAGACCGGAAATTATACACTGATACTGCCAAGAGTAGATGACTGTATATCACTGCTTCTGGGATCCGTGTCTGTAAAAGCTGCGCTGAATCACACAAATCCAACTTATTTTCTTTCAAAAGGATGGATGAAAGGTGAGCGGAATATCTGGGTGGAATATCAATATACAGTTAAAAAATATGGGATTGAAACAGGCCGTGAAATTTTTCATGCCATGTTTGGCCATTACAGCACTCTGGGCCTTCTCGATACAAAAATCTGTCCTTTGGATTCACTCATGGAAGAAACAGAAAAAATTGCCCGGACTCTTGACTTATCGCCAAAAATCATACCGGCCTCGACCCGTTATCTGTCACAACTCTTATCAGGCCCCTGGCCTGCCGAACAGTTTTTGCAGGTTCCTGCAGACTCAGAAATTGCAATTGAGGATCTATATACTTATTAACCCCCTGTGTTTATATTGAGTTGTATATACCGGTATGATATACCCGATGGCAGAATGTGGCTGCACTGCCCGCGTACATCATATGGAGGGAGGAAATTTAATTGGAAGATAATATAAACACTTGAAATTCAAAAGATGCCTATTCACAGGACCCCATCGAAACTGCTGTAATCTGCAAGTCTTCTATGAAAGCAAAAAGCTATGGAAAAAAATAATAATACCTTTGGAGAGCCTCTATACATTACGATAGCAGGATCCTTGCGCAGGAAAATTATGGGTGGTGAATTTAATCCCGGGAATTTACTTCCTTCTGAAAATGTATTATCTACCCAATATCATACCAGCCGCGAGACAGTGTGAAAAAGTTTAAATATACTGGAAAAAGAAGGTTTCATTTATTCCAGAGCCGGAAAGGGTTCTTATATATCGTCTCCTCAGCACAATGTATTCTCTATGTCTTTTTCCGAAGATGATTCCGGAAACCAAACGAAATACAGAAATATCACAGTGATAGAACCCTCAGAAGAAATCAGAAATGCTTTAGAACTGAATTCGTCTGATAAAGTAATTGAAATCAGCCGAGTCATTTCCAGGAATGGAATCCGGAGATGAGAAAACAGCACATACACTGCAGTGTGAACTATCCGATCCACTGCTTGTAATATACAGGTATTTCATAGACCAGGATGGACGTTGTATTGGATTCGGCAAAAAATATATGCGGCAGAATTACGGCAGGCTAAAAGCCAGTTCCGGTTATTTTGAACCCTGTTAAATTTATTAAAACGGCAGCAGATTTTTCCTGCAAAATCTGCTGCCGTTTCCCTTTATCCCTGCACCCAGGAACTATACTCTTTAATCTTCTTCAATATATCATCCCCCTGCTCTCCCTTGGCAGGCGTCGGCTGATAGTTATTATATCCATCCTCAGAGGAAATCCTGCACGGAATGATATTCTTCACATTGTCCTGCTGCAGCGCTCCATCCTTTATGGTGAATGTCTGCTGGAAGATCATGGTGTTCATGTCAGATGGATAGGCATTACCGCCAAAACAGAAATTACCCAGACTATACACAATGTTCTTCCCCTGATACTCTTCTATACCCTCCAGCACATGGGGATGATGTCCCAGGACCAGGTCCGCCCCGTTGTCTATGGCTGCGTGTGCCAGCTCAATCTGTGTGGAGTCCGGTTCATATGCCTTCTCTGAACCCCAGTGAAAGCTGGCGATAATGATCTGCGCTCCCTGTTCTTTCAGGGATTCCAGGTTGGCGATCATGGAATCCTTGATTCCAAGGCCTTCCCTCAGGACATAGGTGCCCAGCAGCCCCACCTTTACGCCCTTTATTTCCATCACAGCAGTCCTGTCATATCCAAATGTGGTGATTCCCTCATCCTCCAGGGCCTTGATGGTATCTGTATAACTCTGCTCACCATAATCCTTACTGTGGTTGTTTGCCATATTTGCCGCTTCCACACTGCCCGCAGTGAGTATCTTTGCATAGGCGGGATCCGCTTTAAATGCAAACTGTTTGTCCTCGCGTTCCTCACTGGTTGTGAGGGTTCCCTCAAAATTCACAATGGTCAGATCATCCTGCGAAAAAATCGGCTGAACATTCTGAAAGAAATAAGCCGGATCTCCCACTTCCTCATATTTAGCCGGAAGGCTGTCACTCCAGTCAAAGAACTCATCGGTTCCCAGTGTGCAGTCTCCCGCTGCGCTGACTGTGATCGTTACGGGTTCCTCTGCCTTTTTCTCTTCCCCGCCTGCACCCGACTTCTTATCCGCATCCCCGGTACTGTCTTTTTTCTCCGCTTTGTCCTGGGCTGCCGTTTTGTCCTGGACTGTCTCCTTATCCTGACCAGCCTCTGACCTGGCTGTCTCGGCCTTTGCGTTTGTCTCCTTTTCTCCGGAACCGGCAGACATGCCTCTGCTCACAGCCAGAATGACAAGAAGCACCAGGACCAGAGCCAGATCCATTCCGAAAATAAGCTTGATCCGCCTTACTTTCCGCTCCCTTTCCCTCTTTCTTCGTTCCTGTTCTTTTTTTCTGTAATGGTACGCCATTTATGATCCCCTTCTCTTTCGGACAGTATTGCACTGCCCGGTACCTCTACTCCTCTTCCAAAAGAGCCTGGTAAATGTCACGTTTGCTGACTCCTCTGTCCTTTGCGACTCTCTTCATCGCCTCTTTCCTGTCGGCTCCCTGGTTTACATAATACTCCATATGTTCCTTTAACGGCATCTCACTCCAGCGCTGCTGTTCCTCAGCTTCCATCTCACTCCGGCTTCTACCTTCCAAAACCAGCACACATTCTCCTTTGGGGGCATTGGTCTCATAATAGGTGACCGCCTCCGATAATGTAGTCCTGAATATGGTCTCATGCTTTTTCGTCAGCTCCCTGCACACGGAGATCCTGCGCTCGCCAAGAGCTTCCAACAGCTCCTGGAGTGTCCTTACAAGCCGGTGAGGCGCCTCGTATAATACAATGGTCCTGGTCTCATTTTTCAGCTCCTCCAGAACCTTTCTCTTCTCCTTTTTGTCTGAGGGAAGAAAAGCTTCAAAGGCAAACCGCCTTGTGGGAAGTCCCGACAGGGTCAGTGCTGTGATGCACGCAGCCGCTCCCGGAAGGGCGGTCACCGTGATCCCGGCATCCCAGCACATGGCTACCAGCTCCTCGCCGGGGTCTGAGATCCCGGGTGTTCCCGCATCTGTGACCAGTGCAATATTTTTCCCTGCCTGCATCTGTTCCACCAGATATCTTCCCTTATCTATCTTATTATATTCATGATAACTGGTCATGGGCGTCTTAATGTCAAAATGGTTCAGCAGCTTGATACTGTTTCTGGTATCCTCTGCCGCGATCAGATCCGCCTCTTTTAAAATACGCACCACCCGGTAGGTCATATCCTCGAGATTGCCGATAGGTGTGGCGCACAAATACAATTTTCCGCTCATGTTTCCTCTTCTCCCGCAGCCGTTTCCTGCCGCTTCCGTCCATAGATCTCCAGTATCTCATCCGTATAGACTCCCGGTCTGTCATAGACGATCAGCGGCTTTTCCACAGTAATCCTAGATTTTCCGCCTCTCATACCCTCTATGAGCACAAGATTGGGTTCCTTGTCCACATAGGGATAGACAAGGCGCATCCTTTTGGGTTCAATCCTGTATTTTACCATGGTTGACATAATTTCCGCCAGACGAAATGGCCTGTGTACCATGTAGAATCTCCCTTTCGGCACCAGAACAGAGGCTGCCTGGGAGATCACATCCTCCAGTGTACAGAGGGTTTCGTGGCGGGCAATGGTCTTTGCCGTGTTTTCCCCTACGAGACCATGACTTCCGATCATATAAGGCGGGTTTGTGGTGACCACGTCAAAAGAGGATGCTCCGAAAGTCTTCGCCGCCTCCCTGATGTCACCCGTTTCGATGGAAATATCTGCATCCAGTCCGTTGTAAGCCACGCTCCGTCTGGCCAGCGCCGCACTCTCCTCCTGGATCTCCAGTCCCGTAAAATGTCCCTGCGGGTACCTGGCTTTCAGCAAAATAGGGACGATGCCAGTCCCCGTCCCCATATCCAATGCATTCTCACCCGGTTTTACCTTGGCAAACCAGGCGAGAAGCACTGCGTCTATTCCGAAACAAAACTGTTTTGGATTCTGAATCAGCATGTAGCCGTTCTGAAGGTCATCCAGACGTTCATTTTCCATAATCAGAGATTTCATTTCTCCAGTTCCTTTAATGCCTTTAATTCTTCATCAGACAGTTTTATCTTTTCTTTTTTCTGCCGCGGTTTGAATTTTAGATCCTCCACAGCGTATTCCCTGATTTCCTTCTCGTCATCCACATCTACAATGACTTTGACAAGCTGGCGCAGCACATTTACACTCTGTACTTCGCCTCTGAGCCCCTCCGGTGTGTTCACTCTGTCTCCTACAACCGGCAGTTTCCGGTTCAGCTCCTCGTATGTCTCTTCCTCATTTTTCAGACAGCACATAAGCCTTCCGCAGACTCCTGAAATCTTGGTGGGATTCAGAGAGAGATTCTGCTCCTTGGCCATTTTGATGGAAACAGGTGCAAATTCAGACAGATAAGTATGACAGCACAGGGCACGCCCGCAGATTCCGATGCCTCCCAGAATCTTTGTCTCATCCCTGACACCAATCTGGCGCAGTTCAATGCGTGTCTTAAAGATAGCTGCCAGATCCTTCACCAGCTCACGGAAATCAATCCGTCCGTCCGCGGTAAAGTAAAAGAGTACTTTATTATTGTCAAATGTATATTCCACATCGATCAGCTTCATCTCAAGCCCGTGCTCTTTGATCTTCTTCAGACAGATCTGGTATGCTTCTTTTTCCCGCTTTCTGTTGCTCTCCTCTTTCTTGTCATCCTGTGCATTGGCGATTCTGATGACCTCTTTCAAAGGCTGAACCACCTTCTCATCCTCTACATCCCTGGGGGGCAGAACCACGTTTCCGTATTCTACACCTCTTGCGGTCTCCACAATTACATGGTCGCCGGATTTTATCTCCAGATTCTTTGGAGAAAAATAATAGATTTTTCCCACATTCCGGAATCTGACTCCAATCACTCTTGTCATCTTAGTTCTCCCTGATTGTAAGGAACAGAAGTTCCATGGTTAAGTCAAAATTAACGTTTGCCTGCAGACGTGTCTTAGCTGTTTCGATCGCCTGGATGATTTTCTCCAGTCCCTCGTAAGAGCTCTTGTCTGCACGATCCTTGATTGCATTATATTCCTGACGGAACACCAGTCCGTCCACTTCTTTTGTAGCTTTGAACATCAGCACATCCCTGAACCACACTAAAAACAGGTCCAGATATTCATATACCGTATGCTTCTCCTCTGAGAGTGTCTTGATGGCATCCACCATCTCGTAGACCTCCATGCCGTCCCCCTTCTTCAGAATCTTCAGGGCAGCATCCATCATGTCGGCAAAATCCTCGGCCGTTGCGATCTGCTTAGCCTTCCCTACATTTCCCTGGGCAAACGCCACGCTGACCTCTGCCTGGTAGTCCGGTACGTGCAGCTCCTCCATGAGATAACTCTTGATCAGATCATCCCTGACCGGTTTGAAATTCAGGGTCACGCACCTGGACGTGATGGTTGGAAGAAGACTGGTATTGTTGTTCGCCAAAAGCAGAATCACCGCATAGGCCGGCGGCTCCTCAATGGTTTTCAAAAGAGCGTTCTGTGCCTGGACTGTCATCTTCTCTGCTTCGTCCACAATATATATTTTATAAGGCCCTGTATAGGGTTTGATCTCCACATCCGCAATGAGCTGTTCCCTGATATCCTCAATACCAATGGAATTTGGTTTCAGATGGCTGACATAGATAATGTCCGGATGATTCCTGTTCATGGCCTTTTTACATGAGCCGCACTGCAGACACGGCTCTTTTCCGTGCTTCTCGCATTGCAATGTCATGGCAAACAGCTTCGCCAGAAGTTTTTTTCCGCTCCCTTTCTCTCCTGCAAAAATGTAGGAATGAGAAACCTGATCCATGGCAACCGCATTTTGTAAATGGCGGATAACCTCCTCATGTCCTAATACCTTTTCAACTTCCTGCATTGCAATCACCTCTATCCTTCCGCCCTGCAATAAGGGCATTTATATTCAGAGCTGGCCTGCACCGGCTCGTTTCTATCATTATAGCACAGGTTTTCCGGGTCCTGCAACGTCTGGTGTTCTTACTTTTCTATTATTTCATCCCCGGTTGGTGTCCCCTCCCGAATACTGTGGTTGTGTGAACTGTTTGGACTTTCGTCGGCAATTCGGAGCGACCCGGCCACTGTTTCTGCTTACTTTACAGATAATTTGAATGTTGTCTTGGGTTTTCGCCGGTAATTTTGGGTGGCCCGGCCACTGTTTCTGCATGCTTTACAGATAATTTGGATGCTGTCATGGGTTTTCGTTGGTAATTTTGGGCGGCCCGGCTGTGGTTTCTGCTTGCTTTACAGATAATTTGAATGTTGTCTTGAGTTTTCGTTGGTAATTTTGGGCGGCCCAGCTGTGGTTTCTGCTTGCTTTACAGATAATTTGAATGTTGTCTTGGGTTTTCGTTGGTAATTTTGGGCGGCCCAACCATGGTTTCTACTTACTTTACAAATAATTTGAATGTCATCTTAGGCTTTCGTCGGTAATTCTGAGCCGCCCGGCTACTGTTTTTGCATACTTTGCAGATAATTTGAATGCTGTCCTGGGTTTTCGCCGGTAATTTGGGAGACACCACCGCGGTTTCTCCCTGCTTTACAGATAACCTGATACAGGTCCTGGGTTTTCGCCGGTAATTTGGGAGACACCACCGCGGTTTCTCCCTGCTTTACAGATAACCTGATACAGGTCCCAGGTTTCCTTGCCCCGCAAAGCATCAAGAACTCCGGGACCTTCCAAATAATGTACAAACAGCCGCTGTCCGTGCCCGGAATGGATATCAGACGCTCCGGCTGCGGATATACTCCCGGATTTCTTCCATACAGCTTTCCAGCTCCACGTTCTGAAAACGCCTTTTGATTCCCGCTCTTTCCAGGTTCTCCTCCGAGAAATCTTCTGTGTCAGCCAAAAAACGCCGGCACATTTCCGCATAACGGGGCTTCTCCTGCAATTCTTCCCTGGCGAGGGCCCGTTTTAGGCGCTCCCCATCCTCCACTTCCACATAAATGGGGCAGACATTTTCCTCCCCAAAATATCTCTTCATATTCTCATAGGACTCCAGCGTCCCGATTGCCAGATAACTGCGCACCTTCAGATCCACCTGCCCGTCATCCGCCGTAAAATAAGTCCAGGGGCCGTGCACAGTCTCATAAGTTCTGTACTCGATCACCTTTCCCTCATCCATAAACTGTCTGAAACGCTCCTCATCCACAAAGTGGTACTCTCTCCCATCAGCCTCCCCCTGTCGGACCGGACGTGTTGTATATAACAAAACATTCTTTAAACCAAACTCCTTGTCACGGAGAAGTCTGCTGTAAATGGTATCTTTACCGGAAGAGCTTTTACCCATAATATAAAAAATTCTGCCCATTCTTTTGTTCCTCTGTCTCTTATTTCCATCCCCGCCCGGCAATTTCAAAGAGTATGTCTTCATCTTATCATTCCTCCAACTATGGGACACCTTCCCCGGCTGGTACACGGACTGCAGAAATGGATTTTCAAACGTAACTGTTCAATATCTTCACCGTTACAGGCAAAAATCCATGCATATTCACCTTTGGCAATAGAATTTTTGCTTCGCTGCAAAGTGTATTCTTAAGGGCAACGCAGTAAATGCGCAGACCTGCCGAATCGTTACTTTCAAACATCTTTTAACACGTGAATCTTCTTTAGAGTATAGTCATTTAAGCCCTGAATGTCCAGACCCTGTTCCTTCCAGATACAAATCTGCCGCAATACATCTTTGCTGATTCTCTCTCCCGGAACCAGAAACGGGATTCCGGGCGGATACAGATACGCATATTCCGAAGAAATCCTTCCCTCACTGTCCGACAGGTCGATTTCCTCCTGGTCCCCTTCCACAGCCTCCGCTATAGATGTGCAGACTTCACCGACGATATAGGTACAAATCCCATCCCTCGCTGCTTCTGTTCTCTCCGTTTCACGATCAATATCCAGAAGCGCCTGCTCCAGCCTGTCAAACCCGTCCTCTGTATCCATTACGCCGGTGAGCGCGATCACATACTGGCTTGCCGCCATCTCCATCTGCAGATGATACCGTTCCAGCAAAATTTCATGGAGCTTTGCCCCATCTATTTCCGCATCTGCCGTAGAAATCAGAATCTTTGATTCATCCAGGTCATACACTAAATCCCGTCCCAAAATCTCATCCTTACTCACCAGATGCAGATTCTTAAGGGCCGCCAGTCTCCCCCTGCAGGTTTTAAGCCTCTCTGTATAGCCCGCAAACAGCTCCTTCCCCTTTTCCCGGATCAGCCTTACGCACGCATCCATCCCGGCCATAAACAGATAAGACGGACTGCTGCTCTGATAAATCCCCAGAAAACGCCTGAGCTTTTCCTCACTCACTCTCTCACTGTTCCTGTGCAGAAGCGCGGTCTGCGTCAGCGATGGCAGAGTTTTATGTAAACTATGAATCACCACATCCGCCCCACATGCAAGCGCGGATTCCGGAAAATATTCCGAAAACGGAAAATGCGCCCCATGTGCCTCGTCCACGATCAAAGGCACATGAAATGCATGAGCAATCTTCGCAATCCTCTTCACATCAGACACCACTCCGTCATAAGTAGGAGACGTGATAAGCACTGCCTCTGTTCCGGGATACCTCTCCAGCATCTCCCTGACAGCCTCAGGCGAAATTCCACCGTTCAATCCCACACTTTTTTCGGCCTCCGGAAAGAGATAATGTGTTGTCAGTCCTCTCAGATAAGCCGCGTGATAAACTGCCTTGTGGCAGTTTCTTGCCATCAGTATCTCACCGCCTCTGGACGTACACGCGGACACAGCGGCCAAAATTCCCGACGTGCTGCCATTTACCAGATACCATGTCTCACGCGCTCCGTAAAGAGAGGCAGCCCGCTGCTGAGCCTCCAGCAGAATCCCTTCGGCGTGATGCAGATTGTCAAACCCGTCTATCTCAGTTATGTCAACCAAATAAGGGTTTTTCAGCGCCCCCGGACAAAATTCCCGTTTATGCCCCGGCATGTGAAATGGATAGTAATCCTTTCTTCCATATTCATATAAAGCCTCATCCAGCCACTTCTGCTGTTCCATTTTCTCATCCTTTCCCAGACAATTCCTCAATCAGCACTGCAATCTCCTTTTTAACATCCTGAAGCGCCGCTTTCTTCTGAACATTTTTATCCCTTGTCACGATCTCGCAGCACCCTTCTTTCATATTTCTCGGGCTGACGATCACACGCACAGGCACACCCATAAGATCCGCATCTGAGAACATAACCCCGGCGCTCACTTTCCTGTCATCATAGAGCACCTCCACGCCCTGCCTCTGAAGGTCTTCATACAGCTTATCCGCAAATGCTTTCACTTCCTCATTATCCGGCCTTACACAGCACAGATGCACCTGCCAGGGAGCAATGGCCATAGGCCAGATTGGCCCGTACTCATCATGATGTGCTTCACACACGGAGGCTGCCAGCCTTCCGATTCCTATCCCATAACACCCCATCAAAGGATACTTTTCCTTCCCATCTTTATCCAGATACTGCATCCCCATACTCTCCGTATACTTTGTACCGAGCTGAAAAATATTTCCCACCTCAATACCTCTGCACACCTGAATCGTATGCTTACCGCATCCGGGACACACGCCGCCCTCTGAAATTTTGGCAAAATCATGATACTCCGCCTGCGGGCATTCCCTTTCCATACAAAGTCCTGTATAATGATGTTCCTCCACATTACCGCCGCAGGAGAGATTCATTCCCCCCTGCAAAGACCTGTCATAGAGCACCGTAAAATCCCCCTGAAGATCATAGGGCCCGATAAATCCGGGATGCAGTCCGGATTCCTCCGTTATTTCCGCCGGACGAATCTCACTTTTCAGGAAATTGGTAACCTTTGTCTCATTCACATCCAGATCCCCGCGGATAAACAGCACCACAAACTTGTCATCCGAATTCTTCTGATACACCACAGCCTTACAGGATTTCTCCTCAGGCATCCCCAAAAATCCGCACACATCCTCAATCGTATGAATATCCGGTGTGTACACCAGTTTCAGTTCCTCCTGCACATCATCCTGCGGATTCTCAACAATACTCTCAGCCATCTCCACATTAGCCCTGAACCCGCATTCCGGGCAGACCGCAACAGAGTCCTCCCCCACAGGAGTCAACAGCATAAATTCATGAGACAGACTGCCGCCCATCATCCCCGAATCCGAAGCCACGGCAATCGTCTCCGGAATCCCGGCCCTTGCAAAAATCCTCTCATAAGCATGATAACACTTCTGATAATATTCCTCTAGGTCCTCCTGAGAAGTATGGAATGAGTAAGCATCCTTCATTGTAAACTCTCTCACCCGGATCAGCCCTGCCCTCGGCCTTGCCTCATCCCTGAACTTTGTCTGAATCTGATAAATCATAAAAGGATACTTAGCATAACTCTTTCCATACTCCCGCACCAACTGCACCGAAGCCTCCTCATGTGTCATCCCCAGTACCATCTTACTCCCATTCCTATCCGAAAACCGCAGCAGCTCACTCCCCACACTCTCATATCTCCCCGACTCCTCCCAAAGCGAGGCCGGCATAACAACAGGAAACTGCACCTCCTGCCCATCAATCCCATCCATTTCCTCCCGAATAATCCCCTCAATCTTCCTGCAGATTCTCCTCAACGGCCCAAACTGCGAATAAATCCCATTCCCCACATACTTCATATACCCGCCTCTCACCATCAAAGCATGGCTGTCGATCACACAGTCCGCCGGCCTCTCCCGAAACCTTTCCCCCACAACTTTCTCCATCTTCATAACACTCTTCCTCCATTCACATTTTTTTATTCCATATATCTAAATCTACCAACTATTCAGAACCCCTCACACCTACAGGCAAAATCCATCCAGTATCACCTTTAACAATGGAATTATTGCTTGCCCACGCTCCATCCAAAAAACTCCCGCCTTCACAGCGCACGAAGTGCTTTTTTCTGCCGCCGCTGTCCCATCGGTTCGGGCAACGTGGTGTGTTGCAGTGCCGTATGCATTCCGAAGCTACACCGAGGGTATTTCGTCCGTCTGAGCCGTACAACCCATTGTTCGTCTCAGGCGGACGAAATACCCTCGGTGTAGAATTCGGCTGCATACAAACGCAACACACCACGTTGCCCGAACCGATGGGACAGCGAGCGGCAGAAAAAACAAAAACCCTGAACCAGCTAAGCCAGTTCAGGGCGAATACTCAAATATCCGTGTTACCACCTGAATTCAGAATTTCCATTCTGCTCTCTCCAAGTACAGGACGCCATCCATCCAAAAATCATCAGCCATCCGATACTCCATCCCCATAACGGAGGATACCCGTCATAACCTACTCGTCACCTTTCAGCCTGCAGCTCAAAGACCGGTTCAGCGCCCCTCCATAAAGCCTCGCACCACCCGGCTTCTCTCTGCAACGTCCAGACACGCTTACTATCTCTTCTCAACGCCTTTCTCTTGATTCCGAATCTTATCACAAAACCGCATCCATGTCAACGATATTAAAAACAAAACCGCTGCTAAAAGCCGCCTGTGATTACCATTTACACGTCCCTGTCCCGCAGGGTGTATTCAGGCCGATGGAATCAAAATCCCAAGTCACACAGTCCCGTCCAGAATATTTAATCCACTTTCAATATCATCCCCAATATCCTCTCCGCGCACTTCTCCATCTCTTCCCTGCTCACGAATCCCTTCTCCTTAGCCTCCAGAATCCTGTCAGGATAACCACATCCCATCTTGATATCTCCCCCGGCCTTTACTTCCAGATAATGCTCCGCGTGATTCCACCAGTCCGTAGTCACCATTCCCTCGAAGCCCCACTCTTCTCTGAGGATTCCGTTAAGCAGTTCCGGGTTACAGGAAGTGGGATATCCATTCATCAGATTATAGGATGTCATCACTGTCCAGGGCTGGGCTTCCTTTACCGCAATCTCGAATCCTTTCAGATAGATTTCCCTGAGTGCCCTCTCCGACACCCTGGAATCGCTGTCCTTCCTGTTAGTCTCCTTATTATTGCAGCAGAAATGTTTCATGGACGCCCCGATATGCTGAGACTGGATGCCCCTGATCATAGCTGCTCCCATTTTTCCTGATACCAGCGGGTCCTCGGAATAATATTCAAAGTTTCTTCCGCACAGGGGACTTCTGTGTATATTCATAGCCGGGGTAAGCCAGACACCGATATTATTCTCCTTCACTTCAGCCGCTCCTGCTGCCCCTGCCTCAAATACCATCTCCGGATTCCAGGTACAGGCCAGCAGTGTGGCGCAGGGCCATGCCGTCGTATAGACACCGCACTCCTCCCTGATCCTCAGTCCTGCCGGGCCGTCCGCAGTCATAATATTGGGAATTCCATATGCCGGAAGATTGCCCATTCCATATGTATTGGCAGTACCTGTATTTACCTGACCGCCCAGCAGCCCGGCTAATTCCCTGTCGCTGAGCTGTGCCAGAAGCCGGCGTAAATCTGCCTTCCCTTCCGCTACATCTTCAAGGGTGATCCTGTCCGCATTTCGCCATTCTTTTTTCTCCTGATACGTGATTCCCTGTACATCGGGTTCCACCCCTTCCAGCGTATCAATATCCTGAGGAATCAGACGGTTCTTCTCATATACGTCTCCGCCCTGCGGTAGTTCCTCGTAGGACCCGTCTGCCAACAGGCGTGATTTAAGGGCAGCCGGCGCGCATTTTCTTTCGAGCTGCTCTATCACAACCGTCTGCGCTGCCTGGTATTCATAGTCCAGTTTTACTGTATTTCTCACAGAGTTTCCGATTCTGAAGCTGTAATTCCCGGCCTCCAGCACATAAGCAGATGCCTGGATCTTTCCCAGATCATCATACGAAGCCATGGCCTTGACCGGCATTTTCAGTCTGAGCACCTGGGACTGCCCGGCTCCCAAAAGCTCTGTCTTGGCAAATGCCCCCAGCACTTCAAGCGGTTTTCCCAGAACGCCCTGAGGTGCCCGGTAATAAAGCTGTACGACTTCTTTTCCGGCCCTGCTTCCCATATTGGTAACTCTCACATCCACACAAATGGTCCCATCTTCTTCCCCTGCCCGAAGCGGCTCAATGGCAAACTCCGTGTAGGAGAGTCCGTATCCAAAGGGATAATTTACCTTCTCGGCAGCGCCCGGAATCGTTTCAAAATACCGGTATCCCACATAGATGTCCTCTGTGTAATCCACATAATCCTCGGATTCGTTGAAACCTGCAGAAGATGGGTAGTCATCAAATGTACGGGCAAAGGTATCTGTCAGCTTTCCGGATGGGTTTACGTCCCCGCACAGCAGATCCGCCGCTGCCAGTCCGCCCTCCATGCCTCCCTGCCATGCAAGAAGAACTCCCTGTATCTTTTCAGAATCACAAAACCAGGAGGTATCCACCATACCGCCCACGTTCAGCACAACAACAACCTTTTCAAAATTGGCAGTCACTGTATCCACCATGTTCTGCTCTTCCCGGGTAAGATAAAAATCTCCATCTCCCGGAATCCCTTTCCGGTCCCAGCCTTCGCCGGAAAACCGGCAGATGGATATTACAGCCGCATCCGCCCATGCTTTGGCTTTCTCAAGCAGATCACAGGGAATCTCCGGCTCTGCAGTCATACCCGGCTGAATCCCGCCGGCATACTGTGCACTTACATTTTCCCTGTAGAATTTGCCGAGAGACGCCAGTACCTGTACCTTTCCCTCTTCTTCCTTTATCTCAAGACCATCCTGGAGACTGCGCACATAAGCGGTAGTCACATCACCGCTGCCTCCGCCTCCTTTTACATAATCCACACTGCCTTTTCCGAATAATGCCAGTCTGGTCCCCTTCTCAAAGGGCAGGATACTCTTTTCATTTTTTAACAGCACCATTCCCTCGGCTGCTGCTTTTCTGGATAAAAGAATGTGTTCTTCACATCCTGTCACTCTCTGTCCGTTCCTGCCTAAAGGCAGGCATGGCTGATACAGCGCACGCGCCCATTTCTTCATAATTAAAAATCCTCCTGTTTTTTCTCGCGCCTCTATGGGCGGGATTCCTCGTAATCTTTTTTCTATCTTATCTCCCCATTCTCTGGGGAACAAGAGCTTATATTGACATAAATATTCCTGATATTAACCTCTTCCATCCACCCTTGCCGCTCCGTTTGTTTCACAGTGCATTTCTTTCTTTTTTCCGAAAAATCTTAATATTATCCATTGAGATAATCCCCCCTTTTTTTATAATATCCTAAAACACTAAAAGACAGGAGATATCCATATGAATATTTACGAAACCATGGCAGACTTAAAGTCCCTCCCGGTCCCCAAGACAGGCTGCAGAGCCCACTATGAGGGAAGTATTGATAAAAAAGGCGGAAATGCTGACTGGGACTGGGCGCTCTACCGGGATGCAGACGGTGAATGGGTTCTTTTTGAACACCTTGGCCCCGGATGTATCTATAATTTTGTCCAGCACCGCTATCCGTCCTGTGAGGAGCCGGTTTTCCGTTTTTACTTTGACGGGGAAGAGACCCCCCGCTTTACCATCCGGCACTCGGAATTCGGTGAAAAATACCCGTTTACAGAACCTCTTGCCTCCCGCTATATCGGGCCCTATGACAACGGCAGAGGTCCTATCCGCGTGGTGCGCAGCTTTGTGCCCATGCCCTATAAAAAAAGCTGTAAAATCACCAGCAGTATCCGGCTGGAAGGCTGTGACCGCAGTAAAAACCAGGGCGGCTGGGGCCATGTTGTCTATCACTCTTATGAAAACGGAGACGGCGTGGAAACTTTCAGCCCTGCAGAAGACCCGGCACAGCAGAGGCTGACCGCTCTCTGGAAACAGACCGGAAGCTGTATACACAGCCTGCAGTCCCCCCTGCGCCGCCAACTGACAAACCTGGTTCTGAAGCCTGGGGAAGAGTTCCCGCTTTTTACCTGTGAGGAAAGCGGCTGTATAGCCGGTATCCGCATTCTCACAGGGGAGTATACCGCCTCCCAGCTACACACTCTGTCTCTCAGCGCACGCTGGGACGGACATTCCTCCCCTGACTTCGATGCTTCATTCGGCTGCCTTTTCTCCAATGAACTGGGGTATCACAGTGTACAGTATCTGCTGTCAGGCATGAATACAGACGGGTATTATTATAATTTTTACCCCATGCCTTTTTCCCATAGTGCTGATCTGGCCTTGAAAAATACCGGGGACCTGGCGGTACAAATCCCCTTTGCCGAGATTCTCTGGACCCGTGAATGGAATCCATACTATCAGGAAAACGGATTCCTATATTTCAGAGGGGCTCCCTATTACAGCCGAAAACATACGGAAGGTGCTGACAGCCTGATCGCACAGGTATCCGGAAACGGTCATATCATCTCCTCCATCATCACCGCATATGGCGAGACCCCCGAATCCAGGGCTGACTGTGAAGGTGATGTCCGCATCCATTTTGACGGACTACGCACACCGCAGATTGAGAGTGACGGTTCTGAAAGCTATTCCTGCTACGGCTGGGGATTCGAGACTCCCAAAGAGTGTAATCCTGCCAGCGGCTATGACGGGCATGAACACAAAGACTGGTCCATGCATCGCTCCCTTCCGGGGGACTGGTATCCTTTTTCTTCCTGTTTTCGTTTCGGAATCGAATCCGGCGGGTGCAATGACCTGTATATGGAACACTCCGGCATGGTATTTTATTACGGCAGAGACGAGATAAAGCTTAAGAAAATAGGGGAGATCCAATTTCAGGACCCCGGCACTTTGGAAGCTTTTCATTATATCTGCGAGGACAGCCCTGTGCCCGTTTCGCTGACTTCCTTTTTTGAGGGGGACGATGACCATATTCCTGTTACTTTTTACGGGCATTACAGCAGAAAAAAACGCTCCTTCACTGTCCCTGTTCCACCGGACGCCCAGGCAGTTATCCTCCGCCGGGTCAGCGACCAAAAGTACGGACGCCAAAAAGCTTTCGTTTCTGTAGATAAGGAAGCGGTGGAAGAATACCCCTGGTATTTTCCGGATCATAATCCATATAAGAGATGGCTGGAAGACGAGTTCATCATTCCCCGCAGATATCTTGCCGGAAAATCGGACATCACTATCACCATAGAACCTCAGCCCTGCGGTAGCCCGTTATCTCCTGACCATGTGACCTGGAATGAATACGGCTATCAGATCTTTGCCCGCATCTGATCCAGCACGGCAATCCAGTCCCGCCCTCCATCCGGCGGTCTTAAGACCACCGGACAGGGCGGCCATATTTCCTTTTTCTTAACTGTTCCATCCTCAGGGTCAAACCAGCTGCACAGCACCGGTCCCTCTCCCATTTTTTCCAGATGGGCTTTTATCTCCTGCCCATAGGGGGTATACAAAAAAGCATATGTATCTCCTCTGGCGGCAGAGATATACTGTCCGCACCACTCCTCCTGCTCCACAAGTTCAGGTGCCGGGCGCAGTTCAAAAAACGGTCTGTCAAGCCGAAGTTTTTCCATATACCGCATCTGTCCCGCACCTTTCTCCAAAAGCCCTTCACGCCAGGTCTTCAGATGACCTTGGTCCTTCTCCCTGCAAAAACACCACACTGCATGGTTCCCGTAAACACAGCCGCAGGCTCCCTGAAGCAGATTCCAATACCCATTCTGCCTCACTTCCCGCTCTCCCCAGAACACACCATACTCGGGCTGAAAACAGGCCGGATGACTCTCGTATCTCGGTTCCAGATCAAGACAGGGTTTCTCTTCCTCCTCCTGCATCTTCCTTATGAATTTCCAGCTCTCATAACCCTCCAGTCCATGCCCGGACTGGCAGCAGTTAAAATCAATATATGACTTATCCCGCAAGAAATGGGTGGAACAGGACGCTCCGCAGGGATGGAAGGTCATCAGATGTTCTGTATCCCTGCTCCTGATTCCGGCTGCCATTGCGTCAATCACGCTCTCCTGCTCCTCGTTTTCCACCGGTCTGTCTCCGCCCAGGATCCATATGATATTCCATTCTCTGCTATACCGTTCCCCAATCCAGGCACCATAGTCATAAGCACTTCCGGGATCTTTAAAGATTTCCGGCCCGCATCCCCACTTCTTATTCCACTTATCTCCCCAGCAGGGCAGCATCCCGATAAACATCCCCAGTTCTGCTGCTCTATGTACGATCCAGTCCACATGCCTCCAATACGCTTCGCAGTCCTCCATTTCCGGAAATACCTCTCCCTGCGTCCCCGGCAGGCAGACCTTCCCGCTGCAAAGCGGCAGCGGCTTATCCCCATACGCATTTCCTGTATAGATTCCATCCAGCTCCGCCAGCGCTGCCGCCTGGATCACATGAAATCCCTGTGCTGCCCGTAGGCTCAGATACTCATCCGCTTCCTCTCTGTTCAGTCTGTGAAACAATTCCCAGGCTGTATCTCCCAAGTAGAAAAAAGGAGTCCCGTCCTCCCACATAAGATACTGTTTCTCATGGTGTACTTTCAGTTTTTTCATGTTTCGCCTCCATATTATTAGATTTTTAGCGATAAAAGGTAAGGGTATCATTGATTTTAAGATTAAATGATATATTAGACAATCATCAGAAAAGAAAATAGCTATCCTCTATAGGCCGTAGAGGATAGCTGGCAACTATAAATTACTATGGTTTTCCGAAGCGCAATCAATGGATAACGATTATCTATTGATTACTTTTAAATCAATTATACACTGGGTACTTGAATTTCTCAAGTACCCATTTGCATTTTCTATTCTGAATATACCAAAGCAGTTACCCTTCACTGCGCGCCCAGCAACACGCTTCGCAATGCACAGATATGGAACATTCTGCTCTATATCGCGCCGGCTGCCTTCACTACCGAATATCAAACACACTCCGTACCGTCAGATCCTCCATCTCACCGCAAACCACTTTCACTCTTCTCTCCCCTGCATTCATATCAAAATAGTTGTCCTCCAACACCAGATCCTCATTCCTGTTCCGAATCTCAACACTCTTCGCATACGCCTTTGCCCTGACGATGACCTCACCGTCTCCGGACTCCACCGTAAGCTGCGGATCTTCATATCGGAAAAATCTCGGCAGTGTGAGTATCACTGTGGAACCGGATACCCACCGGTCATCCTCAAAAAGATCATAGCTGATGTACTCTTCCCGGATTTTCATGTCCGGAAGCTCCCTTTTTTCCATCCACACACTGGAGAGTGCCGGCACGGAAAGCTCTGTCTCCTCCTTCTGCAGAATACCGCCGAACCGGTCCCGTACAGCCCATACGACCCGGACCACTTTATCCTCCGGCGTCTCATTAGACACATTGAACGTCACACTCTTCTCCATCTGAAAGGGCTGCGCATTCACATTGGTGTTCTGCGTCATCATCCCCTCCTCCCTGCAGGACAGCAGGATTGGAGCAAAAAACCTTTTGGCATAATAATGCAGTGCCTTCCACCTTCCGTAATAGTCAATGGAGGACCAGGAAGCCACCGGCCAGCAGTCATTGAGCTGCCAGTACACTGCTCCCATACACCTGCCCCTGTTTCTTCGGAAATGCTCCACTCCGTATTTTATAGCTTCTCCCTGCAGGAGCTGGGACGCATACAGCAGCGTATCAAAATCCGTGGGATACAGGAAGGTCTGGTACAGATACTTCATGATCTTCCCATTTGCCGCGTCATTCCTCTGATGCTTATCCATCACATAGGAAAAAATATTCCTGTCCTCCGGCAGCGTAAACGCCTCCACTGTCTTCAGACACGGAAAAGACTGGAATCCAAACTCACTGGCATACCGGAAATAATACTTACGGTATTCGGAAAATGGCTTATCTCCGTGCCATACCTCCCAGTAATGCACATCTCCCCGGTCGGGGTCATTGGGCGCGTCGAAGCTTCCGCCCGAAGACGGACTTGCCGGCCAGTAAAAGGTCTGCGGGTCTTCCTCCTTCAGCACCTGCGGGATGATATACTCGTACATCTTGACATAATCCGCCTTCTGCTTCAGCGTATTCACCCACTGGCCCTCATCCACGAACATTTCCATCTCATTATTCCCGCACCAGAGTCCAAGACTGGCATGATGGCGGAGGCGGCGCACATTGTCCCTGATCTCCGCCCTGATATTTTTATCAAAATCCTCTGTCAGTTCATAGACAGCGCAGGCAAACATCAGATCCTGCCAGACCACCAGTCCCAGCTCATCGCAGGCATCATAAAAATCGTCATGGGGATAGAATCCGCCTCCCCATACCCGGATACAGTTAAAATTAGCCGCCCGGCACTGTTCCAGCAGTTTCCTGGTCCTCTCCCCGGTGATCCTGCCGAAAATGTTGTCTTCCGGTATATAATCCGCGCCCATGGCAAAAATCTGCACGCCGTTTACCTCATGGGCAAAGCTCTCGCCGTATACATCCTTCTCCCTGTGCACGGTCATGGTCCTAAGGCCTATCCGCTTCTCCCATCGGTCAACTTCACGGCTGCCGTCCATAAGCTGCACACAGATTCCATACAGATTCTGTTCCCCGTATCCGTTCGGCCACCACAGAAGCGGCTGTGTGATGACCAGACACTCCGGTGAATCCTCCTCTGTCCTCACATTTCCCTGTGGGTCTGTGACTGTGACCCTGTAGGAAAGCCCCTGTGCTTTTGCCCTGTCCTCCTGTGTTTCTCCTGCGGAAGCGATCTCTGTGCGGATATAAAGTGTGACCTTCTGCTCCTCATGCTCCTGCGCCACATATACGGATTCCAGCCTTCCTTTCTCTACTCCCTGCAGAAAAACATTCTTCCATATTCCCGCATCCGGAAGCCTTGGGCCCCAGTCCCAGCCAAACATGCAGTGTGCTTTCCTGATCTGGGGAAACCCGTCCATACAGTGTTCAGATCCCATAGTCACACACTCCGCATAGCGCTCCCGGATATATTTAACAGGACTGTGAAAATAAATCCTCAGACTGTTTTCTCCCCGCAGCAGCATCCCGGTCACGGAGTATGCCCATGCGCGGTGCATATTGTCAGCCCGGCCCAGCAGGCATCCATTCAGATAAATGTCTGCAATGGTGTCCAGACCGTCAAAACAAAGTCTGATCTCATCTGTATCAAAAAGTCCGCTCTCCGGTATGAACCGGGTTTCATAGACAAAATCCTTCTCCATCCATTTCAGGGCTTCATCCTCGTTGTCCCTCCAGAAGGGATCTTCCATCCTGCCCGTGCGAAGCAGGTCATAGTAAACAGACCCCGGCACCTGGGCGGGAATCCTCTCCTTTTCTCCCTGAACCTGGAGCGTCCACCCCTGTGTAATCTCCTGTCTCCTCATATTTCGTTTATCCTCCAGTCTAGTCTCCATCCTTCCGGATGCCATGTTTCTTAACCGTGTATCCCTGCAGCAGTCCGGCGCCGGCTGACTCGGGTTTCGCTCGGCGAAACACCTCCCGGAACTGAGGGGTGCTTAACAGTTACCTATGATATTACAGTGCCGCAGAAACACCAGCTTTTTCTCCATCTGTATGCTGTAAGCATTCTCATGTCCGCAGAACGGATAGATCTCTATCTGTTTATCCGATTCAATCCTGTTATAAGTAGCAAAAAAGCATTCTGCGGGGCAGGTCTTATCCTTTAAGGATACAGAACACAGGACAGGACAGGTAATGCGGGACGCCAGATTCATTGTGTCAAAGTAGCTCAATGTGCCGAAAGCCGTATCCGTATGCTTAGGAAATCTGCGGAGGTACGCGGCAGCGGCACCAAAGCTGCCGTACTCCCCCTCCACCCTCACTGCCAGATCACTGTTGCCCGGTACATCCGCCAGTGCTGCGGCAGGCCGGCTGTCCAATGCCGCGGCTGCCATGACAAGGGCTCCGCCCTGGCTGATTCCGTGGAGCACAATCCTGTCCCTGTCCGTCTCCTCCATGGCGCAGGCCGCGTCCACGGCACGGACGCTGTCCAGATAAACATGCCGGTAATAATACTCATGGGGATCTAAGATCCCTCTGCATGCAGGCCCGTCAAAATAAGCTTCCTGATAACAGGCATGGTCTGCTGTGATCCCGCCCTGTCCTCGGCAGTCCACAGCCAGAACCGCCATCCCCAGCGCTGTCCAGAAAAGATGGTCTGAGGGCATCCCTCTGCTGCCGGAAAATCCATGATACTGGATCACACAGGGAAGTCTTCCCCCGCCCGCCGTCCGCGGAGCCAGATACCAGCCGTGAATCCTGGTATTCTCCATCCCCTGATAACTGATGTCATACACATGGACCTTTTCCGCCGGATAATCCTCCAGCCTTTTCACTTCCAGTCCAAGCGGCAGCCTCCGGCTCTCTTCCAGAGACTGCTCCCAGAACAGATCAAAATCCAGTTTCCGGGTCAGGGGCGGCAGATATTTTTCCAGCTCTCTCTTCCTGTCTTCTATGTATCCCATCTCTGTCCTCCCGATTCAGGTCCGCGTTTTCCCGCGCCAAATAGTTACAATACAAATATGTTTTTCAGGTTCCTGCCTTCCCTTGCCGCGGCAAAAGCCTCCTCGTACTCCTCAAGAGCATATGTGGCAGAAACAATTTTATCTATATTCAGGACACCTGCCTGCACCAGCTTCATGCATTTTCTGTACTGGGTCAGACTGGCACGGCAGCTCCCTGTGAGGACAAGCTGTTTATAATGTACCTGATTGGTATTGATCGTCACCTCACACCTGTCAGCGGGAAGTCCGCCGAAAAAGTTCACCCTGCCGTTCACCGCCAGCAGTTCCAAAGCCTGTGCCTGCGCCTGGGGAGACGGGCACGCAGTGATGCAGACAGAAACACCCTGGCCCTGTGTCTGCTCCATGACGAATTCCTTCAGATCTCCGCCTGCGTATGTGGTGAAGAACGGGTCAAACTCCCTGCATATAGCCACCCTGTTTTCATTCAGATCCGTGATCATGACCTTTGCCGCACCGGCCATCTTTGCCAGCATACCGTGCATGATGCCGATAGGGCCGGCGCCGATGATCAGCACTGTGTCACAGGGCTTGATCCCTACCTGCTCAAAGCCATTGTATACACAGGATAACGGTTCCAGGACCGCCGCCTTCTCAAAAGTCATGTCCCCGTCGATCTCTATCTTCACTACATTGCCCTGGCGGACCGCCGCCTCGGGGATCACCACATATTCCGCAAATCCCCCGTCCATGTTGATCCCAAAGGCACGGTATTCCCGGCACAGATGGGTGTTGCCTGATACACAGGCGTCACAGGTGCCGCATCCCATATTCGGAGCGATCGCCACAGTCATTCCCGGCTCATAGCCGATCACAGCTTTCCCGGCCTGCTCAATGATCCCGGATATCTCATGTCCGTAGATACGTGGTGTCTCCTTTGTCACTCCCTGGTATCCGTTCTGGATCATCCGCAGGTCACTGCCGCAGATGGCTGCCGCTTTTACTTTCAGAAGAAGCTCACCGTCCCCGATCTCCGGTTTGGCCACATCGGTCAGCGCATAATCATTTTTTCCATAAAATTGTATTGCTTTCATTCTCTATCCCTCTCATCTCTCCGTGGCTTCCGGTGCATTCCAGGCCCGGACCACCAGGCTGTCCGTATGGGAAACGGCAATGCGTTTTACCTCCCCCGGATTCAGCCAGAACAAACTGCTTTCGGTTACAAATTCCGTATCTCTGTCAGGGCATTCCACGGTGACTCCGACTGCCGGAACATCCCCGGTATTGGAAATGACGGCATGGCCCTCTTTTACGTTACAGGTGAGCGTTGTTCCGGGCAGTGCCAGCAGACAGCCCTGTTTCTGCTGATAATTGAACCAGTAAAAGGTATCGTCCGCTTTTTCTCCTTCCACATACACCTCTGTAGTCAGCAGGACCGGTCCGCTGCCCACATCTGCTCTGTCCACAGGCAAGTGCCCGAGATAGGTTACATTTGCGCTGTCTCTTCCGCTGTACAACGCCTCGCTGATCACATGCAGGTTTTCATCGTAAGCCCTCACCTGTACACTCCATGCACTCCCATCCAGACGGTCTGCGTCATCCAGCAGGTATACAGGAAGCTTCACATCTTCCTCCATCCGCATGGATGAAAATAAAATGCAGGCGTGGAGCGGCTCATAACTGTCCTTGATTGCATAATAGGAAAGCTTCGGCACGCCGTAGTAATCAATTGTGGACCAGGAGCATGCCGGGTACACATCTGTCAGCTTGTAGTAACAGATTCCCGTGGATTCAGGCCACCTGCACCGGTAGGCTTCCAATGTATGGCGGACCGCCGTTGCCTGGGCCATCTGTGTTCCCCAGATAAAGCTCTCCATGGTATCCCCTGCACAGAATTCCGGCACCCGTTTACTCAGATGTGCCATATCATCAGGTTCAAGCTGGTTGAATCTGGGGGTGTGGTGCCCGAAGGAGCCAAAGCGGCTGGGCGGCCACTGTTCTGCCTCCTCTTTTGGCAGATACCGCATCACACTTCTGTGATTCGGCGCGGAAGCCATGCCGAATTCCCCCATAAAATGAGACCTCAGGTTAAGGCTCACATCAATATCCTGCATATCCCAGTACGTGGAATAATTGTGCAGGGCGCCTCCCCACGGTGAAGTCCTGTGGAATCCCCTGCTGCCGTCAAGCTCATAGGCACAGCGTGCCATCATATCCATGGCCCTGCCGTCAGCCCTGGCCGACTCATTTCCGCCGCACCACATGATCAGGGACGGATGGTTTCTCAGCCGCGGCATATGTACCAGCACCGTCTCCTCCAGTTCGTCAAAGGGCTGGTCCTTCTGGCTGTCCCAGCAGGTAGGCCACTCCTGCATGACCATGATCCCCAATTCGTCACACAAGTCATAAAACAGATCCGACTCCGGCATTCCGCCGCCCCAAGCACGGAGCAGCTGGATATTCTGGTCCCTGGCAAGGCTTAAAAACCTGTGGTACAGATTCCTGTCAAACCGCAGAAGCACATCCAGCGTGCACCAGTTCGTACCCTTGATGAAAACAGGGCGTCTATTTACTATAAATGTCCAGTTATGCTTGTCCTCATATGGTCCTCCCGGAAGCGGGCCCATCTCAATGGTGCGCATACCGAAAGTGGTATCAAAATACTGTGTCTCCCCCTGTTCTGTCACCACCGACAGACGAAGTGTGTACAGATTCTGTTCTCCCATATTGACCGGCCACCAGAGCCTTGGATCCTCGATTCTGGTCTGCAGATGGACGACCTGTCCATCCGTGTGGATCTCCGTCCCAAAGACAAAACTGCCGCCTTTTCCCTTGTGGTTCTTTCCTTCTATCTCGCCGGTGATGGTCACTTTTCCACCTGTTCCGTGAAATTTCATGCAGATATCCACAATCCCCTCATCTGTATCCCCACAGGATACCAGGGGCTTCTCACTGCAGCAGGAAGGTTTCTTTTCCTCCAGCCCGACGGGTGCCCATATACCCCTGCTGGGAATGCAGGCATAATGCCACCCATACACACAGTTGATGACAACACCGTCATGCCACCCCTCGTCGTTATCCATATATTCGGACATGGGCTGGGGCCTGGCCGGCGAGTTTTCTATCTTCACGATCAGGGTGTTCTCCCTCTGCAGATAAGGAGCGGCGTCAAATACAGGACGTCCGAACATTCCCTTGTGCTCTCCCAGGTAATGACCGTTCAGCCAGATTTTTGCATAATGGCAGATTCCTTCAAAGTACAACTGATTCGCTCTGCAGCCATCTTCCCGGGAAAATTCCTTTTTCAGCCACCAGGTCTTATAACTGTACTCCCTGGCAGTTTTATCATTCAGCCCCACCGTAGGGTCCGGAATGATCCCGGCTTCATAGAGGGCCGTATGTACACTGCACGGTACATTGGCCGGAATACTGTCCTTCCAGGGCACCGATAGATCCAGCCTCTCCCTCTCGTCCCCGTCCCAGACCATCTGCCAGATGCCGTTTAGGGATACACGGTTCTCCGTATCCTTTATCACGACTTTTCTGTCCGCATCCAGCCCTGTCATAACAGCCGGTGTCTCCAGCATGGACGGCTTCGGCGCCCAGGCTTCTTTCTCCAGCTCGTCCAGGGATTTTCTGATTCCCAGCCTTTGAGTCATCGCTTCTCCTCCTCTCAGTTTTCTGCCGCAAGCCGTTCTCTCAGCTCCTCCACGATCTTCACACCGGCACTGGTCCCGATTCGTTCCGCTCCGGCCTCGATCATGGTAAGGGCAGTATCCAGATCCCGGATTCCTCCGGCTGCCTTTACTTTTATCTCATCACCGACCAGGGATTTCATCAGACGCACATCCTCCGCTGTGGCTCCCCCTGTACCGAATCCGGTGGATGTCTTGATAAAGTCGGGTTTTACCTCCAGGGCGATCTTACAGAGGATCTCCTTCTCCTCCTGGGTCAGATAACAATTTTCAAAAATCACTTTGGATAACACGCCCGCTTTCCGGCAGATTTCCACAATGCTCTCCATCTCCCTGCGGATATAGTCCAGATTCCTGTTCTTCAGCTCCACAAGATTGACAACATAGTCGATCTCATCCGCGCCTTCCCGGATTGCTGTCTCCGTCTCAAATACTTTCGTTTCGATGGTTGTCTGGCCCAGAGGAAAACTTATGGCTGCGCCCACATGCACATCGCTGTCTTTAAGGAACTCCCTGCATTTTTTTACCGGCGCTGAATTGATCGCCACCATCTTAAAATCATACGCTGCGCTCTCCTTACAAAACGCCTGGAAATCCTCGTCGCTCACATATGCTTTTAACAGTGTCTGGTCAATCATTTTTGCAAGTTTCTGTGGTGTAAGATTATTTTTCATGTCATTCTCCTCTTTCCTTTTCTCCGAAAGCCCCAAGGGCCTCCAGTAGGTTTACATAAATTTCTTTGTTTTTGTGATATATCTCATATCTCTCTTTATCCGGAAGATATACCTCTTCTCTCAGAGGCGCCTTCATGACGGCTTTTAAATCCCCAAGCAGTCCTGTACCGTAAGCCGCCAGCATGGCACTGGCGTACACTGCCGTATCCGCTTCCTGCAGGGGCCGGTAAGGTATCCCCAGTGCGTCTGCCTTTATCTGGCTGAAGACTGCACTTCTGGCGCCTCCCCCGGCTCCGTAAATATACTTGGGTGAAATCTGTGGATTCTGCCTCTTCAAAATGGAATAATAGTACGCGTATTCATATGCGATACTCTCCATAATACTCCGGTACATATGAGCTCCGGTGTGATGAAAAGAAAGCCCCCAGTATGCGCCTCTCACCCCGGGATCATTTGGACAGGTACGGCCTGAAAAATGCGGTACGAAATACAATCCGCCGCTGCCTGCCTCCAGCCTTTCGGCCTGTTTGTTCCAATATTCATAATCCCTGCCGTTCTGTTCCAGAAACCACCGCAGGCAGAGTCCTCCGCCTCCGATATATGCCAGGGGCGTGTAAAGCCCGTCTATCACTGACCTGGAAAACAGTATGGTCTTCGTCTCCAGATCCGGCGTAAAGCGGTCCGTGCTGCAGGAAAAAATGGAAGCAGTCCCGGCCACATCATAAATCATATCCTTTTCCACGATCCCCGCACCCAGAGCGGAAGCCGCAGAATCCCCGCATCCGGCCACCACCCTTGTCCCGCTTGTGAGACCGCAGGCCTTTGCCGCCTGCTCGGTCAGCCTGCCCACCTCGGTCCAGGGGCTTACGATCCGGGGCATCTTATCCTTCTCTATGCCGAACTCCGAGAGCAGACCCTCATCCCAGACTTTCCTCCTGTTGTCCGCAAATCCGGAGAAGTGCAGATGGGTATAATCGATCCACGCCTGCTCCGCCTTCAGCCCGCACAGCTTTCCGGCCACAAAGACCCCGGGCAGGACGAACTTGGCAGCCTTCTCATACTCTGCCGGCCTTTCTGCCTTTCTCCATAATATCTTCGGACCGTGTGTGTAAGTGACCGGTCCCCCGGTCCGGCGGATGACCTCATCCCCGGCCCGGTTTATCATTGTATGGATATACGGTTCACACCGGGTATCCAGCCAGGAATCATAAGGGCCAACCGCTTCAAAGTCAGCATCCACTGCCATGATGCCCGCCATCTGCGCGTCGATTCCCATGGCAGCCACCTGTTTTGGCGGGACACCGCTCTTTTTCATCAGCGCGTTTACGGTCCGCAGAACGGAACCATAGATATCCTCAGCGTTCTGGCAGACCTCCCCGGGTCCGCCGTATATAAGATTTGACTTCTCAAAGGCCTCCGACATTTTCTTTCCGTCCAGGGAAAAAAGGGCAGCCTTTGTTCCCTGTGTTCCGATGTCTATACCAACCGCATACTGTAACTTCATATGTCATCCTTTCCCGCATTTTGGTTCCTTCAATATATTAGTTCAGGGGTCACAAGGATTCCCAGCTCCTTCAGCATATACTCATCGCTCCAGCGGTCATTTTTCGTCCTCCAGGAACAGGAGGCGAACCAGGAATAATTCCTGTCGCAGTTGTGGAGCTGCCCAAAGGTGTGGTAACGGTTTCCGAATGCTGTGATCTCCAGCAGATGCTCCCCTGCCTCCAGATCACCCAAATCCACCTCATAGGGGGCAAAGGCAATACTTCCCGTACGTTTCCCATCGACTGCAGCACCCAGAAGCGGTCCGCTGAAATACTGGGCTCTCAGGCGCATATGGCCTCCGGGAGCTGTAAACTTGCATCGGTATGTAAGGTTCCCTCCGTAAAAGGGCATGCCTTGGCGGGTCAGATCACCGAATACCACCTTTTCGGGCGCCGGGATGATCCGTTTTTCTTTTCCGAATACTTCCACCCCGAAATCCCCCAGCAGATAGCAGCTTTCCACATTGGCCTTTTCCCCGTAGGGCATCCTCAGCTCTATGGTGTTGCTTCCCCGGCGAAGCGGCGGTATCTTCACCACCTCTATGGATTCATCGGTAAACCATCCGGAAGATTCTTCTTCCACCAGGCTGCCGTTCACATAGATCTCTGTTTTGTCCCGGCTCTCAAGGGCAAGGCTTGCCCATGTATCGGTAAGGGAATCTACGGCAAACCGGAGAGAGAGTACATTGGGAAATCCCTTTTCATCCTTCACGGTCCAGGGCTGCGCTCCTGCCTCCTCTTTGGGCGGATAGCCAAAACGTCTGCGGCAGATATTGTCAAGTTTCAGAATATCCTCCTCCGGCTGCCATGGTTCCCGGTCGATCCTGTATTCTGCTTTGTCAAGAAGCAGCACATTCGGCTCCTCTCTCATCACCTCGAAAGGCTGAGTCAGCCGGATCCTGCTGGACGGTTCCCTTATCTCCGCCGCGTTTCCGCTGCCCTGCTGCCGCTCTGCAGCCGGAGCCAGCCGGATCAGCAGGCTGTCATGCACGCCCAGTCTCCATTCCGCTCTGGTCTGTCCGTTTCTGTGTGTACACTGCAGTTTTTCTGTCTCTCCTGTCATGGCATCATAAACCGTCAGGTCATATTCCCCCTGTATCCGCAGGTGTATGTTCTCCACATAAGGGTAATCCTCACAGTCCACCATGCTCCAGAAGGTATCCCGCACTTTCTCATATCCATGTGCCAGGAACAGCCATCTGCCGTCCTCATCCTGCCTCATCTGATATACCAGGTTGTCCGCTCGTCCGCCGCTGTCCAGAAGCACATCCACATCGCGCCATGGCTCCAGACATTTGAGAACCGCCCCTTTTTCAAAGGTCAGCACCTCACACTTTCCGGCAAACTCCCTTACCTTTTCGGAGAATACGCCGTCCATGCAGACGGGCGCTTCCCCCAGGATCACCACTTTGCCTCCGCTGCCGGCAAAAGCCAGAAGGCGGTCCACCGTGCTCTCCCGCAGCGTGATACAGCCCGGAACCAGGATCACCTGATAACGCATTTCCCCCATACAGAAGCCCTGGCTGTCAAATGCGCCGTTCGTCTCTTCCGCCAGAAGCGCTTCACTGATATAATCAAAATCCATCTGACCGAAGGTGAGCCATCCGCACAGATCTCTGTACTGGTTTTCCAAGGCTTCCTGCTTCTCGTAGGTCTGGTCATAAGGTCCGAAAGTCATCCAGAAGGATTCCACGGGATGTATGACACCGACTTTTACCTGCGGCCTCCCGCTTGTCAGAGCCGCATTGACCCGTCCGAAATAATTTTCGATCAGGGGGTATTCCTTATACCAGGGTGACTGATAGTTTATGGATGCCGGATAATCCCTCTTGGCCTCCCCCTCCATGGAGAGCCAGCTCACATGGTGCACTCTCACGGCAATGCCCAGGGCTGCCTGCCAGTCTCCCGACATTTTGTGTCCCCGGAAATCAAAATCCCAGTTTGTCACCCCGTATGTCTCACTCAGAGCACCGAAACGCCCGAACTGCCGTGAAACACTCTGGGCCATTTTTGCGGTGGGATAATCCCGCTGGTCTGACAGCACATCGTGGCCCGGCAGATGAAAATGCCGCAGGGACCTCATAGTCTCCCCTGTGAACACGGTCTGGGAGCGGAGTGTCTCCTCCCCCTTCATGTGTCCTGTCAGCGCCAGGTTGTGATTTTCGCACCAACTTCCCACATTTGCCGCGTACGCTTCCACAAAACGGTCTGTCAGATGGTTGATATACTGATATCGGAAGGTGGCCGCCGTCTCTTTTCCCTTTTCCCATATAACCTCGGGCAGATGTTCAAGGAGCGAAGCCCTGTATGCAGTCTGAAAGCTCTCATCAAAATCATCGGTGAAGGGCAGGCGGACAGGCTTTTTCTCCTCCGCAAAATTCAGGTTTTCCATCTCCGCAAACTGCGGCTCGTCTGTAAATATGGCAGGGATGCTCTTTCCAAAGTCAGCCCCCACTTTCTCATAATACCGCTCATGGGTGATGTGGATAAAACGGTCAAGAGCAGGCTTATCCAGGGTATTGACATAGGTCTGGTTGTTCCACCAGGAAGATTTCTCATCAACTGTCAGGTAGGCGTACCATATAGTTTCCCCGTCCCCGCACCGGATACTCTCCTCCTGCTCTGCCACATATCCCTCCAGATATCCCATGGTGAGCCGCACCCTGTATGCCATGACAAAGTATCCTTTAGGTTCCTCCCCCTGACGGCACTTTCTCTGGAATGTCTCCCTGTCCTTCTCGTATCCGTCCTGCCTGCATGGCGTAAACAGAAGATACCGCTCTCTGTACTGGATATCCTTTGTCACATAGCCGCCGCCGAATCCCGATGCGTACCTGTCCTCATCATAGAGCCAGCAGAGCATGTCCTTCTGCTTTGCCGTCTCATTGCAGTCTGACACCATGTCCATGAACTCGTCACCCAGATATTCCGTATTCATACCTGTACGGCAGTGCATATGAAAACCGCCCATTCCCATTTCTTTAAAATATCCAATCTGTTTCCTCAGATTTTCCTTTTTCAGGGTACAATTCCACGCCCAGAACGGCGTCCCCCTGAACCGGGCCGGAGGATTCCTGAAATCCTCCTCCCGCATCTTCTCAGGTCTGTGCTCTAAATACACGGCGCCACCTCCTATTGTAATATCTGTACATCCATGTTAAGCAGCCTGGCTGTCAGCTTCAGAGCCTCCGTACAGTCCCCGTACACACCGTGGATATGGTTACAGGGGAACTTCTCCAGGAATTCATCCGCGGTCACCTGAAGCCTTGTGAAGGCTACCGGCCAGGCCGGGGTGGTGGTGTTTCCCATGGCAGTCATCTTTTCCTTGTCAAATTCCACGATCTCGGCAGGTACAATAGTCATCACGTATTTTCCGTTCTTCCTGGCAAGCCTTGCAAGAGTCACCCTGCCTGCACGGGCAAAATGATGTACGCTGGCGCCGCCTGCGGGATAATAATGCGTCTCCGGGCAGAAGGTCACGTGCTTTAAGTTCTCCGCCGGGTCCATGGATGCACCTGCAAAGTATGTGGCATGGGTGCCTGAGTTGGAGAAGAACCACACGTCATTCTCCTTGTCATAGTGGCGCACATCCGCGAAAAGAACCGGTTTCCCTGTGAGCAGCTTGAATAACTGCATAGTCAAAGCGCCGTCCATATCCGACTCCGTGGCAGCCACGATGGGTTCCTTGGGCCCGTCAAAATCATACGGGTCATTTAAGAATGCCTCCGCGATATCCATGGTGATATAGCGGTCTGTCAGGTCCCCGTGCGCTTTGATGCCCACAAAATCCAGGCCTCTGTCCGCAATGATCTTCCGCAGTCCGTAGTAGGAGCGGATCTGCAGCTTCAGCTTCTCAGGCGTCAGGCCGATGCCGTCATACGCAATGCTTCCCACATTGGATTCCAGCCACGCAAAGGCATGCTCCACCTTTTCCTCCGCCACGGTCTCTCCTGCCCGGATGATGTCATCCTGCTCCACATTCTCCACATCGATCCCGAATTCTTTCTGCCACTGCTCCAGATTCGCCACGGCTGTGTACATGCCCAGGGGACGTCCGCCGAAGTTGCCGAACGTCATTCCCTTCAGTCTCTTGACAGCAGCCGCTGCCTTCAGGAAATCCACCATCTTTCCCAGAACCTCCGGCTCATTAATAGAACCCCACAGCTTCTGGAATTTTACATTTAACTGTTCCAGGGTTCCCGCTGCCGCCATCATTCCCACCATACCGCACTCAGAGGGATGGAGGTTGCAGAACAGCAGATAAGGGCCCGGGGCAAAATTCAGAGCCACTGCGGTAAACTGCGGATAACACCAGATCGTATAATTGAAGATCGTCGCCTCCACACCTGCCCTCTGCAGCTTCTTGGCCTCTCTTTTTGCCTCCTCATTGCTGTGCACAGGCACATCCCCTGCTGTCACCTCGAAAAGGCCTGTGGATTCCAGAGCCTCCTTGATCTCTCTCTGGTAATCCATATTTAACTGCGCGTATTCCTCATGCAGATATTCCCTGCCGTCTGACATGGTCAAAAGACCTACTTTAATTTTTTCCATCCTGATCTCCTCCTGATCTTAATTTTTCTCTGATAAATGTCAATGCCTCTTCTGCCATCTCATCCATCTGTACCTCGGAAGCATTTCCGCTCTGGTCACGGTATATTTTGATATCCTTTCCCACCTGTCCGCCCGGGCGCACAAAGGGTTCCATGACGATTTTCCCCCGGTAATCTATGTCTCTTAACCCCCGGATCAAATCGTCCCAGTCCATATGTCCCCTGCCGGGAACCTTGCGATTGCATTCCCCTATATGGAAATGTCCCAGAAGCTCTCCTGCCGTCTTTATCGCCTCGGAGAAGGAATCCTCCTCAATGTTCATATGGAAGCAGTCAAGGAGCAGCTTTATCTTTGGACTGTCCAGCTCACGGACAAAGTCCACGCCCTCGGCGGCTGTATTGAGCAGATACTGCTCATAACGGTTCACGATTTCCAGGCAGTAATTGATATCATATTCCTCTGCCATATGGGACAGTTCCCGCAGGGAGTCCAGGCTTCTCTCTCTGGCCTTCTGCTTATAGTCATATGTGACCGTACCGCCCGGCCAGCAGGAGTAAATGATACCGCCCAGCGTATCACCGCCCATCTGGCGGATACATTTTAACAGTTCTCCCACATACCGGATTCCCGATGCTCTGACAGATGCGTCCTCACAGGCCAGGTCATACTGAGGGGGAAGGCCGATACAGTAGGTGAGGTCGATCCCCGCATCCTCTGCCCTGGATGCAATCTCCCTTCTCTGCGCTGCTGTCATGTCCGGCAGGCATCCCGCTGCCAGCTCCAGCACATCAAAGCCCAGCTTTTTGGCCTTCTCAATATATCTGCAGTAATCTGCCTCCCATTCCTTCTCCCAGAAGGCAAAATATATTCCTATCTTGTTCATACCTGCATCCTCCCTGTTATAATGTGATGATCTTGCCGGAGGTGATCGAAAGATTTCCCGCGTTCACTACCTTCACTGCCATCTTGCCGTCATGCCCTGTCACCTTAGGCTCCCTGTCTGTGAGGATACAGTCCACAAAATCCATATCCTCCTCCAGATAGGCATCCTTGAACAGAAACTTCCAGCTGTTGGTAAAAGATTCGTATCTGTGCATATCACTGCGGCACACCGTAATGGGCCTTTCCTGTGTCTTTCCCAGGAAAATGCATCCCCTGGTCCCCAGGATCTCCACCCTGGCATCATAGCCGTACAGAACGCCCTGTGCTCCGTCTATCATACCCTGCATACCGTTTTCAAACCCTGCGGACAGGATGACATTGTCATAGAAATCCGGGAATTCCTCTCTCGCGTCCGGGCAGCGGTAATTGCCGCCCATGGCATAGACCGTCTTGAACTCACTTCCCGTAAACCAGCGCAGGGTGTCAATATCATGGCTGTTCACCTCCGCCAGAGGGCCGTTACTCTTGCTGATGTCATACATCCAGGGCTTCGGTATGCTGGGACCTCTGGTATTGGACCGGACCATGACAACATCGCCGATATCCCCTGCGTCCACAACGCTTCTGGCCTCCATAAAGGCACTGTCGAACCGCCTCATAAAGGCCACCTGGAGCTTCACATGGTATCTGGCAGCGGCCTCCTCCATGATCTCACACTCCTCCACCGTGATCGCCATGGGCTTCTCACAGAGGATATGTTTTCCCGCCCTGGCTGCCTCCACGGCGATCTCACAGTGGTACTTGGTGGGAGTGACGATGATCACCGCGTCAATCTCCTCGTCCTTCAGCAGTTCCCTGTAGTCCTCATATCCTTTCTCTATCTCCAGTTCCTGAAGCGCTGCCTGCACATTTTCCCTGCAGGGGTCCGCCACTGCGGTCAGCGCTGCATTCGGCACAGCGGCCCTGAAATTTCTGGCATGGATCATTCCTGCCCTGCCTGCGCCTATCAAACCTAAACTGACTTTTCCGTTTTTCATTGTATTTACTCCTGTCTTCCTATTTATTTCCTTTGTTTTAACGCTTGTTATTTTCCCGATTCTTGATATACTAAAGATATCACGCAGCCATGCAGGTCTATCCCCGCATGGCTGCCATATCATTTCTGAGAAAAGAAATACGGGGGAATTTACACATGTATAAGGTACTGATCGCTGAGGATGAGATGCTGGTGCGGACCGGCATACGCGCATCCATCGACTGGGAAAAATTCAATATGTATGTAGTGGATGAGGCAGCCGACGGGCAGACTGCCTGGGAGCTTTACCGGAAGCATCAGCCCGATCTGGTGCTCACTGACATTAAAATGCCCTTTATGGACGGCATTGAACTTATCCGCAAAATCCGTGATACCGGGAGCCCCACGGAGATCATCATTCTGTCCTGTCTGGACGACTTTTCCCTGGCAAGGGAGGCGATCCGGCTTGGTGTCAGCGGCTATATCCTGAAACTCACCATGACCACAGAGGAAATGGAGGAGGTTCTGGAAAACGCCTGTCAGACTCTTGATAAAGTCACAAAAACCAAAGGCAGTTCCGTGGCTCCCGCCAATCTCTATGATGTCCTGGAACACAGTCTGCTGAGCCATCTTACATACAATGTCCCTTCCCAGTCCGAGTGCCTGTCCACCCTGAGGGAATATTCTGTCACCATCCATCCCCATGACCTGGTAACCGCACTGATGGTGGTTGACCAGTACGAACAGCTCCAGGACTTATACCAGGACAGCCACGGACAGCTTATACAGTTCTCTCTTTTGAATATCATCAACGAGATCCTGGCAAAAAGCGGTTCCGGACTTGTGGTCCATGTCTCAGGTTCCCGCTATCTGCTTCTCTTCCACAACGAGAAAGAGACGCGTTCCTTCCATCTGATCTCAGGGGTGCTGAGTGAGATCATGACGGTTTTGAAAAACTATTTTAATGTGACGCCGCATTTTTGTATCAGCGAGATGACACAGGACCTTTCCCGGCTGCGGGTGCTGTATCAGCAGTGCCTCCTGCTGGATGAGCAGGAATTCTTTCTCTTTCCCGGCTCAGTGAACCACTATGACAGTTCCTGGAAGACTTCCCTGTGCCAGACACTGCTGACACGGACCAGACATACACTGAACGCCTTTATGGACCCGGGGTTCACCTCCGGTTTCCTTTTACAGCCCCTAGAGGAGCAGTTAAAGAAAGAATTCTCATCCAAAGCCGTGCTGAACATCTTCTACGACAGCTATATCGTCTACCTGCACAACCAGGGTCCCAGTGACGGCGACTCCTATCTGTGGGTGCGCGATTTTCTGCAGGCGCTCTCTGCCTGCAAAAATTATTACGAGATGCTGGAACAGTTTGTGGCACACGCGCAGAAGCTGGAAAAACTGTCCCGGGAACGTATGTCCTGCAGCCGGGAAATCCTCCAGGCACTGCAGTTCCTTCAGAATAATTACCACCGTCAGATCACCCTGAACGAAGTCTCCGGCCTTGTGGGACTGAGCCCCAATTACTTCAGCAGCATCTTCAAAAAAGAACTGGGGACTTCCTTTTTAGAGTATCTGAACCGTTACCGCATAGAAAAATCCATGAAGCTTCTGCAGAATACTTCCATGAAATCCTATGAGATCGCCTACGCATGTGGCTTTTCCGATGAGGGATATTATGGAAAGACCTTCAAGAAGTTCACCGGCAAGACACCCAATGAATACAAAAAGTCCTGTGTTTTCACCACATCCAATGAGTAAAGGAGTACCTGTCCATGTTCCGACTGCTGAAAGACAAAGCCATCAGCCTGAAGCTGAAATCAAAACTGATCCTGTCCTTTATGCTCACCAGTGTTTTTATCCTTCTGCTGTTTGCCCTGTTTTTTTACCGCTATACATCCACCACGCTTCTGCAGCAGTCAGAAAAAGCCACGCTCAGTTCTCTGTCCCAGCTTGAGGTCAATCTGACCACTGTGCTGAATACGGTCAATACTGTGAGCAGGAACATCCTGGTATCCTCCTACTTCTCAGAGGAAATGAAGCTGGACCAGATCAGCTCCCCGGACGATGTCCAGTTCATCAACGATGTGTACGACTACTTTTCCGAGATGATGACAAGCTACGACTACATACATTCCATTGTCTATTACGGTGACAACGGCCTCATCATCGGTTCCAGCGATAATAAAAATTACTTTAATTTTGACAGCAGCCTGACCGGTTCTTTCTATGAGACCCAACTGAAAAAGGACCTGGAGGAGAAAGGCGGGCCGATCGTATGCGGCGGCCTGCGATACAGCGATTTCTTCGGAGGAACGTATTCCTCTAAAATGGACACCCGCTACATCACTCTGGGCAGAAGGCTTCAGACTGCGGGACAGACCTCCGGCTATGTAGTCATCAATATCCGCGAGTCCTACCTCCGTTCCCTGTATCACGATGACAAGAAAAACGTATCAGGAGAAAGCCTGCTGCTGGATGCCCACGACCTTGTCATCTCCGCTGAGAACAAGGAACTGATCGGCACAAAAGCCGTGACCAGTCCGCTGGATACGGACAATACCGTGCATCTTACCCTGTCTCTGGGGGACAATGATCTTCTGAACAAGAACAATCAGATCATCTATTATCCCTATGAGCATTACGGGCTTTCCATTGTCTATGAGATGCCCTTTGAGATCCTGTTCGAGAATATCCATCAGTTAAAGGTCATGATCATCACTCTGCTGGCCGTGTTCCTGGTCCTGGCTCTGATCATCAGCATGTTCTGGATATACGCCATCACCAAACCGCTCAACAGCCTGATTGCTGCCATGAAGACCATGGGAAGCGGGCAGATCGGGGTCAGAATGGAGGCTGCCAAATCCTCGGACTTTAAATTCCTGACAGACCAGTTCAACCAGATGTCCCGGAACATCCAGCATCTGATAGATGAAAATGAGATCATACAGGAGGAACGCCACGAACTGGCAGTACAGAACCTGCAGAACCAGCTCAGCCCTCATTTTCTCTACAATACCCTGAACACGATCAAATGGATGGCTATCGTCAGCAAGGCCACAAATGTGGCTGACTGTGTGACCGCTCTGGGCAATCTGCTGCAGCCTCTGTTCCGAAACACCAAGACCACCTGGCCCCTCAGCGATGAACTGAACTATCTGAAAAACTACCTGCGCATCATGAATTACCGGACAGGAACACCTATTGATTTTACGTCGGAAATCGATCCCTCCATCCTGCCCTGCCTGATGCCGAAATTCATCCTGCAGCCACTGCTGGAGAACGCCATATCCCATCAGAATCCATCCCCGGAGGTAAAGAACACCATCACCCTTACCGGGCACAGGGAGGACAACACAATCTTCCTTGTCCTCACCGACAACGGCCTCGGCATCGATCCGGACAGACTGCAGGTTCTTCAGGAACTTCTGGCCTCCAATGAGGACTGCACCAAACCCCTGGACCGGGCCTCCCTGCCCCAGGGTATCGGTATCGGTATCCTGAACACCAACCGCCGCATCAAACTCCAGTACGGCAATGCCTGCGGGCTTACCGTTGCATCTGCTCCGGGACGCGGGACTTCTGTCACACTGACTCTTGTAAATGTTACCGAAAGGGTATAAAAAGGCGCCGCCCGTACCGGAGTGTGTCAAAGCACACTCCCGGGCAGCGCCTTCTCCGTACGAGTACGTGTTTATCTTCGGAAGCGTCCTTTATTTGTCTGCAAATTCTTTTGCTGTCTTCTGTGCTTCGGACCAGATACCTTCCATCTCTTTCACCACATCCGCATATCCTTTATCCTCCACAGACTGGATAAACGCATCTTTCTTGGCGTCAAAGTCTTTGGGGTCTGACATGATCACATCAGCCACTCCAACCTTCACATACTCATCCACCTGGGCGGACAGATTCTTTGTCTCATCAGAAGGTTCCTTGATCAGGTTTGGTGTCAGGTCCACTTCTGTACTCAGCTTATATTCACCGGATGCAATCTTGGATTCGATCACCTGTCCCGGATACTTGGCATCAGCAACACCGCTGTCTGCAATGAAGATCTCGTCAATCTTGGTGGTGGATTTTTTAACTTCCTCGGCAGCTTTTAACAGACTGGCCGGATATCCGTCAGATAAGATCTGGCTGGAGCTGAGGCCAGAAAGTTTTGTATAGGCAAAGCCTTCACTCTGTGCATAAGTGGCATTTGCAGCCACGCCGTCGCGGTACTCTTTTGTCATCTGCGGAACACCGTCCACTACTTCCCAGTGAACCCCCTCAACACCGCTGTTTAAAAGCCTTGCGCCTTCTTCGCTGAACAGATAATCAATCATCTCAATGGCTTTTACCGGGTCTTCACAGTTCTTTGTCAGTGCCAGCGGATAATCCTGTGCCCATCCGAAAGGTTTGTCGCCCTCATAGGCACCGTACATATAATCCAGGCCGGTGGGCACGATCTCAAAGCCCTTTTCCGGGGTTCCGGCTGCCGCGTAAGCGTCATTCGCCGTATTGTACAGCCAGTTTGCATAGGTCACAAAGGTCTGTCCGTTTTTCAGCTTGTCCATATAGTTATCGTATTTCTGTGTGAAGATTTCCGGGTCCAGGATTCCCATGTTGTATGCTTTGTTGTAGAATTCCATGCAGTTCCAGAACGGCTCGGAATAGTAGGTTGCCAGCGGCTCTTTATTTACCATGTCATAGCACATGCCGTAGGACCAGTTTGTAACGCCTGACATAGCCTGATAAGGAATGGTCCACATCCAGAGGCCCCAGTCACTCCATCCTGAGATGGCATAGGTCTTATTGCCGTTTTCTGTCTCCGGTTCTGCATCCTGCATAGCCTTTAAAGCTTCCAGATAGTCATCTGTGCTCTTAATCTCCGGGGAACCGATCTCTTTGTACAGATCATATCTTGTATAGAGGGCAAGATTGGCACCTGAGCGGTCCACCACTTTTGTGTCCGTGGCCTTGTTGATCTGAACAGGAAGATAATACAGTTTCCCGTCATTGCTCAGAAATTCTTTGGAGTATTCAATGGCATCCGCGAATTTCTCTTTGATGTTCGGTGCATGTTCCTCGATCAGATCATCTAGAGCAAGGAGCTGTCCGCTCTGTAAGAGTGCCTGGGCATCCACACCCAGATCCCCGTAATTGCTGTTCACTATGCCCGGAAGGTCACCGCCGGCCAGAAGCACTTTGAACTTCTGGGCGTCACCGTTGATGACATTCAGGCGTACCCCTGTCTTCTCAGCTATAGCGTCTGCGATGGTGGTATTCTGAGGTCCTGTCTCCAGAGCATCTTTATCCCAGAAGGTGATCTCCACCTCACCGCCGCTGCTGCTGTCCTTTCCCTCCTCCTGTTTCTCTGTTTTTTCCCCTGCGTCTTTCTTCGCTTCGTCTTTGCTGCCGCATCCTGCAAGCATGGACACTGCCATGGCTGTGCTCAAAAATAATGCGGTAAGTCTCTTCATTCTTTTTTTCATACTCATTCTCCTTAAACCTGTATTTTTCCTGCTGTACTCATCCCTTCACTGCCCCCATCATGATTCCCTTTACAAAGTGTTTCTGCAGAAATGGATATACACACATAATTGGTACGGTTGCGATCACCGTAATACACATTTTAATCGCCATCGGCGTTATCTTTACAGCGTTTGCAGTGTCGGCCATAGTCTGTGAAGATACATTTGCCACATTCTGGGCCTGGTTGATATAGTTGTAAAGTATCATCTGCATTGTCTGTAAATTTTCATCATTTACCAGAAAGTAATTGTCTGTCCAGTTATTCCACTGCGCTACCGCAGCATAGATGGCAATGGTTGCCACGATTGGCTTGCACAGCGGAAAGATAATGGAGCGGAATATCCTGAAATAGCCGGCCCCGTCAATCCTTGCTGATTCCTCCATGGAAATCGGCAGAGACTCCATATACGTTTTTATCAGAATCATATAATATGCAGAAACTGCTGTGGGCAGAATGTAAAGCAGGAAGTTATCCTTCAGCCCGTATGCTCTCATGGTCAGATACCAGGGAATCAGTCCGGCATTGATATACATTGTGATAACAAAAAAGCGGTAAACAAATTTTCTTGCAAACATCTCCTGCTTTGTCACCAGGTACGCCAGAAATGATGTACACACCACGGTAAGCGCAGTCCCTAAAAACGTTCTCGCCACAGAGATTCCAAAAGCTCCCACAATATTATTCAGAGAAAAAAGCGTCTTATACGTCTGGAGGGAAAATCCCTTCGGCAGCAGAACTACCTTTGATGCCAGTTCCGGATTGCTTATGGAATATATGACCACATAGTAGAACGGGTAGATACAGACAATCGTGATCAGGATAAACAACAGGTAGTTGATTGCGTCAAATACTGTAAATTTCTGTTTCATTTCTTCCTCCTATACGATCGACTCGCCCCTGACTTTTTTTGAAAGCTGATTTGCCCCAAACAACATAGCCACACTGAACAGTGTCTTCAGCATACCCAGTACGGTTGAATAAGAATAATCATTGATCAGGATACCTACTTTATACACATAATAATCGAGAACCTCGATCCTGTCCGCAACCAGTGGGTTGAAGAATACAAAATACTGGTCAAATCCGTTATTCAGCAGATTACTGATACTCAGCAGCAGCAGTACAAAAAATGTAGGATACAGACTTGGAATCGTAATATTCCTGATAAGCTGGAACCTGCTTGCACCGTCCACTCTGGCAGCCTCATAGAGTTCCGCGTCGATACCGGCGATGGCTGCTATGTAGATGATTCCATTCCATCCAACGGATTTCCAGATTCCCAGTACCCACTGCATACACCATACCGCGTCGTTTTCTCCCAGAATATTAGTGAAAGCCTTTGTTGACCCCATCATCTTCAGGATATTGGCAATCAGACCCTCATTGGAGAACACGGCAAAGCTCAGCGCAAATACTATGATCCAGCTGATGAAGTAAGGCAGTGTGGTTGTCGTCTGTACAAATTTTTTAAAAAACGGCCTCCGTATCTCATTTAAAAATATTGCAAAAAACATGGGTATCGGTGCCGCAAGCAGTCCCAGACCGCTCATAACCAGCGTATTGCGCAGGACTCTCGACAGATCTCTCCAATCAGTAAAGATTTTCATAAAGTTCTTAAGTCCCACAAACTCCATATCACTAAGCGCCAGTCCCGGCTTATAATCAAAGAAGCCATACATCCAGCCAAATATAGGTACATAAGCAAATGCAAATACAAAGATTATGAAGGGCAGGGCCATGAAAAAAAGCCTGTACTTTGGTTTTATCTTTCCAGCCCTAAATTTTCCCACTTTCATTCCTCCTCTCTTATTTTATACGCTCCGGATTCGTATCTCTTGTTGATGGTTCTATTATATTGTCCGAAAGGGGGTGTCTCAATGGAGAGAATTATGATTTTCCGGAGAAAATTCGTATATAAAAAAAGAGGGGCCGTTAAAACGGAAAATAAATCATTATGAGGATTAGAAATATAGGGGATTTTTATGATTTTTAGGAAATTTATTGATTTATAATATCAGAACTGATCACATGAAAGGTGTTTCCCCTGCAGTGATCACGCAGGGGAAGAAATGGTTTCTTTTATAGAAATGTCTCGGGGGCCATATCTCATGCCTCCTGCATACTCTTGATGATCCTGGCGATTTCCTCCGTGGTTTCCTCCAGTTCTTCCGCAATTACATCTATGGATTTTCCTTTTTCCAGCTTTCTCTTTACTAATTCCTTCAGCGTCTCCTGTCTTCCAGCCGCATAAGCTTCTTCACGCTGTACTTCCACATCCAAATCATAATCGTACTCTGCTATCAGCATATTTACCACCTCACTGCCCTTCTTTTTCAGATATTCGGTCAGTATTCCTGCCTTCATACATTCCTCTACGGCATTTTTGTATGCATCAGAGCTGCCTGTCTGCTGGTGTTTTCTTAGAATCTCTACAAATTCGCTGTACTCCCTCAGTATGCTGCACCTGTCAAGGATCTCATGGCCCTGCTCCGGATTGATATTGATGACCTTCACACAGAGTTCCAGCATGGGGGAATGGGTATCCTCCTTCTGCACATATGCATCCGAGAGGTACAGCATCTTCTCCTTTGCCCAGGGGTCCTTCCCATTATAAAAGGTATAAAACTCAGGGGTCGGAATCTTTACCGTCTTTTTCCTGTACCGGTCACGCACCGGAACGATCTGTTCTAAGGCCCTGCCTATATACAGCAGTTCCCGCAGCGGCATGTTCTCATTGATCGTTGACTGGTGTTCGCCAAACACCATTACCTTATCCTCAATACCAAAGGATACGTCATTGCAGAAATTCATATATAGCACATCATCCACTCTGATCTTCCGGACTTTCGTCCCCTCCGGAAGGGGTTCCTCATGCAGTGCATTGTAAAGTGAAATCTCATTTTTCTCCGCAGATTCATCCTCGAAAAACAAATCCACAAATACACTGTTTTTGTACTTCTGGTTCTCTTTTGCTGCCATAAATGCCCTCCTTTTACAGGCCATATGACCTAAGGAAGACTTGCTTCTATATTTTATAGTATAGAAAAAACCTATAGATTATTCAAGACCTTCCCCTGAAAAACGGCCCTTATTTTATTTTGATTTGGTAAATTCGGGGGAACTCCCCATTTGACAGCCTCTCGGCCGAAAAGCAGAACTTATGAACTGATAAATCATAAGTGTATTCAGTATATCACAGAGAAAGGTTCCTTTCAACAGGCAGTAAAAAAGGATAGCAGTGCATAAAACTCACAACTGCTATCCTCAAATCCTCTCACACCTTAAACCGGTATCCAACACCCCATATGGTCTCAATATACTGCGGTTTCGCCGTATTAAATTCAATCTTTTCACGAATCTTCTTAATATGCACTGTCACTGTGGCAATATCACCGATGGACTCCATAGCCCAGATTTCCTTGAACAGCTCATCCTTTGTAAATACCCGGTTGGGATTCTGTGCCAGGAAGGTAAGCAGATCAAACTCCTTGGTTGTAAAATTCTTCTCCTCACCGTTGATCCACACACGCCTTGCCGTCTTGTCAATCTTCAGGCCGCGGATCTCAATAATGTCATTCTCCTGCACGCCTGTACCGATCAATCTCTCATATCTGGCCAGATGTGCTTTCACTCTGGCAACCAGCTCACTGGGACTGAACGGTTTTGTCATATAGTCATCCGCTCCCAGACCCAGACCGCGGATCTTATCAATATCGTCCTTTTTGGCAGAGACCATGATCACCGGATTGTTCTTTACATTCCTGATCTCACGGCAGATCTCAAATCCGTCCACTTCCGGAAGCATCAGGTCCAGAATGAACAGATCATAATTTCCCTCCAGCGCCTTCTTAAGCCCCACGTCACCTCGGTGCTCAATCTCCACCTCAAAGCCGCTCAGCTCCAGGTAATCCTTTTCAAGGTCGGCAATTGCCTCCTCGTCTTCAATAATTAATATCTTACTCATTCATCGGTACCTCCTGGTATTTTCTAAGAACGAAGTACATAACCGTTCCGATATTCTCCTTGCTCGTTGCCCAGACCTTGCCTCCGTGATCCTCCATGATCTTCTTGACTATTGAGAGGCCAATGCCGCTTCCTCCCTTGGAAGAATTTCTGGAAGCATCCGTACGGTAAAACCTGTCAAAAATATTGGGCAGGTCTTTCGCTGCGATTCCTTTTCCGTTGTCCTCAATTTCCACCTGGACAAAATCCCCTACGTCCTTCACCCGCAGGTTGATCCTCCGCTCTCTGCTGCTGCCCATGTATTTGAGGGAGTTGCTCACAATATTGTTTATAACCCTTTTAATCTGCTCCGCATCGGCAATGACAAGTACCTCAGGTCCCACATAATTGGAATACTGGAACTGTACGGACTTGGATTCCAGCTCAGAATCCAGCTCCTCTGCACAATCATCAAAAAATTCCGTCACAGAAATCTTATTGAAGGTGTAGGGTATCCTGTTGGTATCCATTTTGGAGTAGAACGTCAGTTCATTGATCAGTCTGTCCATGTCATTAGCTTTATTATAGATTGTATGGATATATCTGTCCATCTTTTCCGGTGTATTTGCCACGCCATCCATGATTCCTTCCACATATCCCTTGATGGCAGTGATCGGTGTCTTCAAATCATGGGAAATATTGCTGATCAGTTCCTTATTATCCTTGTCAAACTCCAGCTTCTCCTCAGCGTTCTCCTTCAGTCTCTGCCTCATGGCCTCAAAATCCTGGCACAGATCAGATATCTCATTCACACCCTCGCTGGCAATAGAGAAGTCCAGGTTCCCTTCCTTGATCTTCTGGGTCGCTGTCCGCAGCTTATCAAGGGGTGAGATAACGCCCCTGTAAATCCACCAGGTAAGCCCCAGGGCCGTAACCGTGAGGATGATCACCACGGCTGCCAGCATATTCCGAATCAGCTCCTCTATCTGCGGCAGCGTTTTAAACACACTGGAAACCACAAAAAGACTGCCTTTTCCGTGCTCGCTGGTCTCAAAGTCAATTTGCTTAACCAGCGCCTTTATCTTGCCTCCCAGATAAAAACCATCGCTGCTGTCACCGCTGTCATCCTTGTAATCCGGCAGCCTGCTGATAAGCTCCGACGGGTAGGGATCACATCCTATATATCTTATTTTATCATCTTCCCGCACAATAAGATAGGAGTGTACCTGCTCCAATTCCTTGTTAATGGAATCCAGATATTCGATATTTTCCAAATCTTTGGGAGATTCCTTGGCTGCCTCCGACAACCGGCCGATAGCGCCGCTCGTCATGCTGTTGATCACCTCTGCCGTGTTGGTCAGGCTTTCATATGTGGCATTCTCAATTCCATACTGCTTTTCTATGGCCTTGAGCTGATACTGGCTGAAACCCCAGAACGCCACACCGGTAAACAGCAGAGGCTCCAGTATGATGATGAAAAAAGAAACGATAATCCTTGTCTTTAATTTCATGTTCCGGCACCTTTCTGTCCTCTGCCCTAGAGCCTGTTTGAAAATTCATTCCGACAAACTGTGGCGCACAGCTTGCCGAAAGCAATTTTCAAACACGCTCTAAAACGGGCATAATGTCTTCTGGTAAATATTATAGCATAATTTGCTGCATTTTCTTCTAAACAAAAGTGAATCAAATCTAAACTTTCTATAAAAAACCCTGCAAAATCCTTTGACTTTACCTGAAACACCTTCTAAAATATAATCAACAGGAAAAGCGGCCAGACCGCAGGACCCACCGAGGAGAAACTATGTTTTTAGATAAAGATAACCATCTCGCAAAATTAAATGAACTGTACGGGCAGAACTGCTTTCAGTCCGCCTCCCTCTACTGTGACGCCGGTATGGGAAAGACCACTCTTCTCAGACAATTTTCAGCCGGAAAACGCACCCTGTATTTCAAACCCCTGGAGACTACGGACCGTGAAAACTTCCTGGCCCTGAAGGAAGAGGCTATCCGTGTGCTTGGTGCTCTGGAAAAACTGAAAGCTGCCAAAAGATTCGCGGAACTGTTCCGCACCATAGGAAGATCCGCCAAAGAGGAACCTCTGCTCTTTATTATTGACGATTTTCCACATCTCATCAATAAAAACCGCAGACTATCCACATTGATCCAGTCTTATATGACAAAAGAGTGGAAAACTTCCAAACTTTTTGTAATTTTATGTAAACCAGCTTCCCTGTACGAAAAAGAAAGCACCCAGGCTGCCAATCCACTGCTCTTAAAGCCCTTTACTTTCTTTGAGACGCGGCAGCTCTTCCGCCATCTGCCCATAGAACAGCAGATCTGTATATTCGGCATTACGGGAGGCGTGCCCGGCTATCTGGCCTACTTTGTCAATGGCAGGCCATTTCAGGAGAATCTGTATCAGTTATTTTTCACGGAGGAAGGTGCCTTTTACCGACGTCCCACCAAGTTTTTAAAAGTACATCTGTCCGAGCCGGAACTGGCCCACTCTGCCCTTCTGTGTCTCGGCGCAAAAAGGCGCAAGCTCCACGAGATCTGCGAGCGGACAGAACTGACCCCAAGCGCCGCGGGAAGTCTTATGAATACCCTGGACCTGCTTGGTCTGGTGGATAAGATCATTCCCGTCACGGAAGACGCGGGAAGCCGCAGGACGCTCTACCGGATTGCTGACGGCGTATTCCGCTTCTGGTATACCTTTGCCGCGCCACACCGCAGCGCCATTGAACTCGGGTGCGGAAGAGATGTATTTGAAAAGGAAATACTCCCTGCCCTGGACAGCTACTCCAAAGAGACCTTTGAGGATATCTGCAGGCAGTATCTGGATCTTCTCGCCCGTCTGGGAGAGGCTCCTTTCCCCTATGACCACGCGGGAAGCTGGTGGGGACAGCATCCCACCAGAAAACGCACCGAGTACGTCCCCATCGCTGCCGCGGATGACAGCAACATGCTTCTGGGAGACTGTTTCTGGACAGACCAGTGGATCGATCTGGAGGGCCTGCAGGGTCTTCAAAAACATGCCGGCCTGTTCCCGCACAGTACAATCTGGTACTGCCTGTTTGCCAAATCCGACTTTGTCTCCGGCATGGAAACCATCTTCGGGGACACTGTGAAAGTCTTTACACTGGAACAGATGTGTACCCGGGCAGATGCCGTTGTCTGCACACCAGATATCTGCTAAAATTGGTAAAATAGATGCACATGACAATTTTTACGATATAAATGTCAATTCTCAGTTAGTTTTTATCAAGTTTCCTTTTGGATATACTAAAAGAAAAAAGGAGACACGGCAGAAATGGACGAGAAAAGAGAACGCCAGTTTCGGGAACTGGGACTGACTATATCGTATTACCGAAAACTGAAAGGGCTCACACAATTACAGCTTGCAAATGCCGTTGGTCTGAGCCGTACACACATCAGTAATATCGAAGCGCCCAGGATTAAAACATCCCTTTCCCTGGAAAGCCTGTTTGATATTGCAGATGCACTGGACATACAGCCCAGAGACCTGTTCAATTTCCGTGAACAGCAGCAATAGCAGAAAAGGTTCCGCATTCCTTCAAGCAGAGAATGCGGAACCTTTTAATTTCTTATAAATATTTCTTTAAGTCTTCAGCCTTGTCCAGTCTCTCCCAGGGCAGATCCAGATCATTTCTTCCGAAATGTCCGTAAGCTGCGGTCTGTTTGTAGATCGGACGTCTCAAATCCAGCATTTTAATGATTCCGGCCGGCCTTAAGTCAAAGTTTTCACGTACGATCTCCGTCAGCTTCTGGTCAGAGAGTTTACCTGTACCGAATGTTTCCACCTGGATGGATGTGGGATGCGCAACGCCGATGGCATAGGAAAGCTGAATCTCACATTTTCTTGCAAGACCTGCTGCCACCATATTCTTTGCCACATAACGAGCTGCATATGCTGCGGAGCGATCCACCTTTGTACAGTCTTTACCGGAAAAAGCACCGCCGCCGTGACGGGCGTATCCGCCGTAAGTATCCACAATGATCTTACGTCCTGTCAGGCCGCTGTCCCCGTGAGGTCCGCCGATAACAAAACGTCCTGTAGGATTGATGAAAAATTTTGTCTCTGCGTCCACCATGTCTGCCGGAAGGATGGGGTCAAACACGTATTTCTTAATATCCTCGTGAATCTGCTCCTGTGTGACATCCGGGTCATGCTGTGTGGAGAGTACCACTGCATCCAGGCGGATCGGGCGGTCATTCTCATCGTACTCAACCGTCACCTGTGTCTTGCCGTCCGGTCTCAAATAAGTCAGTGTGCCATCCTTTCTAACCTTTGTCAGCTGGCGTGACAATTTATGTGCCAGGGAGATGGGATAAGGCATGAACTCCTCTGTCTCATCTGTGGCATAGCCGTACATCATACCCTGATCACCGGCGCCGATGGCGTCGATCTCTTCCTCAGACATGCTGTTTTCCTTTGCCTCCAGAGCCTTGTCCACACCCATGGCGATATCCTTTGACTGCTCATCAATCGTGGTGATCACACCGCAGGTATCCGCGTCAAAGCCGTATTTGGCTCTCGTATAGCCAATCTCACGTACGGTCTCCCTTACGATCTTCGGAATATCTACATAGGCATTCGTTGTGATCTCGCCCATTACCATAACCACACCCGTTGTGGTACAGGTCTCGCAGGCCACACGGCTCATGGGGTCTTTTTCCATCAATGCATCCAGAATGGCGTCAGAAATGGCATCGCACATTTTATCCGGATGGCCTTCAGTTACTGATTCGGATGTAAATAATCTTTTTTCCATGTTGTTCTCCTTTTTTAAGATTGATTTATCCTGCGGCTGATTCCTGCGCCGAAGCGCGGCCGCCTGCGGTTATGTTCCTCTTGCTCGCCGTATGCAATAAAAAGGGTCCGCTTAAGCGGACCCATATCTTACATAAATGAATCCTCTTATTGTTCGACTATTTCGCTCAGGTTGGCACCTTCCTTTTGCAAGGGGTTGCCGTGACTTCACAGATCCTATGTATCTCCATCACTCTGAATAAGAGAAATTATAACCTATTCACTTGTCTTATATACGATAACGCTTTTTCTATGGTTTGTCAATGGGTAATGGATTTATTTCACCAGATACCCGCCGTCGACCGGGATCACCGCACCGCTCACGTAATCACTTGCATGGGAGGCCAAGAAAATAGCCGCGCCCTTCATGTCATCCCCGGTTCCCCAGCGGTGTGCCGGGATTCTCTCCGAAATAGACGCAAATCTTGGATTTTCCGGATCCATAAGCGCCTTGTTCATCTCCGTCGCCATATACCCCGGCGCAATGGCATTCACATTGATTCCTCTTGCCAGCCAGTCATTGGTGAGTTCCTTGGTAAGCTGTGCCACACCACCCTTGGATGCCGCGTATGCAGGTATGGTCTGGCCGCCGAAAAAGGAATTCATAGAGGCAATGTTGATGATCTTGCCGTAACCCTTTTTCAGCATCACCCTGGCTGCCTCCTGGCAGAGGATAAAAATGCTGGTCAGGTTCACGCGGATGACCTCATCCCACTCCTCCAACGGAAACTCTTCCGCACTGTGGCGTCTCTGGATTCCGTGGGCAGTGAGAAGAATATCCACATCACCGCCCAGACTGTCCAGGCACTCCCGGAAAACACGGTATATATCCTCCCTGTCCCCCAGATTTCCCTTGACTCCGTGGCATTTAAATCCACGGCTCTTAAATTCCTCCGCCACCCGGAACACACTGTCAGAGGTACCCACGATCGCTACCTCACAGCCTGCTTCCATATAGCCTTCCGCCATTCCGTAACCCAGTCCTCTTGTCCCGCCGGTCACAATGGCTTTTTTTCCGCTGATATCAAATAAATCCTGTGCGTGCATCTGCTTTACTCCATGTATCCGCCCTTCATAGGAGAGACGGCCCTTTCTGAGAAGATTTTCAAGACACCCTTTTCATATTTTACAGGTTTTGGCTGCCATTTGCTTCTGCGTTCCTTTAAAACAGCCTCAATCTCTTCCTGTGTCTTCTTCTCACCTGCGATTCCCACTATGCGGAGCACGCGGCCCGGAATATTCACCTCGATCAGATCGCCCTCCTCAACCAGAGCGATGGGACCGCCCTCTGCCGCTTCCGGAGAGATATGTCCGATTGCAGGACCCTTGGATGCTCCTGAAAATCTTCCGTCTGTGAGAAGGGCAATGGAAGCGCCCAGCTCCGCGTCAGACGCAATGGCCTCTGTGGTATAGAACATCTCCGGCATACCGCTTCCTTTCGGTCCCTCGTAACGGATGATCACCGCGTCACCGGGTTTGATCTCATGAGTCAGCACCGCGTGGATGGCATCCTCCTCACAGTCAAAAGGACGTGCTTTCAGGGTAGCCTCGAACATTTCTTTCGGAACTACGGTATGCTTTACCACAGCCCCTTCCGGAGCCAGGTTGCCGTAGAGAATGGCAATACTGCCGTCTGTTCCAAAAGGTTTGTCAAAAGGACGAATCACATCTTCCCTTTTCAGACCCACTTTTTCCAGGTAGCTGTCGCATTTATCATAGAAGCCGTTCTTTTTCAGTTCCTCCAGGTTCTCGCCCAATGTCTTACCGGTGACTGTCATCACATCCAGATGCAGCATATCCTTGATTTCTTCCATAATGGTCGGAACGCCGCCCGCATAGTAGAAGAACTGTGCCGGCCACTCTCCTGCGGGACGGATGTTCAGCAGATAATGTGCACCTCTGTGGAGTCTGTCAAAGGTATCGCCGTCGATCTCAATGCCGAATTCCCTTGCAATAGCCGGGAGGTGGAGCAGGGAGTTTGTGGAGCCGGAGATTGCAGCGTGCACCATGATGGCGTTCTCAAAGGACTTCATGGTCACAATCTTGTCCGGTGTCAGATCATGCTCTGCCAGCCATACTGACTGTTTTCCCGCTTCCCTTGCCACTACACGCAGGTCCTTGCTGGTAGCGGGCATAAGCGCACTTCCCGGCAGCATCAGGCCAAGTGCCTCTGCCATGATCTGCATGGTGGATGCGGTTCCCATGAAAGAGCAGGCACCGCAGGAGGGACATGCGTTCTGCTTGTAGAAGGTCAGCTTCTCCTGCGTGATCTCCCCGCGCTCGCACATGGCATTATACTTACCAATCTGTTCCAGTGTCAAAAGGTCAGGACCTGCGTCCATAACACCGCCTGTCACAATAATGGAAGGAATGTTCACTCTTCCCACGCCCATCAGGTGCGCCGGCATTCCCTTGTCACAGCTTGCAACGAACACGCCGCCGTCAAAAGGTGTGGCGTTGGCATGGATCTCGATCATATTGGCGATCATATCTCTGGATGCCAGGGAATAGTTGATTCCATCGTGGCCCTGGGCCTCGCCGTCACAGATGTCCGTGGTAAAATATCTGGCGCCGTGTCCGCCCGCCTCAGCGATTCCTGCCCTGGCCTCCTCCACAAGCTCCAGCAGGTGTCCGCTGCCCGGATGGCTGTCACCAAAGGTACTCTCAATCATAATCTGGGGTTTTGACAAATCCTCCAGCTTCCATCCTGTTCCCAGACGGAGCGGGTCTAATTCCGGTGCAATTTTTCTTAATTCCTGGCTTCTTAACTTCATAATCGTTCTCCTTTGACTAAGTGAATCTGATGAATCGCTGCTTGATTTGGAATGGATTGGTTTTTTTGAAGACATCATACGTCGTATCTGTTTGTATAGTAACACTTCTTTTCCCCGGGGTCAAGAGGCTCACTTATTTTATCCCTTTTGCTTATTTTTACCCTCCGAAATTTATGCATATTTCACAAAACAAGAGGCCGCTTTCATGCACGGCACCCGGGACTTTTTCCTTCTGCGCCGTGTGCAATAAAAAATCCGGGCCTGTTACAGCCCGGAAAGTCTCTCTATCTTATCCTGATTGCTTGCCAGATGCTCTATCATGGCATCCTTAGCAGCCTTGGGATTGCGTTCTCTGATGGCATCCACGATCATCTGGTGAGTGCGCACGGTTTCCTTTGTCAGGGAATAGTCCGTGATATTTATAAAAAGGGAAATACCTGACTGGATGACCGGAATGATATTCGGCATGATCATATTCTTGCTCATCTTTGCCAGCATTTCGTGGAACTCAATGTCCTTGTGCATATGAGGCTCCTCTTTGTCGCAGAGTTCTTTCACCTCATCCTCGATCCGCTGCAGCTCTTCTATTTCCTCCGGCATGGCCCGCTCTGCGGCAAGCGCTGCGATTTCCGGCTCAATGATCATGCGGACTTCACAAAGATCAAGGCCAAGCCTTTTCTTATCATCCACAAAGGCAAATCCCAGCGGGTCATCCACCACTCCGGGATTTTCACAGACAAAAGTCCCGCAGCCCCGGCGGATCTCCAGGATGTTTCTGGAGACAAGGATCTTCACTGCCTCCCTTATGGTACCTCTTCCCACGGATAACTGCTGTGCCATATCAAATTCATTCGGCAGCTTATCCCCCGCCTTCAGCGCCCTGTCCGCTATCAGGCTGATAATCTGCTCTGCCACTCTCTCAGGCAGTAATTTTTTACTTTCATTCAACGATTCTAACATATATAATTACCTCTTTACCTGTTTATAATGATCCTGCACCCTCATAACCACTGTTTTGCTGTACGTGTATCACAGACGGAACCCTGTCAGGGGTACTTTTTGTCGAAGGTTTTCTGCATTTTTCAGCATTTGTTTACATATTATAGCATGTTCGTTTAAAGAAAGTCTACCAGGCACAGCATAAAAAATGCCGTCCGGAGAAACGCATCCCCCGGACGGCAGCTTTAACCTTATGCTCTCACACTTACATCATAAGTCCCGGCAGGAAGCCCTGGAACAGAGAAAGTATGGATACAAATATGAGAATTGCCACGCCGGCAACAAAACCGCCGATACTCCATCCACGGATAGTATCCGTAACAGAAATCTTAAAGAACCGGCTGATTGCCCAGAATCCGGAGTCGTTCGGCAGTGAAAGGCCGATACCGCCTGCACAGATAGCAATTGCACACAGAATCGGGGATACACCGCCGGATGCAATTGTGCTGGACATGATCGCTGCTGTTGTCATAAGCGCTACAGTTGTGGAGCCCTGTGCGCAGCGGATGATCTGTGCGATCAGGAAACACAGTACCAGAATCGGAATGCTGAACTGTGACAGGGAACCTGCAACATAATCAGCGATACCTGTAGCCTGCAGAACCTTACCGAAAGCTCCGCCTGCACCTGTGATCAACAGAATCAGACCAACCTGGTCGGCAGCCTCTGTCATAATGTCTGTGGCTGTCTTAGTGATGTATTTTCTTGAGATGACTGCAGCGTAGATAACACCTGCCATCATGGCAAAGTTTTTATTTCCGATAAATGTCACAAACGGAACGATCGCGGAATCTTTTCCCACTGCAAGAGGGATAAAACTTCCCAGCAGAATCAGTACGATGGGAACAAGAAGGATGGACAATGCCTTGCCTGCGCCCATTTTCGCGCGCTCTTTTCCTTTTCCGCTCTTGGACATTTCTGCTTCTTCTTCATCCAGATCCTCAAATGTATAGAAGTGGTTGTTCTTGTGGTCCTGCTTGTTCAGGATAGAACCATAGAAGATACCGCCCACGATCATTCCCACAAATGCGGAGATCAATGCATAGAAGAAGAAAATACCGATTTCAATATTCAGCTCCTCAGCAACAGCCAGCGGCGGCGCTGTAGGAAGCACTAATGCGAAAGTACATGTTGTTGCAACAGAGATCGCACAGGCAAATGTTACCATGGAGATCTTTGTTTTTTTGGAAAGCACACGGAGCATTGGGGCAAACATGATGTAAACAACATCGCCGAATACCGGAATACCTGTGATAAATCCTGAAAGTGCTACGGCGATAGGTGATTTTTTCTCACCGAATGCACCTAATATCTTATTGGAAATTGACTCAATACCGCCGGACTCGAACATGAACTTACCCAGCATTACACCAAGACCTGTTACCATACCGATACCGCCCAGAGTACCGCCGAATCCGTCTGTAACGGTCTGCGCCACATCAGCCAGCGGCATATTCACCAGCACACCTGTGCCAAATGCGGTGATCAACAGCGCAACAAAAGCGTTCAGCTTAAATTTAATGATCAACAACAATAATACGACAATTGCAAGAATAAAAATACCTATCAGCAATGGCCCTGTTACCATTTCTCCTGAAAACATATACGTTTTCCTCCTTTTCCCTTTTCCTGTTATCCCTGTCACTTCTTCAGCAAGTAATAACACGTATGACCTCTCATCCATTCCATAGTTCGACTATAACAAATCAGACGTCACACGTCAAGGGTAAATATAAATTATGTAAGTTTATTATAAATTTTCCATAAACTTTTTGTGCACTTTTTATATCGCATTTCACTTTAACGCGCTGCTAGCAGAAATACTCTGGGTATTTTTCAAGTATTTCCTGGAAATGTCTCCGGTAGGTACCCAAATGCCGGTCATAAAAAATCTTCAGATCAAAGTCCACAGAGAGTCCCAGAAGCAGCATATGATAGATATCCCTGTGCTCCTGATGAATGGCTGTAAGGTCAGTCTTGTTCATGATCGCATCCAGATACCTGACCCTGTCGTAATGAGAACTGACCTTTTTCATGGCATACCAGGTCTTCTGCTTTCCCGCCATGGTATAGATCAGATGATGAAATTCATCGTCAAGCTTGAAGAAGGGGTCTATCTTCTCCTCATCTTCCAGCGCTGCCTTCTGCCTGTCCAGGTTGTCCTTCAGGATTTTCATTCCCTCTTCCTTTATATTGCCTGCAATCTGGCGAATGATCTCCGGTTCGATCACGGATCTGACAAAATACCCTTCCTTCAATATATCTATATGAATCATGGAAACCCTGGAACCGCTCTGCGGAAAAACATCCACAAGGGATTCCTCCTTCAGCATAATGATCGCCTCATGTATGGGCGTCCTGCTGATTCCCAGCAGCTCAGTCAGCTCCCCTTCATTTAATGTGGCCCCCGGCATGAGCTGCAGCGTCATGATGTTGCTTCTCAGCAGCCTGTAGGCATATTCCCGGTTATTTTCCTTTTCTCTCTTCTCTGATATTTTAATGGTCATAATCTGTCCTCTGTCCTGTATATTCTCTCTTTTACTGAAGCGTAACATACCCTGGACACCGCGTCAACTCAAGCAGCATCATAAGACAAGAGACGTCATACGTTTTGTGAATTCTATACATAAATCTCATTTATATGTTGGCACTTTTTCATATTGTACTTTGCTTCTGCATTTGTTATAGTAGTTTCAGGATAACTGATATATCAATTCATTTCATCCATCCATTCCATTTCGGCTTGTTTTCTTCATATTCTTGAGAATAAAAGCCGCGAATTAATATATCAGTTGCGCTGCAATATACAGAACGTGTTCTATATCAACGTTTATTTTTCAAATAAAAAGGAGTGTTCTAATCACATGAAAGCCATTAAAGTAATCGAACCATTCAAAGTTGAAATCGTCGACGTCCCCAAGCCGGAGATCAAAAATGATGATGATGTAATCGTGCGCATCACCTCCGGTGGTATCTGCGGGTCTGACATCGGTATATATAACGGAACCAATTCACTGGCAACTTATCCGCGTCTGATCGGCCATGAGTTCGGTGGAATCGTAACAGAGACAGGTAAAAATGTAACATCCGTAAAGGCAGGCGACAAGGTTGCCGTTGACCCGGTTATAAGCTGCGGCCACTGCTATGCCTGCAGAATCGGACGTCATAATGTATGCTCTACCCTGGAAGTCATGGGCGTTCACAGGGACGGCGGCTTTGCTGAGTTCGTATGCGCTCCGGAAGCCAACATCCACAAATTCCACAAGGATTTTGATGAATCCTTCCTGGGACTGGTCGAGCCTTTCACCATCGGCGTGGAGATCAACAGAAGAGGCCAGATCACAAAGGGCGACAAGGTGCTGATCATGGGTTCCGGCCCTATCGGTATTGCTGCTATGCAGGTTGCTAAAAGAAACGGCGCTGAAGTCATCATGACAGACCTGGTAAAAGAACGCCTTGACAAGGCCCTTTCCATGGGTGCAGACGAAGTGGTTCTGGTATCTGAGGAGAACCTGGAGGAACGTCTCCTGAAATTCACAGACGGAGAAGGAATCCCGGTGATCGTAGACACTGTATGCATCCCCTCCTCCTTTGAGCAGAGTGTACAGCTTGCCTGCCCGGCCGGACGTATTGTAGTTCTCGGACTGAAGAATGTTCCCTCTCAGATCACCATGGCTGACATCACCAAAAAGGAACTGACCATTGCAGGCTCACGTCTGAACAACAACTGTTTCGACGAAGTGATCGCCGGCTTTGAGGACGGCACCCTCCATCCGGAACAGCTCATGACAAAATCCTACAATTACAAAGATATAATGGAAGCTCTGACCATGATCACGGAACATCCCCAGGATGTACTGAAGCTTGTCCTGAAGTTTGAAGACTAAATCAATCCATTGACAGAAACAGGAGGAATCTATGAACGAGATATACCTGACAAATGAAACTTCCGGTATCACTCCCGCTGAAGTGGAGAAATGCATGGATGAACTGCTGGCCCAGTACCCGGACTTAAAAAAGGTGCTTATCATACCGCCGGATTTCACCCGCTGCTACTCCTATGCCGGGGAACTGACACAGATTCTCTATAAGAAGCTGTCCCCCACCGCCACCGTACATGTGATGCCCGCCCTGGGCACCCACATGGCAATGGACGCAGAGGAGAAGGAAAAGATGTTCGGCCATGTCGTGCCTGAGGAAGCATTTTTAGTACACCACTGGCAGACAGACACCGTTTCCATCGGAAAAGTGCCTAAGGAAGTCATCGAGGAAATTTCCGGAGGGCTGTATTCCACGGACATTGAGGTGGAGGTCAATGAAAAGCTCATCCACGGAGGATATGACCTGATTCTCTCCATCGGACAGGTGGTTCCCCACGAGGTTGTGGGCATGGCCAATTACAGCAAGAACATCTTCGTAGGTGTGGGCGGACGCCAGATGATCAACAAATCCCACATGCTCAGCGCCATTTGCGGTATGGAGAAGGCCCTGGGTGTTGCGGACTCCCCCGCAAGGAAAGTCTTCGACTATGCCCAGCAGCATTTCCTGGACGGAAAACTCCCCCTGGTGTATATCCAGACTGTCACCACCTTAAAGGATGAGGAAATCTGCCTGAACGGACTTTACACAGGGCCTTCCAGAAAACCATTTGAGCTTGCGGTCCAGCTCTCGGAAAAGCTGAACATCTGTCATGTGGAGCGCAGGGCAAAAAAACTTGTCACCTATCTGGACCCCTATGAGCTGAAAACCACATGGGTGGGAAACAAAGGCATCTACCGCACAAGAATGGCAGTCGCCGACGGAGGGGACCTTATCATTCTGGCTCCCGGCGTCAAGGCCTTCGGCGAAAACGAAGAGATGGATCATATGACCAGGACATACGGCTACAAGGGCCGGGACTATGTGCTGAAACTGTTCAATGAAGGTGCTTTTGAGAACAGGATCATGGCTGCCGCTCATCTGATCCAGGGCTCCTCTGACGGAAGATTCCGGATCACATACTGTACCAGACCGGAAAATCTTTCAAAAGAAGAGATTGAGAGTGTGGGCTATCAGTGGATGGATTATGAAAAAGCCGCATCCCTGTACGATCCGGAGACTTTGCACGACGGGTGGAACACACTGGAGAACGGGGAAGAGATTTATTTTGTGAAGACGCCTGCTTTGGGTCTTTGGAAAGTGGACTGACGGGAAAATATAAATTGAATCTTTGCATTGTTTTATAAACAACGGGGTATTTCTGTAAATATGCGCAGAAATACCCCGTTGCTGTGCATTACAAAGCGTGCTGCCGGGCACGAAATGAACAGCGGCCGGGGATCATTTTTATGGTAACCGATTTCTTTACCAATGTTGTATCCGGCATTTTTGTTCTGTATAATGGTTAACATACTTAAACGAAAGGATTTCAGCCGTGAAAAAACATCAGGTAAGAATAGATACAGACAAATGCGTTGGCTGTGGGATATGTGTGAAGACATGCCCGGCACATAACATAGAGCTGAAGAATAAGAAGGCCAAAATCATACTGGATGACTGCCTTATGTGCGGACAGTGCACCGCTGTCTGTCCCAAAGAGGCCGCTTCCATAAGCGGTTATGAACATGAGGACACTTACAGGAACCCGGAAGTGCGTTTAGACCCGCCGGCAGTTCTGGATACGATCCGTTTCCGAAGAAGTATCCGGCAATTCCGGGATAAAAAGATACCAAAAGAGATCATGGACCAGATTCTGGAAGCCGGAAGACTCACCCATACAGCAAAGAATATGCAGGACGTATCCTTTGTTGTCCTTGATAAAGAAAAAGACAACATAGAACAGATGGCAGTCAGCCTCTTTCAAAAAATAAAACCTGCTGCTGACCTATTCAGCCCCATGGCAAGGCGTAATAAGATTGATAAACACTTTTTCTTTTTCCGTGCCCCCGTCGTTATTGTCATTCTGGCGAAAAATAAAACAAACGGTATCCTGGCCGCCCAGAATATGGAATTCGCTGCAGAAGCAAACGGACTTGGAGTCTTGTACAGCGGCTTTTTTACAACCGCAGCCAACCATTCTTTCAAAATCAAAAAAGCTTTGAAAATACCCCGTGGAAAGCATGCTGCCATGACTTTGGTATTAGGATATCCGGATGTAAAATATCTCCGCCCGGCGCAGCGTGAACCTTTAGATGTAAGATATCTATAGAAAATGGAGTGCGATAATGGAATGTGAAGAAAGACTGAAAAAAATAGTAGACGGATTCCAAAAGAACAGAAATGCCTTTTCTGCCATTGGAGATGATACAAGGCAGCTCATCCTGCTTGTTCTGCTGGAAAGCGACCTGTCAGGTATTCGGGTAGGAGAGATTGCGCAAAAGACGCATCTGACAAGACCTTCTGTATCCCATCACCTTCAGATCCTCAAAGAATCCGGTATCGTCGCAATGCGGAAAGAAGGAACAAAAAACTATTATTATTTAAGTGCAGAGGAAACGCAGTGGAAGGAAATCGCTGATTTAGTTAACCTTATCTATGGAAGTATCCGGCACATCAGCTCACGGTCATAACAATTTTTTATATTTTGGAGGACAGTCCCATGATCTTATATTTTTCAGGAACAGGCAACAGTGAATATGCTGCAAAGCGGATTGGTAAAGAAATCGGAGATGAAGTTACGAATCTGTTTGAAAGGATCAGAAACCATGACTTTTCAGCCATGCGCTCTGACAGGCCGTGGGTTATCGTCTCACCCACCTATGCATGGAGAATCCCCCGCATTCTGCATGCATGGCTGGAAAAGACTGCGCTGTCCGGCAGCAGAGAGATTTATTTTCTCATGACCTGCGGAGGCAGTATCGGAAATGCGGAAAAGTATCTAAAAAAACTATGCAGTTCTAAAAACATGGATTTTTCAGGATGCTTTCCCCTCCTCATGCCCGAGAATTATATAGCCATGTTCTCCACTCCCGGCAGAGAAGAGGCGCTGGAAACCATCCGCCTTGCAGAAACCCATATAGACAATGCCGCACGCCTGATAAAGGGCGGAAAAAAGTTCCCGCAGAGTCATCTTACCGTAAAAGATAAAATAAACAGCAGCATTGTCAACGATATCTTTTATCCTGTGTTTGTTCATGCAAAGAAGTTTTCCGCAGCAGACTCCTGTATCTCCTGCGGAAAATGTGCAGATGTGTGTCCGCTGGGCAATATCCATATGGATGACGGGAAACCGGTGTGGGGGGAAGATTGTACGCATTGTATGGCATGTATCTGCCGCTGTCCGAAAGAGGCAATTGAGTATGGGAGGCATAGTATGGGGCTGCCGCGGTATATTTGTCCGAAATAGGAGTAATGCGGGGGCGATTGTTTCTCCGCTGGTCCGTAAAAACATAGACAGGATATTTCCGCTGATCTCTGCAGAAAATATCCTGTCTGTATTTCTATATATAGTAATTCCAGAAATGGGCAGATCAATCTGCTATAACTACTGTCTGGTCCTGATGTTTAGAACTGCAGGGGTATACCAGCCGCCTGCCATTTTCCTCCAGTGAAATATGATACTCAAAATCTTCCGCCAGTTCTGCCGCCGGGACTGTCAGGGAGTACACCCACCTTTCACACTTTGCAAACTTATACCTCCTGTATTCCGAACATCCTATATATCTTATATCCAAAACCGGCGATATTTCACTGCCGCCTATGACAATTACCTTCAGCCTTAAATCCTCTCCTCTCTGCAGGGAAGTTCTGGCCGTAGGAACAACAAGTCTTAATGCCTTGTCTACCACATTCCCCTTCAACTCCGGCAGATCAGAATACCACTTTGTCAGTTTATCTTTACATTGTCTCAGTATAGGCGTAACCGCTCTCTGCTGTATATTTGTTATAACCCCCATGTCTCCATTGGATTCTACAGCCATCAGCAGATGATATTCCAGCTCTTCCACCGCTCTGAGCAGTTCTTTATAATCTGCCAATGCACTTTCATGGCTGTCTGCTTTACAGTGTATTTCAAAGCTTCCCCACAGACATCCGATCTCAGCAGTCCGCTTCATTGCCTGAAATGTATGGTTCCAATAATCATAACGGGATTTTTCACCTGCACTGTGTATCAAAGTTCCCAGCTTCTCGAATTTATCCACAAAGTCATACTGCTTCTTCATATCGTCCCAGGGAATCTCATTGCAGTATATATTCCCCGGTCCATCTTCCCATCTGCTTGGCCTGGGCATATTTCCATCCTGTTCTGCAAAAATATCTGCTGCTTTTTCCCCTGCTCCTTTACCAAATTCAGCTACAGAAAAATTTCGGTAAAAGTCACCGGTCGGAGCACAGCGTCCATTTTTTTTATACAGTTCCAAATCGGCTTCATAGTCCTGCCAACTTGTGCCTCCGCAGTTTATTTTCCTGGAGAAATCATTGCCCGCAAGCTGGTTATTTTTGGTCGCTCCCTCAATTGTGACAGCGGAAATTGCCGGGCATCCTTCTTTTACCATAAAATCAATGGAAAGGACCGTATCCTGTTCCACCTCTATATCAGGGACACAAATTTCATTATTTTCCTCACTGATCATTCTATCACGTAAAATCAGGTTTTTGATCTTAATATCCAGTTTTGCATCACACTTCTGGAATACCATACATACTGTATAATTTCCCGGCGGAAGTTTTAAAACATACCCTGAACACCCCTTTCTGGCTGTGTTCAAAACGCCCTTGCACTCAGGGTATTCCTCTGTATAAGAATCCGCTCCCACATATCCTTCCAGACATATTTTTTCAGACACTGACTCATCCCAGGGCTGCTCCCAGGCGGCTTCCATCAGTGCTTTAATATTTGGCGCAATACTGCTTGTTCTCCAGTGAATCCCAAGAAGTCCGTCACAACCGTATCGTTTGGCGTCGAAGGCATCCCTGCGCATCCTGCCCACCCACAACTGGGGAGAAATCATGGCAGGGTCATCCTCCAGCCAGGGTATTGCCCAGGATGGCCTGTCTTTTTTCAAATCCTGAAATTTAGGCTCAATCGGATCAAAGCCTACATTTCTGTTAATACATGAAAAAGGCATATTTTCCGGCAGATACTTGTCAAATGCCGCGCGGTCCTCCTGTGGACCCAATGTCCAGCCACAGACAGCCAGCTCAAAGGGGGCATCCACCTTCTCTTTTGCCTCCAAGGCACAGGAAAAGTCCCTTATGGTTTTTTCTGTATCTTCCTTTGTATTTCCAAGCCATGTCCAGTCTTCCGGTGTCCACATCCAATAATAATCAAGGGAATGGGTCCTTTTGATTCTTTCAAAAATACCTTCATAAAGGCTTTGAATCATTTCTTTATCCGGCTCTCCTGTAATACCCAGACGTTTTCTTACTGCTTCCGGTATTGTCAGGGGAGCTTCTGTTCCTATACATGTCTTAACGGCCATCTTTTTAGCATAAGAAAAGGTCTCTGCCAAAACTTTACCATAAGCGTTAAACATCCGATTATACTTCTCGGCCGGAACATCTGCTTCGTGTATTTCATGACTGTATATTTCGTCTTCATACCCCTGCATATAATCTGGGCCATAACAGTCTTTCTCAAATATATTCCCCACCCCGCAAGGGTAATCCTTTGTCTTCATAGGATGATATCCCCAGCTGTTTCCATTGGTCTTAAAATGCTGGACCGGATAACTGTACTTTACCGTGCCATCTTCATTACAGTCTTCTTTCTTTCCGATCCAGACCAGTGGTTCTGCGGTCATTGCCTTTGGTGCTTCCCTGTTTTCAGGATAGGTATGGAGTGCAAAAAAATTAGCCCGCATCTTCGGCAGTTGTGTCAGAATCGCATAATAATCATCCTTATTCCACCAATCCGGTCCCTCCGGAAAGTCATGAAACGGATGGATTCCTCTCTCCTTAAAAATTGGTATTTCTCTGATATTTATCTTCCTATTCCATATGTCAACAGCACAATCCTCTTCCGGTATGGTATCTCCATGAAGATAAAATCTGATTCCCAGCAGCTCCAAAAAATGATACGCTGCGTAAAGTACAGAAATCTCCGTATTTCCGGTAAGTATGACCGGATCCTTTCCGGTACCTGAACCATACAAGATATATCCTTCTTCACCAAGATCTGTATAGTCCAGAACATGTCCATATGATTCTAATAAGCGGCTTCCTTTACATGCGGCAATTATCGCATTCCCGCTATCCGGCATTTTATTCACTATCAGCGGCAGCTCCAAACCCAACACATAAAGATAACGCCTTAATTCCTTTGCTGCCAGACCTGTCAGCAGGTCCATTCCCTTTTCTGTCACTATATAGCTTTTCATATCTACCTACACACTTATCCCTTCTGCTTACTTAACCCTTGACGGCCCCTGCCATCAGTCCCTTCACAAAATATTTTTGCCCCACTACAGCCAGTATAATGATGACCGGAATACATGACAGTAACGCCCCTGCAAGAGGTGCCCCGTAAGATATCTTATAAAAACTCTGAAGACGCATGAGGCCAATAGGCAGTGTATACTTTTCCTCCGCATTCAGATAGATCAAAGGCGTCATAAAATCATTCCATGTATTCATAAATGTAAGAACACCCTGTATGCCAATTCCTGCCTTACTTAGGGGTATTGCTATCTTCATGAATATCTTAAACTCACCATACCCATCAATCATTGCGCTCTCATATAAATCTTTTGGAATCTGTCCCATGATCTGACACAGCAGAAATATTCCAAATGCGTTTATCAGTGCCGGTATGATCAGGGGTACATACGATCCGAACAGCCCCATGGTTTTATACATCTGAAACTGGGGAACCATCAGCACCTGCGGAGGTATCAGCATCGTTGCCAGTATCAGGCTCATAAGAATACCTTTTCCTCTAAATTCAAATCTTGTGAATCCATATGCCACCAGCCCGTCAACCAGCATAGCAAGAACCGCAGCAGCAGCAGCCACACAAAAGCTGTTCATAAACTGCTTCCAGAACGGGATAGTCTCAAATAGGGTTTTAAAATTATCAAGGGTTATCTCCCTCGGAATCAGCCGTAATATATGCCTGTTCATCTCCAGATCCGTCTTAAGTGCTCCTGATATCATAAATACGAAAGGGTACAGGATGAACAGCACAGCCACCAACAATACTATATGGAAAAGAATACTTGCAATCACTCTTTTTTTCTTCATCCGCATACCTCAGTCTTTCTCACGAAACAGATATCTCTGTATAGTTGTGATTACCAGAAGGATAACTGCTATCATATATCCCATCGTAGCCGCGCGGTTTACCTGATTATTTTTAAACATCATATTGTACAGGTATATAACGGGATACAGCATGGAATCCCTTGAACCCACAGATGAACCGTTTTGAACCAGGGTGATGACTTCGCCAAACATGGCAAAAGAACCCGTAATCGCAATAAATACGATATATGTCATAATAGGCTTCAGCAAAGGCAGTGTAATATACCAGAACTCTTTCCACTTGCCCGCACCATCGATTCTGGCAGCCTCCCCAAGTTCCGTGGGTATCCCCTGTAAACCGCTCAGAAAATACAGACTGTTAATACCAAAATATCTCCAACATCCGATCAAAAGCACGGAAGGAATCGCCCACACCGGATCACTTAAAAATTTAACCGCCCTTTCTATGATACCCATATCCTGTAAAGCTGTATTGATCAACCCGTTATTAGTTCTAAGGATCAATTTAAATACAATGCCTACTACAATAACAGATGTTACATTTGGAATGAAAAATGCGGTTGAAACAAAGCCGCTTTTCTTACCCATAAATTTACTGTTCAGCATCAGCGCGGCAATTAATGCAACGGGAAGTATAATAAATATACTCCCCAGCATATAAATGGCAGCATTCGTTACAGACTTCCAGAACCTGGAGTCCATAAACACTGTCTGATAATTGGAAAATGTAAACTGTCCGGCTTTTGTCTGCAAAGACAATATCAGACCTGAAACTGCAGGATATAATCCAAAGATCGCATACAGGATAAAAAACGGTGATATGAAAAGATACGGCATAATTTTTCGTTTATTTCTCTTCATATTTACATGTCCTCCTGTATGTTATTTTGATTCGTTATATTCATTCACCGCCTCTGTCAATATATCTGTCAGCTCATCAATACTTATATTTCCCTCTACCAGATCGTAGGCATTGGAATTAAAGGATTCCGTAAAGGCATTTCTCCAGTCTGCCTGATACTGTACAGGTATCTCGTCTGCAAGGCTTTCATAGAGTTCTCCAAGATTTTGATTGTCATAATACTCTACCGGACTGTTACATTCAGGCATGGCATCGTAAACCGGTGGATATAATGCGATCATTTCGTATTTCTTTACACAGTTATCTTTATCCAGCTGTGCAAACTTCATGAAGTCCCAAAGCTCCTCTTTATCTTTGTCCGTATACTTTGTCATACAAAGGCCTGTACCTCCCCTGACGGATACCACAGAAGCTGTATCTGTAAGCTTCGGCAATGGTGCCATCTGCCATTTTCCACTCTGTTCCGGAACATTATCCCTGAGCCACCCTGCTGCCCAGTCAGCGGTAAAATAGGTTGCCACTTTATCTTCCGCTACCACCGGCCATGCCTCGTCCTGTGTCTCCCAGGCATACATCATTCCGTTTTGCTGCATTTGGACATAATCCATGACAATGTTTTTAAATTCATCTGTAATATTCAGTTTGCCGTTTTCGTCCACATAGTCCAGACCGGCAGCGCGCAGAAGTAAAACAATCTCGTCAAGTTCGCCGCCCATTGACATATCCTTTGTTGCCGAAATATAAATATCATGTTTTGCAAATTCCTCTGCTGCAGCTTTATATTCCTCCCATGTGGTTGGAATTTCAATATTATATTCCTCAAATAAATCTTTTCTGTATGCCATAGTCACCGGACACAGAGCATGCTCCAGGCCGTAATAATGTCCATCATAAGCATACAGGTCCAAGCGGTTCTTGACCATCTTATCCGTTACATCGTCCCGCTCCATAAATTCGTCAAGAGGATAATAGCACATCTGCTCCTCGGACATAAAGCGTGAGAAAAAACCCTGTTCCTGATCTACCAAATCGGGGGCTCCTTCTCCCCCGGATGCATTGATCACTGCCAAACGTTCAGAAAGCGCATCTGTTGTCATGATCTCAATGGTAAAATTAACATCCGGATGTTCCTTCTTATATTCCTCTGTCACCCATCTGAAATATTCCGCATGTGGTTCTGCGAATGCCCATATGACAATATCATCTGAATTCGTATCTGTTACTGTCTCTGTATCTCCCCCTGTACCTGTATCCGCCTGATTTTCCTTCCCCCCATTATCTGTCTCTTCGCTTGTGCCGCCGCATCCGGTTAAAATTGTAGTCATCAGCATTGCCGTTCCCAAAAACATCGCCATTTTTTTCATAGTTTTTCCCCACTTTCCTCTCCAAAACGAGACCTATTTCGTATTCTTGAAATCTTCAACTGCCTGAAACATTGCCAGCATATTCTCTGCACTTGTAGGACTTTGTATATTGTGTGTTGTATTAAATATAAATCCGCCGCCCTTTGAAAATAGTTCCAGGCGTTCTCTTACCTCCTGATATACTTCATCCGGTGTACCGAAAGGCAGAGTATGCTGTGTATCAATACCTCCACCCCAGAAAACAAACTTATCGCCCCACTCTTCCTTCAGGATCTTACCATCCATTCCCTTGGCTGAGAGCTGAACAGGATTCAGAATATCCATTCCTGCTTCGTAAAAGTCCTGTAAAAATGTCATGACTGCGCCGCATGTATGATAAAATGTTTTCCAATTTGTATTTTTGTGCACCCAGTCATTGATTCTTTTATAATACGGTTTGTAAAACTCTCTAAACGAATCCAATGACATAAACGGCCCGTTCTGAGTTCCAAAGTCTGTCCCTGATATGTAAATCACCTGGATTTTGTCGCCGCAGGCCTGGCGGATCAATTCTGCATTTTTTAGTCCCGTCTCCACCTGCATCTCAAAAATCTCATGGATATAGTCCGGACATACATGATGTGCCATCATAAAATCTGACAGGTTCCTGATTCCTTTCGGATATTTCACATTCGGTCCGGGAACCGTTGCAAAATCACCTATTGAGGCTATGGCACCGCTGTAAACAATTCCGTAATCTGTATTGTTATAGTAGTAGTCACACTGCCGTTTCAGTTCATCCAGCTGTTCATCTGTAATGACAGCAAAGTCATCCTTAAAATCCACCCGCGCACTGTCTGTGTCTTCATCAAACTCGATATTTCCTCTGGTAATGTTGTCAAAGAAAAATCCCCCTTTTGGCATCATACCGGATGGCGGTACGCTTAAATCCCCCTGGGGATACAGATATGTACGACCTGTCTCATCTACTGTGGTATTAAAATTCAAGGGAACATCAACTGCAAGACCGGACTGCAATACCCAGGGCTTACGGCCCGAATTGGAAAATCCGAACATATTCATGCCTGTGGATACTTCCACACAGTCAAGATGCAGTTTCTGACGAACATCCTCTTCCACTTCCCCCAATAACTGAAGAGGTTCGTTGATCTTTACTCTTTTTTCCTCTAGGCCCAGTGCCCTCCTTAACCGGTCAAGAGCATTTGCATTGATTCCGGTAATTGGTGTCGCCCCCATATCTACGACCACTTCTTCCGGCTCAATATGATTCAGTGTCTGATTCAGCCTTTCTCTGCTGGTTGCCATTTTTCTTCCTCCTCCAATGTAGTTCATCAAAGAATTTTACTATCTCGAGTTTCATAAAACCCTTTGAAATTTATTAGTAAAAGCATACGCTTAAAACTAATCTTTTTTCGTGTCCGTGCACGATAAAGGTTAAATTTTTTCTCTTTACCCTTAATCGGATAAAGAGAATTTTTCATAAGTTATATTTTGTTGCTATAAATATATGCGTCTTTACTGTAGATTCCTTTGGTTTTGTGCCATATAAAAGATAACGCCCTAAAATTTCAACTCCCAGAAATCCCTGCCTGAAGGGCTCCTGACAAATGGTGGCTGAGACAACACCGGATTTCAAATTTTCCCGCACAATATCCGTAAGGTCATACGTTATTATACGGAGCTTTCTTCCGCATTCCGACTCACGGACGGCCTTTATACCACCCTCCACACCTGCTGATGCAAAACAGATCGTAGTCAGTTCAGGCTTCTCTTTCAGCAGCGCTTTCACCTGTTCATATGATTTCTGGTCATCGTCGTCATTCTCAATAACTGCTTCCACTGTTATATTACTGTAATCCCTTTTCAGGGTTTTCTTTATTCCCCTGAGACGCTGCTCCTGTGCCATGACCATACTGGAACCGATGATCAGGGCGACATGTTCCTCGAATCCATTGCTCATCATACCCAGCAGTTCACCTGCCACACATCCGCTGGTTATATAATCGCACCCCACATACGCAAGATGTTTTACACTGGATATGTCTGTATTTATAGTTACTACCGGTATATTTGCGTCTTCCAATTCCTGGATCTTATGTGCCACATTTTGGGAATTAACCGGAGTTATTACAAGACCGGATATTTTTTCTGCCAGAAGTCCATCTATTTCTTTTAGTAAAAGGTCTGCGTCAAACCCTTTAATCTTTCTGACAATATTCTGTATTCCAAAATGCCCCATTTCCTCCAGTGCGTTGTTGACACCATTGATAACATCATTAAAAAATGGATTGCCCTCCGAACAAAGAATTACGCCTATTGTCTTAGTATATCTTTTATTTGCCAGTGTTCTGGCTGCCATATCGGGCTTATACCCCAGCTCGTCTGCTATTTTTATGATTCTTTCCGCTACCTGCGGATTTACACCCGGTCTGTGATTTAAGGCCCGGTCCACTGTCCCTCTTGATACATTCGCTGCTTCTGCGACTTCTCGGATTGTAACTTTCATGGTTTCTCCTACACCGTGTCCGTGCACGTTTAATAATTGTATTATAATCTATACAATCGCTTTTGGCAATTGTCTATAATATGCGAAATTTGTCATTAAATTTTGTGAATATTTACTAACTTTTGGGAATGCTCTGTCTCAATCAGCAGATATGATACAAAACACATTAAAAAAATGGTACTCCATTTACGAAGTACCATCTAATATTCATATATTTATCAGTCCGGACTGCTCCGTATCTGACCTTCTCTGCAATCCGTTATTCTTTATTTTTTATCAAAAAGATACATACTAAAAAACGAAACCACATCCCCATTCCACTGCATATTCATATTGCAGTGTTTCGCCATCTTCGCCGCATCTATACAATACGCAGACAGACAGGAAAAACGATTCTGCTCCTGCACGCATGGTTTTCCTTCCGGCATATTACATGCGTCGCACAGGTTGCAGGGTCCGCACATGACGAACATGCCGTCCTTATCCAGTCCTCTTCTCTTGAGTTCTTCTACTGTGCGCAGTGTCATCCGGGTGTGTATCTTCTTGATCTGTTTTGTCTCCGCATCATCAAAGATGTTGTTAACAGGTGTTCTGGACTGGAAAACTACCGCCCGGCGGTACTGCATAACTCTGTTCTCCATCTCTTCGGGGGTTCCGCAGTAGGGTGGACATCCATAGTTATTGCCATAATTTCCACAGTCGTTCTGTTCGCAGAACTTGCGGAACTCATGTTCAAATTCTAAATCTTCCGTGTTCATTACGGCGGCTTTCGCAAACCCCGCATCCTCAGCGACTGCAATCAAATCTTCTTCACGCATATTACTGATTCTCCCTTCTGAATCCCTCCGGTCTGTCTCGCACGGACACTCTGCCGGCTGTCCCTGTCATAAATAAAGCTGCTGACAGGCAGTTATCCCGCAGCAGCTTCTAACACTATTTCCTTTACCTGCAGGAGGCCCATGAGCGGATGATGTCAGACCAATCTATACATTTGGGGTGCGGAGGATAAAACATATAGAAACAAAATCGTCTCTTGGGCTCCTCCTGCTTTTCATGGATGCATAAATTCCTCACACAGGTTCCTGTTTCGTTCACGTTCTAAGCAGGCATTCCATATCAAATAACATAATGGATGGAAAACTTTCTTCGGAAGTCTCCACCTTTTACTCATCCAAGCAGGTTTCCTGACTCACGGATCTTCGTTCGGCGCTCCTTCTCATATAATCTCTTATACAATGGACTTATGCGCTTCGCTCCCCGCTCACAGTGACCGGATCGTCCAGGACTTACACCTGATTCCCTTTTCACCAGGATTTTCTAAAAGAGGGCAAAACTAAATCCTGATGCACTTGGCAAGCTGATATGGAATTTATACACATGATTACTTTAGCACAATGGCCGGTATCTGTCAATTCCTCCGGCTCATATTCTTTCTTTAATCGCAAAAATAATATGATCCATGAGAACAGCATCCTCTCCCATACGGGGACTGTCCATCCCGAATGCACACAGAAGCTTCCTCTCCGCATCCAGCACTTCCCTTTCCTTCAGCATCCCCCACTCCCTCTCATCCAGCAGATGCGCTTCAAGAGCGGCCCATGAAACTGCATCTCCGCAGCCTGCCCACTCTTCTGCCTGCCGCTTAAAATCCGCCTGTTCTGACGGCTCTATGACGCCTGTCTCCACAGCACGGGAGGCTGCCGCATCTGCCGTTATGCAGAATCTCTCCAGCCTTCGGAAGACATTGTGCTGCATCCTGGCGCCTGCGCCAGTCTGCAGAAACAGGGATTCCATCACAGCCTCTTTCACCGCACATCCTATCATTTCTCCTATTTTGCTGTGTGCGCCCGTCTCCGTGATCTTAAAATCAGACTCCATGTCAGCCACAATGATCGTGCCGTCTGTACCGGAACCCGTGGCAAGCCCGTGGGAATATCTGCTGGCTATGCACAGCTCCTGGATCGCGGCTGTTTTTGCCTCTGTACAGGTTATCAGGGCCTTGGCAATGGCCCCGTCTGTCAGGTCCGCATTCAGGAAAATCATAAGATTGATCGTTCCCAGTGTATGCCTGCATTCCCCGTCCAGATCCACCCAGACCCCGTCCTTCTCGTACCAGGATGCCCGGTCCCCTGCACGCCCGGCGTTGACTTCAATACCGCCTGTTGCGATCACGCTGACGGCAATATCCCTGTACTGTGTCCTGACATAAGAGGCATTTTTCATAGAGGCGGCTGTCATAATACCTGATGACGAGTCCGCTGACAAACCTATGATGCTGTCAGAGACATAACGCATATGACTTTCATAGGTCCCTCCCTCAAGCCGTATCTCCTTTTCCCCCTCCTGTCCGCCGTCATAATTATATACAGCTTTTAAGTCTGTCCTCAATCCCCCGTTCTGGGGCGAAGTGCTCAGAACCTTCCTTTTTCCTCCGAAAACCGCGGCAATATATTTTTCATCTCTATAGAGTTTATCCCCTTTGCCGGGCAGAAACCTTTTATCCTGCATCATATATCTTTTCCTTTTCGCCGTCCTTATACTTTTTAATCCTTCTGTACCCCGTGAATGACAAGCCTTACGGATGCGTCACTGGTACAGGTGGCCAGGGTCACCACTTTATCCCTGATCGTCACTTCCACGCCCAGCTTCTCTTCTGAAGCGTCCAGTATGGTCTGCAGGAACTGCTGATGCGCCTGCTCGTTTTCAAACTTGATCTGGAATGCCATATCTTTTTTTGTGGCGTTGGCATCATGATAGGAGAATATCCGGTATCTGCTCCAGCCATCCGCTGTATAGATCCAGAAATACGGATTCTCTTTGACGGTCCCCTCATCCCGTATATTCTTCATACTGCCGAACATGGAGCCATCCCTCATGTTGTGGCCGAAGATGAAGGTATTTGCATCTGAAAAATCCTTATTTCCGTACGCATCCAGAAAAATACTTCCCACCGCGTTCTTATCCCCGGAAAATGTATGCTTGATATAATATGTATTATCCTCATCCTGCATGACCGGATAGTTAATGCCAAGAGCCGGGTAATAGAGCCAGGCCACCGTGTCCGGATTCTCCTTCTGAAGAGACTTCAGATCCACCTGCACATCCGGAACCTCCGGAACATCCGCATCCCCGTCATCCTTCTTCGGATCAGCCGAAACATCCTCTGCCTGATCCATACCGGCAGTCTTCTGCACCCGGGCATATTCCTCCCCGGCCCGTTTATACTGCTTCTGCAGGGATATCATATTGAAGACTCCATAGGCGATGATGCATACCGCACACAGTATCACAATATTCAGAATCCTGTTTTTTTTCTTTTTATCCGCAGACTTTACGTCTTCCGCTTCTTTCTCTTCCGTCCTTTTCTCTTCTGTCATACTCTACTCCTCAATCAAACCGTATTTTATTTTGATTCTCTCCAGCTTCTCGATCATGGGTTTACTGGCGAGCAGAAGAAAGATAACCGTTGCCGCCCCGTGCACCATGTCCACCGGCAGCCCTGATATATAGATAGCCAGAAGGTTCCTCTTCGTTATGGCATAGGAGGACATAAGCAGCGACACCGGGTTCATGATTCCTCCGTAAATAAACAGGGCTGCCCAGAAACCAAAGATACAGAGAGAAACCTTCCTGGCCTTCAGCCATCCTTTCTGGAACAGTATTCCGGCCAGAAACCCGATGATACCCATGGAGAACATCTGCCAGGGCGTCCATGGCCCCTGCCCAAACAGCATATTTGACACCAGCATGGAAAGTGCCCCTACCAAAAATCCGGACTCGGCCCCAAAACACACTGCCGATATGATCACAAACGCCATGACCGGCTTAAAACTGGGTACCATGAAAAATGCCGCCCTGCCGGCCACCGCTATGGCCGTGAGCACTGCGATGATCAACACTTCCCTGGCCTGGGGCCTTCGGCTTTCAAAGGTCAGAAAAAACGGTATCATAGAATAGAACACAATGAACAGACTGATCAGGAGATATTTCCTGTCATTGAAAAAATGTATCCCCACCCATATGGTCACAGGTATCATGACCACGATCAGAAATATAGCCGCCAGAGTCCTGGGCGGCAGTTTCCCCTTATTCTTCGGGACAGCCATCAAGTCACTGTATTCCAGATAATTAAGTTTCTCCTTTCCCTGAGGCTCCTCCCAAAAATCCGTGTCCACGGAGTCTGCACTCTTCTCATCCCAAAACACATCCAGAAAATCATCTAATTTATCATCCCGCAGCATACTGTTCACCTCCTGACGTATGCATCCACTCCTGCAACCACATCCTCCACGGTCACCGCGTCAGGAAAGAACTGTCGTGACATACGGTTTGCAGCGGTTGTATAGAAACTGTTTCCCGCAAAAAATTCTTTTGCCGGTTTATTTGTCACCACATTTCCCTCAAAGAACAGACCCACCCGGTCCGCGTACTGCGCACAGAATTCCACATCATGAGAAATGAGAAGAATGGTAACACCATGTTCTGTCAGCTTTCGCAGGATTTCTCCCAGTTCTTTTTTATAGTGGTTGTCTATCCCCTTCGTAGGCTCATCCATGAGCAGGATCCTGGGGCGCAGCAGCAGCACCTTTGCAAGTGCCAGCCGCTGCTGTTCTCCGCCGCTCAGATCATAGGGATGACGGTCTAAAAGGTCCGCCAGCTTTGTCAGGGACACAATTCCCGCAACAGCATCTCTCTTGCTCATTTCTATGGAAAAAGCGTCGCTCCTTTTTTCTTTTTTTCCGTCAATCATTTCATACAGATCGTCCCGCACTGTCTTCTTCACAAAAAGACTCTGGGGATTCTGGGGCATTACGCCGAGGAAGCCGTGATACAGCTCATTATCCGTGTATTTATCTATGCTCTTCCCCCCCAGCCATATTTTCCCTCTGTACGGGTGGCGGATACGGGCGATCAGATTCATGGTGGTACTTTTGCCGGTGCCGTTGCCGCCCACCAGCGCGAAGATTTCCCGTTTCCTTACATCCAGGGAAAGTCCCTTCACCACATCGGGCAGCTCACGCTCATAGCGGAACCAGATATCTCTGAGACGTATTTCCGGTACTTCCTTCTCTGAAAATACATGGGTTCTCTTCCTGACGGATTCTGTCTCATGATGAACGGATTCTGTTTCCCTGCCGTTTCCGCCTATGTTTTCTTCACACTCTGCGGCCTTTAGCTGAAGGTCTTCAAGCTCCTTTTCCAGCCATCTCCTTCCCTGCCTTACGGTCAGGGGACACTCCCGGCTGCTCTCCACCCCGGCATATACCTGCATAGGCGTGGGCATGGAAAGAAACATATCATGCCCCAGCTCCTTGAGTTTCCGCCCTATCTCTGAGGGCGTGCCGTCAGCAATCATTCTGCCGCCATCCATGACATATACCTGGTCTGCCCAGGGGATCACATCCTCCAGGCGGTGTTCTGTAAGAATAACCGTGGTTCCCACATCCCTGTTGATCTTCCTCACTGTCTCCAGAAAATCCGAGGCTGCTATGGGGTCAAGCTGGGATGTAGGCTCATCCAGGATCAGCAGCCTCGGATGCATAGCCATAACAGAAGCCAGATTCAGAAGCTGCTTCTGGCCTCCTGACAGCTCGTTTACATTACGCAGGAACCATGCCTGTATACCGAAATAAGAAGCCATCTCAGCCACTCTGAGCCGTATAGTGGCACTGTCATAGCCAAGACTCTCCAGTCCGAAAGCCAGCTCATGCCAGACTTTGTCCGTCACGATCTGGTTGTCAGGATTCTGAAGCACATAACCAATCTCCGCACTCTGGGTTCTCTCATCCACCTCTTCAAGCTCTGTTCCAAAATACCGTATACATCCGCTTTTCTGTCCATGGGAGGCAAGGACTGTCTTCATCTGTCTCAAAAGTGTACTTTTTCCGCATCCGCTTTTTCCGCACAGCACAACAAAGCTGCCCTCCTCCACTGTCATATCCACCCCGGCCAGCGCAGGTACCGTCTGCTGGGGATACAGAAAACTGAACTTTTCTATTTCAATACAATTCACATTCCGTTCCTCCCTCTGTTTCTTTCCCGCCATTCATATATTCTGTAAATGTCATGTCTGTCTTCAAAATCTTCTGCTCACTGCCCGGTTCATCTTCCTTTAAGTACCAGGGGATATCCCTGTCCATACGCATTTTCTTCTCCAGTTTCTTAAAGCTCTCATCCTCCCATAATCCCAGCAGAAAGGGGAAAAAGCATATAAACGTCCAGGCCAGATAGGTGATTACGCTCCAAGGCGTCAGCGGGATACCGCCGATCTTAATCACCGGATCATACTGCGCAAAGGAAAACCCATAGTGAAATCCCAAGAGGCATACTCCCAGAAGCCCGGCCAGAATACCTGTGACCGTCACATCCCTTCTGTCAAAGTGATAGATGGAGAACGAGGAACGGCCCTTCAGGCCGTATCCTCTGGCCCTCATGGAATCTGAGGTGTCTATGGCGTTCTCCAAGGCCCAGGTGATCAGGATGGAAAGGATCGTGAGTCCATAACGGATTTTCTTTATCAGTTTTCCATTGCTCATATCACGTCCCACGCATTTCTGCCCGTTTCGTATAACCTTTACCTGTGCATTGAATTTCGGCACAAAGCGGAATACCATGGAAAGCACCAGGGAAAGCGCCGGAATCACCCTGCCAAACAGGTAGACGAACTTATCTGTGGTCATAACCTCGTTATAACAGGAAAACCACAATATAGCAATAAACAGCATGGAGGCCAGAACGATTCCATACACAATAGCCTCCAACGTCACCGGCCCTGTCTTCAGATAAAAAAGCGTAGTGACGCCATAGTGGTTAAACGCCGGGTTGATAAATGCCACGATCACCATAGCAGGAAGCGTGAAGATCAAATTGAATTTTGCCACAGCCTTCCACCCCTTCAGGCGCACCGCATAGAAAAATGCGCCCAAAAAGGAAATGCCCAGAAGGACCGGATGGCTGAGAAACATGGTGACCAGCAGTACAAGCATGAAGTAAAAGAAATTTACAGCAGGATGGCAGGCTGAAAATGCATCCGACCGTTTATTCATAATACTGATCTCCCACATCACGGCCCAGGTCACAGGTGTAGCGCCATTCGATTATGTCACCATCGCTGACTTCATACTGAGAACAGCCGTAATTTGGGAACCAGCCATTCACGCTGTACATCCAGCCGGACAATTCGCCGCAGTCAAACTCATAGAGCTGGTTGATGCCTTCCACATAGTAAGAACCATAGGCAGGTGTATACTTTGCACTCATTTGGATGGAAGTATCTTTACACACCCGGTACAAGACATCATACACAGTTTCACCCGGAGAGTACTCTACCTCAGAGGTATATAGAATCCACCCATCTGAGGGTACAAAATCCGCTTTTGCTTCATTTAAATCATCCCAATTATTAAGAATTGTGGAACATTCAATCGATATGGTGCAGGTATGGGACGAGCCCTGATCATTTTGATTTTCGCCGGACGATTGCCCGCTCTGAGTCTCTGCAGCCTGTTCTGAGTCATTTTGATTATTACCTGTCGGTGAATTGTCTACCTCATGACTTTGCTGATCATTGTTTCCGTTATTTTTTGTTTTCTCCTCTGCGCCTTTGTTTTCCTCATTATCTTCTTTACTTTTGCCGGCAAGTATATAATAAGTATCACCTACTTCTAAAACATTAAAAGCAAGATTAGTCAGCGCCTTATCCCCGATTCCGGAGACAGAGCCTACAACCACATCACAAACCTTCCTTGCTTCTCCATCCACATATTTGCATAAAACGGCATTATCTGCATCCCACTTTTCATTTAAAGTAAGGCCCAGAGCTGCCGGCGCCGCCAAATTCATTTTCTGCAGTGTAATGGCCAGGCCATACGGAGCATTTCCCCCGGCTTTTTTTACCTCTTCTATCTTGGCATCAGAAAATTCAACTTTTAGATTCTGATCAACAGGGTTTTTGATTCGTTTTCCTTCATAGGTCCATACATAAGTAATCCCTTTATCCTGATCCTTTCCGGAAAATTGGAATTGACCATCTTCACCGGATATCGTATCCATTTGAGCGGCTGTGATAATACCGTCATCTGGTATTTGATTTATCTTTTCAAGTTTTTTGACTGATGTACCCTTTTTCTCTGTGGTTTCTACTCTGTCAAGCTGTGTGATTTGATCACTTTTTACCTTCTGGCTGCATCCTCCGGTTATTAAAATTACAAAAGCAATTAAAAGGACCAGGAATACTTTTCTCTTCCTTTTCATTTGTTTCGCCTCCAACACAGCACCAAAAGGGAGAGTGCCCTAATGCACTTTCCCTCTTTTCAATGCTAATTTTTCTTTTTAAAATAAACACAGACACCAATGACTGCTGCTCCGCAGGCTATACAGAGAATATACGGCAGTGTATTTTTATTGAAAATCCTGGCCAGTCCCTGTTTGCTCTCACCTCCGCTGCTGTCCGCTGCTGTTTCTTCTGTATCTTCAGACGCATCCATTCCGGCTTTTTCTCTGACTTCCGGCTCGTATGTGTCCCCATTGAAACTCCAGAGTGTATCCTTCTCTTTTTTCTTGGAATCGTTTTCTTCAGTCTTTTTCTTAGCTGTAGTGCCGGCCGCTGTCTTCTTATTGCTGCTTCCTGATGCTGTCTTACTGCTGCCTGAAGATGACGATTGAGAAGTTCCCGTCTGCTTCGATTGCACTGATTCTGAAGTTTCTTCCTCCGGCAGACCGGTTCCGCTTCCATCACCGGAGCCTCCCGGCTGCACAATCAAATCCGACATATCGTAAAGGCTTGTCTTCTTATCCAGAAAACGCTGATATGCTACCAGAGAATAGAACCCCTGCCCTGTTGCAAGACCGTCCACCGTTCCCGGCTCGGCACCACCGTTGTTTTCCGCTCCGGCCTTTACGTGCATAAACCCGCTGTCTTTAATATGATAAGATATCATATTTCCCACAATCCATTTACCATTTTTAATGAACCTTGCATCTGTCTGAGGATCTATCCCTAATGCGCTCAGCGCTGTAAGAATCTGTGCTCCCGACTCTGAGGTTTCCACATTCATGGTACCAAATCCACCACTTGACAACTGCATGGAACTGAGATTATCCAGAGCTTTATCAACTGCCTTTGTCACCTTATCATATCCGTCTTTCTTATAATAGGGTGCCAAAGCCTGAAGTGCCATTCCTGTCATATCCGAATCTGCTGTTGATCCGGTCAGTGTCCAGCCGCCGTCCTTTACCTGTGCATCCACAATATAATCTATCAGTTTTTGTTCTGTTGTCTGATTGGATACTCCTGACTTTTCAGGGATTGTATAATCCGGATGACAGTTAAGGGCGATCAAAGCCCAAATAGGGCCGTTGCGGCCTTGTGCCTTGACATTGTTAAAATCCGACAGATATTCAAGAAGATTATAACCTGCCACATTCCGCGCATCTTTGCCTATTGCAGTTACTGTTAATATAGTTTTACTGTACTCAGAATACTTTTTAGTGTCAGTCAGCACTCCCTTCTTCTCTGCTAAATAATTTGCCAGATGATTGTAATATGTAGAAAAATAACTGTCATTTAAATCCATCCCTCCCCGTGCAAGAGCGATCACATACCATTCGCTTCCAACAGTGGGGTTTTTATCTGTGGCAAGAACATATGCCTTTGTCTCTGCCAGTACATCTGACACGGAACGGGACAGAGAGTCCGCTTTTGTTATGACTTTTACTTTTACAGATGCTTTAATAGATGATTTGCCCTCAACCGAAGCTGTCACAGTGGCTGTACCTTCTTTTTTAGCTGTAATTACACCACTGCTGTCCACAGATACAACGGAAGAATCTGAACTTTTCCACACATAATTCACCTTACTGGTTGCATCTGCCGGTACTTTTTCTGGAGTCAGCGTTTTACTATTGCCTTTTGTAATCTGGATCTGACTCTCCATACTCAGCCCGGTAAGAGGAACAGGGACATTCACTATCAAATACATTCCGTCTGTCTTTGCCTTGGTGGAAATCGTATCTGCTTTAGAATTTATCTCCGCCTTCATTTTTTTCAGTTTGCCATCTTTATAGGAAAAAAGGACAGGATTCTCCATAGAAGACAGTTTGCTCACTGAAAAAGTCATGGTTACATTTTTTTCCTGCTCATAACTATTACCATCTCTGATGTCAGTATAAGACAAATTCCATGCTGACTTACAATCCTCTGCGTTCTTATATTTTTTACGGATTGCTTTTTCAGCCTCCCGGGTATCCCCGGTTTTTTCTGCATTTGTTTTAATATACCAGTAACTATCTGCAGTCACACCGTTCTGGCTATGGATATTGCTTCCAATCCAATTCTTAACATCCTGAATCTTTTTGGCTGTACTCTCACTTACGGCCAGCAAATCCTTCCACTGATCAAAAGCTTCTGCTGCTTTGAGAAAATTTGCTGTCTCTGCCGCCTCAAGATTTACTTTAGCAGTAGTGTCCATGACCTCCGCTGCCTCAGTGATCAACTGGGTCAATGCAGAAAGTGCCTGTGACAGCCGTTCCTCGGCACCGGTAAAAAGCTGTGCCCTCTGCGCGTCATCCAAATTATTATACTCTTCTGCGGCCTGACCAATCAGCTCAGCTTCCTCCAGGGTTAACGTTTCAGGAAGAGATGCCAGGATACTGTTTACTGTATTCACGTGCTCTTTTAATTCTTCCATACGTTTTACTGCGCTGTCCAGCTTGTTCTTAAGTGAAGTATCGATCAAAACCTTTTCTTCTGCCCTCAAACCTTCATATGCGGTCCGGGCTTCCTCCACTGTCTTGCTGCTGTCAATGGTCAGTGCCGATAAAGAAGGAATCTGCCCTATCAGCTCTTCTGCTGCTGCTACATTTGCATACTTCTTCTGCAGAGCCTCCATCATGGATACACACCTGTCCAGCTTCTGTTCCAGCTCTGCCCGGTCTTCAAGATACGTTTTAGCCTCCTCAGACAACGACTGATATGCTCCCGATGCTTCTGCCACCTGAGCGGAATCCTGAATCGTCAGTTCTCCGGCTTTCGGAAGTGCTCTGATCAGCCCCGCTGCTGCTTCTGCCATCTCCATAGCATTACCCACTGTGACCTGACAAGACGCAGATATCTGACTTCCTGCTTTTACAACCGTAATAACTGCATTTCCCGCTGAGACTGCAGTCACAAGCCCTTCCTGGGAAACTACAGCCACATTTTCGTCGCTGCTGCTCCACTCCAATTGGAGTTCTTCTGTCGCATTAGATGGTGTGCCGGTCACCTGGAACTGGTATGTCTGTTCTGCCTGAAAGAATAATGCCGTCTTATCCAATCCAATGGCTGTATATGGCCTGTATGTAACCGTAACCCTGCATGAAGCACTCACGCCGTTCTGAGCGGTTGCTGTAATATCCGCCTCTCCAGGTGCATGAGGTATAATATTTCCATTATTGTCAACACTGACTATGGACTCGTCAGAAGAACTCCATGCAATTTTTTTAAATAAAGTCTCCTGAGGATATATATCCGCACTGAGGTGCACTGCACTGTCATTATCATACAAACTAAGGGTACTGCTTGACAAAACCACGGTCTCCGGCCAAACTGTTTGTGTCTGAGGCAGATTTTCCAGTGCTTTATCCACTTCACTCTGTGAGGCATTCAGCTTCTGCATTACTGTCAGCGCTGTATCATATGCCGCTCTGTCTGATTCTTCCGGAAGCCAGGACTCTGTATCCTGATTAATATAAGCAATCTTAGTCAGTAATTGTGATTTATCAGCCTTTTTGTAAATGGAATCATAGGCATTAGTCCCTTCCACATCAAGCCCCGTCCCATATAAACTAAACTGCACCCGGACAACATCTCCGCCCTGCAGTTTATAACCGTTCATACTATATCCCGGAAACTCTTCATTGACCGAATACATCCATCCGGACGTTGTGGTTCCTGCGCTTTCTTTTGAATATGAATACTCTGTGAGGTTTGGTTTGTACTCATTTATCAGGCTGTCATCCAGCTTATATCCATCTTTTTTTGCTTTGTTTTTGATGATTTGAGGTATGCTGAGAGGAAGTCCATCCCCATCCGCATCAGTAATTCCCTCCAGGTACCACCCATAGGAACTATCCCGCTTAACAATACAAGGGTATCCCTGTTCTTCCATATACCGTTCCAGAAGCGTAGCCACCGTATCTCCGTTCTGCAGCGGCACCACATCAGGCACTGTCACCCATCCCTTCCCCAGAGCAAAACGCTCTACGGATAAAATCACGGAGCTGGACGCATCCTTGGCCATAACCGGCGCCGGATTTCCCAGCGCCAGTCCCAGCCCAAGAAAGCATGCCATCAGGAAAGCCCATATTCTTTTTAATGTCATTTTCCCTCTGTTCATATGCTTCCTCTTTTCTTATCTGTTATTCTCTCTCTTTTTTTTCAGGCATGCAAACAGGATAAAGCTTCCGGCAAGTACAAGAAGATTCATAATGTCCATTTGAGATGCCAGTGTATCTCCTGTTTTAGGTACACCTGTACTTCCTCCTGTAGTAGTGGACTTATTACCGCTTCCAGAAGATTTATTGTTGGAAGAGCCGGATGTTGATTTATTTCCGGAACCAGAATTATTTCCGCTTCCGTTTGTGTTGTTATTATTGTTATTATTGTTATTATTGTTGTTACCCTTCTCTTCATCATCTGTTCCGGATGTTGTCTTGACCTCTCCGACTGCAAACGCGGACAGACTTTTCACAGTAAATGTAAGATCACTGCCATCTGCTTTACAGTCCAGATACTCGACGGTTCCATCGTCCAGAAGATGAACGAGAACTATGGTTTTACCCGTAAGATCGTTTCCTGTATGTACAACAAAGGTTAATCCTCCGCTTACCATGAAATCTGTTTTCGTTCCATCGGCAAGTACTCTGTACGCTTTGATTTCAAATACTTTCATAACAGAAGCTTTCTTATCTGTATCCAGCTTTCCACTGAGTGTTGTATAGGAATTATCTGACTGTGCCACTGATTCTATCTCGATGACTACATCCCATGGAATGTTTCCCTTGTATGTAACCAGATTGTTCTCTGAAGAATCCTTGGTCTTAGTCTTGGATATTTTCTCCTTCAAAGTTTCCATGTTCTCAACAGCATCAGCCGGTATCAATGCCTGTTCAGCCGGTGTCAGGGCATCGTATGCCTCCTGCGCACTTTTCAACACTGTAATAATTTCTTCAGATGTCAGCTCATAAGCATCTTCATCCACAGCATCCTTCATCATTTCAAGTACTTTTTCTGCATTCTCCTGTGATTTCTCGAAGTTCTTTACCAATGACTCCACAGTGTTCCACGTGCCTGTATCATTCACATACTCCTGCGCCTGCTCATTTAATGCCTCATAAGCAGTTTTGATCGCTTCCAGTGCCGCTTTCACATCCGACAGATTATCTGCAGTCACCTCAGACGGCAGTTTCTCAATCATAGCATCTACTGCTGCTGCCTGCGTAAGATCCTCATTCACCTGTCCTATCTGCTCTTTTAGAGCAGCCATCTTGTCAACGAGCTTTGTTCCGTCTTCCCAGACAATGCTGTCAAGATATGTACGTGCATCCTCATTGGCCTCATATTTTGTAAGCAGATCGCCAGCCTCTCCCAGATTGAATTTTGTTACAGGAAGTTCAAACGCTGCGATTCTTGCAACAATAGGTGCAAGGACTTCATTCACGTATCCTTCGTACTGCTCCGCAATCGTATTTAATGTCATTAACTTTTCATATGCATCGGGATTCTCATTCGCAAATATCTTCTGCTGTGCATCATCCATCTGTTGATATGTGCTGACTGCATCAGCAATTGCCCGCAGGATTTCTTCTGTCATCTGGATATCAGATCCATCCGGCTTTGTTCCTTCCAATTCATCCGGTGACGGGAGGTTCTCAACTTTATTCAACAAATTTTCTTTGGCAAGTGTCTCAAGTTTCTTCTCCGCCGCAACCAGCAGATCATAATTACTCACCTGCGAACGAAGAGCATCTGAGGACAAATTATCATAGAGACTGCGCACATTTCTGATAAACTCCTGATCCTCCAGTGTGACATCATCAAGATTTTCCAGTTTTGCAATATTATCAATCACATCTTTTACAGCTGCCGCATCCTTTTTCGCCTGATCAAGTGCAGAATAAACCGTTTCCAGTTTCTCCGACAATTCAGCATTTACCATTGCTTTCTGTTCAGATGTCAGCAGATTATAGTTACTGTATGCCTCCAGAATAGCAGCCTCATCCTCTGCCGTCACCTCATCCGGAGAAGGCAGTTCTGCGATCAGCGCTTCCACACTCTTAACTGCTTTTAGATCTTTTATTGTCTTTTCAGCCTGTATAAGAGCGGATGCATTACTAACTTTTGATTTCAAATCATCTGTAAGAGCGTCATATGATGTGCGGATGCTTTCCACTGTATCTGCATCATCCAAAGTGATCTCAGACGGCAGAGCCGCAATAGCTGACAGTACATCATATACTTTTCTGCTGTCCAGCAATACCTGGTACTTGTCCGCAAATGACTGATCGTCTTTATAGGACACATCTAAGTTTTCATATACAGCTTCCGCATCCTGAATAGCCTGTCCGCTTTCTAAGGTTACTTCTCCCACGACATCCACTAATTCGGAGAAATTCAGATAGGCTTCTGCTTTTTTCAAAACGCTCTTATTTGTAACATATCCCTGAAGCTTTTCCTTTAATTCTGTATCATCACCGCCAAGGGCTTCATAGGCACTTCCGGCAGTCTGAACTGATTCTTTTGTTACAGAAGCTAAATCTTCCAATTTACTGATAGACTCAATTACAGCGTCAATCTGCACGGACTCTTCATAACTGCAGACTCTTACCTGAGGTTGTCCTACCAATGTATAATCCACATCTGCAACGGCTGCGTATAACGCATAATATTCGTCCCCAAGCCCCTGAATGCTTTCCGCATCTGCACGTGCCGAATTTGCTGTATTCAGAGCATCCTCCAGAGCTTTTCTCTTGGTTTCATCAGTAATAGAGGAACCGTCTTCGCCATAACACTCCATGGCCGTATCAATCAGATTATCATATTTGTCAAGAGTCAGGGCATAACGACTCCATACGTTATCTCCATGTACAGTATCTCCCAAACCTATAATCGCATCTTTTGACCACATAGATTGTGTTTGGCTGATATCATACCAAAACGACCCATCCTCCAACTGATATCTCTGAAGCGCCTTTAATGGTGTAATTGTATCGCTTACTGCAAAGACTTTTTCAATATCGATTCCTGCTGCTGCCATTCCTTCAAGTACACAGCCGTGAGATATCGTATTTGCATACTTGTACCAGAAATTATAAAACATTCCTGCTTCGTCTCCCTCAGTGATTAACGTCGACCGAAATCCTTCCACAAGGGATGCTAATTTAGTTTTGGAAACCTGGTCAGCAATAGCCCCCAGTGCCCACGCACGCATGTCCAGATCAAACGTATCAGAAGCAGCTAACCCCGTCACATCATCTATCAACCCATCAGGTATATTGGCACCTGCTGCTTTTAAAGCCATCAACGCCCATATCGTATTAGCATATGGTCCCGTCCAATTTTTTTCCAAATGTTCAACCAGGTTATTTCCTTTATCGTCTGTATAATTATATGGGTTTTCTCCTGTCATAATTAATTGAATGATTGTCCTTGCATAGTCGGTGGGCTGACTATATGTATTTTCATTTACATCATTCACAGCCGCCCCGTCCAAATTATTATTCTCATCTGTTGATGTAGCACATGCCATAAATATTGGCCATGAACCTCCCAGATTCTTTTTCTCTTCTTCTGGACGTGCGTACCATCCGGAAAGAATATCATTCGCCAGATCTTTTGTCTCCTGAGAAATAGAGTAATATGGAAGTGTACCATCTTGTTTCTGATGAAGGAAAATATATACCTTAGAATTCAATCCATCTTCAGCCGTCACCTCAATTCTGGTGACATCGCCTGCATTGACCGTGTAAGTATTATCTTCGACTTCTGTTCCGTCTATTGTATAAGTTGCATCAGCAGAAATCTGAATATCATCAAACGTTATCTCTCCATCATCAGAATCCAGTTCCAGAATAAAACTATTCTCCCCGCTGTTCAAACTTTGCTCTAAATCTTTTACCGTACCTCCTTTTATGGTTAAAGCTTCTAAGGAACACCCACTTGATTTACGGACCACCTTTATTTTGTATATATCTTTGCTCACTCCATCCGGCGCAGTAATTTCAACATCTATAATCTTGTTTCCACTCTCATCTATCTCTATACCCGAATCATCTAAATTAACTCCTATATAATTGCCGCATTCCCCTTTTCCGTCATCAAAATAACCACCTTCGCTATTTTCGTTTCCAAGGACATTTACCTTCGCTCCGCCGGCAGAGGGAAGAACACTGAGCAAAAGTTTATTGTTCTTTGATGTTTTAGGAACACTGATGATATAATTCCCGGACTCCTTGTCTAACGCTGTCTCATATTGTATTGGGAACACATAGTTTTCAGGAAAAGATACTGCCTTAATCTCAGATATTTTCGTGTCACTGCTTTCTTCAATATCAGCCTCTTCACCATCCCAGTAAAAGATATAAGGTATATTCAAAACATATCTCGGCAGCATATTATCGGATTCGTTTAATCCTGGTACGCTAATATTCGTATCTAATATCTTCATCACAGGAGGCATTTCACTAAAATCAATATCCATCTTTATAGGTGGTACACCCAAAATAAAAGATAAATTAACTACGTTCAAACCCTTATGAGGCTTGATGACCGGAGTGTTGTATTTTCCTTTATATATATTACTGATTACATCAAACCGTTGTGGAGAGCTGCCGTTTACTGACATATAATTATTTCCTATATTCATCCAATAAAAGCAGGATTTCGTTATGGCACTTAGGTTAATTGTTTCCATTTTATTTTGCTGCCTGTTTACTACCATGGAAAAATTATCTATATCACCAGACAGCTCAGCATAATGATATAGACCGTCTTCAAAATTTGTTTTCTCTGTTTCCCCTGATAAAATTTCATCTGTCTCATTGTTTTTAATGCCTAAATATTCAACCAGAAACGGATAACCCGAGTCTGCTCCAAAGGACGTTTCCGTATTGAAAACAGCTATAAGATCTGTCTCTTTCCCATTTGCAGCTTCTACTTTAATATCAAAATACAATGCGCCAAATATAGATGTATTGGAATACATTTGCATATCACTCATAATATTGGAATAGGTTATAATAAAATGTGTCTTTCCATCTTTTACTGTATTCTCTATTTTTTTATCTGAATCAGCGAACAGGGTTCCCTCTTCATTATATATATCCAAGGAACCAAAGACCTCTGTAACTTTGCTTTCGGAATCTGGTAAAACGCCTTCTATTATAATTTGATCATTATAAAAAATTCTATAAAAATCCTTGTTTCCGACAAAGATATTTCCGTTTTCTTCCAATGGCTGTAATGAAAATTCATGGTCGCTATTTTTTATATTTATCTGTATCTGAGAATTATCTGCTGTATTCTCTGCTGCCCATACATCTGTCTTGTTTAGTACTGCGATCATTACAAGAACTGCCATACTCAAAATCTTTAGCAACTTCTTCATATTTCTTCCTCCATATTATATTCATATTAATTCACTAAGAAACAGGGCAGTATGTCTCCATACCGCCCTGTCCTCCTGGAATATTAATATTCTTTATTTAGAAGTAGTTTTAGGATAATAGTAGCTAGCATAGCTAAGTACAACTGATGAACGATCCTGGCTAATTGTATTCTGGCTCATATAATTGTTTTCATTTAATGGTGTATTTCCATCAAATCCCGAATACGTCCAGCCCACACCATAATATGCAGCATCTGACTCGTACGCTTTTCCCTGATAAAACAGATTTGTTTCTGCGGTTCCACCTATATACAGTCCATCTATTGCGTTGTATTTAATATCTGGATTCTGCCAATCCGGTACCACCTTCCAGAATCCCTTTGTAATATCAAGGTTCATCTTAGGAAGCGCTTCTTTTACTATTAACTCCACATTGGTACCAGGCGCCACTTTAACTGTAGCACTCCCGTTCAATGCAGGATGTGTCCCATCCGCCACAGCATTTAACGTCACCGTTACGGAAATATCATTATCGGCTGCAAACACACTGATGCTCATCGACAGCATCATAACCATTGCCAATACAATACCTAAAAACCGTTTCATACCTTTTTTCATTTTGTTTCCTCCTTATGATATTTTTTATTTTGCCTTCCGGCAGTATCTATCACAACAAGACTGGGCCCTCGTCTTGTCATAATCTATTAAATTATTCAAAAAATGGTACAAAAAATACACGTCCGTCATGCCTTCGGACACTGCAAATAATTGGTTTGCCACAACTGTGTTTGTGTTCTGACTTGGGTTCGTCCTACTAAAAGCGCCTTCCCGGGAATGATGCCCAGTGGCTTTGCTGCTTTGTTCGTCCCCCTTACAGCAGGGATGTTCTGCCCGGATTCTCACCGGATTCCTTTAAACAGGGCTATTGCCCTGACCACAGAAGATATATTTAATTTTTCTGTTCAAACTATAAAACGCCTTCCCGTACATACAGGAAGGCGTTATGGATTCATAATAAATATACCCAGACTGCTCCCTTGTACATGACAGGAAAACAGCGGGCACTGACTTTGTTTACAGTAGATTTACATCTGTTCCGGATTCTCACCGGATTTCCCATTATTATTCTGACATTATGCATCAGAATAAACTGCAATCTTTTTTCTATATTCTCGATATGGCTACAATCTAAATCATTTTGTAATATTTTTAGTGACATAT